>Ga0209807_1000476_pt1 | contig 18317 bp, 18 predicted proteins | sample GraSoiAngelo_154_FD_186168 | JGI IMG/M metagenome (GOLD analysis project Ga0209807, IMG submission 186168) | Grasslands soil microbial communities from the Angelo Coastal Reserve, California, USA - 14_1009_13_20cm (SPAdes) (version 2) | ecosystem: Environmental > Terrestrial > Soil > Grasslands ... | reverse complement strand
GTGATGCCGCCGTCGATGACAAGGCCCGCGCCGGTCATAAAGGCGGCATCGTCCGAGGCGAGAAAGACGATGCCTTTGGCGATATCGGTGGGCGCTCCCATGCGCCCGATCGGCAGGCGCTCGATGACCTGCCGCCGAGCCATCTCGACATCGTTGGTGCCGAGATTGCGCGCCCGAGTGACGAGCACCTGGTCGCCCATATCGGTGTCGATTGTGCCGGGATGGATCGAGTTGACGCGGATGCGGTAGCGCTTGCGGGCAAATTCGAGCGCGGCAGATTTCGTGAACAGCGTGACGCCGCCCTTTGTCATCGAATAGAGCGGGTCCTGCTTCGAGCCGACGATGCCGGCGGTCGAAGCGAGGTTGACGATGACACTGCCCTCCGGGCTTGTCGTCGCGGCCTCACGCAAAGCAGGCAGCGCCAACTTTGTGCCGAGAAAAACGCCGGTCAGATTGACGGCGCACAGGCGGTGCCATTCCTCGAGCGTCGCCGCTTCGATGTCCTTGCCGAGAAACAGACCGGCATTGTTAACGAGGATGTCGAGCCGCCCCCAGCGGCCGAGCACGGCGTCGATCGCGGCCTGCCAATCCGCCTCGCTCGTGACATCGAGGTGGACATAGAGCGCCGCCTCGCCGAGCCCGCGCGCCGTCTCGCGGCCGCGCTCGTCGAGCACATCGCCGATCGCGACCTTGGCGCCGGCGTCGACCATGAGCCGCGCGGTCTCGGCGCCGATGCCTCGTGCCGCGCCGGAAATCAGCGCCACCTTGCCGTCGAGCCGGTTCATCCGAGCCTCCTCCGCTGCGCCTCATGAGGCGCTGAATACCAGGGATCACCATCACCGCGAGGGGACGAGCGCCGCCGGACCCGGTGACGAATTTTTCCTCCAAGTGTGAACTACGTCACACCCGATCCCATCCGCCGGAGCGAGAAATGAGACCGGGTTGATGGTGCGCGAACGCGATTCTTGGGAGGACGCGATGGAACAGATCCTCATAGCGGCGATCTGCCTGCTGACCGGTATCGCGGCCCTCGCGCTGACGCACCGCCCGCCTCGCCCGGTGACCGTGCAATCCCGGCGATGGCGAGACGATCAGGTCGCGCGCCCATAGCGGCGGGCGTCGATGCGTAACAAATCGCGGAAATGCGGCCGCATGCGCTCGGTCCAGGGCGTGTTGGCCGCGCTCTTCCAAGCTTGTGAATTCGGCACATCGGGATGGGCGAAATGATAGATCGCCGCATAGCGCTGCGTCGCGCCGGCGCCGCGGTAACGCCGGGCCGCCAAGACGCCGGGCACCGCGCCGAGCTGCGGCAGGTGCTCCGTGTTGTACCACTCGTTGAACTCGCCCTCCTGCTCCGGCGCGACATTCATCGCGATCAGCAGGAGCGCATTGGCGCCCGGCGGCGCCAGCGCATCGCCCGGCCGGACCTGCTCCCCCTCGAGACGGATGATCATACGGGTGCGGCCGGTGACCCGCTTCGTCCAGGGCGTGCCGTTGGCGCCGCCGACCGCGAGATAGGCCGGGCTGTGCAGAACGCCGACAGTGTCGAGGTCGTAAAGAGCGAGCGAGACTTTCGGGTCCTGGGTGCCGATCCAGCGCTCGGCATTCAAAAAGCCGGGGACCCGCAGCCGCTCCGGGACATGCTCGGTGTCGTACCAATCGTGAAACTCGTCCTCGGCGACATCTGAGAAATCCATCGCCGCTATCAGGATGCCTTTGGCCATCGCGCTCCTCCCTCGCCTTTCTGCGGGGAGGCTAGCACGGGGGGATCAGCGGCGCAGCGTCAGGATGATGCCGGCGACGATCAGCGCGATTGCGACGATAACATCGGCGGTAACGGCGCCCCCGAAGATCGCGGTCGAGATCAGAAAGCCGCCGACCGGGGTCAGCGCCAAGACCTGCCCGGCCGCCGCCGCCGGCATCGCAGTCAACACGACCGCCCACAGAAAATAGCCGAGTGCGGTCGTGACGACCCAATTGTAGGAGAGGATCGCAATGAGAGCCGGCGACCAATGGATCGGTTCGCCGCCGATCTGCGGCGCGGCGAAGGCGACGACGACGGGCGCGCTGACCGCGAGTTGCCAGAAGGTCTGGGTCCAGAACGGGGTGCGCCAGATGCGGCGCCGATAAAGACAACTGCCGAGCGCCCAGGTCATCGCCGAGAGCAGCAGGAAGGCATTGCCCAAAAGCGTCCGCGCGCTCGTCCAATCGACCAGCGCCGGGTTCATAAACAGCACGAGCCCGGCAAAACCGATCGCGGCGCCGATCAGGTGGAAGCGGCCGAGCCGCTCGACCCCGAGCAACAGCCCGATCGGGATGGCCCATAGCGAAAAGGTGTAGGCCAGAACGATCGCGCGGCCCGCAGCCTCGATAGAGAGGCCGATGATCGCGAACACCAGAAAGGCGGCAACCTGCAGCTGGCCGATCCAGAAAAGGCCGAGCCGCTCCCCCGGGATAGGCAGCAAGGGCACCCGCATCGCGTGCAAGGCCGGGGCGAGCAGAACGATGGTGCCGATCAGGCGCAGCAGCACGAACACCAGCGGCGGCGCGTCGCCGAGCGCCAGCTTCATCATCGGCCAATTGGCGGCCCAAGTGACGACAATGACCGCGAGGTAAAAATAGACGATCCGCGGCGGCCCGCCCCGCTCGGCCGGCGGTCTCATCCGATGTACGGCCGAGAATTTCGGGTCAGGGGATCTCGTAGACCGGAACGGTCTCGGGGATACCGCGCAATTCGCGATGCTGCACCAGCGGCTGTACCCCATTCGCCGCAAGTAGGTTCGCGGTTTGCGGGTGGGAGACGACAGGGCCGGTCGCATAGATCGCGCGCGAGGCAGCAAGACCCTGGACGCGCGAGGCGATGTTGACGGTCTGGCCGAAATAATCCTGGCGGTCGTTCAGGACGACCGCCAGGCACGGCCCCTCATGGAGGCCGATCTTCAACAGCAGATCCTCGCCGCCGCGCTGGGCATTGAGGGCGAGCATCGCGTCGCGGATGCGCAAGGCGGCGGCCATTGCCCGGTCGGGAGTCGGAAACGTCGCCATCACCGCGTCGCCGATCGTCTTGACGACGGCGCCCGCCTCGCCCGCAACAATCTCATGGAGCACGCGGAAATGCGCCTGCACGAGATCGAAGGCGGCGAGATCCCCGACCCGCTGGTAAAGCTCCGTCGAGCCTTTGAGGTCGGTGAAGAGGAAGGTCAGGCTGGTGATCTTCAGGTGCTGATTGGGGTCGATCGTGTCGCTGCGATAGATGTCTCGGAAGGTCTGGTTGGTCAGGAGGCGCTTCGCGGTCAGGAACGGACGGCGCTGCGCGAGGAGCTCGTGCAATGCATGCCCGGCGATCCAGACGGCCGGCAGGGCGCGCTTCTCGGTGCGATTTTCCAATGACAGGCGAAGCGGTCCCGGCCGCATGACCACCGTACCGGTCGGCGCCCGCACATCGTTGAAGACCATCGACAAGTTCTGCCGCTCGCGGGTCGGCTCGCCCTTGACATCGATAAATTGCGCGGCGTGGGTCACCGGCTCGAAGACGATCAGGAATTCCTGCGGCAGCTGCAGCGAGAGCTGCGCCTTTTCGCCCGCCGGCAGTTCGAGCGTATCGAGGGTGATTTCCTGGCCGATCTGTTCCAGGTCTTCGGGAATCTTCATGCCCGAGGCCCAAAAGATCTGCCGCATATACTCGAAGAACGGCAAGTCGTTCGGTTCATGCGCGGCGATCCGGCGGACCCGGCGGCTGAGCGTAAACGTCACCTCGACCATCTCGTCGAGGTTCGGCTCGTAGCCGGCGGCGCAGAGAGCGCAGATATAGTCCTCGTGCTTGACCGATTTCAGCGTTGTGCTGGTGTCGAGGACGCCGCCGCAACCCGGGCAGAGCACGTTCCAGGACAGCTCGAAAATGCCGAGCCGCGCTGCATGCAGGAAGGCAGCGATCACCCGCTCCTCATCGAGCCGACGCCTGGCGGCAAAATCGATGACATTGACCCGGCACAGCTCGCGATCGGACGCCTCGGCGACAAAGCGCTCGATCTCGGCGACCGCTTCAGGGTCGGCGGATTGCCGCAAAACCGCGAACAGCCCTTGGGCTTCGCTCGACAAATGCTCGGTCATTGACAGGGAGCCTCGTGCAACGACAGGACGTGCGCTATGCCCGTTGCGGGGGCGGGCACATCATGTCGGGAGCGCTAGGCCGGTCTGCAACCGGAAAAAACCGAAGTGCCGGAGGCACTCCCCGCTATGTGATGTCGAGGCGGTAGGTGCGGGCCGCGGTGCCGCAGAACAGCGCGAGTTTTTCGTCGCGCGAGGCGCCGGAAGCGAGGCGCTTGAAGGCGTTCCACAGCGCCTTGTAGCCGATCGCCATTTTGTCCACCGGGAAATTGCTCTCGAACATGCAGCGGGTCGGTCCGAACAACTCGATGCAGGTCTCGATATAGGGCCGCCAAACCTCAGCGATCGTCTCGGAGGAGGGCGGCACTGGCGCGCTGTGAAAATCGTAGCCAGCGCCGCGGTTGACCATGCCGCCGAGCTTGACGACGACATTGGGACAGGTGGCCAGCTCGGCCATCGACCCCTTCCAATCGGCGAAAACCTCGTCGCGTCTGCCGGCATAGGGGCCATAACCGAGCAGGCCGCCGACATGCCCCATGATGATCGGGGTCGCCGGAACGGCGCGCGCCAGATCGACGACATCGGTGAGCTGTGGGTGATAGAGCCAGGCATCGAAGCTGAGCCCAAGCGCCGAGAGCCGCTTGAGCCCGGCGCGGAAATCCGGCTGCTGGTAGAGATGCGGCCGCATGTCGTCGCGGCTGTTGCCGATGATCGGGCTTTCGTCCCAGCCGGCGGAATGACGCACGCCGCGGAAATGGCCGCAGCCCGCCCGCAGATGCGCCAGCAACACCGGCTCCACCCGGTCGCCGAGGGTCAGATCGGCATAGCCGACGATACCGGCCGCGACGCGGGTCGGACCGTAATTCCCCGAGGCGCTCATCGCGGCGATGCCGGCGACAAACTCGGTCTCGCCGACGGGCCTGAATTCGGCGGGGCCGCTCGCGCGGTACATCGAGCGGCATTCCAAGAACACGGTTGCGACGATGTTGTGGCCGGTGTTGAGGTCGGCGAGCAATTCGTCGACGAAATAGCGGTGGTCGCCGCGCTGCCATAAATGATGGTGCGGATCGACGATCGGCAGATCCGGCTCCAGCACGGATTCCTCGGCCGTGGTCGCGAGCCATGCCTCGTCCGGCGTGTAGATATGCCCGAATTTCCAGTCCTGCCGCGGCTCCGCCATGCGCCTCTCCCCTCCTTTCGGCGTTCTTTCTACCGGCGAGCCTAAGGCGGCGGCGCGGCGCTGACCAGGGCGCCGAAGGCGAAAACAAAGCCGGGCGGAACGCTATCGCCCCGCCCGGCCTGGCCCCGGAGTGAGGTGAAGCGCCCCGGGACTAACCACGTTAACGTGAGTTAATTCTACCGTGTTCCGCGCACAACCCAAGCGCGCTCATCCGGCCGCCCGTAAGCCTTGCTCAGGAGGCGCCGATCTGTCTCCGGAGCCGGCTGACCGTCTCGAGATGTTGCTGGTGGTCACCGGCGAAGCGCAACACCAGGTGGCTGACCCCGGCATCGACCCAGCTCCTGAGCCAAGCCGCCGCGCCTTCGGCCGGTCCGGCATAGGTCGCCTGCCGCGCCCGCATCTCGGCGGCGGGACGGCCGTAGTAATTCTCCATGAAGGCATTCATGCGCTCTTCGCCGCGCGCGGCATTGTCGTCGATCGTCAAGGTCAGATAGACGGCGCCCGTCAGGGCCGCCGGGTCGCGCCCGGCTGCACGCGCAATCTGATGGATCTGCGCCCATTGCTCGCGCCATTTGCCGGGATCGGGTGAATTGGGGAACCAGCCGTCGTAGAGCCGTCCGACCCGTTCGAGGCTCGGGCGCACCATGCCGCCGATCCAGATCGGCGGTCCGCCGGGACGGTGCGGTGTCGGGCCGAGCATGGCGTTTTCCATGACCCAGCGGCCGTTCCAGTTGACCGGCTCGCCGCTCCACAATTCCCGGCAGAGGCGCAAGCCCTCGAGCATGCGGCCGACCCGCTTTTCGAACGGCACGCTGCAGGCGACGAATTCGGCGCGGATGTTCGGCACATCGCTGGCGATGCCGACGCCCAGGATAAAGCGGCCTTCGCTGATCTGGTCCAAGGTCGCGATGCCGTGCGCCAGCACGACCGGGTTGCGTAGCGCCGGCAACAACACCGCGGTGCCGAGCTCGGCCTTGCGGGTGCGCGCCGCGACGGCCGACAGCAGGGTCAGCGGCTCATGCCGCGGCCGCGCCAGGATCGAGTCGCCGACCCAGATCGAGTCGTAGCCAAGCCCCTCGGCCCGTTCGGCCAGGGCAAGCAGCAGCGCCGCCTCGGGGCGCCCCTGCATGACCTGCTCGCGGGTCGGCAGCAGATATCCGATACGCACCGGCATGGGCGGCTCCTCCTGTTGCTTAGACGCTCGCCGTGCGGGACACAGAAAACGGGAGCCGCCTTTTACGCAATCAGAGAGCGCGCAGGAAGGCCACCAGGTCCTGCTTCTCCGCCGCGGTCAGCTTGTCGGCGAGGACGAGGTTGAAGAACTCGACCGTATCCTCGAGCGTGAGGAGCCGACCATCGTGGAGATAGGGCGGCGAGTCCTTGACCCCGCGCAACGGGAAGGTCTTGATCGGCCCGTCGGCGCTCGCCATTGCGCCGTTGATCAGTACCGGCTTGTAGAAGCGCTCGGTGTGCAGATTGTGCATCAGGTTGTCGGTGTAGTAGGGCGGCGTGTGGCAGGTGCCGCACTGCCCCTTGCCGAAAAAGACGGCCTGGCCGCGCAATTCCGCCTCGCTCGCTTTGCTCGGGTCGAGGCGGCCGAACAGATCGAGCTTCGGGGCCGGCGGGAAATCCAGCAGCTCCTGAACCTCGGCCATGTCGTGCACCTGACTGCCGCGTTCGAGCGTGTTCACCCCCTTTTTCGTGGCGATTACCGGGTCCCCGTCAAAATAGGCGGCGCGCTGCTCGAACTCCGTGAAATCCTCGACCGTTTTCAGCGCGCGCTGCGAGCCGAACAGGCGCTCGATGTTGACGCCGCGCAATGACGGCGTGTCGATGCGGTGACGGAATTCCTGCGGACGGATGTCCCCAACGAGATGGGTCGCGCCATTGGTGTGGCCGTTGGCGTGGCAATCGAAACAGGCGGCGCCGCGGCTCGGCTGTGCCGTGCGGCGATCCTCGGTCTGGTTGAACTGCTGTTGCGCGAACGGCGTCACCAGGAGGCGGAGCCCCTCCAATTGCTTGGGATTGAAGATCCCGGTGAAGAGCGCGTAGTAGTTGTCGATCGTCACCAGCTTGCCTTGCGACACGTCGCCGAGATCGGGCCGGGTCGTCAGATAAATCGGCGGCGGGAACTCCGGCAGCAGGTGATCCGGCAGGTCGAAATCGAGGTCGAAGCGGGTGAGGTCGCGAGCCTCCTGCTTCTTCAGCTCGTCAATCTCGAAATGCGGAAACACCATGCCGCCTTCGGCATGGTTGGGGTGCGGCAGTGGCAGAAAGCCGCGCGGAAAGAGATCCCGGTCGCGGATCTGATCCGGGCTCAGCGCCGCCAGCGAGTCCCAGCTTGTACCTGCCGGCAGCTTGGCGCGGACTCCGGTCTGCACGGGCTTGCCGCGCGACATCGTGACCCCCTGTGCAGGATGGTCGGCGAGATCGTAGCGCTGGCCAAGGAGATCGGTATGCTCTTTCTCGATCTGCGGCTTGGCTGCGACCATGCGCGCCATGATCGACGCGAACGGCTCGGCGATGTCGACCGGCAGGTAGCTCGTCTTGCCGCGCGGCTCCGGCTGCTGCTGCGCGTAGGTATAGCCGGCAATGGCGGCGGATGCGGCGATCGCGAGGACGGTCCATGCTGTTCGGCGAGGCGGTCGGAACAAGATCGTCCTCCTGCTGAATGCTTCCGCCGGCGCGGTCCCGGGACTCACAGATGGCGCGGTGGGAACGAACGACAAGCAGAATGTCTGATCGATTTGACGCAGCTTTTCTTCCACCATTCTCGGCGGAGCGGGCGTCCGTTCCCGGTTTTCCCGATGGAGCCGGTTCAGCCGCGGCGCGGCGCGCCGGCAACAACACCGCGGTGCCGAGCTCCGCCTTGCGGGTGAGCGCCGCGACGGCCGACAACAGAGTTCGGTCGCGGACACGGCACAGCATGCTCAAAAGCGCCGCCGGTTGCACCTGCCGTCCGCGCCCGCGACCGAACCGTCAGCTCGATGACGCAGCGCCGTCATGGGGTCCCACCCGACCGGCCGCGAAGTCATAGGGGATCGCCGGAACAAGCGAATATTGCGTCACCGCCCATCCCCAAAGCTCGTCCAGTGAGCCGCGTTTGAAATCGGGCCGCGACCCGTCGAGAAACGGCTTGCCGAGACGATCGGCCTCCCGATCCAACAATGGCCATGCGTCGTCATCGTCGGGCGAGTCGTCATCGCCGGCCGGGTCCTGCTCGTCCGCGTCGTCCTCGAAATCCAGATCGGCGGCCAGCAACTCGAGGGTATCGACAAACCCGACAAGCTTTGCCTCCTCGTCGAGCAGCACCCGCGATGACGCCGGATCGATCCCGCGCCATTCCATAGCGGCGCGGATGTCCTTGCAGATGCAATTGAGCACGCGCAGTTCCCAGCGGCGATCCCGCGCCGCCGCCTCCGCAGCATCAAGCGCGACGACGAGGCGGGCGATGCGTTTCTTATGGCTGGCGCGCATCGTCTCGCTCCGCCGCCTCTTTCTCGTGGCGCGCCTGCGCCGTTTCGAGACGCTCCAAGCGCTCGGCGAATTCGGTCGCGTCGATCGCATGGATGAAGGTGTCGAGCGTCTGCGAGAACTCCCAGGCCTCGCGGATCGTCAGCTCGCCCTGCGCGACGGCGGCGGTGACCGCCTCCATCGCGGCCCGGAGGTCGGCGGCGCTCTGCAGCGGCGGCAGCGCGAAATGCACCGGCCGCTCGCGGCGCGGGCCGATGATGCGGCTGAGGCAGAACCGCGCCATGACGCCGTCGCCGCCCTTGGCATCCTCGATCGCGCCGCGCAAGAGCGGGCGCGTCTCGCAATCGAGCATTTCCTCGGCAATTATTGTGGCGCGATTGCGGGTGCCCGGCCGCTTGCCCGACGGATTGCCCGATTGGCCCTTCAGAAACGACCGGCCGCGCGGCAGCCCCTTCGGGTTCTCTGCCGATTTTTGCTGCATTTGCAGCCGATTTGCAGCAAAATCCATCCCCATCCTCTCTCCTCTGCACTATCCGGAGCCCTCCATCCGGATTGTGCTAAACAGAAGATTAGATCACAATAATTGCGATTTGTCAAGTGAAAAATGCGTTACCATCAAGCCAACCCGCCGCAAAAAGGCGCAATGGGCACGCGGCGGCCACTCGTTGCAGCTGACCGTGCCCACCTCGACCGGCTGAGGACCGCCTGCACGAGATTGCTTCGCTTCGCTCGCAATGACAGCGTGCTACGGCCCACAGGCTATGGAAAGGTTTAGGGCGGGCGGGACGCCCGCGGTCCGGCGCAGGCGAGCGGAAGCGGGCGGCGGTCCGCTCGCGAGCCTTATACGTCGGCGGCGGCGAGGATGCAGGCGACCGCCTGGCTCGCGACGTCCTTCGGGATATGCGGGAATTTCGCCCGGTAGGCTTTCAGCGCCTCGTCGAAGGCCTGGGTCGGCGACAGATCTTCGCGGGCTTTCCGGTACGCGTCGGTCACCAGGGATTGCGCTTCGCGGTGAGTGTCTTCGTCGTGGTCAAAGGTTCTGAGCTCGTCCGCGGCAATGAGCAGCATTTATTTCTCCAATCCTCGCAATGAGATAACGGGCGGATGGGAGAAATGTTCAGCAGCGCTGACGTTTTGCGGTGCGCGCGGCAAGTTTGATCTCGGAGAGCGCAAAGAGGGCCGCGGATACGCGCCATACGGCTCGCGGCGGCTCGGCGAAAGAGGCGAGAGGCGGCGCGGTCAGCCGCGGCGCGGCGCGCCGACTCGCTCGACCAGCTGTTCCAGAACCTCATAGGGCTGCGCGCCGACGACCCCATAACCGCCGGCGACAAAAGTCGGGACGCCGGTCACGCCGTATTGCGCCGATTTCGCCCAATCGGCATCGATCGCGTCCTTGAAGCGCCGCTCGGCGAGGACTGCGCGCGCTTCGTCGGCCGGCAAGCCAACCGATGCCGCCAACTCGACCAAGAGCTCGGGATCGCCGATATTGCGCGCCTCGACGAAATAGGCCTTGTAGAGCGCGTCATGTAATGCGGCGCCGCCGGGCTGCGTGTCGGCCCATTTGCCGAGCTCCTGCGCCAAGCGGCTGTTGTAGGTGTGGGTGCGGCGGCCATAAGGCAGCCCCTCGGCATCCATCAAGCCCTTCATGCGCTGGTAGGCCGCCTCGGGATCGATGTTGCGCGAGGCGTAGAATTCGGCCATCGAGCGGCCCTCGGCGGGCGTGTCCGGGTGCAGCGGGAAATGCACCAGAACCGTCTCGACGTCGAATGTCTGCTGCAGTTTTTCAACACGCACGGTGCTGAGGTAACACCAGGGTCAGACGTAGTCGGAGAAGATCTCCAATTTGACCGGCGCGCTCATCAGGCCTCTCTCCTCGCGATTCTCAGCCTTGAATATGAGAGCGCCGGCCGAGCGGCGCAATGCGGGTTTGCGGCTGCTCAGCGGAATTTGCTCAGCGCAAACTTGCTCAGCTGGGCCGGCGGCGGGTCCAGATGCGGACAGGCTCGCTGCGGCCGCGCAATTCCTGATTGCCTTGGTCCTGCAACCGTTCGAGGAGCGCCGCCTCTGCCGATGAGCCCGCGGCGATCGCCTCGACGAGCGCGTCGCCAACGACGAGCGGCGTATCGAGGCTGCGCGTCAACCCCTGCAGGCGGCTGGCGGTGTTGACCGTGTCGCCGATGACGGTGAAGGACAGGCCATGCGCGCTGCCGACATCGCCCACGACGGCGGGGCCGTAATTGAGCCCGATGCCGATGGCGACCGGCGACTCGCCAGCCTCTGCGCGCTCCTTGTTCCAGGCGTCGAGCGCGGCCAGCATGCCCTCGGCGCAGCGCAGCGCGTTGGCGGCATCGTCCACCCCGGCATTCGGCAGCCCGAACACGGCGAATATCGCATCCCCGATATACTTCTCGACGGTGCCGCCAGAGGCAAAAATCTCGCTCGTCATGCGGTCATGAAACTGGCGCAGCATCGTCACGACCGCCTCGGGGGGCAGGTGCTCGGCCATGCGGGTGAAGCCGACGATGTCGAGGAACAACACCGCCACCATCTCACGCCGCACCGGGCCCAGCGGCTCGTCGCGGTCGGCCAGCATCGTGACGAGGTTCGGCGAGAAATAGCGCGAGAGATTGGCGCGGGCGCGCTCGGCGGCGGCGCGCTGGCGGTCGAGTTCGCGGATGCGGCCGATCTCGTCGAGGGTCTTCTTGATCGTGATTTCGAGATCGTTGAGATCGACGGGCTTGGTGACGAAATCGAAAGCGCCGCGGTTCATTGCGGTGCGGATATTGGCCATATCGCCATAGGCCGAGACGATGATCGCGCGGGCCGGCGATTGGCGCGTGCGCAACTCGGCGAGGAGCGTCAGCCCATCCATGACCGGCATGTTGATGTCGAGCAGCAGCAGCTCGATATCGGGCTCGTCCGCCAGTTTCGACAGCGCCTCCTCGCCGTGACAGGCGAAGCGAAAATCGAATTCGCGGGCGCGGATCTGGTGGCGAAACCGCTGGCGCAGCAGCACTTCGAAATCGGCCTCGTCGTCAACCGCGAGGATCTTAGCGGGAACCAGATCGCTCATGCGGCACCGGATGGCAGCTGCCGCAGCTGCTCTTTCAGCAGATCGAAATCAACCGGCTTGGTGATGAATTCGAGGGCGCCGTATTCACCGGCGCGGCGACGCCGCTCGTCATCGCCATACGCCGTCACCATCATGACCGGTAGATCGGCCCAGCGCGTCTTGATTTCGCGCAACAGCGTCAGCCCGTCCATGCCCGGCATGTTGATGTCGGACAAGATCACGATGAGTTCCGGGCGGATGCCGGTGTCGAGCCGTTCCAGCGCCTCTTCGCCGGAGCCGGCAAAATGCAGCACGTAAAGGCCCTGCCGCACCTCGCGGCGAAAGCGCTGCCGGAACAGTTCGGCGACGTCCGGCTCGTCATCGACAATCAGGATGCTCAGACTCACGCCGCTCTCCCGGCTGTTATGCCATGTGTGCGCCGCGGCAGGCGCACGGTGAATTCGGTGAAGGCCCCCAATTCGCTGTCAACGCCGATCGTGCCGCCATGCTGCTGCGTCACGATGTCGTAGCTGATCGACAGCCCGAGCCCGGTCCCCTCCCCGGTCGGCTTTGTCGTGAAGAAGGGCTGGAACAGACGGTCGCGGCTTTCCGGCGCGATCCCGGTGCCGTTATCGCGTACACGGATCTCGACCTCGTTCCCGAGATCTCGCGTCATCACCTTCAGCACCGGCCGGTCGCCCGCCTCGCGGGTCTTCTTGGCGGCGGCGTAAAACCCGTTGCCGAACAGGTTCAGGAAGACGCGCGTGATGTCCTGCGGCACCACTTCGATCGGCGCCAGCTTCGCGTCGAGATCGCGCTCCATCGTGATGTTAAAGCTCTGATCCTGGGCGCGTGCGCCGTGATAGGCGAGGTTCAGCGTCTCCTCGATCAGGCCGTTCAGATCGACGCTCTGCCACTCGCCGCTGCCGCCCCGCGAGTGCAACAACATGCTGCGGACGATGCCGTCGGCGCGGCGGCCGTGCTCGGCGATCTTTCCAAGATTGCCGGTCAGCATCTGGATCGTGTCGTCGATATCGGCGCGCTTGTCGCCGTCGAGCCTCTCCAATGCCGGCGCCGCCGCTTCCTTCAGCTCATCGAGCAGCTCCACCGACAGATTGGCGAAGTTGTTGACGAAGTTGAGCGGGTTCTTGATCTCGTGGGCGATGCCGGCGGTCAGCTGACCCAATGAGGCCATCTTCTCGGCGTGGACCAGATTGGCCTGCGCCGCCTGCAATTCCCCGAGCGCCGCCTCGGCCGTAACGCGGGCATCACGAGTCTCGGTCAGCAACCGAGCGTTCTCGATCGCGATGACCGCCTGGTCGGCGAAGGTGCGCACCAATTCAACCTGCCGTTCGGTAAACGGCTCAACCCGCTGACGGGCAAGATAAAGCACGCCGGTCGGCTCACCTTCGCGCAGCAGCGGGACGCCGAGCGCGGTTCGCATGTGGCCGACGGCTATCACCTCAGGCAGAGCGTAATCCCGGTCGGCGGCAAGATCCTCGACTTGCACCACCGCCAGCCCCTGCGCTGCCCGTCCGATAACGCTGCCGCGTCCGGGCTCGAAGATAAGGTCTTGAGCGACGGCTCTGAACTCAGGCGAGAAGGCGAAGGTAGAGACCGTCCGATACACATCGCCATCGCGTTTGGCGATCATTCCCATTTCAGCGCTGCAGAGCCGGGCAGCGGTTTCGACCACGGTATCCAGAACAGGCTGCAGATCGAAGGTCGAGCGGCTGATGACCTTCAGGACATCACTCGTCGCCATCTGATATTCGAGCGACTCGCGCAACTCCTGTGTCGTGTCGCGGAATGCGGCCAGCGTGCGCGCCATCGCGCCCATCTCGTCGGGCCCGGGCACCGGGATGTCGACGGCGGTGTTGCCGGCATTGAGGCCGTCCATCGCGACGACGAGCCGGCGCAGCGGCCGAGCGATCGAGCGCAACACAAAAAACGTCAGCAACGCGCCGGCGAGCACCGTCGCAAGCGTCACAATCTGCGACAGCCGTGTCGCGACGCCGGCTTCGGTCACGACGCGGTCGCGGGCGGCGACCGCCTCCTGCGTCAGCTCGGTCACGATCGAGCCCAGCAATTTATCGAGCGCGACGCCGTGTTGGCGCGACTGCGCCAATAGCGTATTGCCGATGACTCGGCGGTCGGCGGTGTATTCGTCGACTGCTTTGGCGGCGAGGTCGTCATATTGCGCGAGCTCCCGCCGTACGGCGGCGATGCGGTCCGGCTTGTGCACGGCAAGCTGGTCGAGATAGCGCTCCATGCGGGCATGCGCTGCCTTTGCATTCGCTTCCGGCAGCGTCAAGAGGCTCACCGCGAGGTCGGCCATCCAGTAGCGGACCTCGCCAAACGCGATCTGCGCGTTGTTCGCCTGTTCGATCGTCCTGAGCAATTCCGCCGTTTCAATCATGCCGGCGGCATTCGTCGAGAGCTTCCGCGTCAGGTACAGATTGGTTGCAACGAGGATAATCAGCAGCGCGCTCGACAACAGGATCAGCCGGGCACGGATTGTCACCCTGCCGAGCAGACCCGTCCGGGCGCCGCTCGCCCTCGGAGCCGTCCCGTCGGCCGTGACGGCGGCGGCCGGGTCCGGATAGGACGGCGACACTGTCATCGAGTCGGGGTCATCGAGTCGGGGTCATTGAGTCTGCGTCATCCCCGGCGTCATTGGGCCTGCGCCCGGTACAGCGTGATGCTGATGACGCCGCCGAGATCGTCCTGCTTGGCGCCTTCCTTCGGGTAGCCGGTGATGTCCATCTCGCCCTTCGGACTGCCGTGGCAGGTCAGGCAGGAGGCGGCATAATATTCCGGCACCATGACGCGGTAGGCGGGCCGCCCCTTGGCGTCGGTCATCTCCGAATAGGGCTGGCCACGCGGCCAAGCGGGCTCGACGAGCTTGGTCTTGATGATGTTCTCTTCGAAGCTATCGGGGCGCGCCTTGCGGTTGCGCACGAGTTCGGGCGGCGCGGTGACCTTTAATTCAGCCTCGCCACTGGCGAGCCGTGCGAAGGATTCACCGACCAGCCGCCCGAACACCGCCGGGATGAAGGCCTTGAACCCGATCCCCTTGGCGTTGATCGTCGATTGGTTGGCGTCCATAACCTCGCCGATCGCCGCCATCATCGCACGCAGCAGCCGGCCGTGGCGCGAGTTGGGATCGATCGTCGCCGGGTCCACGCCCGTATTCTTCTTGTAGTTGTCGATCGCCTGGTCGAGCACGAGTTTGGCGGTGAGCCCCTTATCGCCGATCTCGGGATCGTTGATCTTGCTCTGGTTGTTGGAGATGATCGCGCGCGCGTCGCGCAGCATCTCGGCCAGGCTTTGCGCGATTGCCGCATCTTCCGCCGCCGGCTCCGTCGCGGCGACCGAAACCGACGCCGCGATACCCATCAGCACAAGGCCGATCAGCGCGTTCACCAGACGACCCATCCAGCCGCCCGAGCCCGGCAGTCCTTTACTCGCCATCAATGTTCTTCCCCCTTGTCCCGCGACTGTGCACGGTTGCCCGCGGAGAGGCAAGATTCCGGCTGGCCGAGGCCTCCGGTTCACCGCGTCAGACACCCAAATAGCGGTGCAGCAACTCGGGGGCGGCAGCCAGTTCGGCGGAGACGCCGGACCATACCGTTCGGCCTTTTTCGAGGATGTAGTGGCGGTCCGCGAGACGCAGCAGCGGCGCGATGTTCTTGTCGACCACGAGGATCGCCTGGCCGCCTTCCTTGAGCCGCGCCAGCACCCGCCAGATCTCGTCACGAATACGCGGCGCCAAGCCCTCGGTCGCTTCGTCGAGCAGCAGCAGGCGGGGATTTGTCATCAGGGCGCGCCCGATCGCCAGCATTTGCTGTTCGCCGCCCGACAACAGCGCGCCGAGGCTGCCGAGCCGCTCGCGCAATGCCGGAAACAGGTCGAGCATCGAATCGAGCGTCCACCGGCCCTTCGCCTCCATGCCGCGCTTAGCGGTCGCGACCAGGTTCTCGCGTACGGTCAAATTGGGAAAGACCTGCCGGCCCTCCGGCACCAGTCCGAGCCCCAGCCGCGCGATGCGATAGGGCGGGAGATCGTGGATCGGCGCGCCCTGGAAGCGTATCGCCCCGCCCTCGGCCCGCACGATCCCGATGACGGTCGATAGTGTCGTGGTCTTTCCCATGCCGTTGCGCCCGAGGAGGGTCACGACCTCGCCCGCGCCGACCGCCAGATCGACCCCGAACAACACCCGGCCGTCGCCATAGCCGGCTTCCAGTCCCTTGATTTCAAGCATCAGGGTAGTGCCGCCTCATTATGAGGTACGCCGCGCCGCATCAGCCGCCTTCCTCACCGAGATAGGCGCGGCGAACCTCGGGGTCCGCGCGAATCACCGCCGGTGTGCCGGAGGCGATGACGCGCCCGTAGACCATCACCGTGATCCGGTCCGCGAGCGCGAAGACCGCGTCCATGTCGTGCTCGACCAGAACGATCGAGAACCGGCCCTTGAGCCCCGCGAGGAGATGCACCATCGAGGCGGATTCCTCAGGGCCCATCCCGGCCGTCGGCTCGTCGAGCAGCAGCAGCCGCGGCGCGGTCGCAAGCGCCATCGCGAGCTCGAGAGCGCGCCTTTCGCCATGCGACAGCGACCCCGCTACCAGCTCCGCGCGTCCAGCAAGCCCGACGACGCCGAGCGCAGCAAACGCCGGATCGCGCAGCCTCGCATCGCGGCGGGCGGCGCGCCAGAAACGGAAGCTATGCCCAGCCCGCGCCTGAATCGCCAGCGCGACATTGTCGAGCGCGGTGAACTCGCGAAAGATGCTGGTGATCTGAAACGAGCGGGCGATGCCGAGCGCGGCGCGGCGAGCCGGGCCCAGTCGCGATATGTCGGCTCCCGCGAAACGGATCGCGCCCGAGTCGGGCTTCAGTTCACCCGAGAGCTGGCCGATCAGGGTCGTTTTGCCGGCGCCGTTGGGTCCGATCACGGCGTGGATCTCGCCGGGCGCGATGGACAGCGAAACATTGCCGGTCGCGACGAGGCCGCCGAAACGCTTCGTGAGACCGGCGGTTTCGAGCAGCGCTTCAGCCACTGCGCCTCCGCGGGAGCGCAAAGATCCCGTAGAGCCCGGTCTTCGAGAACAGCACGACCAGGATCAGGATCGGTCCGAGCACCGCCTGCCAGTGCTCGGTCAGGCGCGACAGCACGCTTTCGAGGATCAGGTACGCAGCGGCGCCAAACACCGGCCCGACCAGGGAGCCGAGCCCGCCGAGGATCACCATCATCATGATCTCGCCGGAACGGGTCCAATGCATGATCGATGGCGAGACAAACAAGGTCAGATTGGCGAAGAGCGCACCGGCGATACCGCAGACCGCACCCGCCATGACAAAGGCGGTCAGCTTATAGCGGAAGGTCGGGAAGCCGAGCGCGATCATCCGACGCTCGTTGGATTTGACGCCCTGCAGCAGCATGCCGAAGCGCGACTGCACGATCCGATTGCCGAGAAACAGAAACAGCAGCAGCAAGCCGTAGGCGAAGTAGTAGAAGACGACCGGGCGGTCGAGATTGAGCGCGGCGCCGAAATCGCTGTGCCGCGCGATGTTGAGCCCATCGTCGCCGCCATACTCGTTGAGCCCGATACCGACGAAATACACCATCTGGCCGAACGCCAAGGTGATCATGATGAAATAGACACCGGAAGTGCGCAGCGACACGAAACCGATGACCAGCGCCGCTATCGCAGCGGCAAAAAACGCCGCCGCGAAATGCACGACGCCGTCGGTTATGCCGTGATAGCTCAGGATGCCCACGGCATAAGCGCCGATGCCGAGATAGGCGGCGTGACCAAAGCTGACGAGCCCGCCATAGCCGAGGATCAGGTCGAGACTGACCGCGGCAATCGCGAACACGATGATGCGAGCGAACAGCCCGATGTAGAAAGGCGCTTCGGCCACTGTCGCGACCGCCGGAACCAGCGCCAGCGCGGCGAGCGCGACACAAATCGCGACATGTCTGCCGCTCATCGGCGGCCCACCTTAGAGACCCCTGGGCGGAAACAAGCCTTGCGGCCGCACGAACAATACCGCCGCCATCAGGATATAGATCAGCATCGACGCAAGCGCCGGGCCGAATTTCGCGGCAGCGCTGCCGCCCATAAAGATTGTCAGGAAAGGGCGCAGAAATGCGCGCCCGGTCGCATCGACGACGCCGACCAGCAATGCGGCGATAAAGGCGCCGCGGATCGAGCCGATGCCGCCGATCACGATCACGACAAAGGCGAGGATCAAGACGCTTTCGCCCATGCCCGATTCGACAGTGAAGATCGGCCCCGCCATGACACCGGCGAGCGCCGCCAGCGCAGACCCCATCGCAAAGACGAGCGTGTAAAGCAGCGTTACATTGATTCCGAGCGCGCCGAGCATGACCCGGTTGCTGGCGCCGGCCCGGATCAGCATGCCGATCCGGGTACGCGCGATCAGCAGGTACAACAGCAGCGCGATCGCGAGCCCGACCGCGATGATCGCAACGCGGTAGGC
>Ga0209807_1000475_pt1 | contig 18326 bp, 12 predicted proteins | sample GraSoiAngelo_154_FD_186168 | JGI IMG/M metagenome (GOLD analysis project Ga0209807, IMG submission 186168) | Grasslands soil microbial communities from the Angelo Coastal Reserve, California, USA - 14_1009_13_20cm (SPAdes) (version 2) | ecosystem: Environmental > Terrestrial > Soil > Grasslands ... | reverse complement strand
AGCTTGGATGTTGATGCTTCGAATTTGCATCGTATGCGCGTTGTTGATCTGAAAATCGAAGACATCGCCTTCGGCGGAAAAGGCGTCGCGCGGGAAAAGGGCAAAGCCGTTTTTGTTCCTTACACGATGGAGGACGAGCTTGTTTCGGCGGAAATTGTCCGGGAAAAGAAACAATTCGCCGAAGCAGAGCTGCTCGAAGTTAAGGAGAGTTCCCCGAATCGCGTCGGGCCGCAATGCCCATATTTCGGCCGATGCGGGGGCTGCGCTTATCAGCATATCGATTACCAACATCAGCTTGCAATCAAATGGCGACAGGTGCGTGACGCCCTTCAGCGAATCGGCAAATTAAAGGATGTTCCCATGCGGCCGATTATCCCGTCTCCGAGGCATTACGCGTATCGCAACCGCATCACTGTGCACGCGCAGGACGGCGTGATTGGTTTCTTCCGGCGGGATTCTCATCATCTCATTGATATCGAGCACTGCCCGATTTCCCGGGACGAAGTCAATCGCGCGCTCGCAGAGTTGCGCAAACAAAGGCATGTGCGGAACGGGCATTACACGTTGCGCGCTGCATCGGAGCCGCGCGTGTTTTCCCAGATAAATGGCGATGTCGCACAGATGTTGCGCGATTTGATTGTCAATCTGGTGCCCCCGAATCAGCACCTGTTGATCGATGCCTACTGTGGCGCCGGCTTTTTCGCCAAAGCATTGCTCGACAAGTTTGAGTGCATAATCGGGATTGATTGGGATAAATTCGCAATCGCCGCCGCAAGAGAGAACGCCACCGCGAAAGAGACGTATATCGCAGGCGATGTGGAAAGCGAACTGGAAAAGATAGGGGCAGTTCACTTGAAACGCTCGGAGCGCGTGGAGGACACGTTGAGCGGACGATTGGGGTCAATCGGCGCCACAACAATCATCATCGATCCACCCGCGACCGGGTTGAGCGGAGTCGTTCGCGCGGCCATTATGGATCTTGCGCCACAAACACTAATTTACGTTTCATGCAATCCGCCGACTCTTGCTCGTGATTTAAAAGAGTTGCAGCACAAATTCGCGATTAATTCGATCACACCACTCGACATGTTTCCACAAACGGCCGAGATCGAAGTAGTGGCCCATCTCGAGGCGCAGAAGTGATATTCGTCGCGGCGCGTTAACGATTTTTTAACGCATTTCGCACCCGGTTTAATTAACCGTCTGATCAGGTCGCGCTGATACTTAGGCGTATGAATGACTTGATCTTCATAGGAGTAATCATCGCGTTTTTCCTGTCGGGCGCTTTGTACACGGTGCTTTGCGAGAAGTTGTAGGAGGGTAAATGGAAACGGTCATTGTTAGCGTCATAGCGCTGCTGCTTTTCGTGTATCTGCTCATGGCCATGATCCGGCCTGAAAAATTCTAACGTCCCATGGAGACCTCTGGTTGGATTCAATTCGCGATTTACTTGATCGCGCTCGCCCTGGTGACAAAGCCAATGGGCCTCTATTTGATGCACGTTCTCGACCCGAATGGCAAAACATGGCTCGATCCTGTGCTGGCTCCAGTCGAGCGGTTCACCTATCGCGCGATGGGTGTTGACGCCCGCAAAGAGCACGATTGGAAGCAGTACACACTGGCGATGCTGCTCTTCAGTCTCGTGGGCTGCTTGTTCACCTACGCGATCCTGCGCTTGCAATATTTTCTGCCCCTGAATCCGCAAAAACTGGCAGGAGTCAGTCCCGATCTTTCGTTTAACACCGCAACCAGTTTTACCACCAACACCAACTGGCAGAATTACGCCGGCGAATCGACGATGTCGTACTTTTCGCAGATGGTCGGGCTGGCGTTTCACAATTTCGTTTCGGCCGCCACCGGGATCACTATCGCGGCGGCGCTCGTTAGGGCAATTGCGCGGCATTCGGCAACAACACTCGGCAATTTCTGGGTCGACCTGGTTCGGGTCACTTACTACCTGCTGCTGCCGATCTGTCTGGTGTTCGCAGTCTTCCTAGTGTCGCAAGGAATGATTCAAAATTTCAAGCCTTACACCAAGGCCACGCTGGTCGAGCCGATGAAGACCCAGGTCGAGAAAAAGAATGACAAAGGCGAGACGATCAAAGGACCAGATGGCAAGGCGGTCACAGAGCAGCAAACGGTGACTGATCAGAATATCGTGCAAGGCCCGATGGCGTCACAGGTTGCCATCAAGATGCTTGGCACGAACGGCGGCGGATATGTCAACGCAAACGCAGCGCATCCGTTCGAGAACCCGACGCCTCTTTCGAATTTTATTCAGATGTTGTCGATTTTTTCTATCGGCAGCGGGCTGACTTACTACCTCGGCCGAATGGTCAAGAATCAGAAGCACGGCTGGACCGTCTGGACTGCGATGTTGATCCTTTTTGTTGGCGGAGTGTTGTTGTGCTGGTGGGCGGAGGCGAATGGAAATCCGATCCACCAAAGTCTCGGCGTTGCCGGCGGCAACATGGAGGGAAAGGAAGTCCGGTTCGGGATCTTCAATTCGGCACTGTTCGCCACGGTCACAACGGATGCCTCCTGCGGGGCGGTCAATTCGATGCACGACTCGTTCACCGCGCTCGGCGGCTTCGTGCCGTTGTTCAACATTCAACTCGGCGAAGTCATCTTCGGCGGAGTTGGCGCTGGGTTATACGGCATGCTGGTTTTCGTTGTGCTCGCGGTTTTTATCGCGGGTTTGATGGTCGGTCGTACGCCGGAATATCTCGGCAAAAAAATCGAAGCGTACGACGTGAAGATGGCGATGCTCTCGTTGCTCATCCTCGCGATTTCCATTCTCGGTTTTGCTGCCTGGGCTGTAGTAGCAAAATGGGGACTCGCGGGCCTGAATAACAATGGTCCGCATGGACTGAGCGAAATTCTTTACGCGTTCAGCTCCGGCGCGGGCAACAATGGCAGCGCATTCGCAGGTCTCTCGGGCAATACACCCCCTTATAACACAACGCTCGGTTTCGACATGTTGTTGGGCCGATTCCTCATGATCGTGCCGATCATGGCGCTGGCAGGCTCGCTGGTGCAAAAGAAAGTCGCGCCGCCAAGCGTCGGCACGTTCCCAGTCTCAGGCGGGACGTTTCTAATCCTGCTTCTCGGAACCGTGCTCTTGATCGGTGCGCTCAATTTTCTCCCCGCATTGACTCTGGGGCCGATCGTCGAGCACTTCCTCATGCAGGGCGGAAAACTTTTTTAACTCCGGATCCAGTCGTTATGACGCAAAAACCAGCCTCGCTTTTCGATTGGAACATTGTCGGTCCGGCCATTGACGACGCGTTCAAAAAACTGAACCCGCGGCTGATGGTGAAAAACCCGGTCATGTTCGTGACCATGGTCGGCGCTGCCCTAACGACCGTCGGAATTTTCACGGCGGAATCGGGACTGCGCGAGTTCGTGACGCAACTGGCGATCTGGCTCTGGTTCACGGTGCTCTTTGCTAATTTTGCTGAAGCGGTGGCGGAAGGCCGTGGCAAAGCGCAAGCCGCCAGCCTGCGGCGGGCGCGCAAGGATACGATCGCGCGCCGCCTGCGGAATGGACGCGAAGAGAAAGTCCCCGCGCCCTCGCTGCAAAGAGGCGATCTCGTCGTGTGCGAAGCTGGGGACATCATTCCGGCGGACGGAGATGTCGTCGAGGGAATCGCCAGCGTTGACGAAGCGGCGATCACTGGCGAATCCGCGCCCGTGATTCGCGAGAGCGGCGGCGACCGCAGCGCGGTCACGGGCGGCACGCGCGTGCTGAGCGATCGCATCGTTGTGCGCGTGACTGCGGATAAAGGCGCCGGTTTTCTCGATAAGATGATCGCGCTAGTCGAGGGCGCGCGTCGTCAGAAAACGCCTAACGAGATTGCGCTTACCATTCTGCTTGCCGCGTTGACGTTCATCTTTCTTCTGGTCTGCGTGACGCTGAAGCCGTTCGGAATTTATTCGGCGACGAACTTTTCGGTTCCGGTGCTGATCGCACTGCTCGTCTGTCTCATTCCCACAACGATCGGTGGTTTGCTTAGCGCCATTGGTATCGCTGGAATGGATCGCGTCCTTCAGCGGAATGTTCTCGCAATGAGTGGACGCGCAGTCGAAGCAGCGGGGGACGTTGACGTTTTGTTACTGGACAAAACCGGTACGATTACGCTCGGCAATCGCATGGCGGTCGCCTTTCACGCCGCGCCGGGCGTTTCGCCCGACGATCTTGCAGCGTCTGCGCAGTTGAGCTCGCTTGCCGATGAAACGCCGGAAGGACGCTCGATTGTCGTGCTCGCGAAGGAGAAATTTGGATTGCGCGCGAGAGAGATGCACAATTTGGAGGCGACGTTTATGCCGTTCACGGCTCAGACGCGCATGAGCGGTGTCGATATTCACGCCAATGGCGCTGAACCGAGGATGCGCATCCGCAAAGGCGCGGCTGACGCGGTACGTGGTTTTGTCGAATCTGCAGGCGGCATTTTTCCACAGTCAGTCACTAGAACAGTCGATGAGATCTCGCATCGCGGCGGCACGCCGCTCGTCGTTGCGTCGGACCTTCTGACACTCGGCACGATTGAGCTGAAGGACGTGGTCAAAGGCGGAATCAAAGAGCGCTTCGCGCAGCTACGCAAAATGGGAATCAAGACGGTGATGATAACCGGCGATAATCCGCTTACTGCCGCGGCGATTGCGGCCGAAGCAGGCGTGGACGATTTCATGGCGCAAGCGACGCCGGAACAAAAACTAAAACGTATCCGTCAGGAGCAGTTGGAGGGTCACCTTGTTGCGATGACCGGCGACGGCACGAACGACGCCCCGGCGCTTGCGCAGGCGGACGTGGGCGTTGCAATGAACACCGGCACGCAAGCTGCGCGCGAAGCGGGCAACATGGTCGACCTCGATTCCAATCCAACCAAGCTGCTCGACATCGTCGAGATTGGAAAGCAGATGCTGATCACGCGCGGTTCGCTGACCACGTTCAGCATTGCGAACGACGTTGCAAAATACTTCGCAATTATCCCGGCGATGCTGATGGCCACATTTCCCGAAATCGCGCCGCTGAACATCATGCAACTGCATAGCCCTACCAGCGCGATCTTGAGCGCGGTCATTTTCAACGCGCTCGTCATAATCGCGCTGATTCCGCTGGCACTCCGCGGCGTGGCATACAAACCGATGGGCGCGCTCGCCGTTTTGCAGCGCAACCTGCTGATCTACGGCTTCGGCGGCATCATCGTTCCGTTCATCGGCATCAAACTGATCGATGTCATCATCACTGCGTTTCACCTCGCCTAACGACATGAAAGAATTCTTCTCCCATATTCGCGGCTCAGTCGTGTCGACGCTTGTGCTGGCAATCGTCTGCTGCGGACTCTATCCGCTCATCGTGTTCGCAATTTCCCAGGCGTTCTTTTACGAGAAAGCTAACGGCAGCTTGATTCTGGATAAAGACGGAGCCGTGCGCGGTTCAAAGCTGCTGGCACAGGGATTCACCGCCGACAAATATTTTCATCCGCGTCCTTCAGCCGCCGGCAACGGCTACGACGCCACGAGTTCTGGCGGCAGCAATCTCGGTCCGACTTCACAAAAGCTGAATGACGCGATCAAAGACCGCGTTGACGCGTATCGGAAAGAGAACGGCTTGAATGAAAAAGAACCCGTTCCCGCCGATGCCGTCACCGCATCCGGCAGCGGACTTGATCCTCACATCAGCATGCGTAACGCCGAACTCCAAATCCCGCGGGTCGCCAAGGCTCGCGGCTTAAGCGAGAAGAAACTGCACGAGTTGATCGAGCAAAACACAAACGGGCGCGATCTCGGCCTTCTCGGAGACCCCGGTGTGAACGTGCTCAGCCTGAATCGCGCGCTCGCTTCCGTCGCGGCGAGGCCATGAAGCCTTCGGACATGATTTCTCCGGCAGCCACGCGGCCGGCCAACGATAGCCAAGCCATTGCACCAGGCGTAACCAGAACGACGTACGTGTTCATTTCGTTCCTGTTTCCATCGGAAAGAAATCAGACGCGAAGGTGCGATCAGCTAATCGCGGCCCGCTCGCGAAGCTACGGCGCGTCTTTTCAAGGCGAGATCGACATCTTCAGCCGTTCTGGACCTGGTTCATCGACAATCCGCGTCCGCAATCCAGCAAGTGAAAACAATCAATATGTCGATCCAAAAAAAATTCCGCTCTTGTCGATCAAACAATCGGCCACCACAATTCGGATTTCTGGGCGAGCCGCGCGTGAATGTCATGGGATTGAACCGTCTTCTCAACCAACTCTCATAGCCTTGACGCCTCCGCTCAGAGTGGAAATAATGGCGGCCTACCGGAGGACAACCAATGTTGCATCTCGATACAGGCAATACTGCCTTTACACTGCTGTGCGCCAGCCTGGTGATGTTGATGACACCGGGGCTGGCATTCTTTTATGGCGGGCTCGTTGGACGAAAGAACGTGCTGGCCATCATGATGCAGAGCTTCGTCTCGATGGGCTGGACCACTGTGTTGTGGTGGGCCTTCGGATTTTCGCTCTGTTTCTCCGGCGATCAGAAGAGCGGCACGGATTTTTTTGGAATCATCGGCAACCTGAACTGGGTGGGCCTGCGCGGCATCACGCTCTCCACGCCATCGCCGAACGACACGATCCCTATGCTCGTCTTCTGCGCCTATCAGATGATGTTCGCCATCATCACGCCGGCGCTGATCACTGGCGCATTCACCAATCGCATCACCTTCAAGGCCTACATGCTGTTTCTGACAGCCTGGCTGATCTTGGTTTATTTTCCTTTTGTCCACATGGTGTGGGGCGGCGGTATGCTGGCGCAGTGGGGCGTGAAAGATTTTGCAGGCGGGATCGTCGTACACAACATCGCGGGCATAGCCGCGCTCGCGTCCGTTCTCTACGTCGGCAAACGCAAAGTCGCGGATCGCGGTCCGCACAGCATTCCGCTCGTTGCGCTTGGCACTGGCTTGCTCTGGTTCGGTTGGTACGGCTTCAATGCCGGGTCCGAGTTTCGCGTCGATGCGACTACCGCGGTGGCGTTTATCAATACCGACATTGCGGCCTCGTTCGCGGCCATCGCCTGGTTGCTCGTGGACTGGCGAGTCTCGAAGAAACCGAAATTCCTAGGGTTGCTGACCGGCGCAGTGGCAGGCCTGGCTACGATCACGCCCGCAGCGGGCTACGTCTCTCCAGCCACTGCCGTCATCATCGGAACTGTGGCGGGCGTCGTCTGCTATTACGCTTGCGCGCTGAAGAACCGATTGCGATGGGACGATGCACTCGATGTGTGGGGTGTGCACGGTGTCGGCGGCTTTCTCGGAATTATTCTGCTCGGCGTGTTTGCTTCGACGGCGTGGAATCCGACGGCCAATGGCGGCGTGAACGGATTACTCGCCGGCGACCCGAGCTTCTTTCTGAAACAACTCGCCGCGGGACTGTTCTCGTCGGTTTGGGCGCTGATTTTCACGCTCGGGATGCTTTGGATCATCGACCGCATCACGCCGGTGCGCGTCGAAGATGCGCACGAAGAACTGGGCCTGGACGAAGCGATCCACGGCGAGACGGCCTACGTAGAAGTATTGTAATCGCGCGCGTCTCGCATCAACGCCCCGCGCCCACACCGAGCACTGGACGAACTGCGCTGATCGTTCCTGCTAAACCATGAGACAGCTTTTCAATTTCCCGCTTGCTCTTTGTCTCGCTGCGGCGGCCATAGCCGGCGAACCCGAAACAGCTTCGCTCACTCCGGAACCGCGCTTTAAGATTTCCGGTTGGGTCGACAATGGGATCACTTTCAATCCTGCCAGCCCGGCAGATAACCAGAACTTTGGACGGTTCTTTGACGATCGAGTGAACGAACCGCTGCTGAACCAACTGGTAATCAATTTCGAGCGTGCGCTGGCGCCGCAGCCTGGTCAGTTTGATTGGGGTTTCAAGTTGCAATTCATGTACGGGAGCGACGCGCGCTTCATCCATTCGCTTGGTCTATTCAGCAACACGGCGGGGACCTCGATCGTCCAACCGGACCTGCCCGAAGCGTATCTTAGCCTTCATTTTCCCTTTATCAGCGAAGGCGGCCTCGACTTGAAGCTTGGCAAATTCGTCACCCTGGAAGGAGCGGAAACGATCGATCCACGCACAAATTTCTTCTATTCGCATACCTACATTTTTGATTTTGGAATTCCGTTTAACCACACCGGCGGCCTGGCGATCTTTCATGCGACCAAATGGCTCGATCTTTATTCCGGAATTACGCGGGGCGTTAACACCAGCATCGAGGATAACAACGATAACGTCTCTTTTCCCGGCGGCGTTGGACTCAACCTTTTGGATGGCAAACTGACGATTCTTGCGACCACTTCCATCGGTCCTGAGACTCCGAACGACAATCACGATCAGCGTTACCTCAACTGCATTACCACAACGTGGAAGATCACCGATAAGCTTACATCCATCACCGATCTCAACTATGCGCGCGACGACGGCACCGATGCTGACGCCTACGGCATCGCCCAATATTTTACCTGTGCCATCAACAGTTGGTTAACTGCCGGAATCCGCGGCGAAGTCTTCAGCGATCAACAGGGCTTTTACGTGGTCTCGTTTGCCAACACGCATGATCCGATGCGTGCCTTGGAGGGCGAACCGACCATTGATCCGCGCACAGTCGGTGGCGGGCACACTACCTACGGCGCAATCACAGCCGGTGTGAACATTAAGCCAACGATGGCCAAGCCGATTTCCAGCCTTAACATCCGTCCGGAACTGCGCTACGATCGCGCGTTAAACGGCACGCATCCATTCAATCAGTCAAGTGACGTCGACCAGTTTACTGTCGGCGTAGATTGCATTCTCACGTTCTGACCTAGAGCGGGTTGTCGCCGAGTTTTGGTTACGCGTTCACGTTTTCAAAACGGTGAGATGTCGTAAACTAACGTCGCATGAGCGATTCGGAACGTCCTGATCCGGACGCACTTCTCGCGCGCATGAAGCGCAAGGAGATTGAGTCCACCCGCGGCAAACTGAAGATTTTCTTCGGGATGTCGCCCGGTGTCGGAAAAACCTATGCCATGTTGCAAGCCGCGCGGCAGAAACAAGCGGAAGGATGCGAGGTCGTGATCGGAATAGTCGAAACGCACGGCCGCAAGGAAACCGAAGCGTTGCTGGAAGGAATGCCGATCATGCCGCGAACGCAGATCGAATATCGCGGAACAAAGCTCGAGGAAATGGACCTCGACGCCATCCTCACCTGGCATCCTGGTCTCGCGGTTGTTGATGAACTCGCGCACACCAATGCGCCAGGGTCGCGTCATCCGAAACGTTATCAGGATGTACTCGAGCTGCTCGATGCCGGAATCAATGTTTTTACAACGCTTAACGTTCAGCATGTCGGCAGTCGCAGCGACACGGTTCGTCAAATCACAGGCGCGCCGGTCAGTGAAACTGTTCCCGATTCGGTTCTCGATCTCGCCGACCAAATCGTTCTTCTCGATCTGACGCCGGACCAACTGTTGTCACGGTTGGCTGAGGGAAAAGTTTATCTCGGCGAACGCGCAGAATGGGCAGCAAAGAATTTTTTCCGGGAAAGCAACCTTACGGCTTTGCGCGAAATGGCGCTACGCGTCGTGGCCGAGCACGTGGACCGCGATCTGCGCGAGATCATGGCGGAGCAAAGAATACTGGGCCCGTGGAAAAGCGCCGACCGATTACTGGTCGCGGTTAGCGCCAGTCCGTACTCAGAACGGCTGATTCGTTATACGCGCCGGCTCGCCTCATCGATGGAGGCATCGTGGCTTGTGGCAAACATCGAAGGGCCTCGATCGCTTTCGCAGGAGGAACAGACGCGACTCACTCGCTACCTGGCGCTTGCGCGCCAGCTCGGAGCGGAGGTCGTTTCTACCCCTGGCAGTGACATTGCTGAAACGCTGCTCCGCGTCGCGCGCGAGAACAACGTCACACAAATCGTCATCGGGAAACCGCTCGGGGCGCGCTGGCTCAGTTTGTTGAAGCGCGATCCCCTGAGCTGGCTGATGCGCCACAGCGGCAACATCGACATTCATATGATCCCCACAGAGGAATCGGCGCAGCCGCGACGCGAAGGCCTCGAACAACGTTTGGCGCGCACGCCCTGGCAGGAGTTTGGGACCGCGTTAGGCATCGCAGCTGTCGTCACGGCCTTCGCATTATCGGTGTTTAACTTCATCGGCTACTGGGCGATCGCGCTCTTCTATTTGTTCGCAGTCGTACTGGCCGGAATGCGTCTCCGTCGATGGCCGACGTTTTTTCTCGCCGCGCTTAGCGCGTTGCTCTGGAATTTCCTGTTCATCCCACCACGGTTCACCTTTTACATCAGCAAGTTCGAAGACTTCATGATGTTTGGTGCGTACTTTGTTATCGCGGTAGTCATCGGACATCTGGCGACGCAATTGCACGAACGTGAACAAGCCGAGCGACGCCGCGAGGAACGCGCCACGGCGTTGTATCGTCTAACGCGCACGCTGGCCGCCAGCGGCGATCTCACGCAAGCGCTCCCCAAAGTTTTACAGTTGATCAGAGATTTCTTTCAGGCGGATGCGGCAGTCTGGTTGCGTGACGAAAATGGCCTCACGCAACATCCCGCCAGCACGTTCGCGCCATCGAGAAAAGACGAGAGCGTTGCGATCTGGGCCTTTCAAAAGAAACAAGCCGCTGGGAAATCAACGGACACGCTTCCGGATTCAGAATGCTTGCACATTCCGCTGGTTGCCGGCGACCGCGCTGAGGGCGTGCTAAGCGTGCGCCTGAAAACGTTGCCTACATTGGAGCAGCGCGAATTGCTGGACGCGTTCGCTGCGCAACTTGCTGTTTTTGTGGACAAGGAACGCGCGCTGCAGGAGAACCGCGAAGCTCAGGTGGCGCGCGAATCGCAGAAACTACAAAAGGCGCTTTTCGATTCCGTGTCGCATGAGTTAAAGACGCCACTCGCCGCGATGACCGCTGCATTGCAACAACCGCGCCCCGATTCCGTTGAATTACAACAAGCAGCGCGGCGCCTTACCCACACGGTGAACAACTTGCTCGATGCGACGCGCTTGGAATCCGGCCTTCTTCAACCGGTTTGCGAGTGGTGCGATCCAGGCGAACTCGTGCACGAAGCAGTTGCTGCTTCCGGATTGAAAGAAGGTGACGTGCAAATCAACATCGCGAAGAACCTACCGGCAGTTTCCGTGGATTCGGGCCTGATTCAGCAGGCGCTGAATGCGCTGCTCTCTAACTCGATGAGTTACGGCAAAAGCGATCGCCCTATTGAAGTTAGCGCCACCCGCGATGATTCCACGCTGGTCATTTCCGTGGCCGATCGCGGCGCCGGTCTCGAACCGGGAGAGGAAACAAAAGTATTTCAAAAGTTCTATCGCGGTCCGCGCACTCGTCCCGGTGGTATCGGCCTCGGGCTCTCGATTGCGCGACAATTGATCGAGGCGAATGGCGGCCAAATCGTTGCGCAGAACCGCCAGGGGGGCGGTGCGGTGTTTTCCATTCGTTTGCCTATCAATGAAGCAATGCGACTTCCTGGCGCGGAATCTGTGGCGACAGGCGTGTCGCCGCGAGAAACCATCGAGGCCGAGGCATCCGCCGTTAAGGCTCTGGCGGCGCGCGTGTCATCCGCTAAATGAATCACGTCGCCGTAATCATTGACGACGAGGTTCAGATCCGCCGGCTGCTGCGGCTTGTTCTCGAGGGCGAGAACTACAAGGTGCATGAAACCGAGACTGGGCAACTGGGGCTGATGGAAATCGCCACGCGCAAACCGGACGTGGTCCTGCTCGATCTCGGGCTGCCGGACCTTGATGGGCTGCATGTACTAAAACGCTTGCGGGAATGGAGCGAAGTACCGGTCATCGTGCTGACCGTGCGTGATGATGTGCAGGAAAAAGTAGCGGCGCTGGATGCCGGCGCGGACGATTACATTACCAAGCCATTTAGTACTCCGGAATTGCTTGCACGCCTCCGCGCCGCGCAACGCAAGACGCGGCCATCCGAAGAAGTGTCGGTATTTAAAAATGGCAATCTGGTCGTCGATCTTACGGCGCATGTGGTCACGCGCGCAGGCCGTGAAATCAAATTGTCCGCCACGGAGTACGCCTTGCTCCGCTTATTCGTGAAACATCCAGGGCGCGTACTCACGCATCGCCACATCCTGCGCGAAATCTGGGGCCCGAAGTCCGAGGAGCATCGCCAGTACTTGCGCGTTTACGTCACGCATCTGCGCCAAAAGATCGAGCCGGATCCAACAAAACCATCGTTGATTCAGACGCAGCCCGGAATCGGCTACCGATTCACTGGATAACAACTCACAGGCATTGCCCGAGAAAGCGCTTGCCAGCGAGCGAGCGCACAATCGAGAGTCACTGCCAATACCGATGGCGCAGTTAGTGGATGATCTTGTTCTCGACGCGAGTGCGGGCGTGCATCGACCGCGCAATCTGGATTGGAAGCGCGCTGCCGCATTGCTCTACGGCGATTGGGGAACCAGCAAGGCATATGTGATCGGCCTCGCGTTTCTCGCGGCCGGGTTTTCATCTCTACCTATCATTCTTGCAGTCTGCGCCGTGACCGCGCTTGTCGGCATCAATTACATCGTCATCTGTCGTCACTTCCCCGATGGCGGGGGCGTTTATTCATCCGCGCGGTCACAGGGACGTTTGCTGGCCGTAGTCGGCGCCCTTTTGCTCGTAGCCGATTTAACGGTAACGGCCGCTCTCAGCGGCTGGTCGGCACTGAGCTACGTCACCTCAGGCGCTGAGGATGTCGTTTGGATCAAGTTTTTGCGCGACCATATCGCGCTCACAACGATCGGCGTGCTGCTGGTCATGGGCTTAATCAACTGTCTCGGACCGAAGCATTCCGGGAGTTTCGCTGTAGCGCTGGCGCTGCCGACGGTAGTGGTAGTGGTCCTTTTGATCGCGCTCAGCGCGCCGCACTTGACCACGCGATTTCTCGAGCCACGGCATCAGAGTTTCACCACTGTCTGGGTGCAGTTCGTCGGTGTGATCCTGGCGTTATCGGGTGCGGAGTCCATCGCGAATCTTACCGGCGTGATGAAGCTCGATCCGGGATCGACGATGGAACGCCCAAGGGTCGCGCGTGAGTCGCTGAAGGCAATTTTGCCCGTGGCCATCGAAGTTGTCGTCGGCACGGCGCTCCTTGGATGGGCAATGCTTTCGCTGCCCTCCGTGCTCGGCAAAACCCTGCATTTAAGTGATGAGGGCACGATCGCCGCAGTTCTGGGGCAGCGGAGTGAAGACATGTTGCGCTTCGTCGGGGAACAATTCGCCACCGCGACGTTTTCGCCCGCCATCGGACAGATCTTCGGCTGGGCCGTCGGAATTGTTTTTTGCCTGCTGCTATTGAGCGCAGCTAACACGGCGATCGTAGCAATGATCGGTTTGCTCTACATGATGTCACGCGATCGCGAGATGCCGCGGCAATTTCGTCAGCTCAACCGGCACGGCGTTCCCATGTGGCCGTTAGTCATTGCCGTTGGTCTGCCCATCGTTGTGCTGCTTTTTGCCGCGAACTTCTCCTCGCTTGCTGGTCTATATGCGATTGGCGTAGTCGGCGCGATCACGGTGAACCTCGGCTCCTGCACATTCAATCGGACCGTAGATTTCACCTGGTACGACCGCGTGCTCTTTGGCATCTCGTTCGTGATTCTGGCTTTCGTCGAGCTGACGCTGGCTCATACGAAAGTCGATGCGCTTCAATTTGTGCTCGCGATTTTGATCGGCGGGCTCGCATTGCGCGCTTACACATTGAAGCGCCAGGGCCTCACCACTCTCACCGTCACGCGTGAAGTCGCCCGGATGGTCACGCCTGACCTGATGACCAGCATGCGGCCGCATTTGGAGGAAGGCCAAAAAATCATGGTCGCGGCGCGTGGAATCACACCGGTGCTCAGCTTTGCCTTGGACGAAGCGCAGTTGCGTAAAGCCACGCTCTTTGTGCTCTACGTTAAGGAGGTCGCCGTTTACTATACAGCAGCAGGCACACGGCTTGGCCGCGCCAAATGGCAGGATGATCCGGAAGCAAACGCCATCATGTGCTCGGTGCGCAAACTTGGAGCCGAATGCGGCATTAACGTGGTGCCGGTTTACGCTGTAAGCCAGGACGCTGCTGCGACCATCGTCGATCTTGCCGCAACGATGGGCATTGATTTCCTCGTCATCGGCGCCTCCCAACGTCCTGCCATGGTGAAGCTTCTCCGCGGTAGCGTTGCGACAAACGTGGCTCAGCATTTGCCCGACTCCATTCACTTGGTCATTTACGGATAATGAAAGCAACCAATTGTAGAGCGATGGCTTCGGTTGCCCGGCAGGCGAGGCGCCTGCCCTACAACACATGGATTCACCGAAGGTCCTGATCTCCGATCCAATCTCGGAACGCGGAGTGGATGAGCTCTCGCGGGATCGCGCGCTGGAGGTCACGGTCAAGACTGGGTTGAGCGAGCGCGAACTCGTCGCGCTCATTCCGTCGTTCAGTGCGCTAGTCGTGCGCAGCCAGACTAAAGTCACGGCGGCGATTTTGAATGCCGGCGCAAAACTTCGCGTGGTTGGCCGCGCGGGAGTGGGCGTGGATAATGTCGATGTTGAGACGGCGACGCGCCGCGGCATCGTTGTGCTCAACGCGCCGGGGGGAAACACCCTTTCTACTGCCGAACATGCGTTTTCGTTGTTGCTCTCGGTAGCGCGCAAGATTCCGCAAGCCGATGCAAACATTCGCGGGAAGAAATGGGACAAAAAGAATTTCGAAGGGGTCGAGCTTTACAACAAAACGTTGGGCGTAATCGGAATGGGCCGAATCGGTAGTGAACTGAGTCGCCGCGCCATCGCTTTTGGCATGCGTGTGGTGGCCTACGATCCGTATCTTTCCGCTACGCGCGCCCGGAGTCTACAGGTGGAACTCGTGGATGAACTCGACGATTTGCTCACTCACGCCGATTTCATTTCGCTGCACACGCCGCTTACTGCTGCGACACGCCACATTCTTGATGCCGCGCGGTTAAGCAAAACAAAGCATGGTGTCCGCATCATCAATTGTGCTCGCGGCGGTCTGATCGATGAAGCGGCGCTGGCTCAGGCGTTGCGGGACGGGCAGGTCGCCGGCGCGGCGCTCGATGTTTTCGAAGTTGAACCGCTGCCGCCCGATTCGCCTTTGCGTGATGCGCCCAATGTTGTGCTCACGCCGCATCTCGGCGCATCAACGGCGGAGGCGCAGGAAAGCGTCGGCATCGAGATCGCCCAGTCGATTCGCGCCGTTCTGCTGGAAGGCACGATTCGAAATGCAGTAAACATGCCAAATCTCGATGCGAAAACGCTGGCAATCATCGGACCGCATCTGAGGTTCGGCGAGAAGCTGGGCAAATTTCTCTCGCAGATCGCTCCGAAACGAGCGGAGTCGCTCAACATCAATTACAGCGGGAAAGTCAACGAGGTCGATACGACAGCGATCACGCGAGCAGTGTTGAAAGGCTTTCTGCAAGTCGCAGGTGGCAGCGAAGTCAACGAAGTGAACGCTCCCGCGTTCGCCGAGACTCTTGGTTTAAAGGTGAGCGAATCGCGGCTAAGCGTGCCCGGCGATTATACCGACATGCTCGAAATTTCTGCGATGGGCGAAGGAAAAAGCGTTTCAGTTGGTGGCGCATTCTTCGGCGCCACGCCACGAATTGTGAGCATCAACAGCCGACCAGTCGAAGCCCGACCGCAGGGGGTAGTGCTGGTGCTGGAGAACACGGACCGGCCCGGGATGGTCGGGCGGATCGGAACGCTGCTTGGCGAGCATGGCGTCAACATTGCTACGATGTCACTCAGTCGAAATCAGGCGGGCGGTACCGCGCTCACGGTGTTGAATCTCGACACTGCCCCGAACGAACAATTGCTCCGCGACATTCGCGCGAGCGAGGACATTCACTCGGCGCAAGTAATTCAATTGTAGCCACGGCCCTGCGGGCCGTTTCTCGCGAACACAAAATGAATGACGCGCCGCAGGCGCGTGGCTACAACAGCCGCGTGCAATACTTGGCCAAACCAAACCAAATTCCTTTCCCAACACGAATAAACTCGATACAACTCAGCTCATTATGGACTTTGGCTCTCATTCGATCATTTGGATCATTCTTGTTGGTCTTGTCATCGGCGCGATCGCAAAGCTGCTGATGCCGGGTCGGGATCCCGGCGGTTGCATCGTTACGATTTTGCTTGGCATCGCAGGCGCATTGGTGGGCACCTGGCTCGGCCGCATCTTTGCCGGCGAGAACTACGTCGCCGGCTGGATCATGTCGATTGTCGGCGCCATGATCCTGTTGCTGCTGTATCGGTTGCTTTTCAAACGGAGGCCGTAGAGAGCGCGGGCATATTGCCAGCGGACCTCTTTTTCCCCATTGGTCCAGAACAGAAGCTGTCCGGCAACATGCCCGCGTTCCCCCTGAACGTTTCAACGTTGCGCGGTTGCTCTGCGTGTCGAATGCGACATTGTCATCCCTCATGGCCGCGCCGAAGAAAACGCTCGTGATCGTCGCTTTCGCCGCGCTGTACCTAATCTGGGGCTCCACTTATCTCGGCATCCGGTTCTCGATCGAAACGATTCCGCCTTTTTTGATGGCAGGAGCGCGATTCGTGTTGGCGGGCACGATCATGTATGCGGTTGCCTGCTCTCAAGGCATCGGCGAATCGAATTGGAGGAACTGGCGGACCTCACTGATTATTGGTGCGTGCTTGCTGCTCGGCGGCAATGGGGGCGTAACGATTTCAGAAAAATATATCGACTCGGGCTTGGCGGCACTGGTCGTGGCGATCGTTCCCATTTACATTGTGCTGTTGGGATGGTTAACAGGAATGGCGCCGCGACCGACGCCGGTCATGTGGATGGGACTTGCCGGCGGTTTCGTGGGCGTCGGGACTTTGTTCGGACCAGGTTTGCATGTTCATTCCACCGCCGGGCGAAATCCAGCAATTGGAATATCGATCCTGCTCGTCACGAGTTTCATTTGGTCGGCAGGTTCGCTTTATTCGCGAGTCGCGAAACATGCGGCCTCGCCGTTTCTCACCGCTGCTCAACAAATGATCTGTGGCGGAATCTTGCTTTTGCTTGCAGGCATCGTCACGGGCGAACTCCGGCGATTTCATCCCGGTTCCGTTTCGCTGTTGTCGCTCGGTTCATTCATTTACCTTGTGCTTATCGGAGCTGTCGTCGGCTACACTGCGTATATCTGGCTGCTGCGTCATTGCGATCCGGCGAAGGTGGCCACTTACGCGTATGTGAATCCAATCGTCGCCGTTTTGCTTGGTACTTTCTTTGCGGGTGAAACGGTGACCGTGCGCACATTGATTGCCGCTGCTCTCATCATCGGTTCGGTAGCTCTGATCATCACCGCGCAACAACTGCGAGCGCGTGTCGCGCCTGCTTTGAGCCCTGCGCTCGAGCCTGCTGATTGAAATAGGGGGCGAACAGTTTTCGACAACCTACCGCGGGCAAGTTGGAAAGCGCCTCTCATTGCGCTTTAATTCGGCATGGCCCCCGAGCAAAAAAATCCTCAGCAAACAATCGAAGTCGCAAAGCGCAATTGGCAGGCGGAAGTCGAGACCGCACAAACGTATCGCGATCTGGCGGAACGGGAGCGTGACGAAAAACGCAAAGGCATTCTTTTGCGCATGGCAGAGGCAGAAGAACGTCATGCGCAGCGTTGGGAAGCAAAGCTAAGGGAACTCGGCGCGCAACCGCCTGTTTACAACAACACTTTTGCGCGGCGGCTAAATCGTTGGTGGAACAGGATTGCCGGAGCCGAGATCGCGATTCGGCGGATGGAAGCGACCGAAGAAAAGCAGGAAGCCGAATTTCACGACCAGGCCGAGCGTACGTTCGCTGGTGAACAAGAAGTTCAGGAATTTCTTCGAAAAAGCGCGCTTGAAGAAAAAGCTCATGCGCGTGCGCTGAGCGCGATGGCGCAGCCCGTGAGTCCTCGCACTGCGTTGGACAAAATTCTCAAGCGTGAACGCTGGCACGGACGCGGCGGTAGCTGGGTGGCCGACGCAATTTACGGCGCAAACGACGGGCTTGGCGCGGTGTTTGGAATTGTTTCAGGCGTGGCTGGCGCCACAAATAATCAACAGCATTACATTTTGATCTCTGGCCTTGCGGGCATGCTCGCTTCCACGCTGTCAATGGGCGCAGGCGCATACCTTGCCGCTAAAAGCGAAGCGGAAGTGTATGAGGCCGAAATCTCGCGTGAACGCGCTGAGGTTGAGGAAAATCCCGAGGAGGAAATCGAGGAGATGTCGCTTTTCTATCAGTTACAAGGATTCACACCCGAGGAATCCC
>Ga0209807_1000473_pt1 | contig 18334 bp, 12 predicted proteins | sample GraSoiAngelo_154_FD_186168 | JGI IMG/M metagenome (GOLD analysis project Ga0209807, IMG submission 186168) | Grasslands soil microbial communities from the Angelo Coastal Reserve, California, USA - 14_1009_13_20cm (SPAdes) (version 2) | ecosystem: Environmental > Terrestrial > Soil > Grasslands ... | reverse complement strand
GGTCAGCGCCGCGACCGGCGCGAGCTGATCGGTGATGTGATCGGGCATGAGGAGGGTGTCGTAGCCAAGTCCCTCGGCGCGCCGTGCGACCTCCCGCCAATGCTCTGCGCTCCGGCCACGCTCGGCGTTGGCGGCGAAGCGAAAGGGGCGCACCGCGTGACGCTATCGCAGAAGCGTTAGCGGACGCGAGGTAGCCACTCCGCACGCTTCGTCTCGAAGGCCGCGATCTCCCGCTCATGCCGCAGGGTGAGCGCGATCTCGTCGAGACCCTCGATCAGCTGAGTCTGGAGGAAGTCGGCGAGCGCGAACGACGCGTTCACTCCGGGCGCGGTGACGGTTCGCGCCGCGACGTCGACCGTGATCGACGTTGTCGCGTCCGCCTGAACGGCGGCCAGCAGCCGCGACACGGCGTCAGCGCTCAGCTCGATAGGAACGAGGCCGTTCTTGATGGCGTTGCTCTTGAAGATGTCGGCCATCGTCGGCGCGATCACTGCGCGAAACCCACACTCCTGGAGTGCCCAGACCGCGTGCTCGCGGGATGATCCGCAGCCGAAGTTCGCGCCCGCGATCAGGATGTTGGCCCCGCGATAGCGACCGTCGTTGAGCACGAACGACGGATCCTTTCGCCATGCCTCGAAGAGGCCGAGCCCGTAACCGGTGCGCTCGATCCGCTTCAGCCAGTGGCTCGGGATGATCTGGTCGGTGTCGACGTTTGCCCGCCCGAGCGGGAGCGCGCGACCGGTGACGACGCGGACCGGTTCCATCTAGAGGTCCGCCGGCAACGCGAAGTGTCCGGCGATGGCGGTCGCCGCCGCGACTGCGGGCGAGACAAGGTGCGTACGTCCACCCGGCCCCTGACGACCCTCGAAGTTCCGGTTCGACGTCGACGCGCAGCGCTCGCCGGGCCGGAGCACGTCGGGATTCATGCCGAGGCACATCGAGCAACCCGCGTCGCGCCACTCGAAGCCGGCATCGCGGAAGATGCGATCGAGGCCCTCGCGCTCCGCGTCCGCCTTGACGCGCATCGACCCTGGCACGACGAGGGCGCGCAGGCCGGACCGAACTCGGCGGCCGCGAACGACCTCGCTCGCGAGACGGAGGTCCTCGATCCGGGCGTTCGTACATGATCCGATGAACACGGCATCGACCGCGATGTCGCGCACCGGCGTCCCCGGTACCAGCTCCTGGTAACGCAGCGCGCGCCGTGCGCTCTCGCGTGCATCCGCCGGGAGGGCGTCGGGGTCCGGCACCGCGCCGTCGATCGTCACCGACTGCGCGGGGTTCGTGCCCCACGTGACGTACGGGCGGAGCGCGCCCGCGTCGATCGTGATGTCGCGATCGAAGCTCGCGACCGCGTCGGTCACGAGCGATCGCCAATCGTCGAGAGCGTTCTCCCAGAGCGCGCCCTTCGGCGCGAACGGACGGCCCTCGAGCCACGCGAACGTGACGTCGTCGGGGGCGACCATACCCGCGCGGGCGCCGGCCTCGATCGACATGTTGCAGATCGTGAGACGGCCCTCCATCGAAAGCGCGCGGATCGCGGCACCGCGGTATTCGATGACCTTGCCGGTCCCGCCGGCGGTCCCGATCCGCGCGATGATGCCGAGGATCACGTCCTTCGCCGCACAATCGGCAGGAAGCACCCCCTCGACGGTGACCGCCATCGTCCCCGGCTTCGTCTGCGCGATCGTCTGTGTCGCGAGCACATGCTCGATCTCGCTCGTACCGATGCCCCACGCGAGCGCACCGAGCGCGCCGTGCGTCGAGGTATGGCTGTCGCCGCAGACGATCGTCATGCCGGGCTGCGTCAGCCCGAGCTGCGGGGAGATGACGTGGACGATTCCCTGGTTGGGATCGCCCATCGGGTAGCAACGGACACCGAACTCGCGCGCGTTGCGCGCCATCGCGTCGATCTGGCGCGCGGAGATGTCCTCGGCGGGCTCGTCGTTCGTCGGGACGTTGTGGTCCATCGTCGCGAGCGTGAGGTCGGGCCTGCGGACGCGCCGCTTCGCGAGGCGCAGACCCTCAAACGCTTGCGGGCTCGTCACCTCGTGGACCAGATGGAGATCGACGTACACCAGGTCCGGCTCGCCTGCGGCACGCCGCACGACGTGCCGCTCCCAGACCTTCTCGCTCAGTGTGCTGCCCACGCGAAAAGTATGGCCGCTACGCGATGCGATCGAACGCGCGGCGAAGCCGGCGGACGCCCTCATCGATGCGATCCGGAGTCGGTGCGCTGATCGAAAAGCGCAGGGCGTTCGCATGATCGGCATCGATCGCGAAGGCATCCCCGGGAACGAACGCGACACCTTCTTCGAGGGCTACGTCGAGCAACGCGCGTGCGCTGACGTGCGGCGGTAGGCGTACCCAGAAATAGAAGCCGCCGTCGGGGTCGTTCCACGCGATGCCGGTCCCGGCGAGCTCGCGCGCGAGCGCCGCGCGCGCTCGGTCCTGCTTCTCGCGATAGAGCTGACGTAGACGCCCGATGTGCGCGTCCGCACCGCCGCGCCGGTGGAACTCTAGGACGATCCGCTGCGCGAGCGTGCCCGTGCTCGAGTCCATCGTCTGCTTCGCCCGCGACATCCGCGCGATCACGTCGGTGTGGGCGATGACCCATCCGACGCGAAGACCCGGCAGGAACGTCTTCGAGAAGGTGCCGATCGACACAACCTCGGCGCCACCGAGGGCCGCGAGTGGAGGCAGGTCGACGCCGCGATAGCGCAGCGCGGCGTACGGATCGTCCTCGACAACGACCGCGTCGTGACTGGCAGCGAGTGCGAGCAACGCCTCGCGGCGCTCGAACGAGAGCGTCTCGCCCGTGGGATTCTGAAAATTCGGCACGACGAAGAACATCCGAGGGCGCACGCCGAGCCTCCGTATGCGGCGCGCGGCTTCCGCAACGTCGAGACCCTCGCCGTCGACCGGTACCTCGAGCACGCGAGCGCCGTGGTTGCGGAACGCCGAGAGCGCGTTCGCGAATGCCGGGGACTCCGCCACCACCACGTCGCCGGCTCGCAGATAGACGCGGCACGCAAGGTCGATGGCCTGGAGCGCTCCGGCGCTCACAAGCACCGCGCTTGCGTCTGCCGCGACACCGCGGTTCCGCGCGGCCGAGGCGATGACGTCGCGGAGATCGGGCTCACCTTCGGTGATGCCGTATCCGAGCGCCGTCGCGCCTTCGCGGCGGAGCACCGCGGCCGCGAGATCGTCCGCGCCAACAAGATCGAGCGCCTCGCGCGACGGCGACCCGACCGCGAACGACACCGTGTCGCGCGTCTGCCGCGCGACGATCCCGATCGTCTCGTCGATGAACGAGCCGTAGACCTCGTGCTCGTCGCGGCGTGCGCGTTCGGGGAGCGGCGCGACGGCGCCGCCGCTCATCGCGGGCAGGATCTCGACGGTGCGCTTGCCCCGCAGATCGCTCTCGGCCAGGAATCGGGCGTCCTCGCCGTCGATGAAGACGTTCACGAAGCGCCCGAACGCGCCGTCCCGCAAGACCCGCGCTGCGAGCTCGGGATAGCGATCCGCGATCTGGCTCGCGAGCTGCGGGAGATCGGTGACGTCGAAGTCGAGAGTCGTGTTGCCGCCGGCTGCGGCGCGCAGCGGTGCAGCGAGGCGCACGGTGACGGTCATGAGAGCGCCCCTGCGTATGTCGCGCGGAACTCGTCCGCGTCGGCCGCGATCGCCGGAAGGAGCGAGCTCGCGGCGAGCGTCCCCTTGTAGCCATTGCCGGTGATGTAGAGGACGACCGACTCGTCATCGGCGAACGTGCCCCGCGCAGCGAGCGCTCTCGCGGTGGCGACGACCACACCACCCGCGGGCTCCGCGAGAACACCCTCGGTGCTCGCGAGAAGCGCGCAGCTTTCGAGCACCTCGTCGTCGCTAACCGAGCCCGCGGATCCCCCGGACGCGCGGATGATCTCGACGGACCCGTCCCCGTCCGCGGGCGCGCCGATCGCGAGGGAGCGTGCGACCGTGACGGGATCGCGGACCGGGTGGACCGCTCGGTATCCCTCGAGTACCGCATCAGAGACGGGCGCACAGCCGGACGGCTGAGCGGCGTGTATCCGGAGTGCGCCGTCAGCCAGGCCGGTACCGCGGAGCTGCGCCGCGGCGGTCGCAGTGCGCGTCAGGAGCGCACCGGACCCGACCGGTACGACGACATGGTCGGGAAGGCGCCATCCGAGCTGCTCGGCGGTCTCGAAGAGGAGCGTCTTGGACCCTTCGGCGTAGTAGGGGCGGAGCGTGAAGTTCACGAAGCCCCAGCGCTCTTCGTCGGCGAGACGCGCACATAGCCGATTGACCTGGTCGTAGGTCCCGTTGACACGAACGACGTTCGCGCCGTACGCGGCGGCACCCGCGACCTTGCTCTCGTCGGTCGCCGCGGGGACGAAGACGAACGCGCGCAGACCGTTGCGCGCCGCGGCAGCCGCGACCGCGCCGGCGAGGTTGCCTGTGGACGCGCACGCGATCGTGTCGAGTCCGAGCTCGAGCGCTCGTGCGAGCGCGACGGCGACGGGCCGGTCCTTGAACGAGAGCGATGGGTTGCGCGAGTCGTCTTTGAGGAAGAGGCGCGCCACGCCGATCGCCGCCCCGAGGCGCGGCGCCTCCACGAGCGGCGTCCAGCCGACCGCGAAGTGCCCGCGTGGCTCAGCGACCGGGAGGAGCGGCGCATACCGCCAGAGCGAGAGCGGCCCTCGCCCGATTTCCTCGCGCAGGCTCTCGGTGTCGAACGCCGCGAGGTCGTACTCCGGCTCGATCGGGCCGTAGCACTCGCCACACACGTAACGCTCGTCCGCCGGTTGAAGAACATGGCACGCGCGGCAACGCAGGCCGCGAAGCCGGCTCGTCGATGTTCGCTCGAGCGTGGTCGCCATGGCGATCTCCTTTGAGAAACAGAAAGGCCTCCCGATTCGGGAGGCCTCGATGTCTGCTGCTGATGTGTGGGGGTTGCTGCGACTAGCCTCCCGAACGCGATGCGAGCCCCGGCATGGGGGCAATCGGCATCGGCGGGATGAGGGCGAACCGCATCAAGAACAGCCTAGGTAGACCCGTCCCGACCGGTCAAACGGCCCGTGCACCCTGCACCGCGACCACCACCTGTTTACGTTTGCAGGGCTCAGCCGGTTGGCGAAAGACTTGCTTCGCTCGCTTGTGGGGAGATTGGACATGCGCCGGCTCGCCGTCTTCGCACTGCTCGCTTCCGTCGCGTGCACAGCCACGCCGCAGACGCCGAATCCTCCTGAGCTGCCATCGGTCGCGCCAGTGCCTGCGGTCGCCGTTCCGACGCTCGCGGTGCCCTTCGCAAGCGTGCTCCCGTTGCCGTCGGTGATTCCACCCTTGCCCACGGCCGTCTCGCTGCCGACCGCCCTTCCGCTCCCGAGCTCGGCGCCGATCCCGAGCGTCCTGCCGCTCCCGATCGCGTCGGCCCGTCCGCTCGCGACCCTCCCGGTCGTCATCCGGAGCGCCGCGCCGATCCCAGCGCCCGTGCCGCTTCCGGTTTCGACGGTCCTTCCGATCCCGCCGATCGCGCCGCCGCTTCCCGGGCGCTAATCCTCGTCCTCGGGCGCGTCTCCCAGGAGATAGCGCGCCCCGCTTCCGAGGTCTGCGGCTTTGTCGGCAGTGTTGAGCAGGCTGCAGGGGCGAACACTCGGCGCTTCGGCAGAGAGGTCATCGCCGTCGCCGGCTGACCTGGAGCACCATGCGCACGTGGAAGTCGACGTCATCGTCGCGGGCCTCGGCGCGCACGGCAGCTCGGCCGCGTACCACCTCGCGTCGCGCGGCGCGTCGGTCCTCGGCTTCGATCGCTTCGCGCGCGGGCACACCCTCGGGTCGTCGGGTGGTCTCTCGCGGATCATCCGGCTGTCCTACTACGAGCATCCCGATTACGTCCCGCTTCTTCGCCACGCGTGGACGTTATGGCGCGAGCTCGAGCGCACGAGCGGCGAGACGCTGCTGACCGAGACCGGCGGTCTCTACGCCGGCGCGCCGGATGGCGCGCTAGTGGCGGGCGCGCTCGAGAGCGCGCGCCGGCATGAGCTCGAACACGAAGTGCTCGACGCGGCCGCTCTACGCAGGCGCTATCCGCTCTTCGAGTGGCCCGACGGGTGGCAGGGCGTGTTCGAGCGACAGGCCGGATGGCTCGCGCCGGAGCGCTCGATCGAGACCCACCTCCGGCTCGCGGAGCAAAACGGCGCGACGCTCCGTTTTGCCGAGCCGATCGAACGCTGGACGTCGACGGCCGATGGTGTCCGCGTGGTGACGGCGAGCGCCAGCTTCGACGCGAAGCAACTTGTCATCGCCGCCGGTCCGTGGATGTCGCACCTCGCACCGGAACTCGCGCCGGAGCTCTCGGTCGAGCGCAACGTGCTTTTCTGGTTCGAGCCCACGGCCGAGCGCGACGCGTTCGCGCGGCTACCGATCTACATCGTCCAGGACACGGACCGCATCTTCTATGGCTTCCCCTACCTCGAGGGGCAGGGCGTGAAGGTCGCCGGGCTTCATTTCGGCGACAAAGCCGATCCCGATACCGTCGACCGCACCGTGTCCGCCGGCGACGAGGAGCGCGTCCGCGCGTGGGTTCGCCGGCGGATGCCGCTCGCGAACGGCGAGCGGCGCGACGCCAAGGTCTGCATGTACACGAACACGCCGGACGCCCACTTCATCGTCGACCGCCTGCCTGACCATCCCAACGTCGTCGTCGCGTCCGCATGCTCGGGCCACGGCTTCAAGTTCTCCACCGTGATCGGCGAGATCCTTGCGGACCTCGTGCTCGAAGGCGAAACGCGCCACCCGATCGGGTTCCTTTCGGCAAAACGCCTCGTCCACGGGTAAACGCCCCGCTCGTTGCCTCGCCGACACAATCGTCGCCTGCAAAGTCCTAGCGGGTCCGTAGTACTTGCGGTGTCAGCAATCTGACGACGGGTTACCACCCGCCCGACATGCTTCCCACCAATGCGCGGTTCCGCACGCGTGCTGGTCATCGTCATCGGCTTCGCATCGCTGTCGCTTACGGCGTACGCGCGCTTCGCGCCGCTGGACGCGCCGGAGTCGCGCGGAGCGATTCCCGGCACGGTTGTCCTGGACGCGCACGGAAACGTCCTCGAGCGCGACGCCAGCGCGGGCGTGCGCATCCCGACCACGATCGATCACGTAGCGCCGCGGATGCTCCAGGCGACGATCTCGGCGGAGGACCGCCGCTTTTTGGGGCACTTCGGCGTCGACCCGATCGCCATCGGCCGCGCGCTCAACTCCTCGGCGCCGTCCGGCGCGTCGACGATCACCCAGCAGCTCGCGCGGCGGCTCTACCTCACGGACGACTCGTCGCCCCTCGCCGTGCGCAAGATGCACGAGGCGCTCATCGCGCTGCAGCTCGAGGCGAATCGCTCGAAGGCGGAGATCCTCCAGCTCTACCTGAACGACGTCTACTACGGCCGCGGCGCGTACGGCGTCGAGGCCGCGGCGCGCGTCTACTTCGGCATAGGCGCAGCGAATCTCGATCTCGCTCACGCGGCATATCTCGCAGGCCTTCCGCAGCGTCCGTCCGAATACGACTCGGTGATCGACGCCGCGGCGCACGCGCGCCAGACCTACGTCCTCGGGCGCATGGTCGACGACGGCTGGATCACCACTGCGCAGGCGGACGCCGCGTCGGCCGAGCGCATCGACATCCTTCCGGCGACCCTCCCGCCGATCGCGCACCAATTCGTCGCGTACGCCCGCGCCGAGCTCGCGCGGCTTCGTCCGGACCTCGCCGGCCGCGACGGTCTCGTGATCGAGACCACGCTCGACGCGGGCCTGCAGTCCGAGTCGGAGCGTCTCGTGCGCCTGCGCCTCGCGACTCTCCGCGAGCGCAACGCGACCGATGCGGCGCTCGTGGCGGTCGAGCCGGGCACGGGCCGCATCGTCGCGTGGGTCGGCAGCGCCACAGACGGCGACCCCGCACACGGCGGCGACATCGACATGGCCCGGACGCCACGCCAGCCGGGGTCGGCGCTCAAGCCGTTCCTCTACGCCGCCGCGTTCGAGCACGGCTACACCGCGGCGACCCCGCTCCTCGACGTGCCCTCGACGTTCGCGACGTCGGACGGGCCGTACACGCCGGCCAACTTCGACCGCTCGTTCCACGGCATCGTGCCGCTGCGGGTCGCGCTCGCCTCCTCACTAAACGTGCCGGCCGTGCGCACGCTCGACGCGATCGGCCTCGACTCGATGCTCGAGATCACCCATCGCTTCGGGCTCACGACACTCGATGACGTCGCGAGCTACGGCCTCTCGTTCACGCTCGGCAGCGGCCAGGTGCGCCTCGTCGATCTCACCAACGCGTTCGCGGCGTTCGGCGCGGGCGGCGTGCTCGCGCAGCCGTTCGCGATCGAGCGCGTTCGCGATGCGTCGGGCCGCGTCCTCTTCGCGCACGCCGCGGTCGCTGGGCAGCGCGTCGTCAGCGCGGAACACGCCTATGTCATCACGGACATCCTGAGCGACCCCGAGGCCCGCATCCCCGGATTCGGCGGCGTGACGCCGTTCGAGGTCCCGTTCCCGGCCGCCGTGAAGACCGGCACGAGCACCGCCTTCCGCGACACCTGGACCATCGGCTACACGCCGAACATCGCGATCGGCGTTTGGGTCGGCAACGCCGACGGCGCGCCGATGCTCGACCTTGCCGGCGTCGAAGGGGCGGGCCCCATCTGGCGCGACGCGATGGTGGCCGCGTCGCTCTCGCGTCCGATGGATCCGTTCGTTCGACCAGCCGGCATCGTCGACGCGACGGTGTGCGCTCCGACCGGTCTCTTGCCCGGTCCGGATTGCGCCTCCCCGACGCGCGAGATCTTCGCGACGGGCAGCGTCCCGACCGAACGTGAGCACTACTACTCCAAGGATGCCGACGGGCGCATCTCGATCGACCCGCCCATCGAGGCGCGCGACTGGGCGCGTGCCGCCGGCCTCACGCTGCGATCGGACGGCGCGAGCGCATCCCGCGACGCGCTCCGCATCGTGGCACCGGTCGCGGGAGCGACGATCTACTTCGCGCCGGAGCTCTCATCACCACAGGTCGTGCTGCGTGCGGTGGCGGCACGCGGCATCGCGCGCGTGACATTTGCCATCGACGGCTTGGTCATCGGAGACGTCCCCGGCTCGGATCCCTGGCTCCTATGGCCACTCGAGCAGGGCACGCACACGCTCCGAGCGAGCGCGCATCTCGCGGATGGCTCGATCGCGACGGTCACGTCGGCATTTGAGGTGAAGAGATGAACGCCGCAACGATCCTGGGGTGGCTTCGCGCGTTGCGGCCCGCCGCCGCGACGGTGCTGATCCTCGCGGTCGTCGCCGGACTGGTCCAGAACGTCGGCCACGTGCCGAACCCGTCGGTCGTCGAGCCCCCCGCGTTCACGATCCTTCCGCAGGGCGATGACGCCGCGCGACTCGGTCCGGTCACGGTGACGTTCCCGAAGACGCCGGAGGAGCGCGCGCCCGCCGCGCTCTTCCAGATCTTCCCCGAGACGAAGGGCACGTACGCATGGCTTGGCGCGCGCACCGCGCTGTTCCAGCCCGACTTTCCCGGGTTCGTGCGCGGCTCGACGTACACCGTGAACGTGCCGGCACGGCCCGATGCCGGTCTGCTGAGCGCGACCGCGAAGAAGTTCACGGTCACCGGTCAGCTCACGGTGCAGCAGGTGATCCCGGGCGACGGCGACACCGAGGTGCCGCTCGCCGCGCAGCTCTTCGTGCAGTTCAGCCGCTCGGTCGCGCCGCTCACCACGCTCTCGGCGCAGCGCGCCGATCCAGTTGTGACGTTCGAGCCCGCGCTTCACGGGACCGGCGAGTGGCTCAACACGTCGATTTACCGCTTCTTGCCGTCGGACCTCGCCCCGGCGACGACGTACCACCTGAAGATCGCGAAGGGCCTCACGTCGGCCGCGGATGGGGTGCTGCAGCAGGACTGGACGTCGGCGTTCACGACGATCCTGCCGGCGGTCGACTCGATACAACCCGACACGAACTGGATCTACACCGGTCCCTGGCAACAGGTCGACGTGACGTTCAACCAGCCGATGGACCCGTCGGCTGCGGCCGGCTTCAGCATCGTGAATGCGGAGACCGGCGCCGCCGCGCCGGGCACGCTCAAGTGGAACGATGCGCACACCCTCCTCTCGTTCAATCCCACGGAGCGCCTCGCCACGAAGACGCGCTACACCGTCACGGTCGACAAGGGTCTCAAGGGAGCGCACGGCTCGGTCACGGCGAGCGCGCGGACGTCCACGTTTACGACCATCGCCCAGCCGTCGGTCGCGTCGACATCGCCGACAGACGGTGAGAAGAACACCCAGCGTTACGGGATTAACGTCCAGTTCGCAACGCCGATGGACCCGGCGACGCTCGAAAACAAGATCCGGATCTCGGGCTTCACCGCAGCTGACCTCGAGAATCGCGTCTATACCGGCGAGCAGTACCTGAACATAAATGTCGGGCTCAAGCCGGAGACGGCGTACACCGTCGATCTGCTGCCCGGTGCGACCGACCGGTATGGCCAGGCCATGGGTGGATATCGGTTCTCGTTCACGACGGGGCCGCTCACACCATCCGTCTCGCTCGCGCTCCCCGGCTACAACTCGGCCGCGCTCTACTCGTCGTCGGCCGAACCCATCCTCTATTACCAGACGACCAATCTCCCGACGGTCGAGTTCACGCTGTACCCCCTGACGGCCGACGAGGGCCGGCGCCTCATGCATGACTCCATCTTCAACACCAGGGACTTCACGCCGTCGCAGAAGGCGTTGCGCACCTGGACCGAGACGGTGCGCGGTCCGAAAGACGAGGTCGTTCTCGGTTCGACCTCCGTCTCGGGCGGAGGCACGCTCGCGAAGGGTTACTACTTCCTGCGCACGAGCGGTCAGCTCATGTCCCAGTTCGCGTTCGCGGTCGTCGACACGGTGCTCGTGACGAAGAGCTCTGTTGATGAAGTTCTCGTATGGGCGCTCGACCACGACAGCGGCACGCCGCTCGCGGGCGTGACTGTCCGGCAGTCAGGCCCACTCTCTCCGAGCGAGGTCGTCACCGACGCGAACGGCCTCGCATCGTTCAAGGCGCCACCGTACGTTCCCGGCGTCTACAACGATCGCTCGGCGTTGTTCTGGATCGACGGCGACGGGCGAAGCGCGGTGCTCAGCACGCGCTGGCCCTCGTTGAACGCCTACCAGTTCGGCCTCCAAGGTGACGGGATCCGCAGCTGGGTCGGCCACGTCTACACGGACCGGCCGATCTACCGCCCCGGCGAGACCGTGCAGTGGAAAGGTGTCGTGCGCAGCGACGACGACGCGCAGTACTCGCTGCCGCCGAGTGGCGAGACCTACATCGTGACGATCACCAACGCGCGCGGGCAGCAGATGAGCCAAACAACGATGAAGCCGAATGAGTTCGGCTCATTCGCGGGAAGCTTCCTCCTTCCGAGCGACGCCGCGACCGGCAGCTACTCGCTCGGGCTGACCGACCAGGTCACCCAGAAGTTCGGCTTCGCGGGCAACAGCTTCCTCGTCGCGGAGTTCCGCAAGCCCGAGTTCGAGGTGGGCGTCGGCGCGTCGAAGACCGCATACGCCGACGGCGACACGATCGACGCGAGCGCGACCGCGAGCTTCTTCTTCGGCGGCGCGCTCTCCGGCGCGGGCGTTGACTGGTCGGCGCTGGCCGATCCTTTCTTCATGCGCGCGAAGGGTTACGAGGTCTACTCCTTCAACGACTTCGACAACTTCAAGCCGTACGTCGCGCGCGACGCGCTCCGCGCGAAGGGGACCGCCACGACGGGTACCGACGGCGTCGCGCACTTCGGGATCCCGGCGACCCTCGCGACCTCCGAAGGCGCGCAGCAATTCACGCTGTCCGCGTCCGTCAAGGACCAGAACGGCCAGATCGTGGCCGGCAGCACGACCGTGACCGTGCACCCGGCGTCCTTCTACGCGGGCATCCACCCCACGCAGTTCGTCGCGAACGAGGGCGGAAGCGCGCGCATCGATCTCGTCACCGTGGACACCGACGGCAAGGTCGTCCCCGGCCGCGCGGTCACCGTGCGCGTGTACGACCGGCAGTGGATCACGACAAAGCAAGTGATCCCCGGAGGCGGTCGCCTCTACCAGAGCGAGCCCAAGGACACGCTCATCGCGACGCTGCAAACGACCACAAACGCGAAGGGCGAGGGGTCAGTGACCTACCGGCCGGCGAAGTCCGGCACGCTGCGGCTCGTCGCCGAGATCACGGACGCGAAAGGACGCACGGCACGCGCAGCGACGTACCTCTGGGTTTGGGGCACGACCCGCGCAAGCTGGCAGGTGACCAACGACGACGCGATCAAGCTCGTCGCCAACAAGGAGCGCTACGAGGTCGGCGAGACCGCCGACGTGCTCGTGCCGGCGCCGTTCCCCGGCGCGACCGCGCTCGTCACCGTCGAGCGCGGCAAGATCAAGACACGCGAGGTGCGCAAGCTCGCGACCAACAGCGAGCGGCTGCGCATCCCGATCACCGACACGTCCGTGCCCGACATCTTCGTCTCGGTCGTCATGTACTGGCCGCCGACGTCGGGCGACCCGATCCCGCGCTACAAGGTCGGGTACGTCCAGCTTCCGGTGTCGACCGCGACGCGCGTGCTCCACGTGAAGATCACGCCCGATCGCGACCAAGCCAAGCCGGGCGACCTGGTGCACTACGCCATCAAAGTCACCGACTCGAACGGGAAGGGCGTACGGTCCGAGATCTCGGTCGCGGTCGTCGACCGCGCCGTGCTCTCGCTGCAAGATGAGACCGGCCCCGACGGGCTTCGCGCGTTCTGGTTCGAGCGCGGACTCGGCGTGACCACGGCCTCGTCGATGGCCGTCTCGATAAACAGGTGGAACGACGTCATCGCCGAGCCGCCCAAGCAGGGCAAGGGCGGCAGTGGCCTCGTCAGCCAGCAGCTGCGGCAGGACTTCCGCAACACCGCTTACTGGAGCGCGCAGGTCACGACGAAGGAAGACGGCACCGCCGGCGTCGACGTGAAGATGCCCGACAACCTGACGACGTGGCGCATGCAGGCACGCGCCATCAGCGGCGACACGATGGTCGGCGAGGGCACGAACGAGCTCCTCTCGACCCAGCCGCTCCTTCTGCGACCGGCGCTGCCGCGCGTGCTTCGCGTCGGCGACGCGGTCGAGCTGCGCACGCTCGTGCGCAACGCGACGAAAAGCGACACCGCGGTGAACGTCACGCTGAAAGCCGAAGGCGTGACGGTGACCGGCGCGCTCGCGCAGAGCGTGACGATCCACCCGAGCGAATCGGTCGTTGTGAGCTGGCCCGCGAAGGTCGAAGCCGAGGGAACCGCGAAGCTCACCTTCACCGCAACCGGGCCGGGCGACCTTTCCGACGCGATCGTCCAAGAGCTGCCGGTCCTCATCGACATGACGCCTGAGACGACCGCGACCGGCGGCATCGTCACGAAGGATGGCCAGCTCGAGGCGGTCTACCTCCCGAACTTCGCCGACACCACGCACGGCTCGCTCTCCGTGTCGGTGCAATCCGCGCTCACCGGATCGATGGCCGACGAGCTCACGTCGCTCGCGCCGACGATCTACGAGGGCTCCGAGTACGTGGCGAGCCGGCTCATCGCGACCCTCGCCGTGCGCCGCGCCGAGAAGAGCGCGGGTGTCTCGGGCAATCGCGACGGCCGCATCGCGACGGACCTCGCCGGTCTCATCGGCCGGCAGCGACCCGACGGCGGCTGGGCCTGGTGCGACCACCCGCTCTGCCAGACCGACCCGAACGTGACCGGATGGGTGCTCATCGCGCTCGGTGAGGCCCAGCGTGACGGCATGGCGATCGACTCGGGCGTCGTCCGCAGCTCGACCGGCTACGTGTTCAATTTCGTGAACCGTTCGGTCGACATCGCGCATCCCGCGGACATCAATCAGAAGGCGTTCCTTCTCTACGCCCTCGCCAGCGCGGGCGGCCGCGACGCGGCCTCGGTGCCGGTTCGCGCGCTTTTCGAGCAGCAACGCGCCCAGCTCGGGAACTGGGGCCGGGCGTACCTCCTCCTCGCCCTCACCGAGATCGGCGCGACCAACGACGATCCACAAGTACGCGCGCTCTTCGACGACCTCGCGGGCGCGACGATCCCGAGCGCGAACGGGAACCACTGGGAGGACAGCGCCGACAAGCGTGGATCGTTCCTCACGACCACGGCGACCAGCGCCCTCACGACGCTCGCGCTCGCGCGCATCCGCCCGGACCACGCACTCGTCGCGCAGACCGTGCGCTGGCTGATCGTCAGCCGCGGCGCGAACGGCTGGCTCAGCTCCATCGATCGCGCGATGGGTGTGCTCGCCCTCGGGAGCTACGCGGTCTCGACCGGCGAGCTCGCCGGCGACTACAGCTACGCCGTACAGCTCGACGCGAAGGACGTGCTCTCCGGTCTCGTCAAGCCGAACGCTGCGCCGACGACCGCGGAGAAGTCGGTCCCGCTCTCGGCGTTCAAGCCCGGTACGACGAGCATCCTGGCGTTCACACGCGACTACCAAAAGCCGGGCCGCCTTTACTACACCCTCGACCTGCGCTACATGACGCCCGCGAAGGGCATCGATGCGCTGAACCGCGGGTTCGCGGTCTCGCATCAGTACACGCTGCTCGATAACCCGTCCAAGCCGATCGCGACGGCGAAGCTCGGCGACACCGTGCGCGTCACCGTGACCGTCATGGTGCAGAGCGAGCATCCCTATGTCGTCGTCGAGGATCCGCTTCCCGCGGGGCTGGAGCCCGTCGACGCGCGCCTCAAGAACGTCGACCCAGCCCTCAAGGCACAGCTCGACAACGAGCTCGCGCAGGCGGCGCAACGGCAGTTCGGAGGGAACAGCTACTTCGCGCCGTGGTACCGCTGGTACTACAGCCCGTGGCACCAGGTCGATCTGCGTGACGATCGCGCAGTGCTCTCGGCGACGCGGCTCTCGAAGGGCATCTACGAGTACGTGTACTACGCACGCGCGACGGCGCCGGGCGACTTCTTCGTGGCACCGGCGCACGCCGCGGAAACGTACTTCCCCGAGGTCTTCGGGCGAAGCGATAGCTCGCGGTTCGTGGTGACCCCCTAGCCGAGAAAACGGCGGAGCGCGGCAGCGCGCACGATGAGCTCGGTCATCGCGGCGCCGCCCGATTCGGTGACACGTCGGACCTCACGCGCGATCTCGGCGTGTTCCGTGTCGACCTGCGGCGCATCGATCAACGAGAGCGCGCGGTGGACACTTTCGCGCACGCGCGACGGCATGCTCGCAAGGGCATCGCGGTCGAGGTAACGAGCCGCGTCGACAAGATCGGCTTCGATCGAGGGCACCGTCGCGCGAAGCCATGACCAGTCGGCGTCGGTGACCGCAGCGAGCCCGATGAGCTCAGGCGGAAGGCCGAGCGAGTAGAGGCTCGCGCAGAACGGGATCGCGCGCGGCAGGCTCACGCCGGCGCTCTCGCGGTTGTATCCGAAGAGACCGACGTGCATCTTGCGAAGCCGCCGCCGCGGTACCGCGCGCGCGACCGTGTTGACGAGTGGCGCGAGCTCCTGCACCTCGGCTTGGTAGCGCGCGATCAGACGGTCGAGCAGCTCGATCGCGCGATCCTGCTCGATCGCGACCGGCGCGCTCCGGCCGCGCCCACGAAGCTTCGTGATGCCGTCGCGCACCGCGTCCGGCGGGTGGTCGTACTTGAACGCCGACTGGATCGTGAAGGTCTGCACGCTCGGATAGGTCGAAAGCACGCGATCGACGTTCCGCGGCGAGAGCCCGCCGCGGAACGGCACGCTGCCGACCCCGATCACCGGATAGATCGCGACGCCGGTCTCGCGCTCGAGCGCGTCGAGCCGCTCGAGGGCCACGAGCGCGAGCAGCACCGCCGAGAGGTAGCCGTAGTTGAGGGCCGGATCCGATCGCGCGATGAACACGCGCATGTATTCGAGCTCTTTGCCGCGCAGGTAATCGCGCACGAGGTCGTCGGCCGCGAGGAGATGATCGCGGTCTTCGATGAGCGGGATCATGCGCACCGTCGAGGGCGAGAAGCGCCCGAACCATGCCCCGAGCGGGCGTTCGTCGGCGCCGAGTGTGACGTGCTCCATCCCGGCGACAAAGCGCTCGTAGTACTCGCGCACGCGATCGAGCTCGCGCGCCGACGTGGTCATCGGGTGGATGAGCTCGAGGATCGGCGGGCGCTCGCGGTCGTGGAACACGCGGGCGATATCGGCGTGACGCGGCAGGCTCTGCAGCACTTCGAGGACGACCTTCGCTTGCGTCGGCTCGAGCGCGGGGTTCGGGATGCGCGGCGTGAGGTGCACCGACTCGCCGATGGGGTGCTCGGCAAAGAACGACTCGTACGTCGAGAGGAGCTTCTCGACGACGTGGCCATCGACCTCCTTGCCCTCGAAGTCCCACATCTGCTCGTCGCAGCCGAGATGCGAGAACGCGTAGTACGCCTCGCGGACCTCGTCGTCCGCGGTGAGCGGCGCGCTCTGCGCGAAGAACGGCATCGCGACGTTGTCCGGATGCTGCGTGCTCATGCATCGCGGGATACGTTCGGTCGCACCGAGCGGCGGCGAGGAAGCCGCGGTGGCCGCCCGTTCTTTCATCGGAAGACCTTAGGGAAGCCACAGTTGCGGTTCAATGCTGAGAGGCCGGTAAGAAAGCGCGGCCCAGCGCTGAACTCTCAACCGTTTCTCAAAACAGGGGCCCTTCCGACCGGTATCCATGTAGCGATGAAAGCCAATTCCCCAACCCTCCCTCCTATCCCTGTACGGACGGGGCCGGCTCGCGCCCCAAAGCGCTCCGGTCCCGTCCCGGCCTGGGGACTGAAGCTGGGTGGTCTCCTCACTACATTCGGCGTCTTCCTCGGCTCCTTCGGGTACGCGAGTGCGAACCTCTATGTCACAAACGCGCCGCTCCAGCCGGCGACGGTCGCCGCGGTAACGACGACCGGCGCGACGGCGGCGGCAAGCGCCTCGACCGCGACCGCCGTGTCCTCGACGGCGAGCACCACGACGACCACACTTACCTCTGCCGTGCGCACCACCACGCAACCCGCCGTGACTGTCACCAAGAAGTCCTAGATGGACCTCTTCTTCTGGGAGATCGCGAGGGCGAGTGGCCTCGCCGCGTACGCCGCACTCTGCATCTCCGTGCTTTCCGGTATCGCGCCGCGCACGCAGGCGCTCAGCTTCCTGGCGAGCAACCGCGCGGTGCGCGCGCTCCACGACTGGACGCCCTGGATCGTGATCCCCGCGGGGCTCGTGCATGTCGTCGCGCTGCTGCTCGACGCGACCGCGCGCATCGGGATCCTCGACGTGTTCGTGCCGTTCCTGACGAGCTACGGGCAGCTTGCGATCGGCCTCGGGACGATCTCGCTCGATCTCTTGATCGTGGTCCTCGTTACCACTTGGTTGCGTCCCCGCTTCAGCAAGAACGCGTGGCCGTGGTGGCACCGCGTGAGCTACCTGGGCTTCGCGACGATGTTCCTGCACGCGATGCTCTCGGGGACGGATCTCACCTCGCCGGTCATCTCCGTGCTGTCGTGGGCGTCGGCGATCGGCATCGCCTACTACGCTCTGGAACGGCTCGGAAAGGCCCTCAATCCCACGCGCGTTCGAGCCTAAGGCCTACACTGAGAATGCTCCCTGGCTCGCACGAACCAATATGAGTGGGCCGCGAGCTTTGGAGGACGATCCCGTGAGCTTTCAAGACAAGACCCTGACCTGCAAGGACTGCGGGCAGGAATTCATCTGGACCGCCGGCGAGCAGGAGTTCTACGCAAGCCGCGGACTCCAGAACGCCCCCACCCGTTGCCCCGCTGACCGTGCGGCGCGTCGCGCGCAAGGTGGCGGACGCGGTGGTGGTGGCGGTGGGTACGCCGGTGGCGGCGGTGGCGGTGGTGGATACGGCGGTGGTGGCGGCGGCTACGGCGGCGGCCAGCGCGAGATGTTCACCGCGACATGCAGCAACTGCGGACGCGAAGCGCGCGTTCCGTTCCAGCCGCGCGGCGACAAGCCCGTGTACTGCAGCGACTGCTTCGAGCAGCGTCGCCCAGCGCGGCGCTACTAGATGCCAAAGCAGAAGGGGCCGAAGCGCGATAAGCAGGAGAAAAATCGGATCGCTGCGTTGAAGCAGCAAAAGGCACGTCGTGGAGGCCGGAACTCGGACCGCCCACGATGACCCGGAACACCGCGAGCGTCACCGTGAAGCTCGTGGGAGGCCCTCTCAACGGCAAGTCCGCGGTCTCGTACGGCGCGGTCGTCGGCAGCCTCATCGACGTGAACCGATCGAAGTACCGCGTCACCAAGGTCGACTCGATC
>Ga0209807_1000472_pt1 | contig 18356 bp, 17 predicted proteins | sample GraSoiAngelo_154_FD_186168 | JGI IMG/M metagenome (GOLD analysis project Ga0209807, IMG submission 186168) | Grasslands soil microbial communities from the Angelo Coastal Reserve, California, USA - 14_1009_13_20cm (SPAdes) (version 2) | ecosystem: Environmental > Terrestrial > Soil > Grasslands ... | reverse complement strand
GGCGAAGTGCAGTGCTTGGGCGAATGCCTTGGGATAGCCGGGCGACTGCTTTGGGGCCCGACATCAGAAGAAATGGGCGCGACCCGCGCAGGTTCAACGGCGGGTTTAAAAAAATTGGCAGAGCCGGTCGGGGGTCTGTTGGCGAGGACGGCGCGCTCGGGTTATAGGATAAGGACTACGTCAACAACCACGTCAACACTGGGGGCGCGCTATGGCGAAAGGGCAGAAACGATCCAACCGCGAAGCCAAAAAGCCGAAGCAGGCGAAAACGCAAAAGAAGGGCGCTGCGACGTCTTCGGCGCCGCTCGGGTCCGAGCGCGGCGGGGCAAAGGGTTCGAAGAGGTAACGCGGCGCCTCTCCGATCTGCTGCGGTCGCGCTGACGCGGCGCGGGCGGTCAGGTGTCGGTCAGGTCTCGGTCAGGAAGAGGACCGTGCCGTTGGCTTCCTCGGCGGGGATCGCGATGCTGCCGCCCGGCATCTCGTCATAGGCAATTTGCCACTGCGCCAAATAGTCGGCGGTCGCGTCGCGGTGCGCGATCGCGAGCTCGAGCGCAGCGATGCCGGGCAATGGGAAATCGGGGTCGAGATCGATCCCGGGATGCATCGTCGCGAAATCGTCCGGGGTCGAGAAGAGGAGGCGATACGGTCCGGCTTGCACGGAGGCGACCGCATCGGTCGTCGTGACCTCGTGCATGCCGAAGAGGCGGTCATAGGCCGGCAATAACGGCGCGGTCTCCTGCACCAGAATATGGATGCTGCGCAGACCCGTGACGCCGTTCGGATGCGCGAGCCATTCCGGCCGGCGCACCAATTCGGGCGTCAGATGCCCGCAGAGAAAGCAGTCGAGCCCCGGCGTCTCTTCCGGCGGCAGCGTCAACAGGCTGAAGCGCGGCACGACCGTACCCTCGGGCAATTCGAGCTGGCGGCCGAGCGCGCGCGGCTCCGAGGGATGGAGGCCGAGCGCGGTGAGGGCGGCGGCCGCATCCTCGGCTGACCCGGCCGGCCGGAAGGCGACCGACATCGCCCCTTCCCGGTGCCGAAGAAAGGTTTCAAGACGGTGGGCGTAATCGTCGCGCGCGACAAAGCCCAACAGCTCCAGGTAATCGCGCCCGAACATGATGCAGTAATTCGCCGTCTCCTGCCCGAGATGGCGGCCGCGCGGGGTCAAGGTAAAGCCGAGCCGGGTCCAGCCCATGCGGGCGCGTTCGAGGTCGCGCACGCCGATGATGACGTGGTCGATGCCGGCAATCCCGTTGCGCATTGCGTCCCCGAATTTTTGGCTCACACGGGGAGGATCGCGTTTTCGTAGATGCCGGCGCCCATCTCGCCTTCCGGGAAGATGTCGTGCGCCGCGATCCAGGCGAAGGATTCCTCGTACACCTCTTTTGTGTAGGGCTCGAAGACGAGCCGCTCGCCCGGGCCCCAGCGCCGTGTGTCGATCTGGTCACGGAAGCGGGGCGGGAATTCCTCGCGGTAATAATGGGTATAGAGGTCCGGCCGCAGATCGATGTCGCGCTGCGCCCGGCGGAGCGCGCGGAAATATTTGCGCACATCCTCCGGGTCGGCATCGCCGGTGACGAGCGATGCCATCATAAACGTCGAGTCGATGATCTTGCGGAAACCGAGCTGTTCCATGAAGTAGTAGGGCCCGCTGAACAGGGAGGCGGCCGGCACCTGGCGGTCGATCAGCAATTCCATGCGGCGGAACAGGAGCCCGTCGGCAAAGGACAGCTTGATGTCTTCCGGCTTCAGATATTGCTCCAAGGCCTGGATCGTCGCGTAATGGCTGCCCGACTGGTACCCGACCGAGATCGCTACGCCGGCGAGATCGGCGGGGTGCTTGATGTCGGAGTCCGGCGGCACAAAGACCGCGGCGGGGGCCACCGAATAGGCGTGGGGGTAGAGCTTGCCGTGGCCGACCGAGGCGGCGACATTGACGGTCCAGTGACAGGCGCAGCTGATGTCGCTGTCGCGGCCGCGCTCAAAGGTCTGATAGGCGCCGACCTTGTCGCCGAGATCGTGGATCCGGCCGGTCGGGGTCGACGAGAGCTGGTCGCGGAACTCGCAATCGAGCCCTTCGTGCCGGAAATAGCCCTTGTCGCGCGCCACCCATTCATGGAGGCGCATATGCGGCGCAATGACGAACTTGCCCATGCGGTTCCTCCGAAAGACTCGCTGCGGGTTATAACAAAGAACTAGCCTCCGCATGTCGAGGAAACATGTTTCCCGTAATCGCGGCCAGGACAGTTTGCATTAGCTACGTTCGGCCTCGTTCCAAGGCTGTACGGATTCTGATTAGTTCAGTGCGCATTTCGATGAAGAGAGCGAGCATGCCGCAAACCATCAATGCAGCAGCAAACCCTATGATCGCTCCTAAAAGAGCTCCGGCTGAAGAATTTTGAGAAATTCCAGCGCCTACGACTAACCCAATGGCGATCAGAAGTATGGCGAGAAGGCCGTTTAAGAACCTGACCGCACCCGCCAACAACCTGTTCATGATGGCCCCTTTTTGCCGCTCAAAAACTCACGGCAGCCGTAGCCGTGGCCCATAGTAGAGGCTCGGCTCCGCACACTTAGTTTACGACTGCGATCAGCTCGATCTCGACCATCGCCTCGGGCTGCGCAAGGCCGCTGATCTGGATCGTCGTGCTGGTCGGGCTGGCGACGCCGAAATAGCGCATCCGCACATCGCTGCACTTGGCGAACTCGGCATAGTTCGTGACAAACGTGTTGGTCTTCACCACATCGGCCCAGCTCGCGCCCGCCGCCTTGAGGCACGCGTCGAGGTTCTTGAAGGTCTGCTCCATCTGCGCCCGCATGTCGCCCGGGCCGACGATGTTGCCCTCGGCGTCGCGCGACAATTGCCCGGCGACATAGATCGTCTTGCCGGGCCCGGTGACGGTCACGACGTGCGAATAGGCGGGCTTTCCCTGCTGCATCCGGACATTCATGCCGGCGGGCTGAACGCGGTCGATCTTGACGGGCATCGGATCCTCCCGGGTGGGTTTTGCCAGTGCGAAATGCCGGGGTCATGCCGTAGCATCGCCGCGCGGGAATGTGAAGCCGGGAGGGGAGCGATGAAGACGGCCGCGGTCGCGGAGCATTACGGCAGCGCCGGTATCGCCGAGCGCGTCTTGGCCGCGTTGCGCGAGGCGAAGGGGCCGGATGCGCCGGTGACCCCCGACGCGCTCGCGCCATTCGACCATTTTCACGGGCGCGGCGTCGTCGCGACACAGGAGATCGCGGCTCAGCTCGCATTGCAGCCGGGCGAGCGCGTCCTCGACATCGGCTCGGGAATTGGCGGTCCGGCGCGCTGGTTCGCCGCGACATACGGCGTCCATGTCACCGGCGTCGATCTGACGCCGGAATTCTGCGCCGCCGCCGAGGCGCTGAACGCCGCGACCGGTCTTGGCGACCGCGTGCGCATCATCCATGGCAGCGCGCTCGCGCTGCCGGTGCCGGAGGGCGCGTTCGATGCGGCCTATTCGCAGAATGTCATCATGAACATCGCCGACAAGAAGCAATTCTATCGCGAGGCGTTCCGCGCGCTGCGGCCGGGCGGCCGGCTGGCATTGTCGAATCTGTGCGCCGGCCCCGCGGGCGAGCCCTATTTCCCGGCGCCGTGGGCGACGACGTGCGAGACGAGCTTTCTCGCGAGCCCGGACGAGATGCGCGCCGACCTCATCGCCGCCGGGTTCGAGATCGCCGAGTTCCGCGACATCACGGAAGCGATGCGCGAAGCGCAGCTGCGTGCCCGCGAGCGCCTCGACAAGGGCGACATGCCGAAGATCGCGGTCGACATCATCATGGGCGAGCGTGCTCCCGAGATGCAGCGCAACTCGATCCGCACGATCGAGGATGGCCGCGGCATCGCGATCGAGGCGCTGGTCCGGAAACCCGGCTAGCGAACTCGGGCGGGCGGGCGGCGCAACGCCCAGAACGCGACGACGCCGGCGGCGTAGGACACGATCGAGCCGATAAAGGCGACGCGGTAGCTGCCGGAGAGATCGTAGATCCACCCGGCGCCCCACGATCCGACCGCCGAGCCGACGCCGCTGCCGATCGTGATGACGCCGAGGATCGTGCCGAGCTGGCGCCCCGGAAACAGATCGGCGGTCTTCGCGGTGATCGCCGGGCCGCGTGCCCCCCAAGTCAGCCCGAAAAAACAGGCGTGCAGCCATAAGAGCAGATGCTGGTCGGGGTTGGTGATCATCAGTGCGAATACGACGCCGATAATCGAAAACCCGTAAGCGAGGATCGCCGACCATTCGCGGCCGATGTAATCGGACAATGTGCCGGTCACGACGATTCCCGGCACCGCGAGAAACGCGCCCATGCCGAGCACCTCGGCGGCATAGAGCTTGTCGAAGCCGATATCGACCGCGAAGGCGAGCTGGTGCAACGACACAAAAAAGCTGCCGAGCCCGGTGCAAAGATAAACGAGAAAGAGCAGCCAGAAATGCGGCGTGCGCATCGCTTCGCGCAAGGTCCAGCCGCGCCCGAGCGGTTCCGCATCGGTGGCGGGCGTCTCGTTCGGCACCGCGCCGTTCTGCAATTGCGCCGGCGGCGCTTCGGCGCGGCGGAACAGCGCCGCCAGCGGCAATACCAGCACCCCCATCAGCCCGGCCTGCACCAGATAGGTGCTGCGCCAGCCGATCAGCGAGATCAGCAATTGCACGAGCGGCGCCGAGATGCCGCGGGCGATGCCGTTTGCCGATTGGACGATCGAGATCGCCATGCCGCGGTTGCGGATGAAATAGCGCGACAGCATCGGCACGAACACGACGAGCCCCAAGCAATTGGCGCCGATCGTCATGACGACGCCGTAGAGGACGACGATCTCCCACAAGGCGGTGACGAAGGCGCTGGCGAGGAGACCCACGACGAGCAACCCGCCACCCAGAAACAGCAGACGGCGCGACCCCAGCCGGTCGACGAGATAGCCGACCAGTGGCGAGCTGGCGCCGCCGACCAGCTGCGACACCGAATAGGCGATCGAGGTCTCGGCGCGGCTCCAGCCGAAATCGGCGATAAAGGCGACGAGATAGACCGGGTAGGAATGCATCAGCGCCGCGCTCAAGGTGAACGCGCCAAACGCGCCGCCGAGCACGACCCAGGCGGGCCGGATTCGGCCCCTTTGGACCGTGTCCCTGATCGTCATTCCGGAGCGCCGCGCAGCGGCGAGTCCGGAACCCATGAACACTTATTCCTCCCAGCGGTCTCGACGGACGAGCCAGACATTTCCCCGTCCGTGTTCATGGCTTCCGGGTCCGGCCTTCGGCCGTCCCGGAATGACGAGCGGCGCCGGCGGGCAAAATCATATCCACGTGCCGCAGGCCGTAATCGTCGTAGGGCGCCGATGTCACCGCGAAGCCGAGGCTCTCGTAGAGCGGTGTCAGATAGGTCTGGCCGGTCAGCATCACGGCATGATCGGCATAGTCGTGCCGGCAGCGGGCGAGCGCTTCCTGCATCAGCGTCCGGGCGAAACCCTGCCCACGGATCGCCTCGGCGACCGCGACGCGGCCGATCTTGATGCGCCTCTCGTCGGAGAACGGGATCAGCCGCAGACAGCCGGCGAGCGCGTCATCGACGCGAAGCACCAGATGCTGCGCGCCCTGGTCGAGGCCGTCGAGATCGGGATAGGCGCAATTTTGCTCGACGACAAAGATCGCCTGCCTAAAGCGCAACAGCTCGTACAGCAACGCCGGGCTCAGCTCGTCGAACCGGCACCAGGTCAGGCTCGCCCGGCCGCCGCCTCTCACGCGCGCCTCGTCAGTCGATCTATTCTCATGGCCGATCTATAGTTGCCGCCCAGGATCAGGCTTGATCCTGACGCGAGGAGGGCCCCGATGGAACCGCGCGATTACGGCCCGTTCCCCTATACCCCGATCAACGACCGGCCAAAGCTCAATTGGCCCAACGGCGCCCGGCTCGCCGTCTGGATCATCCCCAACATCGAATTTTTCCCGCTGACCCGCGGCATCCCGGGAAGCCCCTATACGAGCCAGGCGCCGGTTCCCTCGGTGCGCGCCTGGGCGCAGCGCGATTACGGCAACCGCGTCGGCATCTGGCGGATCATGGATGTGCTGCAGAAATACGGGGTCCGCGCCAGCCCGACCCTGAACAGCGACATCTGCGATCACCACCCGCAAATCGTCAAAGCCGCGGTCGAACTGGGCTGGGAGATCCTCGGCCACAACGAGACCAATTCCCTGTGGCTCAATCAGATGGAGCCGGAGGAGGAGCGGCAATCGATTGCCCGCACGCTGTCCAAGATCGCGGCATTGTCCGGCAAGAAGCCGCGCGGCTGGCTCGGCGCGGGCCTGGCCGAAACATGGCACACCCTCGACTACCTGGCCGAGGAGGGTGTGCAGTATGTCGCGGATTGGGTCAGCGACGATCAGCCTTTTTTTATGGATATCGGCGGCGGCAAGCGGCTCGTCTCGATCCCCTATTCCTACGAGATCAACGATTCGCCGTTTCTCTACACGCGCAACGGCACGATCGATCAGTTTGTCGCGGCGATCAAACGCCAGTTCGACACGCTCTACGCCGAGGGCGCGCAGTCCGGCCGCGTCATGGCGATCTGCCTGCATCCCTATCTGATCGGCGTGCCGCATCGCATCGCCGGGCTCGACGAAGCCATCGGCTACATCGCCGCGCATGACGGCGTGTGGTTCGCGACCGGCTCGGAGATCGTGAACGCCTGGCTCAATTCCGGCGCCACGTTTTGAGTCAATGGCCGAGATGATCGAGCTGAACGGGCGGGAATATCGGCTGCCGGAGAAGCCGACCGTTGTCATCTGCGCCGACGGCTTCGACCCCGCCTATCTCGATGCCGGGCTCGCGGCCGGCGTGTTGCCGACGATGGCGGCGTGGCGCCAGCATGGGTTCTGCACGATCGCCGATGCGGCGATGCCGACCTTCACCAATCCAAACAACATGTCGATCGTCACCGGCGCCGCACCGTCGGTGCACGGCATATCGGGCAATTTCGCGCTCGACCGCGAGACCGGCCGCGAAGTCATGATGAGCGACCCCGCGATGCTGCGCAGCGATACGATCCTTGCGCGGATCTCGCAAGCGGGTGTGCCGGTCGCCGCGATCACCGCCAAGGACAAATTGCGCGCGATGCTTGGCCGTGGCCTCCGGATCGGCGAGGGCGCCATTTGCTTCTCGTCGGAGCAGGCCGATTGCTGTGCCGAAGAGGAGCAAGGCATCGCCGATGTCGAGACAATGGTCGGGCGCGCGAAGCCCGATATGTATTCGGCCGATCTCTCGCTGTTCGTGCTCGATGCCGGTATCCGCCTCGTCGAAGAGGACCGCGCCCAGCTCCTCTATCTCTCGCTGTCCGATTACGTTCAGCACGGCCACGCGCCGGACGAGCCTGAGGCGCTGGCCTTTCACCGGGCGCTCGACGAGCGCTTGGCGCGCCTTGCCGAACTCGGCTGCGTCGTCGCGGTCACCGCCGATCACGGCATGAACGACAAGGCGCTCGATGACGGCCGCCCGCATGTCCTCTACCTCGAGGACATCCTGAACGCGCATTTCGGTAGCGGCGCGGTGCGCGTCATCTGCCCGATCACGGACCCCTTTGTGCGCCATCACGGCGCCTTGGGCTCGTTTGTGCGGGTCTACTGCAACAACCGCACAACGCCCGCGACGGTGGTGCATGCGATTCGGGCATTGCCGGGGATCGACCGCGTGCTGACGCGCGAAGAAGCCGCGGCCGAGTTCGAATTGCCCTATGACCGCGAGGCCGATCTCGTCGTGACCGGCGACCGCAACACGGTCATCGGCGCGACGGCCGCCGCGCACGATCTGTCCGGCCTCGCCGGGCACCGGCTGCGCTCGCATGGCGGCTCATTCGAGCAGCGGGTGCCGTTTTTGCTGTCGCACCCGGTGTCGGCCGAATACCTCGCGAGATCCGAGTCCCGCCGGCTCCGCAATTTCGATATCTTCGACGCCGCCTTGAACGGGGTCGTGCCATGACGCGCAGCGGGGCCGAACGAGCCGTCATCGTCATCTGCGACAGTCTGCGGGCCGATCTGATCTCGCCCGAGACAGCGCCGTTCCTATCGGAGCTGAGCGAGCGCGCCGCCGCTTTTGCCGCCCATCGCAGCGTCTTCCCGTCGACGACCCGCGCCAGCGCCGCCTCGATCGCGACCGGCTGCCGGCCGGCGCGGCACGGCCTCCTCGGCAACACGATGGCGCTCGACGAGGGCGAGGGGCTCGTCTGCCGTTCGGCGGGCGCCCCCGATTTCCGCGACCGCATGCGCCGCGCGACCGGCCGCACATTGCACGTCCCGACCCTCGCCGAGCGGCTGCGCTGGCACGGTGAAGACTCGGTCTCCTGCGCCAATGTCTCGCCGGGGGCCGCCTATTTTCAGGATCCGGACGGTCATGGCTGGGTGCATCATTCGGCCGGCAGCTTCGGCCCCGGCCGCGTCCCGATCGATGATCCGGCAAGCGCCGGCCTCACAAAGGGCATCGCCGGGGACCGCGCGATGACCGAGCGCTTCTGTAGCGACGTCCTCGAAGAGCGCGCCCCGTCGGTCGCGATCCTGTGGCTGTCCGAGCCCGATTACACCGGCCATCATGCGCCGCTCGGCTCGCCGCAGCATCTGGCCGCGATCGCCGGCGCCGACGCGCTCGTAAAACAGGTGTTTGAGACCGTGCGGCGGCTCGACCCGACAGGCGAGGATATCCTCTTTGTCACCGGCTCCGATCACGGCATGGAGACCGTCGCCGATTCGATCGACCTGACCGAGCTGCTGATCGCCGCCGGTTTGAAGGAAAGCCGCGAGTCGCGCGAGCTCGTGGTCGCGCCGAACGGCACCGCCGCGACCCTCTATTTCGCCGATCCCGCCGGCGAATTGGTGGGCCGCGTCGCGCGCTTTCTTGCCGGCGAGAACTGGGTCGGCGAGATGTTTGCCGGCGAGCGGCTGGGCGCGGCCGGCCTGCCCACCGACACAGCGATGCAGATCGCCGTCTCGCTCGCCGCCGAGGACCGGACAAACCCGCACGGTGTCACCGGTTATGCGCCGATCGTCCAGGATCCCTCGGACAATGAGAGCAAGATCGGCTTTGGCCAGCATGGCGGGCTTGGCCCGCACGAGCAGCGGCCGTTTCTGATTGTCGAGGGCGGCGGCTTTGAGCCGGGCGAGCGCCGGCAGCCGAGTTCGCTCGTCGATATTGCGCCGACTGTCTTGCGGCACCTGCACATGGACCACGACGATATGGACGGCCGCGCGCTGCCGCATCGGGTTAGCGAGCGTTAAGGTACCGATATTGATTTCGGTCTAAGAACGTGACCGAGCGTTTTGCGCGATGAGGGGGGTTATGGTCGATCTGCCCGATGCCAGCCGGCGCCGCCTGGTCGCCGGCCTTTCCGGCATCGTTCTCGTGGCCGGCAGCGCGGGCGCCGCTCTTGCCGCCAAAAAGGAACCCAAGGCGCCACCGCCTCCTCCGGAAAAGAAGGTCGGTGCGATCGAGGAGCTGATGCGCCAGCACGGCGTGCTGCGGCGCGTGCTCCTGGTTTATCGCCAGAGCGCGGCGCAATTGCGCGGCGGCGGCAAGCTCGACCCGAAGCTGCTGCGGCAAGCGGCGCAGCTGTTCCGCGATTTCGGCGAGAATTTCCACGAGCGCATGCTCGAGCAGGCCTATGTGTTTCCGACCCTGCGCAAGGCCGAGAGCCCGGCGGCGGCGCTCGACAATACGCTCGTCACGCAGCACGACCGCGGCCGCGAGATCACCGAATACATCCGCACCGTGACCGGCAAGGGCACGACCGGCGATGCCGAAGTGATGGCGCGCGCCCTCGAAAGCTACGTCGTCATGTACGCCAACCATGCCGCGCGCGAGGATACGATCGTCTTCCCGGCCTGGCGCGAGGCGCTCGCCGACAAGCAGCTGCGCGAGATGGGCGAGACTTTCGAGGACATCAGGAACCGCCAGTTCGGCAAGGATGGGTTCGAGGCGGCGGTCAAGACGGTCGCCGCGGTCGAGGAGGCGCTCGGCTACGCCGATCTGGCGCAATTTACCGCGCCCGCCCCGCCCCGCGGCTGATCCGGAACAGCTGGCGCTACCTGAGGCTCGGAAAGATCTTCTCCGCTCCGAGGGCATCCCGTGCATAGGCGAGGCAGGCGAGAATGTCTTCATGCGCGACGCCGGGATAATTGGCGGCAATTTCAGCCTCGGTCCAACCATCCGCGAGCAGGCCGATAATGAACTCAACCGAGAGACGCGTGCCGCGGATAACCGGTTTCCCAAGCAATACATCCGGGTCGATCGCAAGGCGTGGATGTTCGGGGATATCGGCCATCGTGCTCTCCGGGTCGCCGAAGAATATTAGCACAAACACTTCTAATTCTTAGCCTGTCGACGCGGTCGCCGCGGTCAATCCGGCAATAGGGATTTGAGGCGGTAGAGGAGTTCGAGGGCGTCGCGCGGGGAGAGCTCGTCCGGGCGGATGTCGCGCAGCATCTCCTCGAGCGCGGAGGCTCTCGGTTCGGGTGCGGGCGGCATCGGCCGGGCGGCGCGGAACAAGGGCAGATCGTCGGCGAGCCGCGCCAAGGCGCCGCCCTGCTCGCCCTTTTCCAATATCTGCAACACCTCCTCGGCGCGCGATGTGACGGCGGCCGGCAATCCGGCGAGCTTTGCGACATGAATGCCGTAGGAGCGGTCGGCCGTGCCGGCCGCGACCTCGTGCAGAAACACGACGTCACCTTGCCATTCCTTGACCCGCATCGTGTGGCAGGCGAGGGCCGGCAGTTTCGCGGCGAGCGCGGTCAATTCATGGTAATGCGTCGCGAAAAGGGCGCGGCAGCCATTGACCTCGTGCAGATGCTCGAGCGCTGCCCAGGCGATCGAGAGGCCGTCGAAGGTCGCGGTGCCGCGGCCGATCTCGTCGAGGATGACAAAGCTCCGGGGCCCGGCCTGGTTCAGGATCGCCGCGGTCTCGACCATCTCGACCATAAAGGTCGAGCGGCCGCGCGCCAGATCGTCGGCGGCGCCAACCCGGCTGAACAGGCGGTCGACGATGCCGATCCTCGCCGTGCTCGCCGGCACAAAGGCGCCGATCTGTGCCAGGATCGCGATGAGGGCGTTCTGCCGCAGAAACGTGCTCTTGCCGGCCATGTTGGGGCCGGTCACGAGCCAGATGCGGTCCTCGCCCAGAACGCAGTCATTGGCGACAAAGGCGCCTGTTCCGGCGAGCGCCGCTTCGACGATCGGATGCCGCCCGCCGCGGATCTCGAACCCGGCGCCGCTATCGATGTCAGGCCGCACCCAATTGCCGTCGATGGCGCATTCGGCATGCGCCGCCGCGAGATCCAAGGTGGCGAGCGCGGCGGCCGCGGCGGCGATCTCCTGCCGCCGCGCCATGACCTCGCCGACGAGATCCTCGAAGAGCCGCAGTTCCAGCGCGAGCGCGCGCTCGGCGGCGCTGGCGATCTTGCTTTCGAGCTCGCCGAGTTCGACCGTCGTGTAGCGCATCGCGCCCGCCATCGTCTGACGGTGCATAAAATCGGGGCCGAGCCTTCCCCCGAGCTTTTCCACATTCGCGGCCGACGCCTCGACGTAATAGCCGATGACGTTGTTGTGGCGGATGCGCAACGAGGCGACGCCGATCGCCTCGGCATAGCGCGCCTGCAACGCCGCGATCGCACGCCGGCTGTCGTCGCGCAATTCGCGCAACTGATCGAGCTCGGGGGCGTAACCCGCCGCGACAAAGCCGCCATCGCGCGCAAAGAGCGGTAATTCCGCCGCGAGCGCGCGGCCGAGCCGCTCGACCAGGACACCGTGCTCGCCGAGCCCCTGTTCGGCGGTGGTGAGCAATTCCGGCAGCGGCAGGAGGCCGGGCGCCAGAAGCGCGGATCGGATAGCGCTGGTCTCGCCGAGCCCGTCGCGCAAGGCGGCGAGGTCGCGCGGGCCGCCGCGCCCGAGCGACAAGCGGCTCAGCGCGCGCTCGATATCGGGACAATGCTTCAAGCGCTCGCGCAAGGCGGCGCGCGCGTCCGGCCGCTCGACAAAGAACGCGACCGCGTCGAGCCGCGCTTTGATCTGCTCCGGGATCGTCAACGGCCCCGTGAGATGCTCGGCGAGAAGGCGCGCGCCGGCGCCGGTCAAGGTGCGATCGATCGCCGCCAAAAGACTGCCGCGCCGCTCGCCCGAGAGGCTCTGGGTCAGTTCGAGGTTGCGCCGCGTCGCGGCGTCGATCTGCATGACAGAGCCAGGGACGACGCGCTGCGGCGGCATCAGATAGGCGGCGCCGCCCTGCTGCGCCCAGGCTTGTTGAGTTAGGGCGACGTAATCCACGAGCGCGCCGGCGGCGGCGATCTCGGCCCGCCCGAATTGGCCGAACCCGTCGAGCGCCTTAACGCCATAGAAGTTTTCAAGCCGCCGCCGCGCCGTCTCGCTGTCAAAGCGCGGATTGGCGAGCGGCGTCAGCGCCGATTTCCATTCGCCGAACAGTTCGAACAGGGCAGGGCGCGCGAGCAATCGTTCGGGGAGGACGATCTCGCCCGGCATCAGCCGCGCCAGATCGCCACCGAGCGCCGTCTCCGATGTCGGCGTCAGCGCAAAAGAGCCAGTCGACAGATCGAGCCAGGCCAAGCCCATCTCGCTGCCCGCTTCGGCGATCCCGGCGAGGTAATTGTGACGCCGGGCATCGAGGAGCCCGTCTTCGGTCAACGTGCCGGCGGTGACGACGCGCACGACCGCGCGCTTTACCGGGCCCTTGTTGCCGCGCCGCCGCGCCTCGGCCGGGTCTTCCACCTGGTCGCAAATCGCCACCTTGAAGCCGGCGCGGATCAGGCGCGCGAGATAGGCTTCGGCGGTGTGTACCGGGACGCCGCACATCGGGATGTCGGCGCCGTTGTGGCGGCCGCGCTTGGTCAGCGCGATATCGAGCGCCGGCGCCGCGGCGACCGCGTCCTCGAAGAACAGTTCGTAGAAGTCGCCCATCCGGAAAAACAACAGGCAGCCGGGATGGGCGCGCTTGATCTCATGGTATTGCAGCATGACCGGCGAGCTGGCAAACGCCGGCATCGCCTCGGCTGCGGGTTCCGGACTGGACTGGACCTGTGCCGGTGCGTCCTTCGACTGCCCGTTCTGCTCGCGCTCAGGATGAGGCGATTCCTGTAATGCCATCAACGACGTACCTCATCCGGAGCAGCGCCGCGGCGATGTCCCTTCGAGATGCAGCCTGGGTCGGTCCTCCGGACAAGCTCGCGTGTCGAAAGACGCTCGTTGCGCATGCAGCGGCTTATTTCCAATCCTCCGGCGCTTTTCGGCGCGCCCCGCTCCCCGCAGACAAAGCTGCGATCGGCATGACGAAGACGTTATCATAGAGCAACGCGAAGCGCGCAAACGGAGCGTCACGATGGCCGAGACCGCAAAATCCTTCCCGGTGCTGCGCGAGGCGGTAGCCTCGTTTGCGGATCGGGCGCATTTTCGCCGCGCGGTATCGTCGCTCCTCGCGGCCGGCTTCCGGCATGAGGATCTGTCGGTCCTGGCCTCGCACCAGCCGCTCGCCGCCGCCGAGGGGGAGCCGGGCGAATTTGTCGCCGCCGGGCTTTCGGACGAGCTTAAATACATCGCCCCGTTGACCGTCGCCGGCATCGTGCTGGTCTCGGGCGGGCCGATCGCCGTGACCGTGGCGGCGCTCGTCGGCGCCGGGCTCGGCGGCGCGGCGCTCAAAGAACTTTTCGACGATTACGCCGCGGCGCCGCACCGCCAGGATTTCGAGGCGGCGCTGAAGGCCGGTGCGGCCTTGTTATGGGTGCGCTGCGACGACCCCGAGCTCGAACTCCGCGCGACGCGCATCCTCGAAGAATCCGGCGGCCGCTTTGTCCACATCCACGGCCACCCGGCAGCGCCTGCAAAGCGCGCTTAGCTAGTGCTTTGCGGCCGATGCCTTTGGACGGCTTCGGGGTTTGTCGAATCGGCGCCCATATAGACGCCCTTCTCCCAGCTTCGCTTCAGCGGATCGACCACATCGAGCGCCATGCGGCCGACATGCTGCACCTCGATCTCGACCCGCTCGCCATCCTGCAATGCGCCCAGCCCCTCATGATTGGTGCCGCAGGCGATCAAATCGCCCGAGTTCAAGGTCATGATCGATGAGGCGAATTCGACGAGCTCCGGGACGCGGTGCTCCATGTCGTCGGTGTTGTAGTTGTGGCGCAGCTGCCCGTCGTCCCAGAAGCGCACGATGACATTGTTGGGGTCGGGGATTTCGTCGGCCGTCGTGATGCACGGTCCGATCGGCGCGAAGGTGTCAAAGCTCTTGCCGAGCCAGCTGCCGGCCTTCCAGGTGCGCCGCCCCTCGCCCCGCGCCGAGACGTCGATAAGGCCGGTGTAGCCGAAGATGGCCTTGCGCCAATCCTCGCGCCTGACCTCTTTCGCCGGCCCCTTGATGACGAGCGCCAATTCGGCCTCGTGCATGAAGATCCAGGGCTCGGTCAGTTTCGGCAGACGGATCGTGTCGCCCGGCCCGACCACCGCCTCCGGGTTCTTCATGAACATATTGAGGGGGCGCGGCTCGCGCTGCGCATGCTCCCAGTAATTGCCGATGCAGCACAGGATCTTGCCCGGCCGCGGCAGGGGAGGCCGCAGCCGCACGCTGTCGACGGGCTTCGCCTCGCCGCGCGCTTGCTGTTGTTCGAGAACGGGGCGCAGCCGCTCGAAATCGTCGATGATGCCCTGCATCGTCAGTTGCGGCGTGTAGCTCTGCGCGACATGCCCGCCGATATCGACGATGCCGCGTTCGGTCAGCAGCCCCGGCCGCGGCTCCTTGTCTCCGGGGTTCTCGAACAGCACCAGCTTCATGTCCCGCCCCGCATCCGATCATAGACACTTGTAGGTCGCCGCCTCGGCAGGCGTGACGCCAATCAGGCTGCCCATCGCGTTGACCTCGACCAGCAGCGATCGCACCCTCAGCGCCAACACCGCCGGCGACTCGATCCGCCCCTGCTCGATCAGCCCCTGCAAGCGCGCCAGCCAGGTGCCGATGAATGTCGGCGCGATGCGGCCGAGGGTGATCACCGTCACCGCCTGAGGATCGGCCCTGACGCCGCGGACTAGCGGCGCATTGGTGGCAGCAACATAGACCTCGCGGGTATCGATCTGGTCGTCCGCAATGGCGGTGCGGACCAGATCGTGCGATAGCGCGCGATCCACTTGCGGCACGGCGGGGCCGCGGGTCGGCAGGATCATCAGAGCGATGGTTCTAGGGGCCTCGCCCACGCCGGCCAGATCGAGGCAGCGGTGGAACTCCTCGATCCCGCGCAGAATAGAGCTGTCCACCTCGCGCTCAGGCAGGATGTAGACATACAGCCCGAAACCGGGCTGCGGCAGGGGATTGGCCGGCGTGACGACCGCCTTGCGGACCGACCCGCCGGCGGCGAACGTCACCGGGCGCGGCGGCGGCGCATAAACCGGACCCGGCGCGGCGGGAGCGTAGGCCGGTGGTACGACTCCGCCGCCGGCCGGTGCAGTGCCCGAATAGGGTCGCGCGACCGGCGCTGGCGGAACCGAAGCCGTTGGCGGCGCGCTTCCGACGGGGTGCGGCCCGGCGGCGACGGCGGGAGGGGGCGAGGGACCGCCACCCGGGGGCGCCGTTGGATAGGACTCCACGCGGAACTCTCGGTGCCGCAGCGCTCCCGGTGCGCCCCCATCGGCGCCGCGGGGCGGCAATCCCGGCGCGGGGCGGTAGATCGGATGGTTGCCGTAGCCTGTTCCGGGAGGGACGGCGGGCGTCGCATATGCGACGATGATCCCGGTGCTGCCGGCCCCGTCCTGACAAAAACTCCCAACCGGCAGCGGCCTGAATCCCATCCGGGCGTAATCGAGCTTGGTGCCCGAGCGCGGCCCGCGGTTAAAATGGCAGATCGTGCTGATCGCAGGCGCATTACCGAAGCGGTTTTGCGTCGTATGTTCTGTTTGCGCCTGGGCGGACGGCGCACCAGGAGCGAGGCAGCCGATCGCCGCGAGCGCGATGACCGCCAGCGCCCCTCCCCGCCGGGTACGCCCGCGGGCGGGTCTAATCGGCGGCATTTCCCTCACGCCGCACATTACCGATCAGCCGCTACGGCGCTTTTTCCAGCCCCATTGCGCCGCGGAGAACAGGAGCGCAAGGACGACGAAGACCGCGACGGCATCGGCCTCCAGCTGCCACTCCCGCCAGTAGAACATGTAAGGGACAGTGCCACAGAAGGCTAACACCAAAGGCACGAGCGGAAGCTTGCCGATCATGGCGCTCGCTCCCCGAAGGTTGTTTACAGACTCGATCTGTCTGATCAAAGGTTATGAGCATCGGGCCGGCAAAGCAACCGGCGCTCCCCGACCGATCGGGTATTGCCACTGTCGCGGGGGCGGGCTGCGCAATCGCGAATTGTCAAGCGGCCGGCCGGGGTGTTCACTGAGGGCCATGAACCGTGCGCCCTCGGATTGCGGCGCGCGTCTCGGGAGGACACGCGATGGAAATCCGTCTATTGGGGCCGCAGATCGGGGTCGAGGTGCGCGGCGTCGACGTCAAGACGATGGACGACGACGCTTTCGGCCGGATCTATCAGGCTTGGCTCGACCACAACGTCATGTGCGTGCGCGGCCAGGATCTGACGATCCCGGATTTCATCCGCTACAGCGAGCGCTTCGGCCCGGTGACGCCGCACCCGTCGAAATCGACGCGGCATCCCGAGCACCCGAAGATCACCTTCCTCGGCATCAACAAATTCGACGCCGACGGCAAATTGCGCGACGAGATCTACCGCCGCGGCGCCGAGGGCTGGCACACCGACGGCGCCTACAACCAGGCGCCGTTCAAGGCGACGCAGCTCTACGCGTTGGCGGTGCCGAGCCGCGGCGGCAACACGATGTTCGCCAATGCCTATGCCGCCTATGATTCGCTGCCGCAGCGCCTCAAAGACCGCCTCGACGGCGTCATCGGCGCCTTTTCCTACGGCGGGCGGCGCGGCAAGGCGAGACTGCTCAACCCGGAGGACCAGGATTGGCAGCCGGTCTATCACCCGATCATCCGGATCCATCCCGAGACCGGCCGCAAATCGCTGTATTTCGATCCTGGCAAGATCGTCGATTTTGTCGGGGTCGAGCGCGCCGAAGGCGACGCGCTGATCGCCGAATTGAAGGAGCGGATGATCGCACCCGACGCCGAGTACCATCACAAATGGGAAAAGGGCGACATCGTGATCTGGGACAATCGCTGTTCCTATCACCGCGCCGCCGGCGACTATCCGCCCGAGGAGGACCGCATCCACTGGCGGGTCTCGATCAACGATTTCGGGGTCGAGGCGCTCGACGAGGCCGCGGAGTAGCGTTGCATTGACGCCGTGCGTCCTTCGAGACGCGCCCCCGGCTTCGCCTCGGGCGCTCCTCAGGATGAGGGGGTTTTGTGAATGGCATCAACAGAGCCATCCTCATCCTGAGCGCGACCCCGAACTTGATCCGGGGGAGCAGTCGAAGGACGTACCACAGTTGATCCAGCTATCAATTTGAGCGGAGCATGATGCGATGACGGTCGAGGTTCATCCGTTCCAGGCCGGCCTCGGGGCCGACATATCCGGCGTCGATATCCGCGAACCGCTCAGCACCGCCGACCGCGACCGAATCCGCAAGGCGTGGCTCGACAATCTTGTGCTGCGCTTCCGCGGCATGCCGATGACCGACGAACAGCACATGGCCTTCACCGGCCAGTTCGGCGCGCTCGAATACAACCCGGCCAAGCTGATCGAGAAGCAGTACGGGGTCGAGACCCAGACAGCCGGGCGCAAAAACGAGATCCCGCCGGAAATCTCGGTCATCTCGAACATCATCGAGGACGGCCAGGCGATCGGCGGGCTCGGCGACGGCGAAGCCTTCTGGCACACCGACTCCTCGTTTGTCGATGTGCCGCCGGCCGCCAGCCTGTTGCGCTCATTGGAATGCCCGCCGCCCTCGGCCGGCGGCGCGACCTCGTTCCTCAATTGCTACACCGCCTATGAGGCATTGCCCGAGGCCACCAAGAAGCGCATCGACAGCCTGCAGATGATCCATGCCGCGACTCATTCGAGCGGCGGCCGGGCGCATAAGGGGTTCGAGCAGGTCGAGGATGTCTCCAAGGTGCCGGGCGCGCGCCAGCCGATGGTCCGCACCCATCCCGAAACCGGCAAGAAATCGCTGTTTCTCGGCCGCCGCATCAATGCCTATGTGATCGGGCTACCGGTCGCGGCGAGCGAGGCGCTGCTCGATGAGCTCTGGGGACACATGGTCCAGGACAAGTTCACCTGGACCCAGGAATGGCAGGTCGGCGATCTCGTGTGGTGGGACAATCGCTGCGCGATGCACCGCCGCGACGC
>Ga0209807_1000468_pt1 | contig 18392 bp, 13 predicted proteins | sample GraSoiAngelo_154_FD_186168 | JGI IMG/M metagenome (GOLD analysis project Ga0209807, IMG submission 186168) | Grasslands soil microbial communities from the Angelo Coastal Reserve, California, USA - 14_1009_13_20cm (SPAdes) (version 2) | ecosystem: Environmental > Terrestrial > Soil > Grasslands ... | reverse complement strand
GCTGATCGCCGGCCCGACGAAAGTCGGCGGCGCGAAGTTGACGCCGACTTCCTTCGACCAATCGGCTGCGATGAGGTGCAGGCCCGATGCCACCATGAGACCGAAGAAAAATACCACTATCAGGAACGATGCGAGCCCCACGCGGTCGCGGCAGAAGCGGCGCCAGGCGAGCGTCCATAGCCCGGGGGACTCGGCGCGTTGCACGCCGATGGCGAGCGCCGCGGCCTGCGTCATTTGAGCTGCACCCGCGGATCGACCACCCGGTACAGCAGATCGGCGATTAGGTTGATGATCATCGTGGCGATCGCGACGTAGATGGTCACCGCCTTGATCACCGGAAAGTCGCTTCGCTCAACGGCCAGGATCACCTCGCGGCCGACGCCGGGAATCGAGAAGAAGCGCTCGATCAGAAAAGCGCCCGCGAGCAGCCCCGGCAGCTGGATCATCACGTTGGTGATGATCGGAATGGAGGCATTGCGCAGCACGTGCACCCACATCACGCGAGTCTCGCTCATGCCCTTCGCCCGCGCGGTGCGAACGTAGTCCTGATTGATCTCGTCGAGAAAGAAGCTGCGGTAAAGGCGCGTATCGGGGGCGAGCGAAACGATCACCCCGACGATGATCGGCAGCAGGCTGAACCTGAAGAGATTCTCGGCAAAACCGCTGCCCCAGCCCTGGACCGGGAACCAGCCGAGCTGGTACGCGAGCACGTACTGGAACACGATGATGTACACGAGGATGCTGATCGACTGGCCGATCGTGCAGCCGATCATCACCATGCGGTCGGTCAGGGATCCGCGCACGTAAGCGACCAGCATTGCCGCGGCGATGGCAAGCAAGGTGTCGATCACCAAGAGCGGCACGAGCACCGTCAGCGAAGGGCCGAGCCGGGTGGCGAAGATCGCCGATACTTTCTCGTTGGTCGACCAGCTCTCGCCGAAATCGCCGGTCACGATCTGCTGGATGAAGATCCATAGCTGGATGTAAGCCGGCCGATCGATGCCCAGCTGGCGGCGGATGTTTTCGATCTGCTCCGGGTTGGAGATTTTCCCGGCGAGCAAATACGCCGGATCGCCGCCGAACCAGGTGAACAGGAAAAAGACCAGCAGCACGACCCCGAGCAGGGTCGGAATGGTTTGCCACAGGCGGCGGGTGACGTACGCGAGCATGGGGGCCCCTTTAGCCGCCTCGTTGTCCCGTGATTTCCTCGAAGAACGCCTTGGGCGAAGGATCGCGACCGAGGAACTCGCGCACCATCTCGCCGGCGGGCCTTTGCCCTCCCCTTGCGAGGATCAGCTCGCGGAAGCATCTTCCGACCGCAGGATTCATAAGGTTCTTTCCGTACACCGACAGCATGTCCAACGCCAGCACTTCCGACCACATGTAGCCGTAGTACCCGGCGCCGTAGCCGCCGACGATGTGCTCGAAGGTTCCCGGAAACTGCGTGCCGGAGACGTGCCCGGCGGGCGTCTCGCTTTCCATGCGGATCCACTCCTGCATCGGATCGACCTCGCCTTCGCCGAAAAGCGCCATGTCGTACGCAGCATAGAGGTGCTGCCGCCCGTACAGGATGCCGCGGCCGAAGGCATGTGCGGCGCGCAGGCGCTTGACCAGCGCGTCATCGACCTCCGGACAGCCGTTGCAATGCCTGCGGATCAGCCGCAACGATTCCTCCTTGCGCCCCCACTCTTCGTACATTTGGGAGGGCGCTTCGACGAAATCGCGCTCGACATTGGTGCCGCCGTGGCTGGCGTAGCGCGTCCTCGAGAGCACTCCGTGAAGGATATGGCCGAACTCGTGCAGCAGCGTTTCCAGCTCGCGTTGATTGAGGCCCTTGCTGTCGAAGTTGGCGACCAGCACGCTGATCGGCGTGCGCGCGGCGAGGAGGCTCGCGCTGCGGACCCCGAAGGCCGCGGCGTGGCTGTATTTGCCCTCGCGCGGAAACAGGTCGAGGTAGATCCCGCTCAGGAATTTGCCGGTCCTGGCGTCGATCACGTCGTAGTAGCGGACCGAAGGATGCCACAGCGCCGATTTCGCCGGAACGAACCCGACCCCGTACATCTCGCCGGAAACCGCGAACACCCATGCGACCGTCGCGTCGGTCGGGAAATACGCCCGCAGGGCCTCCTGATCGACGTTGTAGCGGGCCCTCTTGAGCTGCTCTTGATAGTAGGGAACGTCCCAGCGGTTGAGCGTCACCTCCTGGAGGTTCTTGCCCAGGCGTTCGGCCTTGAGCGCGCGCAGCTCCTCGATTTCCCTGCGCTCGATTTCGCGCACCTTGCCTTTGACTTCGTCGAGAAAGCGGTGAACCGTCTCGGGGTTCCGCACCATGCGCCGACGCGTCGCGAAATGCGCGTAGCTCGGCAACCCGTACAGGCCCGCGATCTCCCGGCGCAGGCGGGTGGCCTCGCGGAGCAGTTCGAGGTTGGCGGGCGTGCCACGGTTGCTGAAGGCGATGTGATAGCGGCGGCGCGCCTCCTCGTTCTCCGCGTTGCTCATGAAAGGCTCGTACTCGGGGTACTCGAATCCCAGCAGAAAATTTCCCTTGTCGTCGCGCCGCGCGCGCTCGAGGTAGGGGGCCGGCAGGCCTTTCGTTTCTTCGGCGGAGAAAGCGAGCCGCGTCTTGTTGTCCCGGATATTGCGCGCGAACGCTTGGCGAACCTCCTCCAGCCGCTGCACGATCGCCTTCATGCGCGCGCGCTTCTCCGCGGGCAAGGCCACTCCCGTGTCCTCGAACGCCTCGACTACGTCCTGCCTGAGCTTGCGGTCGATATCGTCGGTGGGCGCGGCGCGCTGGATTCGCGCGTAGATCGCTTCGTTCTGGAGCAGCTCGATGCTGAACTCGCTGATCTTGAGCAGGCAGGCCTCGCTCGCCGCGCGGGTCGCGGCATCGGGTGACATGTTGGTGAGCACCTCGACCGGCCCCTGGGTGTCCTCGACCAGGATCTGCAGGCGATCCCAGGCGCGCAATACGCGCCCCGCCGCCTGGGAGAGAGGCAGCTTTTCCAGGCCTGCGACCTGGTTCCGCGCATTCGACAGCGCCCGGGCGCACGCTCCCTCGATGTCCCGCGCGCTCCATATTGGAATCCGCGGATGCGACGCCGTCCAGCCAGTCGAGGCGAATGCGCCGCAGAGCACGACGAAAAGGAGCAGGCGTGTGGCCATCACTTGCCGACGCTCGAATCGAGGTCGATATACATCCATTCCTCATGCAGGGCCGGATGCTTCTTGAAGCCGATCACCCGCGGCTGCATCAGCATGTTGCGATAGCGGCTGTCGCCCATGATCCAGACCGTATCCGCCTCCATCCGTCGCGCCATCGCCCGATAGAGCTTGTTTCGTTCGGGACCGTCGGGCACCGTCTTGGATTTCTGGTAGAGCTTGTCGAACTCCGGCGACTTGTAACACGCTCTGTTGCTCTGATGGGAATTCGGACCGTAGAGCAGTTGCATGAAGTTGTCGCCATCCGGGTAATCGGCGATCCAGGCTGACCCATGCATCATCAGGCGGCAGCGCTCCTCCAGCTTGAGCAGGTCGGCGAAGCGGTCCTTGTGAATTTCCAGGCGGATCCCGATCGAATCGAGCGAGCGCCTCATCAGCTCGTCGAACTGGCGGTCGCGCTCGGTCGGAGTGGAGGAATAACGGATGACGAGAGGCTTGCGGTCGGGCAAGGTCCGATAGCCGTCCGCCCCCCTCCCGTAGCCGAACTTGTCGAGCAAGGCATTGGCGGTCCTGGGATCGTACGGGATGCCGAACTTGTAGCTCGGATCATGGCCAGCGACGCCGGGCGGGACCGGATTCTCGGCGCGGACCGCCTGTCCCTTGCGAATGATCTTGATCTGGTCGCCGATCTTGTACGCCATCGCAATGGCGCGGCGCAGGGCGATCTTCTCCAGGCTGTATCCGCCGACCGGATTCGGCTGATCGCCGATTTTTTCCTGCATGTTGAAATAAGTGTAGGTGATTTCAGGATCGACGGTGCGGTCGAGCTTGATTCCGCGCTTGACGAACGCAGGCCTCAGCTTGCCGTCTGCGGTCATGAAAGTCGGCGCGATGTCCCACAACTGGTACTCCATATCGGTCTCGCCCTTTTCAAACGCGAGCCACCGGCTCTGCGTTTCCTCCATGATGCTGATTTCGACGTTGCCGATCGCCGGCAGCCTCTTGCCCTGCATCTGCGCCGCGATCTCGCGGTCGACGGGATCGTCGCCCGGCTGGAAATCCCAGATTTTTTCGCGATAGTCGGGGTTCGCCTCCAGAACGATCTTCGAGGAGCGCGTGTAGTGCTTCAGCCGGTAGGGCCCGGAACCGACGGGATGGGCGTTGGTGTCCTCGCCGTAGAACTCGATCACTTCCCGCGCCACCGCGCCGCTGAGATCGAACGCGAGAATGTGCGAGAGGCCATAGTCGATTTCCTTGAGATGAATTCGCAGCGTATACCGATCCGGGACCTCGAGTCCCGCCACCTTCGCTTCGTAATCGAAGCGGCCCGCCTTCCTCGCCCGGGCGCCGGCCTCGTCGAGGCCGACGATCTTTCCCTCGAACAGGAACGCGTACGGCGAGCGGTTCCTGGGATCGAAAAACCGCTTGATCGAATAGGCGTAGTCCTCCGCCGTGAGCTCCCGCCTCTTGCCTTTGAACGCCGGATCGGGGGTGAAATAGATGCCCTTCTTGATCCTGAACGTGTAGGTTTTGCCGTTGTCCGTGATCTGCGGCAGCGATTCGGCCGCGAGGGGTACGAGCTTCGCGGGACGCGCCAGATAGTCGTAGGTCAGCAGCCTGTCGTATACGGCTTCGATGACCATGCCCGAGTAGTAGTCCGATGTCCGGGTCGGATCGAAGCCGGTTTCGGCGACCTGGAAGGTGACGCGGAGCGTCTTGCTCATGTCCGCGGCGTAGGAGACGGCGGACAGGGCCAGCGCCGGGAGCACCAGCGCCGCTCCGAACCCAATCGATCCGTTCGTAGCCAAGGGGAAAGCCCGCAAAGGAATGGGCCGTAATCTAGCACCTCTCATTTCGGCAGGCTATGGTTTCGATGTCGGGGCTCCATGATTTGAATCGAGCCGAATCCGCTACAATCCCGCGAACTCGAACCAAAAAGGCCGAAACAGGATGGGGTTCCTCGCGGGCAAACGCGTGCTGGTCACGGGCCTGCTCTCCAATCGCTCGATCGCCTACGGGGTCGCCAAGACCGCCCGGCGCGAGGGCGCGGAGCTCGCGTTCACCTACCAGAACGAGCGCTTCAAGGAGCGCGTCACGGAGATGGCCGCGGAGTTCGGAAGCACGCTGGTCTTCCCCTGTGACGTCGCGAGCGACGCCGAGATCGCTGCGCTCTTCTTAGAACTCGGCAAGACATGGAACGCGCTCGATGGACTGGTGCACGCGATCGCCTTTGCGCCGCGCGAGGCGATCACCGGCGATTTCCTCGAAGGCTTGTCGCGGGAGGCGTTCCGGATTGCGCACGACGTGAGCAGCTATAGTTTTCCGGCGCTCGCCAAGGCCGCGCTGCCGCTCATGCAGGGAAGAAGCGGAGCGTTGGTAACCCTCACCTACCTCGGAGCCGATCGGGTCGTCCCGGGCTACAACACCATGGGGCTCGCCAAGGCGAGCCTCGAGGCCGGCGTGCGCTATCTCGCCGCAAGCCTCGGACCAAAAGGTATTCGCGTTAACGCCGTCTCGGCCGGCCCGATCAAGACTCTCGCGGCGAGCGGGATAGCGGGATTCAGCAAGATCCTCAGGTACGTCGAGGAGAATTCTCCGCTGCAGCGAAACGTCACGACAGGTGACGTGGGCAATGTAGCGGCGTTTCTGCTGTCCGATCTGGCGGCCGGGGTGACCGGCGAGATCATCTACGTGGACGGCGGATTCAATACGGTTGTGGGCGCCATACCCGCTTCCGGAGCGTCCGAGTAGCTTTCCTACTGGGTCTTTTTTTCCAGAACCGCCTTGTTGATCTCGACGTTCGCGTCCGCCCGCAGGCCGTCGAGGAAGGACCTGAATTCCTGCGTCCCGCCCACGCGCCCCAGCTCGCTCTGGACGCTGCGCTGTCGCGTCTCGTCCGGCTGAACGTCCACGACGCGGCTGACGCGGTAGATCACGTAGCCGTTGTTCGATTCCATGCCGGCGTACAGCGGCAGCTTGGACGCGTCCGAGCCGAAGATCTTCGAGAGGGCTTCGGGACCCAGATCTTGCGGCTCGTCCCGGCTCACGAGCTTGGTCGCGCCGAAGCGCACCGCGGAAGCGTCGCCCTTGTTCAACTGGTCGAGGCGCTCGGCGCCCTGCCTTCTCGCGAGCGCGAGGGCCTCCTGCTGCGCGAGCCGCTTGGCTATGTCGCCCTTTACTTCATCGAACGGACGCTGGCTGGCCGGCTTGTGATCGAGCACGCGCGCCGACACCAGAACGCTCGGGCCCGTCTCGACCGCCTCGGTGTTGCGCCTGTTCTTGATCGAATCGTCGGCGAAGAGCGCCGCGAGCAGCCGGGCGTTGTTCAGCGCCGCCACGGGTGCGGATTGCCGGGTCACACCTTGAGCGCGCTGCACGGTCAGCTTGAACCTCTCCGCGGCCGGCCCCAGAGATTCGGGCTGCTCGTAGACCAGGTTGCTGAACGCCTCCGCGGCTTCGGCGAAGCGCCTGCCGGCCCGCTCCTTCTTCAGCTCGCGCTCGATTTCCGGCCGGGCGGCCTCGAGGCTCCTCATTTTCCCCGCTTTGATGCCCGTGACCTTGATGATGTGGAAGCCGAAATCCGACTCGACGAGGTCGCTGATCTGATTCGGCTTGAGCTTGAACGCCGCATCCTCGAAGGGGCGCACCATCATCCCGCGCGAGAAGAAGCCGAGGTCGCCGCCCTGGGACGCCGAGCCCGGATCGCCGGAATTTTTCTTCGCGAGCTCCGCGAAGCTGCCCGGCGATTTGCGCAATTGCGCGAGGATCTGCGCGGCGCGCTCCCGTGCGCTCGCCTTTTCAGCGTCGCCCGCGTCCCTCTTCACGGCGATCAGGATATGGCTCGCACGGCGCTGCTCCGGCTCGCCGTACTTGGAAATGTTCGACTCGTAATACGCCTTGATCTCGTCCGCGCCGACCTGCTCCGAGGCAAGCAGGGCGTCGGTGCTCAGCACGAGGTATTCGACAGCCACCTCCTCGGGCACCTGGAAGCGAGCCGGATTGCCGTCGTAGAACGCGCGGATCGCGTCTGGCGTGATTTTGGACTGCGCGAGCTGCGCGTCGGCCTGGACTCGATACTCGGCGATCTCGCGCTGCTGTGCGCGCAGTTGCGCAAACTGGCGGGAGACCGCCTTCGATGCGAGCCCTGAGTCCGACAGCGCGCCGGTGAGCTGCTGCATCAGGAGATCGCGACGCAAGGCCGAGTCGAACGCCTCCGAGCTCATTCTCTCGTTTCGAAGCGCCGCGTCGTAGCGATCCCTGGAGAATTTCCCGTCCACCTGGAAGGCGGGGATGGACATCGTCGTCTCGACGAGCATCTCGTCGGAAACGGTGAGATGATTCCGCGCCGCGTACTGCATCATGAGGCGCTGCGAGATCATGCCCTCGAGCAGCTCGAGGCGGAGCGCGGGCGAATCGAAGATCGCCGGGTCGTAGTTCCCCTTGAGCATTCCGCGCACGCGGTCCTGCTGCTGTCGCAGCGCTTCGCTGAATTCCTGCTCGGTGATCTTCTGCCCGCCCACGCTCGCGACTTCGCCCGCGCCCGCCGTCTCGCGCTGGGTCCACTGTATCCCCCAGAACGCGAACGGCGGCACGATCATCAGCGCGAGCACGAACTGCAGGAGACGCTTGTGCTTGCTGACGAAATCGAACATGGTCTCTCGACGAAGAAAGCGAATCGCTGGAATCGTGGCGGAGCGGACGGGACTCGAACCCGCGACCCCCGGCGTGACAGGCCGGTATTCTAACCAACTGAACTACCGCTCCGCGTTTACTCTCCCGCGGGTTGAATGGTGGGTGCTGACGGGATCGAACCGCCGACATTCGCCTTGTAAGGGCGACGCTCTACCCGCTGAGCTAAGCACCCCTTCACAGGCATGCCGATGCGATCTTCCGAACGCCGGGCCGAGATCCCGGAAGGGCCGCTAGTTTACTGCATCCTTGAGGGCTTTTCCAGGACGGAATTTCGGAACCCTTGCCGCCTTGATGTTGATTTCCATGCCGGTTTGCGGATTGCGCCCGGTGCGCGCCGCGCGCCGGCCGACGTAGAACGTTCCGAAACCGACCAAAGTGACCATGCTGCCCTTCTTCATCGCGGTCTTGATCGCGGTGACGGCAGCGTCGAGCGAGCGTCCCGCGGCCGCCTTCGAGATGTCGGCGGATCTGGCTATGTGATCGATGATTTCCAACTTATTCATAGGGTCCCCTTGTGTTCGGTTGGTCATATAGCGGCCGCAGCCCCCTCCCGATAAGGCCATGACCGTGGACTGGGCAAAGACCAGTCCCTGGCGCCGCCTCCCAACGCGAAGCGCCACGTGCAAGAATCCGTTCTTTGCTTATTCAGATCGACTTGGAGAGCGCAGTGAACGCTGCGCGCTCGGTTTGCAATTTATAACAATTGCAAAAGCACCGTGTCAAGCGTTCGCGGCTGCCGCGTCGAAATTTTTTTCGACGGCAAGACGCGCGCCAGCTTTTTCAGGCCGACGCGTATGACGAATCTTTGGGAAATTCCGGTGGACGAGCGCGCGGCGCGATTCGCTCCGCGTTGCACCAATCTAGTGAGTGACCACCGTCGAGGAAGTCTTGTCGTCGGCGGCCGGCGGAATCGGCGGGGCGTCCGACGCGGGCTTGCGCGGTTCCGGCTGGCGCTCGAGAGCGAGCTCGAGCACCTGGTCCATCCATTTCACCGGAAGAATTTCCAGTCGATTCTTGATGTTGTCCGGGATTTCCGCCAGATCCTTCACGTTCTCGTCCGGGATGAGAACGGTCTTCACGCCGCCGCGGTGCGCCGCGAGGAGCTTCTCCTTCAGCCCGCCGATCACCAGGACCTCGCCGCGCAAGGTGATCTCGCCGGTCATCGCGAGGTCCGCCCGTACGGGAATTCCCGTCAGCACGGACACCATCGCGGTGCAGATGCCGATTCCGGCGCTCGGGCCGTCCTTGGGCGTCGCGCCTTCGGGAAGGTGCACGTGGATGTCGTTCTTCTGGTAGAAGTCCTCCGCGACGCCGAGCTTGGACGAGCGGTTGCGCACGACCGAGAGCGCGGCCTGGATCGACTCCTGCATCACCTCGCCGAGCTTCCCGGTGGTGATGGTCTTGCCCTTGCCCGGCATGGTGACCGCTTCGATCGTGAGGAGCTCGCCCCCGACCTCGGTCCACGCGAGCCCCGTCACCTGCCCGACCTGGTTCTTCTTCTCCGCGATGCCGTAGCTGAAGCGGCGCACGCCGAGGAACTTGTCCAGGTTCTTCGGGATGACCAGGACGCGCTTTTCCTTGTCCTTGGTCACCAGCAGCTTGACCACCTTGCGGCAGATCTTGGAAATCTCGCGCTCCAGGCCGCGCACGCCCGCCTCGCGCGTGAAGTAACGGATGATGTCGCGCAGGGCCCCTTCCGACACCGATACCTCCTCCTTCTTCAGCCCGTTGTTCTTGAGCTGCTTGGGCAGGAGGTAACGCGAGGCGATGTTGACCTTCTCGTCCTCGGTATACCCGGATATGCGGATCACTTCCATCCGGTCGAGCAGCGCCGGAGGAATGTTGAGCGTGTTGGCGGTCGCGACGAACATCACTTCCGACAGGTCGTACTCGACTTCCACGTAGTGGTCCGTGAAGGTGTGGTTCTGCTCCGGATCGAGCACTTCGAGAAGCGCCGACGACGGGTCGCCGCGGAAGTCCATGCCCAGCTTGTCGACCTCGTCCAGCAGGAACAAGGGGTTCCTCACGCCGACCTTGGACATGTTCTGCAGGATCTTGCCTGGCATCGAGCCGATGTAGGTGCGCCGGTGGCCGCGGATCTCGGCCTCGTCGCGCACGCCGCCCAGCGACATGCGCACGAACTTGCGGTTGGTCGCCCGGGCGATCGACTGTCCGAGGGAGGTCTTTCCCACCCCGGGCGCGCCCACCAGGCACAGGATCGGCGCCTTGACCTTGTCGACGCGGCTCTGCACCGCGAGGTATTCGACGATGCGCTCCTTCACCTTCTCCAGCCCGTAGTGGTCGGCGTCCAGGATCTTCTCCGCCGCCCCGATGTCGCGCGAGATCTTGCTGCGCTTCTTCCAGGGAAGGTTGACGAGCGTCTCGATGTAGTTGCGCACCACCGTCGCCTCGGCCGACATGGGCGACATGAGGCGCAGCTTCTTCAGCTCGGCGTCGACCTTCTTGCGCGCCTCCTTGGGCATCCGAGCCGCCTTGATGCGCTTTTCCATTTCCTCGAGATCGGCGCCGTCCTCGCCCTCGCCGAGCTCCTTCTGGATCGCTTTCACCTGCTCGTTCAAGTAGTACTCGCGCTGGCTCTTTTCCATCTGGCGCTTCACGCGGCCGCGGATGCGCTTCTCGACCTGGAGGATGTCGATCTCGGTCTCCAGCTGCGAAAGCAGGTGCTCGAGGCGCGCCTTGACCTCGAACATCTCCAGCACCTGCTGCTTCTGCTCGAGCTTGAGCGGCAGGTGCGCCGCGATCGTATCGGCGAGTCGCCCGGCCTCCTCGATTCCCGCGAGCGAAGTGAGGATCTCCGGCGGGATTTTCTTGTTCAGCTTCACGTACTGGTCGAACTGGGCGATCAGCGCCCGGCGCATCGCCTCGATCTCGGTGACTTCTCCCGCGTCGACGGGGACGGCCGTGGCCTCGGCGACGTAATGGCTGCGCAGGTCGTCGATGCTCTGGATCCGCGCGCGTTGGCTGCCTTCCACCAGCACCTTCACGGTGCCGTCGGGGAGCTTGAGCATCTGCAGGATGTTCGAAATGCAGCCGATCTTGTACAGGTCCTCGGCGGTGGGCTCGTCCTTGGCCGCCGATTTCTGCGCGACGAGCAGGATGCTCTTGCCCGCTTCCATGGCGATTTCCATCGCCTTGATCGACTTCGGCCGCCCGACGAAGAGCGGGATCACCATGTGCGGGAACACGACCACGTCCCGCAGCGGCAGCAGCGGATACTGGTTCGGTGCGGATGCGATCTCGTCTGACATGGCTTTCCCGGAAAAAGGATCAACGGCTACATTGGGGCGGTGCGCCCCCGTTCAAGCCGCGCCCCGTTCGGGACGGCGGCCGTAGCTCAAGCCGTGCCCGCCACCTTCGGCGGTTCGGTGTAGATGAGGAGGGGCTTGCCCTCGCCGACGATGGTGTTCTCGTCCACCACGACTTTGCTCACGTTCTCCATCGTCGGCAGATCGAACATCAGATCGAGCAGCACCTGTTCCAGGATCGAACGCAGGCCCCGGGCGCCGGTCTTTCGCGCCAGGGCTTTCTTGGCGATCGCCTGCAGCGCCTGCGGCCGCACCTCCAGATCCACTCCTTCCATGCTGAACAGCTTCTGATACTGCTTGATGAGAGCGTTCTTCGGCTCGGTCAGTATTTGGATCAGGGCCTGCTCGTCGAGTTCCACGAGCGTCGCCACGACCGGCAGCCGCCCCACGAACTCCGGTATCAGCCCGTACTTGATGAGGTCTTCGGGTTCGACCGTGCGCAGGATCTCGCTGATGTCCTTGCCGTTCTTCAGGCTCCTCACGTCCGCGCCGAACCCGATGCCGCTCTTTTCCGAGCGGCTGCGGATGATCTTTTCCAGGCCGTCGAACGCTCCTCCGCAGATGAACAGGATGTTGGTCGTGTCCACCTGCACGAAGTCTTGGTTGGGATGCTTGCGCCCGCCCTGCGGGGGAACGGACGCGATCGTCCCTTCGATGAGCTTCAGGAGCGCCTGCTGCACGCCTTCGCCGGAGACGTCCCGGGTGATCGAGGGGTTGTCGGACTTGCGCGAGATCTTGTCGATCTCGTCGATGTAGACGATGCCGCGCTTCGCCTTGTCGACGTCGTAGTCGCAGTTCTGGAGGAGCTTCTGGATGATGTTCTCCACGTCCTCGCCGACGTAGCCCGCCTCGGTGAGCGTGGTCGCGTCGGCGATCACGAACGGGACGTTCAGGAGGCGCGCCATCGTCTGCGCGAGCAGCGTCTTGCCCGATCCGGTGGGACCGACGAGGAGGATGTTCGATTTGGCGAGCTCGACCTCGTCGTTCTTCGAGAGGTGCTTCAGGCGCTTGTAGTGGTTGTACACCGCGACCGAAAGGATCTTCTTCGCGAGCTCCTGGCCGATCACGTACTCATCCAGGATCCCGCAGATTTCCCGGGGCGTCGGCAGGTCGGATTTGGAGGGCTTGCCGCCCTTGTCCGCGGCGCTTTCCTCGCGGATGATGTCGTTGCACAGCTCGATGCACTCGTCGCAGATGAACACCGACGGCCCGGCGATCAGCTTCCTCACCTCATGCTGGCTCTTGCCGCAGAAGGAGCAGTAGAGAAGTTTTTCGCCGCCGGTTTTTTCGGTCATGGCTCCGCCTTCAAGCCGCCGCCGCCGCTGCCTCGGCGCGCGAGGTCAGCACCTTGTCGACGATGCCGAATTTCACCGCCTCGTCCGCCGAGAGGAAGTTGTCGCGATCGGTGTCGCGCGAGATGCGCTCCACGCTCTGGCCCGTGTGCTTCGCCATGATCTCGTTCAGGCGCGATCGCAGGTAGAGGATCTCCTTGGCGTGGATCTCGACGTCGGACGCCTGGCCCTGGAAGCCGCCCATCGGCTGGTGGATCATCACCCGGGAATTCGGCAGGCAGAAGCGCTTGTCCTTGTCCCCGGCCGCGAGCAGCAGCGCGCCCATGCTGGCCGCCTGCCCGACGCACAGCGTGGACACGTCGGGCTTGACGAACTGCATCGTGTCGTAGATCGCGAGCCCCGCCGACACCGACCCGCCCGGAGAATTGATGTAGAAGAAGATGTCCTTGTCGGGATTTTCCGACTCGAGGAACAGGAGCTGCGCGACGATCAGATTGGCGGAGATCTCGTTGACCGGACCGACGAGGAAGACGACGCGCTCCTTGAGCAGGCGCGAATAGATGTCGTAGGCGCGCTCGCCCCGCCCGCTCTGCTCGATGACCATGGGAATCAGGCCCAGGCCTTGCGGATCCTGACTCACGCGGCCGCTCCCATCAGTTCTTCGAAGCTGATCGCCTTATCCTCCACCTTTGCATGCTCGAGGACCCAGCTGACGACGTTCGACTCGACTGCCAGACCCTCGAATTCGTTCAAACGCTGCGGCTCCGAGTAGACCCATCTTACCACTTCGAAGGGCTGCTCATAGGTCTGGGCGTGCTCGGTCACGAGCGAGCGCACCTGCTCGGGCTTGGCGCCGAGCTCGTGCGACTTCACCAGCTCGCCGACGATGAGCCCCAGCGCCACGCGCCGCCGCGCCTGCCCCTCGAGCGCCTCGGGCTTCACGGGCAGCCTCTCCAGCTTGACGCCGCGCGCCTCGAGGTCCGCGCGCGTCTGCTGCACCATGCGCTGCGTCTCGATCTCGACGAGCGACTTCGGCAGCTCGAGCGTCGTCGAGTCGATGAGCGCCTGCATGACCTTCTGCTTGACCTCTCCGTCCACGCGTTTCCTCACTTCGCGCTCGACGTTCGCTCTGACCTCCTCGCGCATTTTCGCGATGTCGCCGTCCGCCACGCCGAGCGATTTCGCGAACTCGGCATCGATCTCAGGGAGCTTGGGCATCTCGACTTTCTGCACGCTCACCTCGAAGTTTGCGGTCTTCCCCGCGATTTCCTTGCCCGGGTAACCGGCGGGGAAAGCCACCGGAAAACTCTTGCGCTCCCCCGCGCTGACGCCTGCGAGACCGGACTCGAACTCGGGCAGCATGCGGCCTTCGCCGAGCACCACGGCCACCCCGATACCTCGGCCTCCGGGAAATTCGTTGCCGTCGATGCGACCGGTGAAATCCACGGTGACTCGGTCGCCCGTCTGCGAAGCGCGCGTGACCGGTTCCCAGCTCGCGCGCTGTTTGCGCAGGATCGAAAGCGTGCGCTCGACGTCCGCATCGTCCACCGCGTGGGTGGGCCGCTGGATCGTCGCTGCCGCCAGATCACCGAGCTTCACCTCCGGGTAGATCTCGAAAGTGGCGCTGAAGGTCAGTTGTTTCCCGTCGCCTCCCTCCTTGCGTTCGATGCGCGGGTAGCCGGCGACCTTCAATTTCTGCTCCTGGACGACTTCGGAGAACGCTTTTTGCACGGCGTCGCCGATCACTTCCGAGCGCACCTGCGGCCCGTAGTGCTGCGCGACGATCTTGAGCGGAACCTTGCCCGGCCGAAAACCGTCCATGCGCACGGTGCGCGAGAGCTTGCGCAGCCGCTGCTCGACTTCGCGATCGATCTGCTCGGCCGGAACCGCCATGTTGAGCCTTCGCTCCAGCCTGCTTAACGCTTCGATGCTCGTTTGCATTCCCGAAACCCTGTTCCCTGGTGCGAAGGAAGGGACTCGAACCCCCAAGCCTTGCGGCGCTGGAACCTAAATCCAGTGCGTCTACCAATTCCGCCACCTTCGCGGGCTGACGACAGACCGGCCTCGCAACGCACCTGCCATTCTACAGTAAAGCCTCCTATACTGTCAGCCCAAGAAGGCTGAAACCCTTTGAAAAATAGGGCAATGTCGGTCGGCCATTACGAAAACTTTCCGGTCGCTTCGGTGCTGCTTCCGGCGGGGCTGCGCCGCCCGGTGACGCTCATTTACCGGTTCGCGCGCACGGCGGACGATTTCGCCGATGAAGGCGATCTCGCGCCGCAGGAGCGTCTCGCGCTCCTTGCGGGCTACCGCGCGGAGCTGCGCCGGCTCGAGGCCGGCCTTTCCCCGGAGTCGCCCCTTTTCCGCGAGCTGGGCGAAGTGGTCGCGGCTCACCGCCTTCCGCTTGCGCCGTTCCACGACCTCCTCGATGCTTTCTCGCAGGACGTCTCCAAGCAACGCTACACGAGCTTCGCCGAGCTGATGGATTATTGCCGCCGGTCGGCCGACCCCGTCGGGCGCCTGATGCTGGGGCTCTACGGCGAAAGCGACGCCCGCAACATCGTCTGCTCGGACGCGATCTGCTCCGCCCTGCAGCTCACCAACTTCTGGCAGGATGTGGAAATCGACTTCCGCAAGAACCGCATTTACCTTCCGCAAGACGACATGGCGAGGTTCGGCGTCAGCGAAGACCAGATCGCCGCAGGCGACGCTTCGGGCGGCTGGTGGGACCTGATGCGTTTCCAGATCGAACGCGCAAGATCGATGATGCTCGCCGGCGCCCCGCTCGCGACGCGCCTGCCCGGCCGCGTTGGACTGGAAATCCGCGCCGTGGTCCAGGGAGGGCTGAGGGTGCTCGAGAAGCTCGAGCGGCAACGCGGAAACGTGTTCCGTCGCCGGCCGGTGCTGCGCGCCTGGGACTGGCCGCTGATGCTCGCGCGGGCGCTGGCGATGCGATGACTCCCGACGAGTATTGCCGAGAAAAAGCTGCGCGCAGCGGCTCGAGCTTCTATTACTCGTTCCTGTTTCTGCCGCCCGAGCGCCGGCGCGCGATCACCGCGCTCTACGCTTTCTGCCGCGAGGTCGACGACGCGGTGGACGAGCCGAGCGATCCGTCGGTCGCGCGCGCGGCCCTGGCTTGGTGGCGCGGCGAGGTGGCGCGGCTCTTCGCCCGCGATCCGCAGCATCCGGTGACGCGCGCGCTCGCCCCGGTGATCGCGCCTTTCGGGATCGTGCGGGCGAGGCTGGAAGAGATCATGGACGGTATGGAGATGGACCTGAACCAGAGCCGCTATCTGAATTTTCCGGCGCTGCGGCTCTATTGCCACCGCGTGGCGGGCGTTGTCGGGGCGCTGGCGGCGGGCATTTTCGGGTACCGCAACGCGAAGACGCTGGAGTACGCCGAAAAGCTCGGGCTCGCGTTCCAGCTCACCAACATCATCCGCGACGTGGGGGAGGATGCGCGCAAGAACCGCATCTATCTTCCCATGGACGAGCTGAAGGAACACGGGGTGACGGCGGCGGACATTCTCAACGCGAATCACACCGAGAGCTTCGTGCGCCTGATGCGCTTCCAGACCGAGCGCGCCCGGCGCTGCTACGACGAAGCGCTCGCGCTCCTCCCGGCCGAGGACCGCCACGCGCAGCGCCCCGGGCTGATGATGGCCGCGATCTATCGCGCGCTGCTCGACGAGATCGCCGGCGACGATTTCCGGGTGCTCGAGCAGCGCACGGCGCTGACCCCGATCCGCAAGCTCTGGATCGCGTGGCGGACCTGGGTCACGGCTTGAGCGGCGCCGCGGTCGTCGGCGCCGGCTGGGCCGGACTCGCTGCCGCGGTCACCCTCGCCGAGCAGGGCGTCCGCGTAACGGTCTTCGAAGCCTCGCGCAGCCTGGGCGGCCGCGCGCGCCGCGTGAGCATAGACGGCGTCGACCTCGACAACGGCCAGCACGTCCTTGTCGGCGCGTATCGCGAGACGCTGCGCCTGATGCTCAAGGTCGGCGCCGACCCGGGCGCGCTTCTCCTGCGGCTGCCGTTCGAGCTGCGCTACGCCGACGGATTTCACCTGCGGGCGCCGCGGCTCCCCTACCCGCTCAATCTGCTCGCCGCGTTGTTCGGCGCGAGAAAGCTGACCTTCTCCGAGGCGCTTGGCGCGACGCGCTTCCTGATTTCGCTGCGCGCGCGGAATTTCCGCGTGCTGCCCGATTGCAGCGTCACGCGGCTGCTCGACGAGCACGCTCAAGCCGGCGCGCTGCGCACCCGCGTCTGGGAACCCTTGTGCGTTTCGGCGCTCAACACGCCCGTCGAGCGCGCCTCCGCGCAAATCTTCGTCAACGTGCTGCGCGACGGCCTCACGGCCGCGCGCGAGGCGAGCGATCTCCTGATCGCGCGCACCGACCTCGGGCGCCTGTTCCCCGAACCGGCGGCGGAATACGTGAAAGCGCGCGGCGGCGCGATCCTGCTCGGCGTGCCGGTGCGCCGCGTCGCGCGCGTTCCCGGCGGGTTCCGCCTCAACGATGCCGAGATTTTCTCCTGCGTGGTGATCGCCTGCGGGCCGCACCAGGCAGGGCAGCTGCTGGTGCAATTGCCCGCGCTCGACGAAGCGCTTTCCGCGATCAACGCCTTCGCCTACGAGCCGATCGTCACCTGCTACCTGAAGTATCCGGAGTCGGTATCGCTGCCCGCGCCCATGCTCGGCTTCAGCGGAGGAATCGCGCAGTGGGTGTTCGACCGCGGCCGGCTCGGCGGCCCGAAAGGCCTGCTCGCCGCCGTGATCAGCGCGTCAGGCGCGCACGAGCAGCTCGCGAAGGAAGAGCTGGCGGCGCGGATCGGGACCGAATTGAAAGCGGCGCTCGGCGAGCTGCCCGCGCCGCAATGGTCGCAGGTCATCACCGAAAAGCGCGCGACGTTCTCCTGCGCGCCGGCGCTCGAGCGGCCCGAAGCGCTTACCGCAATTCCCGGCCTCGCGCTCGCGGGAGACTACGTGGCGAGCGAATACCCGGGGACGCTCGAAGCCGCCGTGCGCAGCGGGATCGCCGCGGCGACGGCGCTGGGGAGAAATTAATGGCCGCCGCCTCGCACCTGTTAGACCGCTTGCGAAAGCTCATCCAGGCTCTCCAAAAACAAACCCTCCTCTGAAAAATCCTGGACTCCCCATCGACCTCCATGGCCTCGGTGAGAGTGCCGTCGATGTCAAACATAACTAGTCGCATGCAAGTTCGTCCGCTCGAACACCTTTAGGTGCCAGATGTCCTTGCACCTGGACGCTCCATTGCGACTCCAGATTTAGTGAAGCCAAGCTTCTCATAGAACGCAGCAACACTCTTCGGGACCGCGCGCAGAACCCAAGTGATTCGCCGGTCGTCGCCCATGGCTGCTTTGACCAGGGCGCGGCCTACGCCCTTTCGCCGATGCTGCTCGGCCACGACGAGCATCGAAATGTATCCATTCGCCATACCGTCGCAAAAGGCGCGCAAGAAGCCCAGCACTTCGCCGCCCTCGACGGCCACAAGCGCCAGCTGCGACCGTGAGAGGAGTTTTCCGAAGTCCTCTGCGTCGGAAACTCCGCGCTCCCACCCGTTGGCGACAAGCAGGCGTCGGGCGGTTTCGACTTCCGACGGTTGGATGGCGCGGATCTCCACCTGACACCACTACAGCCCTATCGCGCGCAGATCGATCCGCCCTTTCCTCACCGGCGGACACCAGAGATAAACGCCCGTCACCGGGTGCGTAAACGTAAACAACGCATCGGCGGTGCCGTCCTCGGCGCCGACCATGCGCTTCAACTGCGCCTCGAAGGCGTCGAGCGATTTGCCGAAGGCGACGAACACGAGTCCCGCGCGCGTCGCATCCGCCCAGGGCATCGAGCGCCGCAGCACGAAGGCTTCGGGCGAAAAGCTCTCCTGCGTGGTGCGCTTCACGT
>Ga0209807_1000465_pt1 | contig 18442 bp, 19 predicted proteins | sample GraSoiAngelo_154_FD_186168 | JGI IMG/M metagenome (GOLD analysis project Ga0209807, IMG submission 186168) | Grasslands soil microbial communities from the Angelo Coastal Reserve, California, USA - 14_1009_13_20cm (SPAdes) (version 2) | ecosystem: Environmental > Terrestrial > Soil > Grasslands ... | reverse complement strand
GGCGTCCTGTGTCTTGTCGCCATCGCCATCGTCCGTGAACTGTTGTCCACGCGCGACCCGATCCTCGTCCTCTTCATCTTGCTCTGGCTCGGCGCGCTCGCCTGGAACGGCTACTGGTTTCTGTTCCGCATGGCCTACGAGATCGGCATCACAGAAGGGGGACAGCTGCACTGGCGAACTGTCTTGAGCGCGCACGAAGTCCCGCTGGGACATATCGAAAACGTGATGTCACCGTTTGGGTGGTTCAGCCGCGGCCTTCTCAGAATCAACGTCCGCGACCACACTTCGCCTTTGCTGATGACGGCGCCCGGCTTCACGCAGGTGGCTGAGGCCCTCGTTCGGGCTAGGCCCGACCTGTCGATCACCACAGGCGGGCTCGACCTTGCGGTCGGCCGCTCGGGAATCCCCGGCGTCCGGTGGCAGGTTCGGCTTGGTGGAGGCGGCGGGAGTTGAACCCGCGTCCGAAGCAGCTTCCTCCAGGATCTCTACGAGCGTGTTCAGGGAATTTGATCTCGCTTGGCGGCTCCTCCCGACGGGATCCGCTTCTGCCAGCCGCGGTGACTGTCCCACCCCAGGGCCGCGGCGCCCCCGGGGTGGCGATCCGGTCTATGTGACGCCGCTCCTCTGTCCGCCGGATTGACGGAGGGCAACGCCCGGGATCAACGTCCCGGGGCTTCAGTCCTTACTGCTTACGCAGCGAGGGCGAAAGCGGAGTTCTTGTTGGCGTTTGTAAACGCTGCGCTGTAACGCACGCGGCTCTCGGCTCGCAATCCCGAAGCTCAACTGCCCCGTCGAGACCGGACGCCCCCACGAAGCTGAACCTGGTTGCCTGTTGATTCTACCCAGCCGAGCCCGCCCCTACACTGAACCGGACATGGCCGTCGACCTCGAGCGCATTGGCCGGGCCAGCCTCAAAGAGCTGGGCGACATCCGGATCGATGACGTGCTCTCGTTCATCGACCGCGGGATCGAGAACATGCCCAGCTACATGGACCTGTACCGGCGCTGGGAGGCCCAGCAGTGGGCGGTCGCCGACCTCGATTTCAGCCTCGACCGACAGGACTGGCTGGAGTCGGACGACCTCGACCGGAAGGCGACCCTGTGGTCACACCGCCTGTTCTTCAACGGCGAGGAGCGCGTCACGGCCACCCTTGCGCCTTTCGTCTGGGCCGCGCCCACGCCGGAGATCGAGATCTTCCTCTCGACGCAGATGGTGGACGAGGCGCGTCACACAGTCTTCTTCGAGAAGTGGTGGCACGACGTCGTCGGCACCGAGGCACGAGACATGACGCAACTGCTGGCGGAGATCCGGCCCGAAGCCAACGAGGGCTACAACGCCCTCTTCTACGACCGCCTCCCCTCGACGGCCCAGAGGCTGGCCAGCAATCCCAAGGACTTCGACGCTTTCATCGAAGGCGTGACGCTCTACCACATCGTCATCGAGGCGACCATCGCATTGACCGGCCAGCGCTTCGAGCTGGAGACGATGCGTGAACAGGGCCTGACCGACCGTGGCTTCTATCGAGGGTTCACGGCCATCGCGCGGGATGAGTCACGACATGTCAATTTCGGGATCAAGATCCTGCAGGATGCAGTGCGCGAAGATCCGCAGCGGTTCGCGCCGATCATCCAGCAGACGCTCGTCGAGTGTCTGCCCCTGATCTCGGGCACGCTCGATCCGCCCGACCCTCGCTACATCACGGAGTTCGGCCACACCGAGAGCGAGATCCTGACGTTTGCCTTCGATTCGCTGAACAAGCGTCTGCGCGCGATTGGGATCAACCTCGCCGCCTGAGCTCCGCGGCAAGAAGGTCGTCCTGCGCCCTGTGCGCGCCGGCGACGAAGCCGAGCTCCTGGAGATCTTCAGAGACCCCACGGTCGCGAAGTGGTGGGGCGACCCAAATAAGGCCGTCGTCGACACCATGAGCGCCGAGGAGGGCGAGTCGCATTTCCTGATCGAGCATGACGGCCAGACCATCGGCATGATCCAGACCTACGAGGAAAGCGATTCCATGTATCGCCATGCCGGGATCGACATATCGGTCCGATCGGAATGGCAGGGCCAGGGGCTGGGGCCGGACGCGATCAGGACACTGGCGCGCTATTTGATCAACGAGCTGGGGCACCACCGGCTGACGATCGATCCCGCCGCGCACAACACCAACGCGATCAAGGCCTACGAGAGGGTTGGGTTCAAAACCGTGGGCGTGATGCGCAAGTACGAGCGCGGACCCGACGGCGAGTGGCACGACGGGCTGCTGATGGACATGCTCGCCGAGGAGCTGCGCGACTAGTCGACCGCGTGCAGTCCGCCAATCGGGCACGCATGGTCGATCACATCCTGTGAGATCAACCAACTGTGCCCGATAGGTCGGTGACTAGCCGCGCCGCACCGCCCGCGCGATCTCCCGCTTCGCCTCCCGCTCGGCGATCGACTCCCGTTTGTCGTACTCGCGCTTGCCGCGCGCCAGGCCGACCTCGACCTTGATGTGATTACGCGTGATGTACAGGCGAAGAGGGATCATCGTGTAGCCCTTCTGCCTCAGCTTGCCGATGAGGCTGGAGATCTGCCTCTTGTGCAGCAGCAGCTTGCGCGGCCGGACCGGCTCTTGATTCATGACGTTCCCCTGCGCATACGGCGAGATATGGACGTTCTCGAGCCACGCCTCGCCGCCGTCGATGCGCACGAATCCATCGCGCAGGTTGGCACGGCCGTTGCGAATCGACTTCACCTCCGTCCCGGTCAGCATCACGCCCGCCTCCAGCTTCTCGTCGATGAAGTAGTCGTGGTACGCGCGCCGGTTGACGGCGAGGTCGCGCTCGCGCTCGCGATCAGGCATCGCCCAGCACCTGCTTCGCTGCGGCCGGCCTCTTACCCGGCAGCTGCATCACCTCGGGTACGTATCGATCGCCCTCGATGTGGCCCGCCAACACCTTGGCCCGACCTCGCGGCGTGGGCAGGGTTGCACCAGGCCACGGTTGGAGAGCGCGCACACGCCGGTCGATCTCCTTCGCGCCCAGGCTCCATTCGAGCTCTCCTTCTTCCTTGGCCAGCTTTGGGGCCAGCGTCGCCTGTGTGTGCTCCTGCTCCACCGAGCGAGCCTGCTCGAGGCTTTCCAGCGTCTCGACCAGCAGCTCTCCTCCCATCTCTGCGAGGCGCTCCGTCAGCTGAACCGCGTCTTCATGGTCGCCAATGGAAGTCGCGCGCATGGCAAGGACCGGGCCGTGGTCCATCTGCTCATCCATCTTCATGATCGTGACGCCCGTCTTGTCGTCCCCGGCCAGGATCGCACGGGCGATCGGCGCCGCGCCGCGATGTCGCGGCAGCAGCGAAGCGTGCACGTTGACAGCACCCAACCTCGGAATCGACAGGACCGATCGAGGCAGGATCTGTCCGTACGCGACCACCACCATGAGGTCAGGCGCGATCGCGCGCAGACGTTCGACCGCCTCGGGGTCGCGAATCCGCGCGGGCTGGTAGACCGGAAGCGAGTGCTCTTCGGCTGCCACCTTGACGGGGGGCGGTGTCACCTTCATGCGATGCCCCGGCCGGTCAGGCTGCGTAACCACAAGCGCGATCTCGTGGCCGGCCGCGTGGAGCGCGCGCAGGGACGGCACGGCGAAGGCGGCGGTACCGGCGAAGACGATCCTGTAGGAAAAGGCCGCTTTACCCGGAGGCCGCCGCGATGGCCTCTTCCTTTTCCTCGCCGACCAGCTCCTCAACCCGGCGAAGCGTGTCGAGGCTCGTCAGCTTGTCGGTGAAAAGGACGCCGTCGAGATGGTCGAGCTCGTGCTGGAAGGCACGAGCGGTAAAGCCGGACGACTTGACTCGGATCTCTTTGCCATGGCGGTTGCGGCCCTTGACGACCACGGTTTCGGCGCGCTCCACCTCGCCGATCCACCCCGGGTAGCTGAGACAGCCTTCCGGTCCGACCTGAACACCATCCTTCTTGACCACCTCGGGGTTGACCAGGCCCCAGATCTGCTTGTCGTCGCCCTTGACCACGCACACGCGCAGCGCGATGCCGATCTGGTTCGCGGCGAGGCCGGCGCCCGGAGCATCGAGCATCGTCTCGACCAGGTCGTCGAGCAGGCGCTGGATCGACGCGTCGATGCGCGTGACCTTCTTCGCCTTTTCGCGCAGGACCGGATGTTCGAAGGTGAGGATCGGACGCACCATGGAACTCGATTTTACCCGCGGCCCGATAGGACCCAACCTTTTAGACGACCCAGCGCGAGCGAACCATGACGTCGCGCCCCTCGATCTCGCCATAGCCCCGGTAGGCCTGGATCCGGCTTGGCCGGAGCCGGAAGAACATCCACCCCTCGCCTTCCTCGCGCGGGTCCCAGCCCACCGCGGCGGCAAAGCCCTGGCATAGCTCGGCCGAGTCTTCGACAGCGCTGCTGTCGATCATCTGAACGTCCAGCAGGATTGCGTCCGAGGGTGCTCCGCGGGCGACCTTGGCCGCCGGGTTCATCGAAAGGTTGCGGGCAGTCCTGGTCGAGCCTCGGGTCGCGATGACGAGGTCGGTCCCGTCCCACCAGCCCGAGACGGCAACGAGATGCGGCCGCCCCGCGATATCCGCGCTGGCCAGCCACACATCGTGCTGCTTCTCCAGCGCCGCGAGAGTGTCGGCCTTGCGCGTCGCGGTGTCCCTCAAATCCGTACCTCCTTACGTGGCTGGGTCGATGTCGTAGCTCCAGCCCTTGCCTCGGGGCGCGAGGTGTCGAGCGCGCTCGAGACCATCGCCCTTCAGCGTCAGCTGCCAACGGTACTCGCCGCGGAGACGGTGAATGAAGGCGGGAGAAGGGCCCATCACGCGTATGCCGTCGATCCCCTCTTTCAGCAGGCCGGCGGCGAGTGCCTCCGCCGCCTCGCGTGCGGACTCTGCCGCGCGGGCGTCTTCACGGTCGGTCCGGGTGAGGACGGCCAGCTCCGCGTACGGCGGGAAGACAAACGCCTTGCGTGCCGGCAGCTCGGCGTCGTAAAAGCCTTCGTAGTCGCCGGCCGCGGCGCAGCGCAAGCTGTAGTGCTCGGGATTGCTCGTCTGCACGATGACGCGCGAAGCACGCCCGGTGCGGCCGGCGCGGCCCGCGACCTGCGCGACCATGGAGAAGGTGTTCTCGGCCGAGCGGTAGTCAGGGAAATGCAGCGGCAGGTCCGCGTCGACGACGCCGACGCAAGTGACCGCGGGCAGGTCGAGGCCACGAGCCACCAGCTGCGTGCCGACCAGGATGTCGGCGCGCCGTTCGCTGAAATCCTCCCAGATGCGGAAGTAAGCGTCTGGTCCTTTGGCGATGTCGCTGTCGAGGCGCAGCACGCGCGCCGACGGCCATATGCGCTTGACCATCGTTTCCAGGCGCTGTGTCCCCATTCCAAGCCCGCGGATGTTGCGCGAACCGCAGTGATCGCACACCGAGGGCATCGCTCGCGAGTAGCCGCAGTAGTGGCAGATCAATCCATCAATCTCGGCGTGGTGAACGAGCGCGACCGAGCAGCCGAGACACTGCACCGACTTGCCGCAGTCACGGCACATCACGAACGTCGACAGGCCGCGCCGGTTCAGGTACAGGATGGTCTGCTCTTCCCTCTCGACTGTCTGGGTGACGACTTCGACCAGCCGTCGCGACAGCGGCTGGCGGTTCCCCTCGGCGGCCTCATCGCGCATGTCGACGAGCTCAACCTCCGCGTCGTGGCCGCGTACGCGGTGTGTCAGCTTCGCCAGAGCCATCTCGCCCTTTGCGGCCTGGTGGTAGGTCACGACGCTGGGCGTCGCCGAACCCGCCACCAACCGTGCACCGGTGACCGAGGCGAGGCGTCGCGCGACCCAGCCCGTCTCGTAGCGCGGCGTCCGGTCCTGCTTGTAGGCGGCCGATCCCTCCTCGTCGAGGCAGATCAGCCCCAGGCGCGGGATGGGCGCAAACACGGCCGACCGGCTGCCGAGGATCACCTGCGCCTGTCCCCTCCTCGTCCGCCACCACTGCTGCGCTCGCTCCAGCTCGGTGAGCTGCGTGTGGAGCACGGCGACCGGAGCGTTCAAGCGCGCGCGGACACGCTGAACGAGCTGCGGCGTGAGCGAGATGTCGGGCACGAGGAGCAGCACACGCAGGCCTTCCGCCAGCGCGCGCTCGGCCGCCGCGAGGTAGACCTCGGTCTTGCCACTGCCGATCACGCCGTGCAGCAAAGTCGCCGAATTTGTCGCGATCACGTCGAGGGCGGCCTTTTGCTCGTCGGTCAGGTCGATCTGCTCGACCGGAGGGGCGGGGCCCGTCGCCATCTCGAGCAGGCGGGTGTGGCGCGTCTGCCGGCCCGACGGTGCCGACCCCGCCGAGCCGCTGCTCCGGACGCGCGGCGGCAGCATTGCCCGCAGGACCTCGATCATCGGCACCCAGTAGTGGTCGGCGACGAGCCTGGCGAGAGCGATCTGATGCGGCAGCAGAAGCGGTTCGGCGCCCGCCGTCGCGATGGGTTTGGTCTCCACGGCGGGCTCTTCGGTGCCGAGCGACACGACAAAGCCGTAAGTGCTGCGGCGACCGAACGGCACCGTCACGCGATGGCCAGGCACGACATCCATTCCGTCGGGGACCGTGTAGGTGTAGCTCTCGCGGGCGATCCCGCGCGCGGCCTCGACAGCCACCTCCGCGTAGAGGGCCAAGGCTTACTGCTTCTTCAGGCGGGGCAAGACCAGGTCCAGGATGCGGTCGGACATCTCGCGCTTCGTTGCCTTTTCGAGCTCGAAGCGGGAACCATCGGCAAAAAGCAGGACCCCCGCGTTGTAGTCGCTGCCGAAACCGACGTCGCGACGCGAGATGTCGTTCGCGACGATCGCCTGCACGCCCTTGCGCTTCATCTTCTCCATTCCCTTCGTGTCGAGGTCGGAGTCTTCCGCCGCGAAGGCGATTCGAAACACGCCGGCGAGCGATTCATCCGCCGCCAGAGAGGCGATGAGGTCTGGAATGGGCTCGAGCTCCAGGGTCAGGCTCGGGGTCTCCTCGCGGCGGATCTTTCGCGCCGCTGTCTTGGCAGGCCGGAAGTCGCCGACCGCCGCAGCCATCAGCAGGAGGTCGGCGCCGCCCAGCTGGGAGCGCATCTCGGCAAGCAGCTCAGACGATGTGTCCACGCGCTGCATGTTGATGCCGTGATGCTCGGGGTGGTTGGCGGACGTGATCAAGATCACGTTGGCGCCGCGGTCGGCGGCCGCCGCGGCGAGGGCAAAGCCCATCTTGCCGCTGGAGTAATTGCTGATGAAGCGCACTGGATCGATGGGCTCGCGCGTGCCGCCCGCCGTGACCACCACCTTGCGACCCGAGAAGTCGTAACGCGAGCGGACGGCGTGAACCATCGCGTTGAGGATCGTCGACGAGATAGCGAGGCGGCCGGCGCCCGTGTGGCCGCTCGCGAGGTGGCCTGTGTCAGGCTCGACGACATTGACCTGGCGGTGGCGCAGCGTGGAGACGTTCTCCTGCACCGCCGGCTTGGCCCACATGGCGTCATTCATCGCGGGTGCGATCACCACCGGGCACCGCGCGGCCAGCAGCGTCGCGGTGACGACATCGTCCGAGCGGCCGCTTGCGATCCGTCCGATCACATTGGCCGTTGCAGGCGCGACCAGGATCAGCTGGGCCCAGTCGCCGAGGAACACGTGCGGCTCGGGGCTGCCGGTGGCGGACCACATGCCGGTCAGGACCGGTCTGCCGGTGACGCCCTGGAAAGACGGCGGCCCGACAAAGCGCGTCGCAGAAGGCGTCATCGCGACACGCACCTCGCAGCCGGCCTGCGTCAGCGCCGAAGCCAGGTCGACGACCTTGTACGCCGCGATGCCTCCGGAGACCAGCAGCGCGATGCGCAAGCCGCGCAGCTCGTCGGGGACCGGCGTCGGGTCTAGTGGCATTCAGTAAGTCCCATCCTGATCGAGCTTGCTCGTCACTTGGCGCTAAGTTACGCGCTGGCGGGCGCCGTCGATGATGCGGAGGATCTCCCCCACCGCCCGCTCGATGTCGTCGTTGGTCACGACGTGCTCGTACTCCGCCGCGTACCTCATCTCCCGCTTGGCGATCTCGCGTCGCGAGGCAAGGTCCTCGGCCGACTCGCTGCCTCGGCGCTCCTGGCGCTCCTCCAGCTCGTGCTGGGACGGCGCGACCACGAAAATCGAGATGGCGTCGGGCACCAGCTGCCGGACCTGCTCCGCGCCCTGGACGTCGATCTTGAGCACCACGTCGCGACCGTCGTTGCGGGCGCGTTCGACCCGGTCGCGGAACGTGCCGTACAGGTGGCCGTTGTAGCTCGCGTGCTCCAGGAACGCGCCCTCGTTGACCAATTCCTCGAAGCGGTCGCGGGTGAGGAAGGTGTAGTTCTCATCGGGCTTCTCCCCTGGTCGAGGCTTCCGGGTGGTGCCCGAGACCGAATAAACCAGGTTCGGGTCGAGCTCGAGCAGGCGGCGGATGAGTGTGTCCTTGCCGACGCCCGACGGCCCGGAGATGACGATCAGCAGGCCGCGCCTCACTCGACCGAGCTCCAGTACGCCCCGAAGTCCTCGGGCGGCCCGACCTCGAAACTCATCTCGGCCCCCGTGCGCGGGTGGCGCAGGCGCAGTCGCCAAGCGTGAAGCATCGGACGATCGAGACCCTCCTCACGTCCTCCGTACTCGGAGTCACCGGCCACCGGATGGCCGAGCGCCGCGAGGTGAACCCGGATCTGGTGCGTCCGCCCGGTATCGAGGTCACAGCGCAAAAGCGTATGGGTTCGCCTCCTCTCGACGACCGCGTAGCGCGTGCGGGCGAAGCGCCCGCCTTGGACGACGGCCATCCGCTTGCGCTCCTGGGGATGCCGGCCAATCGGGCCCTCGAGCTCCCCTGAGTCGGCCTTCACTCGGCCGCGCACGATGGCGAGATAGGTCCGGCTGAGGGAGCGGTCCTTGAGCTGCGCCGAAAGGGATCGGTGGCTCACGTCGTTGCGGGCGACCACGATCAGCCCCGAGGTCCCTTTGTCGAGACGATGCACGACTCCTGGTCGCGACTCGCCGCCGATCGCGGACCAAGCGCCGCCGCGGCCGAGAAGCGCGTGGACCAGGGTGCCGGTGTAGTGGCCGGGCGCCGGGTGAACGACCATGCCCGCAGGTTTGTTGATTACCGCGATGTCCTCGTCCTCATAAATGATGTCGAGCGGAATCGTCTCTGCTCCGGCTTCGACGACGTAGGCCTCGGGGATCTCGAAGTCGACGACGTCCCCGGCCGCCACCCGGTCGGCCGGGTCGGCAGGACGCCCGTTGAGGAGGGCAAGGTGGCCTTTGATCAATCTCGCGGCGGCCGAGCGGCTCAGGTCCGGCGCGCGCTCGGCCAGGAATCGATCGAGCCTGGGCGCCGCGGCCTCCGCGATCAGGCGGCGGGAGTTTTTCGTAACAGGTAGCCGGCGATCATCAGCACGACGCCGGTCGAGATCGCCGAGTCCGCGACGTTGAACACCGGCCAGAAGTGGAAGTTGATGAAGTCGGTGACAGTGCCGTAGACGATCCGGTCAAAGCCGTTCCCCAGCGTGCCGCCGAGGATCAGGCCGAGAACCGCGTCGTTCCACAGAGTCCCGGGGTTGCGAGCGACGTACACGACCAGTCCGATCGCGACCACGACCGACGCGATCGTGAAGATGGCTGTGCCGGCCTGCGCGATACCGAACGCGGCGCCGGAGTTGCGGACGTTCGTAAGTCCCACCACGTGGCCGAGCACAGGCACCTCAGTGCCGTATGCGATCTGCGCCGCCACAATGCTCTTGGTGATCCGATCGAGCACGAACACGGTCAGCGCGACGACGACGAACAGGATCCTTCCCGTCGCTAAGGTCAATGTCGTTTGATGCCGATCCAGATCTGTTCTCCCTCGAGCATCATCTGCTCGCCGTTGAAACCTTCGTCGCGTCCGGGCGCGAGCGTAACTGAAAGCGTCTCGGTCTTGATGTAATCGCCGTGGCGCTCCAGCGCGCGTGAGAGCATGCCATCCGATTCGTATCGGGTGTCGATCCGATCCTCGACGTTGAGGCCGATCTTTTTGCGTCGGTCCTGGATCGCGCGCACCACCTCACGCGCCAGCCCCTCGAGCTTCAGCTCTTCAGTGATCACGGTGTCGAGCTGCACCTCGAGTGCGCCGAAGGTCAGCGTTTTCACGTTCAGCTCGTCCCGGACGATGGCGGCGATGTCCTCCGGCAGCGGGTCACCCGGCAGCGCGATGCCGGCGAGCGGCTGGCGCACCTTGAGCCGAGCCGCGTCTCGTGCGGCAAGCCCGGCCTCGACCGCCTGCCTCGCCCGCGCCATGTCAGTCTCAACCTGAGGGTCCTGGACGGGCGCCGGCTCCGGGAAGTCGGCGAGGTGCACCGAGACTCCGTCCGTCAGGTTGCGGTACATGGCGTCGGCCACGAATGGCGCGAACGGGGCCATCAGCCGTGACAGTGCGGTCAGCGCCTCGTACAGGGTCTGGTAGGCGGCAAGCTTGTCGCGGTCCGATTGCGACTTCCAGAACCGCCGGCGCGAACGCCGGATGTACCAGTTGGAGAGATCGTCGACGAAACGCTGGATGCGCCGGGCCGGCTCTACCGCGTCGTACGTGTCCAGGCCGCCGGTCACTGCGCCAACGAGGCCGCTCAACTTCGACAGCAGCCAGCGATCGAGGACGTGGCGCTCGGCGACTGGGACCTGCGCCAGCGCGGGGTCGAACCTGTCCAGGCGGGCGTAGGTGACGAGGAACGAGTAACAGTTCCACAGCGGGATGAAGAACTGCTGGACCGTCTCCTTGAGCACAGCGTCGCTTGTACGGTAGTTCTCGCCGATCTGCGTCGAGGTGTAGAAATACCAGCGCACCGCGTCGGACCCGAACGTGTCGAACAGGTAGTTCGGGTCGAGGATGTTGCCGCGTGACTTCGACGCCTTTTTGCCCGTCGGGTCGACCACATGGCCGAGGCAGATCACGTTCCTGTACGAATTCTGCTTGAAGAGGAGAGTGGATTCGGCCAGCAGCGTGTAGAACCATCCACGGGTCTGGTCGACCGCTTCGGATATGAAGTCGGCCGGGAAGGTCTGCTCGAAGATGTCTTTGCCCTTGCGGGGATAGGCTCGCTGCGCAAAAGGCATCGCGCCGGAGTCGAACCACGTGTCCATCACTTCCGGTACTCGATGCATGTGGCCGCCACACTTCTCACACGGCAGGGTCACCTCGTCGATGTAGGGCCGGTGAAGGTCGGCGTCGTCCTTCAAGCCGATCTCGGCGGCCGAGCTGATGCAGCGCTGCTCGTCGCATCCGTCGCAGACCCAGATGGGCACCGGCGTGCCCCAGTAACGGCTCCGTGAGAACTGCCAGTCGACGTTATTTTGGAGCCAGTCGCCCATGCGGCCTGTCTTGATGTGGGCCGGCACCCAGTTGGTCGCATTGTTGTTGGCGATGAGCTCGGCCTTGCGCTCGGTCGTGCGGATGTACCAGGCGTCGAGCGCGTAATAGATCAGTGGCGTCTTGCAGCGCCAGCACTCCGGGTATGTGTGGAGGATTGTCTCCGCCCGGTAGAGCAGTCCGCGCTCGCGCAGGTCGTCGATGATCCGCGGATCCGCCTCCTTGACGTGCAGGCCGGCGAACTTATCGACATAGGGCAGGAACTTGCCGTCGAGCCCGACGGTGTGCTTGAACGGGATGCCCTTCTCCTGGCAGAGCCGGAGGTCGTCGACACCGTAGAGCGCCGAGGTATGGACGACGCCGGTCCCTTCGTCGATGGAGACGAAGTCCGCGTCGACCACATACTGGGCGCGCCCCTCCTCGGGCACGGAGTAGGGATAGAGCGGCTCGTACTCGACCCCGATGAGGTCGCGGCCCTTCATCCGCTCGACCACCTGCGGCGCCTCTTTGAGCACGGCGAGCCGCGCCTCGGCGAGGATGAGGTACTCGTCGCCTTCTTTCACCTTGATGTAGTCGACGTCGGGGCCGACGGCGAGCGCCACGTTGCCGGGCAGCGTCCACGGCGTGGTGGTCCAAGCGAGGATCGAAGTCTTGGGGTCTTTCTTGAGCCTGAAGCGGACGAACACGCTCGGGTCCGGCACGTTGTCGCGATAGCCCTGGGCCAGCTCGTGGCTGGAGAGCGGCGTGGCGCAGCGCGAGCAATAAGGCGCGACGCGGAAGCCCTTGTAGACCAGGTTTTGCTTCCACATCTCGCTCAGCGCCCACCACACCGACTGGATGTAGTCGGAGTTCAGCGTCCAGTACGCGTTGTCGTAGTCCTGCCAGAACGCCATCCGCTCGCTGAAGGCGACCCAGTCCTCGACGTACTCGTACACGCTCTGCCGGGAGAGCTCGTTGAACCTCTCGACGCCGATCTCGTTTTCGATCGCGAACTTGCCCGAGATCTGGAGCTTCTTCTCGACCTCGATCTCGACCGGCAGGCCGTGCGTGTCCCAGCCCGCCTTGCGCTCGACGTAGAACCCCTTCATCGTCTTATAGCGGCCGAAGAGGTCCTTGAAGGCGCGGGCGAGGATGTGGTGCGTGGCCGGCTTGCCGTTGGCCGTCGGCGGTCCCTCGTAGAAGACAAACCGCGGCCGCCCCTCGCGCAGCTCGAGCGACTTCTCGAAGGTGCCCTCGGCCTTCCAGCGCTCCATCAGCTCGACTTCGAGTGCGGGAAAGCTGACTTTTTGATCGACCTTTTCGAACACTCTCACTCCACAGGAATACGTATTGGCGATTCCTGGGACGAGTCCTCAAACAGACCCGCGGTACCACCCAGATTCCCGAGGCCACCACCTCGGACTCTCGTTGGGTTACGGCTCGGGAGTGATCTCGACTTTGTCATCGGCCGCCCGGTTTTCACCTTTGCCGGGCTCTCTGTGGGCCGCTCAGACGCGTCTACCTGTCTCCGTCAACGCCGAGCGAGCTCTGATTTTACGTCAGGAAGTTGCGCAGCAGCCCGATGAGGATCGCAGCCGCGAGCCAGACCACCAGCGGTGAAAAGTCGATCCCGGACACGAGCGGGAGGCGGCGGCGGATCGGACCGAGCACCGGCTCGGTGACCTGCCAAGCGAGGCGCGAAACCACGTTGGTCGGGTACGGGCTGAGCCAGGAGAAGATGACGCGGATGAACACGATGACGATGAAGGCCTGGATCGCGTAGATGACCACGGTCAGGATGAGATTCATGGCCGCGGTCCGAACAGGACACTGCCGAGGCGCAGCATGGTGCTGCCCGCCCTCACCGCGTCTTCGAAGTCGCTGCTCATGCCCATAGAAAGGATAGGGAGCGAAATTCCCAGCCGTTCCTGAGCGGCGTCGCGCATCGTTTTCAGCGCCATGAAGGCCGGCTTCGGGTCTCCGCTCGTCGGGCCCATCGCCATCAGGCCGCGCAGCTGAAGCGCCTTCGCCGCCTCGTCGATCAAGGCTGCGGCCTTGTCCGGATCGACCCCGCTCTTCTGCGGCTCACGCGCCACGTTCACCTCGACGAGCACGCGCTGCGCCGGATCGGCGCGGGCGAGCGCCTGGACGAGGTGCTGCGAGTCGATCGACTGGATCAGGGCGAACCGGCGCGCGGCCAGGCGAACCTTGTTGGTCTGCAGATGGCCGATGAGGTGCCACTCCCCTCCCTGCACCTGACCCATCTTCTCCAGCGCCTCCTGGACGCGGTTCTCGCCGAGCTCGCGCAGGCCGGCCTCGAGCGCTTGCTTGCAGACTTCCGGCCCGAACCCTTTGGTGACCGCGACGATGGTGATCTCGTCCGGGTCGCCTCCGGCCCGTGTGATGCGGTCGCGAACGGAGGCGAGGTTCTTGGCGACGCTCACCGCAAGGCGACGATGGCGCCGAAACGCTTGCCGTCCGGATGGCGGCGGTGCGACGGAAAGAGGTAGCTCTCCTTGGTGCACATGGCGATGTCGTAAACCGCCTTGACGCCGGCGCCCTCGAGCTGGGCGGCGTTGGCCGCCGCCAGGTCGAGCAGCCACTTGCCTGCCCCGCCGGGGCTGAGGTAGCGGGCATCGAACCTGGTCGCGACTTCGTCTCCGACCTCATAGCACCGGCCGCAAATGCCCGGTCCAATACCGGCCCGGATGTGCCGGCAGCCGTACTCGTCGGCCATGAAGCGAACGGCCGCAGCGGCAACGCCAGCTTGAGTCCCGCGCCAACCCGCGTGCACCAATCCCGCGACGCGCTTTTCCGGATCCCACAGGACGATCGGGTAGCAGTCGGCGTAGGTGGCGAACAGCGCCACGCCACGGCAGTCGGTGACCAGCGCGTCGACGTCGTCGACCGAACCACCCGGCTCGTCGACCCGAGCCACTGCGGCACCATGCACCGAGCCGATCGTCGTGAGCTCTGCGCCATCCAGGTCGAGCGCCCCGGTAAACGCGCGGCGAGAGGCCAGGATCGGGTCGGGATCGGGGGCGTGACTCAGCCCGACCGAACCGACGGCAAGCGTGGAAAAGCCGTGAACGAAGCCCGGTTCGTCAGCCAGCTCCGGGATCTGTAACGCCGCGGGGGTCGTCGTCACGCCTGAAGATTACGAAGAGCGGAAGCTCGCCATGCGGGCACAAATGGCTGATTCGGAGCGCGGCTTTGGCGCCAAAAACGGCTAATTCGGGCCGGTGATGGGCGCGTTAGGCGCCAAATGCGTCTATCTCGAGTGGATTACGTGCGGCGGGAGCTCAGGACCTGTTCGATCTCCCGTTTGACCTGCTGCAGGTCCATGAACTCGCGGTAGACGGAAGCGAAGCGGATATAGGCGACCTCGTCCAGGTCGCGGAGACGATCCATCACCATCTCGCCAATCTCCCCGCTTGGAATCTCCACGCGGCCGGACCGGCGGAGCTCCGCCTCGATGTCGTCAACGATGGCGCGCAGCCGCTCGGGCGAGATGTCGCGCTTCTCGGTCGCCTTCTTGAGCCCGGTGAAAAGCTTCTGCGGGTCAAAGTCCTCGCGCCGCCCATCCTTCTTCGTGACGAAGAACGGCACCGTCTCGATCCGCTCGTAGGTGGTGAAACGTTGCCCGCACTGCAGGCATTCGCGCCTCCGGCGAATCGCCTCCCCGACCTCCGAGTCGCGGGAGTCGACCACCTTCAGGTCGTGGTGACCGCAGTACGGGCAACGCAAATTGTCTCCTCTGTATCGCTACATCCGGTTCCGCAGGAAGGCCGGGATGTTGATGTCGCCGAGCTCTTCGAGACCGAACTCAGGCCGCTCGATCGTACGACGCTGCGTCTCCTGCCTTGCGTCCTGCCGCGCGTCCTGCTGCGTCTTGCCGCCGAAGCCGGTGGCGATGACAGTGATCTTGATCTCGCCGGCCATGGTGTCGTCGCGGACGACGCCGAAAATGATGTTCGCGCCCGGGTCGGCCGCTGCGCGCACGATCTCCGCCGCCCTCTGGACCTCCTGCAGGGTGATGTCCTTGCCCGCTGTGATGTTGAAGAGGATGCCCTTGGCTCCGTCGATCGACGTCTCGAGCAGCGGGCTCGAGACAGCCTGCTTGGCGGCGTCCTCGGCGCGGCTGTCGCCGGCACCGTGGCCGATTCCCATCAGCGCCTCGCCGGCGTTCTCCATGATCGCCTTCACGTCCGCGAAGTCGAGGTTGATGACGCCTGGCTGCGTCACGAGGTCCGAGATGCCCTGGACGCCCTGGCGCAGGACGTCGTCGGCCATCCGGAACGCTTCCTCGAGCGTCGTCTTGGAGCTGGCGACCTGGGCCAGCCGGTCGTTCGGGATGACGATGAGCGCGTCGACCTGGGCGCGCAGCGCCTTGATGCCTTCCTCAGCGGTGTCATTGCGGATCCGGCCCTCGAAGGCGAACGGCCGCGTGACCACGCCGATGGTCAACGCCCCGGCCTCCTTGGCCAGCTCTGCCACGATGGCCGCCGAGCCGGTGCCGGTGCCGCCGCCCATGCCGGCGGTGATGAACACCATGTCCGACTCCTGGACCACGGCAGTCAGCTCTGTCCGGCTCTCGTCGGCCGCGTCGCGGCCGCGCGTCCAGTCGCCGCCGGCGCCCAGTCCCCGTGTGACCTTGTTGCCGATCTGGACCTTGACGTCGGCCTGGCAGCGCTCGAGCGCCTGCTTGTCGGTGTTCACCGCGATGAACTGAACCTTCAGGGCTTTCGAGATCATGCGGTTGACGGCGTTACCTCCGCCGCCACCGCAGCCGACGACCTTGATCCTTGCTCGCCCCTCGTGCAACTCGCTTTCTTTGCTCATATCGATCAGGTGGTCCTCCTTCCTGTGTGCTCTTGCCATGGCGAGCTCAAGCTGGTTTTTGGTGTTCTCTCTAGAAAAAATCTCGCAGCCACCTCACTGTTTTTTGATACGTGTTGCCGAATGTGGCCGGCTGCCGCGTGTTGCTGTAACCCGCGTGTGCTCGAGCCCCCCACTTCACCAACCCGCCCGCGACGGCAAACGACGGTCCGTGTGCCTTGTCGGCGAGCCCGGTCAGACCGAGCGGTTGACCGAGCCGCGCGGATGTGTTGAACACGGCCTGTGCCGAGTCCATCGTGCCCATGAGCCTCGACCCGCCTCCGGCGACGACGACGCCCGCCGGCAGCAGCTGGTCGAAGCCCGACTTGCGCACCTCCTCGCGCGCCATCTGGAAGATCTCGACCATGCGCGGGCCGATGATCTCGGCGAGGAAGCGGCGGGGCAGCGCCTGGATGCGGTCGCCGCCAACCTGGCGGACCTCGACCTTTTCGGCGTGGTCGATCACGTCGGGGAGCGCGTGGCCGTAGTTGAGCTTGAGGCTCTCTGCTTCATCGAGCGTGGTGCGCAGCCCGATCGCGATGTCGCTCGTCACGTGGTTGCCGCCGACCGGAAGCACCGCGAGGTGTCGCGCCGTGCCTTCGTTGAATACGACGACGTTGGTGGTTCCCGCGCCGATCTCGACCAGGCACACGCCGAGCTCGATCTCCTGCTGGGTCAGCGTGCCTTCTCCGGCGGCGAGCCCGGCGCAAACGACGTCTTCGACATCGAAGCCCGCGCCGTGCACGCATTTGATCACGTTCTGGATCGCTGTCTGGGCGCCGGTGATGATGTTGGTCTCGACCTCGAGCCGGCGACCGGTCATGCCGACCGCGTCGCGCACTCCGTCCTGCCCGTCCACGGTGTACGCGCGCGGGATGACGTGGATGACCTGGCGGTCGCTCGCGATGCTGATCGCGCGGCTCGCCTCGACGACGCGCTGGACATCGTCCTCGCCAATCTCGTGATCGGGGTGCGCGACCGCCACGACGCCGGTCGAGTTCTGGCTCCAGGTGTGGGTTCCGCCCAGCGAAACGACGACCGACTCGATGCGCTGGCCGGCCATGCGCTCCGCTGCCACTGTGGCGGCAAGGATGGAGGCGATGGTTTTGTCGAGGTTGACCACGACGCCTTTGCGCAGGCCATCGGAGGGGCTTTCGCCCACGCCGAGGATGCTCACCGGAGCTCCTGGCTCATCAGACTCTGCGATGACCACCGCGACCCGGCTTGTGCCTAGGTCGAGACCGACGGTTTTCTTCCGCCGTGACAAAACTTGTGCTGGAACGCCTCCTGGAACGACGAGATCTACTGGCGGGTTGTCGGGATTATATCGGCTCCAGGTCGGTTGCGGGGCCACATTTTGTGGGTTGGGCCCCTCCGAGTTCTAGGACTTGTGTCTCCGTTGCTAGGGAATCGTCTTCGGGCAGGTCTTCTCTGCAGCGGTGATGCGGTCCATGTCCGGCTGCACGTACTGGGCGATCTCGGCGAATTTCACCATCCCCTGGCGGTACAGGTCGATGTTGTTGCCGTTGACAAAACCGCTGATCGCCTGGGAAACGCCCTGCTCCATGCCCTGCCAGTCGTACTTGAACTGCTGGACCTGGCGGGCGATGCACGCTGGGATATGCCCCTGGTCGAGGACGTCCTCGGTGGCGAGCATCGCCTTGTTTGTCGCGATGAGGGCGTCCTTGCAGCTTGGAGGCATGCCCGTCATGGTGCAGCTGCTCCCGACCTTCTGCAGCGGGCCGACGGCAGCTGTCAGCGACGGCGCCAGGTCGACATTGATGAACCGGTCAGCCTGCTCGTAGTCGGAGATGAGAGGCGTCGGTGTGGTGGCCGCCACCTGCGCGCTGCTTGTCTGAAAGTAGGCGAGCTGGCCGCGAACATAGACGGCTGTGATCGCGATAACAACCAGCAGCAGCGTGCCCGTGAGGTAGATCCACTTCCGCGAACCGCCGGGCGCCGGCGTGTTCCAGGCGGGTGCGGCCACCGGTTCCGCGACGACGGGGGGTGAGGGTTCGGGGGCTGCAGATCCGGGCGGTGAAGCCAGCCAGGTGGGGGCCTGGTCGAGCCACTCGGGCTTGGCGGCGGCAGCCGGTTGAACGGCAGGAGCAGCGGCGTGGGCGGGCATGGGCTGCCAGCTCTGGCCATTTCACCAGTAGTTCCCATCGGGTGAGATGGGCGGCGTTTGGGCCATGGCGTTGGATTGTATTAATGGGGT
>Ga0209807_1000463_pt1 | contig 18499 bp, 16 predicted proteins | sample GraSoiAngelo_154_FD_186168 | JGI IMG/M metagenome (GOLD analysis project Ga0209807, IMG submission 186168) | Grasslands soil microbial communities from the Angelo Coastal Reserve, California, USA - 14_1009_13_20cm (SPAdes) (version 2) | ecosystem: Environmental > Terrestrial > Soil > Grasslands ... | reverse complement strand
TCCCGGCGGGGGCGGCAAGCGGCTTGCTCTCTCCGACCCGCCATGCGTGCCCCACTCATGCTCCTGGCCGTCCTGGCCGCGTGTGCTCCGCTCCAGCACGCGCCGTCGCCCGTGGCGTCCAGCGCGCCGCTCCTGCCGAGCGTGCCGCCCGCTCCGCCCGGCGAGCTGGGCACCCTCGACGACGCGCCCATCGACGCCTGGGAACAGCGGCTCCGCATGCACCCAGGGCTTCGCCAGGAGACGGCGGACAGCCTGGCGCGCGGGGCGCGCTACCTGCCCGGTCTGCGCAGGATCCTGGCGGCGCACGGCGTACCGACGAGCTTCGCGCTCCTCCCGGTGATCGAGAGCAACTTCTACCCGATGGCCCGGGGACGCCGGGGCGAGCGCGGCCTCTGGCAGCTCCGGCGCGCGACCGCCCGCCGCTTCGGGCTGGTGGTGAACGCCCACCGCGACGACCGCGTGCAGCCCGAGCGGGCCACGCGCGCCGCCGCGCAGTATCTCCGCCTCCTCCACGACCGCTACGGCGACTGGCCCCTCGCGCTGGCCGCCTACAACGCGGGCGAGCGCCGGGTCGACCGCGCGCTCGCCCGCGATCCCGAAGCGTCGTTCTGGCGCCTCGCCGAGCGCGGCTACCTCCCGCGCAGCAGCCGCGACTACGTGCCCCGCTTCTTCGCCGTCGTCCGCGTGGCCGGAGAGCAGGAGCCCACCGCGGTCGGCAGCGCGCTGTAGGCTCGCCCGCCTGCCGTCAGCCCAAGCGCCGCCGCGCAGCGGCGGGCCCGGACTTCATCCGATCCACAAGGCGTTGCGGCGCGCTGCGTGATCGCGGTTCCGCTGCATCCCGCCCGCTTGCGCCAGCGCGGATACAACCAGGCGGAGCTGTTGGCCGCGGAGCTTCGCAAGCGCATGGCGCTGCCGGCGTCCAAAGGAGAACTCGTACGTACGCGTTCTACACCGCCGCAGGTCGGCCGCGACCGGCTGCGGCGCTTCGAGAACGTAAAAGACGCATTCGGCTGGCGGGGAGCTGGTCTCGAAGGCGCATCGATCCTGCTGGTGGACGACGTCGCCACCACCGGCGCGACCCTGAACGCCTGCGCAAGTGCCTTGCGCGCGGCCGGATCGGGGCCTGTAACTGGGGTCTCAATTGCGAGGGTTAACGTATAGTTGGCGCTCGGTTTACAAATTCCCGAGCGGAGGCTAGCCGAATGGCAGTCCGGATCCCCGGCATCAACATCGACGAGTACTATCAGCAGCTCGGGCCGATCGAGCCGCTCATCCGCGACGACCGCGTAACCGAGATCATGGTCAACGGCAACGACCATGTTTACGTCGAAATGGCGGGCAAGGTCGTCCTCACGAACATCAAGTTCGTCGACGAAGACCAGCTCCTGAACGTGATCCAGTTCATCGTCCGTACCGTCGGCCGGCGCATCGACGAGCGCTCGCCGCTTTGTGACGCACGACTGGCAGACGGCTCCCGCGTCAACGCCGTCATCCGCCCGCTCGCGCTCAACGGTCCGCTGCTGACCATCCGCAAGTTCTCTCGAGACCCGTTCCAGGTCGAAGACCTGATCCGGTTCGGCAGCTGCAACGAGGCGGGCTTCGGATTCCTGAAGGCCGCCGTGCTCTCCAAAGCCAACGTCATCGTCTCAGGTGGGACAGGCACCGGTAAGACCACCTTTCTCAACGTCCTCTCAGGCTTCATCCCCGTCGAGGACCGCATCGTGACCATCGAGGACGCCGCCGAGCTGCAGCTTCACCAGGAGCACGTATGCCGCCTCGAGACTCGGCCCAAGGACATCAACGGCGAGGGCGAGATCACGATCCAGCGCCTCGTCATCAACTCGCTCCGTATGCGCCCCGAGCGCATCGTGGTCGGTGAGTGTCGTGGCGGCGAAGCGCTCGACATGCTGCAGGCCATGAACACCGGCCACGACGGTTCGATGACGACGCTTCACGCCAACAGCCCGCGCGACGCTCTCGCGCGTCTCGAGACGCTGGTCTTGATGGCCGGCGTCGACCTGCCCGTGCGCGCAATCCGGCAGCAGGTCGCGGGCGCGATCAACCTGATCGTGCAGCTGAACCGGCTGCGCGACGGGTCGCGCAAGGTCACCGCCATCTCCGAGATCGTGGGCATGGAGCAGGACGTGATCACCATGCAGGACATCTTCGTGATGGACCAGAAGGGCGCCACGCCCGAGGGCAAGGTCATCGCGGAGTTCAAGCCGAGTGGCCTCCGGCCGAAGATTCTGGACCGCATGTTCAACCAGGGCATCCCGCTCCCGAAGGAGATCACGGCCCTGTTCCCGCCGCCTCCCGGATACAAGCCCGCGACCCGCTAGGCAAGTCTCAGGACCGGGCTTATACTCGGATTGTGAAGGTCGTCCTGCACGACCGTACCAACGGTCTGGGGCAGGAGGTGCGCGACACGGCGCAGCGCAAGCTCGACCGCCTGGCTCGCCACTTCGGCAAGGTGGTGGACGCCGAGGTCGAGTTCCTGGAAGAGCGCAAGCAGAGCGATCTGACGACGTTCGTGTGCCGGATCGTGGTCCACCTCGACGGCCGGAGGGCTCCGGTCCTGTACGCGCACGAGCGTGGGGCCGACCCGCAATCGGCCCTCGATCTGGCGCTCGACAAGATCGACCGCCAGGTGATCGCCTTCAAGGAGAAGGTCACCCACCGCCGGCAGGCGGTGTCGGCGGTTCGGGTGCTGTACCCGACCCAGCCGAACTCGATAACAATGCGGTCACCGGCTTGCGCGGCCACTGACGTCAGCGTTGGCTTGACCGCGCCTGCAGGTCCTTTCCCCACCGCGCTCCCGCTCGCCGCCCACTCGTTGCCGGAGGTGGATGCCTCCTCGTACGCGGTGGGCGACCCGAGCAGTGTTCCCACAAGCGTATCGGGCTCCCGGAGCACGTAGACATGGAGCTTGTGGAAGGAGTTCTGGCTGGTGCTGGTCTCGCCCACCCCTACTACCCAGTCCAGCGTGCCGGCGATGGTCTGAGCGGTTGGTATCGGATCGCTGATCAGCTTCATCTGCATGACGCGCCCAGGGCTGGTAGCGGTGCTTCTCACCCCTGACCCGAACGAAACGTTAGTTCTGGATTTGGTGCGCGAAAGGGCCAATGCCTTATACGTGGTCTTGCCGTCTACCCAGTTGCCCCGTACGGTCGCCGGATCCACGGCGGCGTTGATGTTCACGGTGTACCAGCGGTTCGGTCCCGGTGTAATGACGGCCGAAGCCGAGGAGCGCAACGTGGGGGCGACCGGCGTGCCGCCGCCGCCGGGAATGGAGGCGAAGGTTGAGTTGCGAAAAGCGATCTGCGCATGCGCGGTGCTGACTAGCGTCATGCCGGCGAGCGCGCCCGTCAGCAGCACGGCGCGCAAGATCCCGCGCTGCCAGCACGGCAGCGCTTGCCTCAGGGTGGTTCGCGTAGCGTTCATCGCCTCATGCTTCCATACCCTCCCCGCCTTGGCCTGTGAGAAATCCCCAACCGGCCTGTAATAGATGTTCAGAGCCGTGCCGGCGGCACCCCGCGGCCGACCAGCGGCTCCGCAAAACTTTGTGTCGGCGCCTCAACCGCACGCGCACCGCGGCGCTGCCGCCGTGGAATCCTTGCATTTGGCAAGCGACGCTTGCACCTGGCGCTCGACGTAGCCGTTGGTTGGGACCGGGGGTGGGACGTTAGGACAACTTCCGGCGGAGGGTTGATTGCACGCCGTGGCCACGATCTGGAACACGCGCACGTTGCGGTTACCCTCCGTGGTGTCCGCGGTCTGGGCGCAAGTCACGGTCACGGTGAATCCCGATAAGGATCCGGCGAGCGCGGGAAGATTTTGGGGAGACGCAGGGCAGGTCGGCATGACGATCGGCGAACAGCTCCCGGCGTTCAGCGTGTTGTTCGGATCGAGGACCTGCCATGCGCTCCATTCCATCCCGGCGCGCGCGCTCTGGTACGCCCGCGCGCCCAGCACGTCGAGCTGGCCGCTCGATTGCTGCATTCCAGTCACCGAAGCGATGAACGCGGCGAGCAGCGCCAGCACCACCAGCAGGAAAATCGCGGCGATGATGCTGAATCCTGCTTGACGTTCAAGGCACATTGGTCACGTGCACCTGCTGAAAAAGTTGTATCGAGTCAGTGCTGCCGCTCTCCTGGATCTGCAGGCTCAACATCACCACGCCCGTCCGCTGGGCGGCGCCGGTGTTCGCATAGGTGAAGCTGCAAGCAGCAACGTTGCTCGCGAGCAACGCGTTACTGCCGCCGGCAGGCGGGGTCGGCTGCGGATCCACAATTCCGTAGCCCCAGTAACGCCGCAGCTGGCCTGTCGTTTGATTGCAGGCGTAGGTGACCGCGTACTGGACCACATTGAAGCGTTTACCTGGCGAAGAAAACGGGAATTGCTTCGCCGGCGAAAGCGTTATCGTGCTGGGCGTGTTGCTCAAGTAGGCTCCGCGGTTATCGCCGACATAGGCGTTCGCGGTGGTGCCGCTGGCAGCCAGGTTGTAGATCACGATGGACTCGCCGCCCGCAAAAGTTGGCATCGTGCCGATCACGTCAAACGAGGCAGCCGGAGCCGTGAAGTCGAGGGGAAGGCCGGCGCCCCCGCTGTCCTTTTCCGTTCGGTAGCGCCCGCCGCCGCTGCTCTGCAAGTACTCGAGGTAATAGACACTGCCCGCGGCACAGCCTGATGGAACGCATGTGATGCGAATGCTGTTGGCAAGCGCGGTGCGCAGATCGCGCGTCATGCGGCGCAGCGCGGTATCGGCGATGTCGCTCATCTCGGCGCGCCGCGCAGCATCGGCATAGCCCTCGACCGGCCGGCTGATGAATACTGAAACCGCCCCGGCGATGATGGCGGTGATCGCGATGACGATGACCATCTCGATCAGCGTCACCCCGCGTTCGCGACTGCGTTCAGGGCAGGGCATTGGGTGCGTAGCGCACGCGGTAGCCGTCAAGAACCACGGTGGTGTTAGTGCCCGTCGGCCCAAGCACGGTCACGGTGATCAGCAGCGACTCCGACGCGGGAACAGGGGCGAGGGCCTGATTGGCGACGCTGACCGTCGCCGTGTAGCCGCCGAGTCCGGGGATGGCCGCTCCCGTAAGGTCAGTGATGCCCGTCATGACGGGTAAGGAGTTGTAGTCATTCACGTTGTCGTAGGGGTTGGTAGCGCTCGTCCGGGATTCCGGGCCATAGGGCGGTGTCGTTTCCGCAGCCATCAGGTTCTCGACTGACCCAGCCTCGGTACAGCCCGTCGCACCCACTGCTGCGCTCTGGGCGGTCGCGGCCTGGGGGTCGTCGGGATCGCAATAGGTGAAGGGCTGGAGCTGCACTTCCTCGAGCAGCGCCTCGGCGATCGCCAGCGCCTGTTTCTGGATCATGGGGTCTGCGCTGGCGCGCGTCGCCATGCTCAGCGCGCCGACCACGCCCGCGACTGCGATGCCGACGATCACGATGAAGACGATCAGCTCGATCAGCGATATACCGTGCTCGGCGCGCGGCCGGTGGCGTCGCGCCTGCCGTTCAATTCCGATGCACATACCCCGTTTCGGACTCGACCACGATCTGCCGCGCCGGGTCGTCGGCGATGGTGCTGGTCAGGGTGATGGTCACCGCAGCGTTGGGGCGCCCCAGGCCGTCGAAGCTGAAGTTTCCCACCGGCGAAAGCGTGACGCCGGCGGTCGCGGTCGACTTCAGCGCTGCGCCCGTCAACGGATGCGTCAGCGCGACGGGCGCAGCGCAGTCGTTGTTCGAGATCGCGCTGATGTCGGTGGCCGTTACGCACACGAAGATCGAACGCCGCCACGCAACCGCTGTTTTTTGCGCATAGCGCACGACGGCCTGCGCTTCATCGTAGGTGCCGCGCGATGAGAAGCCCTTCCAGGAGACAAAGCGCGGAGCAGTCACCGCGATGAGGATGCCGGTGATCACGATCGTCATCACCAGCTCGGGGAGGGTGAATCCACGGCGTCTGGCGGGCCGCTGCAGGCTCATTACTGCGCGCTGGTGGGGGAAAGAGCGATCGGCGTCGCGTAGTCCGTCGAGCAGGCATGGACCTGGCAAACCCCTGCGGCGAATCCGACGCGCAACGGGACTGTGACGCCAGTGCAATTCGCGGCGCTGCTCGGTGCAGGACCGCCGAGCAGGCTGCCGACCAGCGCCGCGCAGGTCGTCGCGTCGTAGTACGCGATGCCGGCGCCAGGGTTGCCGATGGCAGGGTAGCCGGAGCCATTCATCGTGATCGGCGTGCCGCCGTCGGGCGTTACCGTACACGGCGGAGGAGCGCACGTAGCGGGCGCCCCCATCGCAACCCATCTCGAGTGAACGATCTGGATCGCCGAGTTCAGGCCGCCGGCGACGCCGGTGCGAGCGGCGACCAGCGCGTCAGTGGTCATGTCGAGATATCGCGGCACGGCGATGGACGCCAGAATGCCGAGAATCACGATCACCATGATCAGCTCGATCAGCGTGAAGCCGTGTCCCTCTCGGTGCATACGCCTGGCCCCTTCAGAGTTGTACAAGTCTACAGATTACTCCCAACATATCAAGCGGATGCAAATCCTATTTCGTGAAAAGGTTCACATCGCGGACGATTGGTGACACGAAAAAAAAGCGCCCGACCGGGCGCTTTCGTTGTGACGCTGAAAAGCGGGCCTAGCTGCTTCCCGCCGTGGTAGTGGTAGTGGCTTCGGCGGGCGGCGTCTCCGGCGCGCTCACCGGTACCTCGGCGAGCACCGGCTCGGCGGCCTGTGCCTTGCGGATGTTGTGGTACGCGAGCCCGGTTCCCGCCGGGATCAGGCGGCCGACGATCACGTTCTCCTTCAGGCCGCGCAGCTCGTCGCGCTTGCCCATGATCGCCGCCTCGGTCAGCACCCGCGTCGTCTCCTGGAAGGAGGCCGCCGAGATGAACGAGTCGGTCGAAAGCGACGCCTTGGTGATGCCAAGGAGCATGTAGCGGAACGTCGCGGGCTTCTTGCCCTCCTTCTGCGCTTTTTCGTTCTCCTCGAGCAGCTCGGCGCGCTCCACCTGCTCGCCCTGGATGAACGGCGTGTCGCCCGGCTCGTCGATCTCGATCCGCCGCAGCATCTGCCGCACGATCACCTCGATGTGCTTGTCGTTGATCTTCACGCCCTGCAGGCGGTAGACGTCCTGCACCTCGTCGATGATGTAGCGCGCGAGCTCCTCCACCCCAAGGAGACGAAGCAGGTCGTGCGGATCGACCGGGCCATCGACGATCATCTCGCCCTTGTTCACCACCTGGCCGTCGTGCACCAGCAAATGCTTGTCCTTGGCGATCAGGTACTCGTGCTCCTGCTTGTCGAGGTCGGTGATCACCAGGCGCTGCTTGCCCTTGGTGTCCTTGCCGAAGCTTACGGTGCCGGTCACTTCGGCGAGGATGCCCGCGTCCTTGGGAGAACGCGCCTCGAACAGCTCCGCCACCCGCGGCAGACCGCCGGTGATGTCGCGCGTCTTCGAGACCTCCTGAGGAATGCGCGCCAGCACTTCGCCGACCAGCACCTGCTGGCCGTCGCGCACGGCGATGACCGCGCCCACCGGGAAGCTGATATTGACCGCGTGGTCAGTACCGGCGATGCGCACTTCTTCCCCCGCCTCGTTGATCAGCTTGACCGAGGGCCGCTGTCCTTTGCTCGCGGCCGTGGTGCGGCGCTTCGCATCGATGACGACGAGGGTGGAGAGGCCGGTCACGTCGTCGATCTGCTTGGCGACGGTAGAGCCCTCCTCGACGTGCTCGAACTTCACCGTTCCGGCGTACTCGGTAATGATCGGCCGGTGGTGCGGGTCCCAGTTGGCGAGCGTCTTGCCCGCGCGCACGCTGTCGCCGTCGCTGACCTGCAGCGTCGCGCCGTAAGGCACCTTGTGGCGCTCCCGCTCGCGGCCGTTGTCGTCCGCGATGATGATTTCGCCCGAGCGCGAGATCACCACCTTGTCGCCCTTGGCATTGCTCACATAGCGCATGGTGGGCGTAAAGCGGACGGTTCCGGAGGACTTGGCCTCGACGTGGCTTTGCACCGCGGTGCGCGATGCCGCGCCGCCGATGTGGAAGGTGCGCATCGTCAGCTGCGTGCCCGGCTCGCCGATCGACTGCGCGGCGATGACTCCGATCGCCTCGCCGACGTTGACCAGCGACCCCCGTCCGAGGTCGCGCCCGTAGCACTTGGCGCACACACCCCAGCGGGTGTCGCAGCTCAAGGGAGTGCGAACCTTGACCTCGTCGATGCCGAGATTGTCGATCGCGTCGACCGCGTCCTCGTCGAGCAGCGTCCCCGCCACGAACAGCACGTCCTGCGTCTCCGGATGCGGCAGGTCGGTGGCCAGCACGCGCCCGAGAATGCGCTCCTTCAGCGCCTCGACCACCTCGCCGCCCTCCACCAGCGCCTTCATCGAAACGCCGTTCTGCGTCGCGCAATCGTCCTCGGTCACCACCAGGTCCTGGGTGACGTCGACCAGCCGGCGGGTCAGGTAGCCGGAGTTGGCGGTTTTCAACGCAGTATCGGCGAGGCCCTTGCGGGCGCCGTGCGTCGAGATGAAGTACTGCAGCACGTTCAATCCCTCGCGGAAGTTGGCCGTGATCGGCGTCTCGATGATCGAGCCGTCGGGCTTGGCCATCAGTCCGCGCATGCCGGCGAGCTGCCGGATCTGCGCCGCCGAGCCGCGCGCCCCCGAGTCGGCCATCATGTAGATCGAGTTGAACGCCTCCTGCTTCACCTTCTTGCCGTGGCGGTTCTCGACCTCCTCGGAGCCGAGCTGCTCCATCATCACCTTGCCCACCTGCTCGCCGCAGCGCGACCAGATGTCGACCACCTTGTTGTAGCGCTCGCCCGCGGTCACCAGGCCCGAGGTGTACTGGATCTCGATCTCCTTGACCTCGGTCTCGGCCGACTTGATCAGCTCCTGCTTCTGCGCCGGGATGGTCATGTCGTGCACGCCGAACGAGATGCCGGCGCGCGTGGCGATGCCGAACCCGGCCTGCATCAGCTTGTCGGCGAAGATCACCGTCTCGCGCAGACCGCAGCGGCGGAAGGCGGCGTTGATGAGGCGCGAGATTTCCTTTTTCTTGAGCGGCTTGTTGAGCAGCTCGAAGGGCAGCCCGGCGGGCAGGATCTCGGAGAGCAGCGCGCGGCCGATGGTCGTCTCGTAGCGCGTCACCCTCTCGCTGATCTCGCCGTCCTCGGCGACATCCTTTTCCTTGATGCGCACCCAGACCTTGGCATGCAGGTCCACCTGGCGCGAATCGTAGGCGCGGTGCACTTCGGCAAGGTCGGAGAAGCTCATGCCCTCGCCCGGGGCGTTCACGTGCTCGCGCGTGGCGTAGTACAGCCCCAGCACGATGTCCTGCGAGGGCACGATGATCGGCTCGCCGTTGGCCGGGGAGAGGACGTTGTTCGAGGCGAGCATCAGGGTGCGCGCCTCCATCTGCGCCTCGAGCGACAGCGGCACGTGCACCGCCATCTGGTCGCCGTCGAAGTCCGCGTTGAATGCCGCGCACACCAGCGGATGCAGCTGGATCGCCTTGCCCTCGATCAGCACCGGCTCGAACGCCTGGATGCCGAGACGGTGCAGGGTCGGCGCGCGGTTGAGCAGCACCGGGTGCTCGCGGATCACCTCCTCGAGGATGTCCCACACCTCTGGTACTTCCTGCTCGACCAGGCGCTTGGCCGCCTTGATGGTCGTGGCCAGTCCCAGCAATTCCAATTTATTGAAGATAAAAGGCTTGAACAGCTCCAGCGCCATCTTCTTCGGCAGCCCGCACTGGTGGAGCTTGAGCTGCGGGCCGACCACGATCACCGAGCGGCCGGAATAGTCGACGCGCTTGCCGAGCAGGTTCTGGCGGAAGCGCCCGCCCTTGCCCTTGATCATGTCGGCGAGCGACTTGAGCGGCCGTTTGTTCGCCCCGGTCATCGCCTTTCCGCGGCGGCCGTTGTCGAGCAGCGAATCGACTGCCTCCTGCAGCATGCGCTTCTCGTTGCGCACGATGATTTCCGGCGCTTTTAGCTCGAGTAATCTTTTCAATCTGTTGTTTCTGTTGATGACGCGCCGGTAGAGATCGTTCAGGTCCGAGGTGGCAAAGCGGCCACCGTCCAGGGGGACCAGGGGGCGCAGCTCGGGCGGCAGCACCGGCAGCACCTCCATGATCATCCAGTCGGGCTTGATGTTCGACTGCTTGAAGCCCTCGAGCACCTTCAGGCGCTTCGCGATCTTCTTGATCTTGGCGTCGGACGAGGTGGCCTCGAGCTCCTTGCGCAGCTCGTCGAGCGACTTGTTGAGATCGAGCGAGCGCAGCAGCGCGCGGATGCCCTCGGCGCCCATCGCCGCGGAGAAGTCGTCGCCGAACTCCTCGACCTTGGCGAGATAGTCGTCCTCGGTGAGGAGTTGGCAGCGCTTGAGCGGCGTTAGGCCCGGATCGGTGACCACATAAGCCTCGAAGTACAGCACGCGCTCGATGTCCCGGAGCGTCATATCCAGGACCAGCCCAAGGCGAGAGGGCAGCGATTTGAGGAACCAGATGTGCGCCACCGGGCTCGCCAGCTCGATATGGCCCATCCTTTCCCTTCTGACTTTCGCCAGGGTGACCTCGACCCCGCACTTTTCGCAGATCACGCCGCGGTGCTTCAGGCGCTTGTACTTGCCGCACAGGCACTCGTAGTCCTTGATCGGGCCGAAGATCTTGGCGCAGAACAGGCCGTCGCGCTCGGGCTTGAAGGTCCGGTAGTTGATGGTCTCCGGCTTCTTGACTTCGCCGTAGGACCACGAGCGGATCTTCTCGGGCGAAGCGAGCCCGATCTTGATCGCGTCGAACTCCTCGTCCTGCTGGACCTGCTTGAAGAGCTCAAGAAGCGCTTTCATCAGTACCTCTCCAGATCGATGTCGATGCCCAGGGAGCGGATTTCCTTGACCAGCACGTTGAACGACTCGGGCATGCCCGCGTCGATCTTGTGGTCGCCCTTGACGATGTTCTCGTACACCTTGGTGCGGCCGGTGATGTCGTCGGACTTGACCGTGAGCATCTCCTGCAGCGTGTAGGCCGCGCCGTAGGCTTCGAGCGCCCACACCTCCATCTCGCCGAAGCGCTGGCCGCCGAACTGCGCCTTGCCGCCGAGCGGCTGCTGCGTCACCAGGCTGTACGGCCCGGTCGAGCGCGCGTGCATCTTGTCGTCGACCAGGTGATGGAGCTTGAGCATGTGCATGTAGCCCACGGTGACCGGGCGGTCGAACTGCTCGCCGGTACGGCCGTCGTAGAGCGTGACCTGCCCGGAAACCGGCAGGCCGGCCATCTCCAGCATGGCGTTGATCTCGCCCTCGGCCGCGCCGTCGAACACCGGCGTCGCGAACGGCACGCCTTCCCTGAGGTTGTGCGCGAGCTGCAGCATTTCCTCGTCGCTCAGCTTCGAGAGTTCCTCTTCCTTGCCGCTCGCGCCGTAGATGCGCTCGATGATTTTCTTGATCTCGACGATTTTCTGCTGCTGCTTGATGAGCTCGCCGATCCTCAGCCCGAGGCCCTTCGCCGCCCAGCCGAGGTGCGTCTCCAGAATCTGGCCGACGTTCATCCGCGAGGGCACGCCGAGCGGGTTGAGCACCAGGTCCACCGGCGTGCCGTCGGCCATGTGCGGCATGTCCTCGACCGGCACGATCTTGGAGATGACGCCCTTGTTGCCGTGACGCCCCGCCATCTTGTCGCCGGGCTGCAGGCGCCGCTTGACCGCCACATACACCTTGACCATCTTCAGCACGCCGGGCGGCAGCTCGTCGCCCTGCGTGAGCTTCTTCCTCTTCGCCTCGAACATGGCGTCGAACTCGCGCCGTTTTTGCGCGAGCGACTCCTTCAGGCCCTCGACCTGCGCTGCCGCTTCCTCGTTGGCGAGCCGGATGTCGAACCAGTCGTACCTTTCGACCGTGCCGAGGTAGTCCTTGGTCACCTTGGTGCCCTTGGCGAGGCGCTTCGGGCCGCCGTTGGCGGTCTTGCCGGTCAGCAGCCGCTCGAGGCGCTCAAAGGTGTCGCTTTCCACGATCCTCATCTGGTCGGCGAGGTCGGTCTTGTAGCGCTTGAGCTCGTCCTCGATGATCGACTGGCTGCGCTTGTCGCGCTCGATGCCCTCGCGCGTGAACACCTGCACGTCGATCACCGTGCCGGAGATGCCGGATGGAACGCGCAGCGACGTGTCTTTGACGTCACTCGCCTTTTCTCCAAAAATCGCGCGCAGCAGCTTCTCCTCGGGGGTGAGCTGGGTCTCGCCCTTCGGCGTCACCTTGCCCACCAGCACGTCGCCCGCCTCGACCTCGGCGCCGATGTACACGATGCCCGACTCGTCGAGGCGCGCGAGCTGCGCTTCCGAGAGGTTGGAGATGTCCCGCGTGATCTCCTCGGGTCCGAGCTTGGTGTCGCGCGCGACCACCGTCAGCTCCTCGATATGGATCGAGGTGAAGCGGTCCTCCGCCACCACCCGCTCGCTGATCAGGATCGAGTCCTCGAAGTTGAACCCGTTCCACGGCATGAAGGCGACCAGCATGTTCTGGCCGAGCGCGAGCTCGCCCAGATCGGTCGACGCGCCGTCGGCGACCACGTCCGCTTTCGCGAGGCGCTCGCCCTGCTTGACGATCGGGCGCTGGTTGATGTTGGTGTTCTGGTTCGAGCGCGTGTACTTGGTCAGCTTGTAGATATCGACGCCCACGTCGCCGGCGACGGTCTCGTCGTCGTTCACGCGCACCACGATGCGGTTCGCGTCAACGTAGTCGACGACGCCTCCGCGAAGCGCGATCACGCACGTGCCGGAGTCGATCGCCGCGGTGCGCTCGACCCCCGTGCCGACCAGGGGCTTCTCCGGACGCAGGCACGGCACCGCCTGGCGCTGCATGTTGGAGCCCATCAGCGCGCGGTTGGCGTCGTCATGCTCGAGGAACGGAATGAGCGAAGCGGCGACCGAGACAATTTGGGAGGGCGCGACGTCCATGTACTGGACTTCCTCGGGCGACTTCAGCTCGAACTCGTTCTTGAAGCGGCACGACACCAGGGTGTCCACCAGCTTGCCGTTCTTGTCGATCGAGGCATTGGCCTGGGCGATGACGTAGTTGCCCTCCTCGATCGCCGACAGGTAGGCGATGTCGTTGGTGACCTTGCTGTCCTTCACCTTGCGGTACGGCGTCTCGAGGAAGCCGTACTTGTTCGTGCGCGCGTAGAGCGCGAGCGAGTTGATGAGGCCGATGTTCGGGCCTTCCGGCGTCTCGATCGGGCACACGCGGCCGTAGTGCGTCGGGTGCACGTCGCGCACTTCGAACCCTGCTCTTTCTCTGGTGAGGCCCCCCGGCCCAAGCGCGGAGACGCGCCGCTTGTGCGTGATCTCCGACAGCGGATTGGTCTGGTCCATGAACTGCGACAGCTGCGAGGAGCCGAAGAACTCCTTGATCGCCGCCGAGATCGGCTTGGCGTTGATCAGGTCGTGCGGCATCAGGTTCTCGGACTCGGCCTGCGAGAGCCTTTCCTTGACCGCCCTTTCAACTCTCACCAGGCCGGCGCGAAATTGATTTTCGGCCAGCTCGCCGACCGAGCGCACGCGGCGGTTGCCGAGATGGTCGATGTCGTCGATCTCGCCGCGGCCGTTGCGCAGCTCGACCAGGATGCGGATCACCTCGACGATGTCCTTCGGGGAGAGCGTCAGGCGCGGCTCGACCTTGACTTCGAGCTTGCCCTTGTCGACGCCCTTGGCTTTCAGGTCGTGGAACATCTTGTCCACCACCGCCTGGGCCTCGGCCTCGGCTCCGATGCCCTCGAGGCTCGCTTTGCCCAGCGAGAGCTCGGGAGCATGCTTGAAGTAGGCGCGCAGCTCCGCCTCGGCTTCCTTCGACAGCGCGATTCCCCTGAAGCGCAGCTGCCAGCTGCTCTCGCTGGGCGCGCCGATGCGGCGGTTGAACTTCATGCGGCCCACCGCCGACAGGTCGTAGCGCTCCTCCGCGAAGAACAGGCCGTTGAACAGCGCCTCCACGGCGTCCTCCGTCGGCGGCTCGCCGGGCCGCATCATGCGGTAGATCGCGACGCGCGCGGCGTTCAGGTCCGCGGTCTCGTCCGCGCGCAGCGTCTGCGAGGCGTAGGGGCCCTGGTCGAGGTCGTTGGTGAACAGCGTCTGGATCTTGCCGGCCTTCGCCTCGCGCAGCTTGGCAAGCAGCGTCTCGGTGATCTCCTCGTTGGCGTTGGCGATGATCTCGCCGGTGTCGCCCGCCACGACGTTGTGCGCGAGCGTGCGGCCGAGGATGAAGTCGTCGGGGGCAGTGATTTTCTTGATGCCCGCCGCCTCCATGTCGCGGATGTGCTTCACCGTGATGCGCTTGTCCTTGGCGACAACCACCTTGCCGGCCTTGTCGGTGATGTCGAAGCGCGCCACCTCGCCGCGCAGCCGCTCGGGCACGACTTCGAACAGCACGTGATTCGGCTCGACGTGGAAGGCATCGAAGGCGAAGAATTCCTTGAGGATCCTCTCGGGCGTATAGCCGAGGGCCTTCAGCAGGATCGTCACCGGCATCTTGCGGCGCCGGTCGACGCGGAAGAACACGATGTCCTTGGGGTCGAACTCGAAATCGAGCCACGAGCCGCGGTAAGGGATGATGCGCGCGGAGAACAGCAGCTTGCCGCTGGAGTGCGTCTTGCCGCGATCGTGCTCGAAGAACACCCCCGGGGAGCGGTGCAGCTGCGACACGATGACGCGCTCGGTGCCGTTGATAATGAACGAGCCGGTGGTGGTCATGAGCGGGATCTCGCCCATGTAGACCTCCTGCTCCTTCACCTCCTTGGTGGTCGGCTTGGGCGCCTCCTTGTCCATGATGACGAGGCGCACTTTGGCGCGCAGCGGGCTGGCATAGGTCAGGCCGCGCTGCTGGCATTCCTTGACGTCGAACGGCGGTTCGCCGAGCGAGTAGCTCACGAACTCGAGCCTTGCGTTCCCCGAATGGCTGACGATGGGGAAGATCGAGGTGAACGCCGCCTGCAGGCCCTCGTTCCGGCGCGACTCAGGCGCGACGTGCGCCTGCAGGAACCCGGTATAGGACTCGAGCTGGGTCGCGATCAGGAACGGCACCTTCTGCACGATGGCCCGTTTCGCGAAGCTCTTGCGGATGCGTTTACGCTCGGTCAAGGAATAGGTCATGAGTGCTCCTAAATACTTCAATACAAATGCTTTTACCTTCTCAAGCAAAACCCGGGGAGGGTCTTTGTGACCGTCCCCGGCTGCCGAAGTTCCTTACTTGATTTCGACCTTCGCCCCGGCATCGCCGAGCTTCTTCGCGACGGCCTCGGCCTCGGCCTTCGATACGCCTTCCTTCACCGCCTTGGGCGCACCGTCGACCAGGTCCTTGGCCTCTTTCAGGCCGAGGCTCGTCATCTCGCGGACCGCCTTGATCACGTTCACCTTGTTGTCGCCCACGGCATTGAGCATTACCGTGAACTCGGTCTTCTCCTCCGCCGGGGCGGCGGCCGCCCCGGCGCCGGCGGACGGCGCCGCCACCGACACTGCTGCCGCAGCGGACACGCCGAACTTCTGCTCCATGTCCTTGATGAGCTGCGACAGCTCGAGGACGGTCATCTTCGAAATCTCTTCCAGTATTTGCGTGCGTTCCATTGCTTCTCTCCTGAGATTAGGTTCCTGATTTGGCATCGCGCAGGGCGGCGAGGGTGCGGACGAACCTGCCCGGCACCTCGTTCAGCGTGCGCACCAGCCTGGCCATCGGCCCCTGCAGCGTGCCCATCAGCTTCGCCAGCAGTTCTTCGCGGCTCGGCAGCAGCGCGAGCGCCTTGACGTCCTTGTCGGACATCACGCTGTTGCGCATCGCGCCGCCGCGGATCACGAACTGCTCGTTCTCCCTGGCGAACTCCGACAGCACTTTCGCGCCGGCGACCGGATCCGCGGCGATGCCGTACATCAGCGGACCGACCATCTTCTCGGCCAGCTTCTCGAACGGCGTGCCCTGGACGGCCCTGCGCGCGAGGGTGTTCTTGATCACCCGCAGGTACAGCCCAGACTTCCTGGCCCTGGCGCGCAGCTGGGTCACGTGCTCGACGTCCAGGCCGCGGTACTCCGCGACGATGACCGCCTGCGCGCTCGCCAGCCTGGCCGCGACTTCCGAGACCATCGCTTGCTTCTGCTCCAGACTAAGACCCAAGGTCTAGCTCCTTCCTGCTTTGAAACGGCGGACCTGGAATCAGGAACGCCGTCTGCGTAGGACATGACTCAATTAAGCCCCGCTTCGGGCTCCTACGGTCTCTGACAGCACTTGCCAAAGTCATTGCTGCGCCGAGAGCGATGCCGGGTCGACCTTTACGCCGACCCCCATCGTGCTCGACACTGAGAGCTTCTTCAAAAAGTTACCCTTCGTTGCGGCCGGCTTGGCGCGGTTCAGCGCCTCCACCAGCGCTGCAAGGTTGTCGCGCAGCTGCTCGGGCGTGAACGAGGCGCGGCCGATCGTGCATTGCACGATGCCCGCCTTGTCGGCGCGGAACTGCACCTGGCCGGCGCGCGCGTTCTTCACTGCCCCCGCGACGTCGGCAGTGACCGTCCCCACCTTCGGGTTCGGCATCAGGCCGCGCGGACCCAGGATCTGGCCGAGCGAGCCGACCACGCGCATCGCCTCCGGCGCCGCGATCACCACGTCGAAATCGATCTTGCCTGCCTTCACCTGCTCGGCGAGATCTTCCATTCCGACCAGGTCGGCGCCAGCGGCCTTCGCGGCCTGCGCCTTGTCCCCCGGCGCAAACACCGCGACGCGCACCTTCTTTCCGGTTCCGGCCGGCAGGACCACCGAACCTCGCACCGTCTGATCGCCTTTCTTGGCATCGATGCCGAGGTTGACCGACGCATCGACCGCTTCGTCGAATTTCGCGGTCGCGGTCTCTTTCACCAGCCTGAGGGCGTCGATGGCGGGATAGGACTTGCTGCGGTCCACCTTGCCGGCGATCGCCTTCCTGCGCTTGGAGATATTAGGCATTACATGCCCTCCACGATCACGCCCATCGAGCGGGCGCTGCCCGCGACGATGCGCATCGCCGCTTCGAGATCTGCTGCATTCAGGTCGGGCATCTTCGCCTTGGCGATTTCCTCGACCTGCTTGCGGGTGATCTTGCCGACCTTGTCGGTGTGCGGCCGCGGGCTGCCCGACTCGATGCCGGCGGCCTTCTTGATCAGCACCGTGGTCGGCGGCGTCTTGATGATGAAGCTGAAGCTCTTGTCCGCATACGCCGTGATCACCACGGGCAGCGGCAGGCCCGGTTCCACCTTCTGCGTCTGCGCGTTGAACGCCTTGCAGAATTCCATGATATTGAGGCCGCGCTGGCCGAGCGCCGGGCCGATCGGGGGCGAGGGATTCGCCTTGCCCGCAGGCACCTGCAGCTTGATCAAGCCGACGATTTTCTTTGCCATTCAAGCCTTCTCCACTTGACCGAATTCCAGCTCGACCGGGGTCGAGCGACCAAAAATCGTCACCGCGACGCGCAGGCGGCTCTTCTCGTAGTTCACGTCTTCGACGGTGCCCTGAAAATCGGTGAACGGGCCGTCCTTCACCCGCACCATCTCGCCGACTTCGAACAGCACCTTCGGCTTGGGCTTCTCCACGCCCTCGCGCATCTGCTGCATGATCGCCTCGACCTCCTTCTCGGGGATCGGGGCCGGCTTGGTGGCCGTGCCGCCGACGAAGCCGGTCACCTTGTTGGTGTTCTTCACCAGGTGCCAGGTGTCGTCGTTCATCTCCATCTCGACCAGCACGTAGCCCGGGAAGAACTTGCGCTCGGACATGTGCTTCTGGCCGCCCTTCATCTCGACCACTTCCTCGACGGGCACCAGGATCTTGCCGAATTTGTCGGTCATGCCGGCGCGGTTGATCCGGTCCTCGAGCGCCCGCTGCACGGACTTCTCGAAGCCCGAATACGCGTGCACCACGTACCAGCGCTTATTTCCCGTTGCGGTCATGTCTTTTTCCAGCCGAGAATCAACTCGTACAGAACCCATTCCAGTGTCTTGTCGCTGATCCATAGAAATACCGCCATCGCCACCACGAACGCGAATACCGCCGCGGTCGTCTGCATCGTCTCCTTGCGCGTCGGCCAGACCACCTTCTTGACTTCGGCGATCGCCTCGCCGGCGAATACGGCGAACTGGCGGCCCGGTTCGCTCGTCCACGCCGCGGCCGCCCCCGCGAGGATGCCGGCAACGACGGCCAGGATGCGCAGCAACAGCGCGCTGTCCCCCAGCCAGTAATAACCCCAGATGCCGACGGCCACGAGCGCGGCGGCAGCAGCTAGCTTGATCTTGTCGGTCATCGTGACGTGCTGGCAGGGGCAGAGGGGATTGAACCCCCAACCTTCGGTTTTGGAGACCGACGCTCTGCCAGTTGAGCTATGCCCCTTTTACTCAATGATTTTCGCCACCACGCCGGCGCCCACGGTCTTGCCGCCCTCGCGGATGGCAAAGCGCAGCCCCTGCTCCATCGCGATGGGGGTGATCAG
>Ga0209807_1000461_pt1 | contig 18553 bp, 23 predicted proteins | sample GraSoiAngelo_154_FD_186168 | JGI IMG/M metagenome (GOLD analysis project Ga0209807, IMG submission 186168) | Grasslands soil microbial communities from the Angelo Coastal Reserve, California, USA - 14_1009_13_20cm (SPAdes) (version 2) | ecosystem: Environmental > Terrestrial > Soil > Grasslands ... | reverse complement strand
AATAGTCGGAAATGTAGCCTTCATCCTTCAAGATGCGTGCAAGCTCCGCCTTGATCTTCGAGTACGGAACAAACATCTCGGTCTTTTGCGCACGTGTGCTATTGCGGACACGCGCCAAAAAGTCGGCAATGGGATCAGTAACAGTGCTCATGTGAGTGCGGCAGCTTGCGCGGCGGGCTTTCGCACCCGGTCGCTGAACGGCATACCCATTTCGCTCAAGAGCGATTTGGCTTCTTCATCCGTTTGTGCCGTGGTGACAATTGTAACATCAAATCCGATGTTGCGCTTGATTTTATCGAGCTCCACTTCGGGAAAAATCGATTGATCGGAGATGCCGAGTGTGTAGTTGCCGTGCTTGTCAAAACAGCGGGAAGACACGCCGCGAAAATCGCGAATGCGCGGGAGCGCTGCTTTAATGAAGCGCTCGAGAAATTCGTACATGCGCTCACCACGCAAGGTTACTTTTGCGCCAATCGCTTGCGCCTTTCGCAGTTTGAAATTGGAAATGCTTTTCTTGGCAAGCGTTTCAACCGGTCGCTGGCCTGTGATCAAGGCCAGTTCCGCCTTGGCTTCCTCCAGCGCCTGTTTCACGTCCGATTGGGAGCCGACGGAGGTGTTGATCACGACCTTCTCCACCTTCGGAATCTGGTGAACGTTTTTATAGCTGTGCTGCTTTTGCAGCGCCGGCATTACACGCTCTCTGTAATCGCGATAAAATTCGTTATTCATTTCTCAGTCGACCGGCTTTTCTTCTTCTCTTTTTTCGTTTTCGATTCCGCGCCTTTCACCGGCTTTCCATCCCGCTCGATCAATTTCACGTTGGAAATGTGAATCGGACCTTCGCGCTCCGCGATCTTGCCACTCGGGTTGTCCTGTGATTTCCGGAGGTGTTTCTTGATAATTCGCACTCCTTCAACCAGTACACGCTGCTTCTGCGGAAGCACCGCCAGGATTTTCCCCGAGGAACCTCGAAAATTCCCTGAGATCACTTCCACGTGGTCACCTTTCTTTACGTGACACTTGATCCGGTTCATAAAACCTCCGGAGCAAGCGAGACAATTTTCATAAATTTGCGCTCGCGCAATTCACGCGCCACCGGCCCAAAAATGCGCGTGCCGCGCGGATTCAAATCTTTATCGATAATCACGATTGCATTATTGTCGAAGCGCAGCAGAGAGCCATCCTCGCGCCGGATCGGTTGCTTCGTGCGAACCAGAACAGCACGCACCACCTCGCCTTTTTTTACTGTCCCGGTCGCGCTCGCTTCTTTCACGTTCGCCGTGATCACATCGCCGATCCGGGCATAAAGGGTTGATTTGCCAATCACCCCGATCATCGTTGCCATCCGGGCGCCGCTGTTGTCGGCCACATCAAGTCTGGATCGAATTTGGACCATAAGATCGAGAACTACTTCTGGACAACTTCCACCAATCGCCAGCGCTTTAGCTTGCTCAAAGGCCGCGTTTCCATGATGCGGACCGTGTCGCCAGTTTTCGCCTTGCTCTCCTCGTCATGCGCATAAAACTTTTTCATCTGGTTGACGATTTTGCCGAACTTCGGGTGCGGTACACGCGTGACCGTCCTCACGACGATCGTCTTGTTCATGCTGCTCGAAATCACTTCACCGGTGCGCGTCTTCCGCGAACCGCGCGTCACGGATGCCGGCAGTGGCGGCGGTTTGGGAAGTGCTTGGTCGTCTTGTTCGGCCATAAATTTACTTTTTCTCAGTTTGTTTCACGCGCTGCGCGAGGGCTGTTTCAATCCGGGCGACATCGCGCCGCAGCAAGCGTAATCGGCTCGGTTGCTCGAGCTGGCCGCTCTGCTGTTGCAAACGCAGATGCAGACTCTCCTGGCGCAGGTCGCGTCTCTTGGTCAGCAACTCGTCCGTGCTCAGCTCCGTAATTTCCTTCATTTTCATACTCCGCTAGGCAGCCGCAATATGGTGCAGCGCTCCTGTCATGCCGAGCGGAGTCGAGGCATCTCTTACTCTCATCTCCCGCAAAGCGCCGCGAAGAACAGTGAGAGATTCTTCGACTGCATCTCGCTTTGCTCCACTTTGCTCAGAATGACAAAAAAGTTTCATGGTTTCGTCAGGCGGCGGCGACATGATGCCGGCTCAAAAACTTCGTGCGCACCGGTAACTTGTCAGCCGCCAGCCGAAGGGATTCACGAGCAACCGACTCGGGCACGCCATCCAGCTCAAACAAAATGTTGCCCGGCCGCACGGTCGCAACCCAGTATTCCGGCTGGCCCTTGCCTTTGCCCATCCGCGTTTCCGGCGGACGCGAGGTCACCGATTTATCCGGGAAAATACGGATCCACAATTTGCCTTTCCGTTTCATGTTGCGGGTGAGAGCCACACGCGCGGCTTCCAACTGGGTGTTTGTGATCCAGGCGCGCTCGAGCGTCTGTAAACCGAACTCACCGAAATCGATTCTGAGATTGCGCGAGGCTGTCCCTTTGCGACTTCCTCGCTGGGACTTGCGATACTTCACACGTTTCGGCATCAATGGCATGGCATTTTTCTCCCTTAAATTTGTTCAGGGACCGGCAACGGCGGTGGTGATGGCGCTGATGCGGCCGATTGCGCGGGTGCTTCTTCCTTTTTACAAATCCAACATTTCACGCCAATTTTGCCATAAACCGTGTTGGCTTCGGCAAATCCGTAATCGATTCCGGTCCGCAGCGTGTGGAGAGGAACTTTGCCTTCGCGATACCATTCCGAGCGGGAGATCTCCGCGCCATTAAGACGTCCCGAGCAACGCAGGCGGATCCCTTCTGCGCCAAAATCCATTGCGGTTTGTACCGCTTTCTTCATCGCCCGGCGATAGGCGATACGGCGCTCAATTTGTAAGGCAACATTTTCGGCGACCAGCTGCGCGTCGAGCTCCGGCGACTTGATTTCCTGGATGTCGATCTTGATTTGCTTGCCCTGCGCCATCTTCGAAATTTCTTCCGTCATCTTCTCGATCTCCGCGCCTTTGCGTCCGATGACGATGCCAGGACGCGCCGTGAAAATTGTAACGCGAATACTGTTCCACGCGCGTTCGATCACAATTTTCGAAACCGCGGCGAACTGCAGCTTCTTCTTCACATAACTGCGAATCTCCAGATCGTTATGCAAAAACGCCGGCAACTCTTGAGGCGAGGCGTACCAGCGCGAGCGCCAGTCGCGATTCACACCAAGGCGAAATCCAATTGGATTAACTTTTTGTCCCATAAATTACTTTTTCGCTTTCTTCCCCGCCGCTTTTTTTGTCTTTGGCGTTTTTTTCGCGGTGGTTGCCGATTTCTCAGCGGGTTCACCGGCTATTGCGTGTTTTCGCGACTCTTTCTTTTCTTGTTCTCGTTTCTTTTTCCTCGTTTCCCGCGTTTCAACTTCGATCTCATCGCTTAACACGATCCGAATGTGACTGGTGCGCTTTAAGATGCGGCTGCCGCTTCCGCGCGCGCGCGGCATCATTCGCTTCAACGTCGGGCCTTCACCGACAATCGCTTCCTTCACGACCAGGCTGTCCGGTTTAAGATTGGCATTGTTTTCCGCGTTGGCGACGGCGCTCTTAAGGGTTTTCCCGATCAAAAATGCCGCTTTTTTCGGCGTAAACGAGAGAAGGTCGAGGGCAGCCGAAACCGGCAGACCTTGAATCTCACGCGTGACTTCGCGCACTTTAAACGGCGAAATCCGCGCATATTTATATATCGATCTAACTTCCATCTATTTTAAACTTACATTGGGTTGCGCATCCACCTGGAGACGGTCACCCACTCTTATTTTCTGCTTTTCCGAATCCATTTCCTGAATCACGGCGCCGCAAATCTTCTGCCGCACATCCACTACTCGCAGAGTTGCAATCTTCCGGTCATCGCGCATCACCCGCATCGGCATCCCAATCTTCACACCTTGTTTTTCGCCGAGATTGCCGACTACGAACGACCATTCGTCTTTCACGCTAATCACGCTCCCATCCATCAAGCTCGGGAGCGGCGATTCCGGCGCGTTTGTCGATCTTGTCACCAGCTGGTTCGTACTGCGCAATTGCGTCTCCACGTCCATCCGCGCTTGCGCATCTCCGCCCTGCGATGTTTTCAAGTAACGCAACATCGCCTCGTTCAGCCGCAACATCTGGTCGCGATACTCATCGCGCTCCTTCTGTGCGAGCTGAAGATCGCTCACCGCTGCCAACAACCGCTGCTCGAGCTTCGAGCGATCTTTGTTCGCTGAAGCCAGACCCAGTGCTTCCATTCGCAATTCCAAATCGGAATACTTGCGGCGAAACAACTCCGCCTCAGCATTAGATTCCGCCAGGCTGCTCGTCAACGCCTTGACCGATTCCTGGTCAATCGACAGTTGCTTTCGCAGGTCTTCATTCTGCGCAAGCAACGTTTCAGCGGTCACAGCGTGTTCCGCGTTTTCAATTTTGGATTCTGACAAAGAACTATTCCCCTCTGCGGCCAGCCCTCGAGCCAGCGTTACGCAGCCCAACACTAAAGCAGTCGATAGTTGATAGTTGATTGTTGAGAGTTTCACTTTGGCAATACGCGCAAGACTCTCATTTCTCTCAACCCTCAACCAAAAACTACTTCGTCACCTTCGCCGTATGCGAACCGTGTTTCTTAAACACGCGTGTCGCTGAAAATTCACCGAGCTTGTGACCGACCATGTTCTCGGTAATAAAAACGGAATTAAAAGTCTTTCCGTTGTGCACCAAAAACGTGTGCCCGACAAAATCCGGCGTCACCATCGAGCGCCGGGACCAGGTTTTAATCGGTTTTTTAGCGCCCGCACTGTTCATCTTGTCGATCTTCTCCAAAAGATACGACTCGACGAAGGGTCCTTTCTTCAATGATCTTGCCATAAAAATCAAATTACTTTTTGCGCCGGCGCTCGAGAATGAAGCGATCGCTCGGCTTGTGTTTGCTGCGCGTCTTAAAACCTTTGGCGAGTTGTCCCCATGGACTGACCGGATGATGCCTGCCACCGCCGCCTTTCGATTTTCCCTGACCGCCACCCATTGGATGATCGATGGGGTTCATCGCCATGCCGCGGACATGCGGACGCCGCCCACGCCAGCGGGTGCGCCCGGCTTTGCCACTCGACACATTCATGTGATCGACGTTGCCGACCTGGCCGACAGTTGCGTAGGCATTCTCGTGAATCCGCCGGATTTCACCAGAAGGCAATTTCACGAGCGCATAACCGCTTTCCCGGTTGTTTAATGTGGCTTGTTGGCCGGCGCTGCGCGCAATCTGACCCCCCCGTCCAGGCGTCAGTTCGATATTGTGAATGTTCGTGCCGAGCGGAATCGCGCGAAGCGGTAGCGCATTTCCCAGATCTGGAGCGATGTCCTCTCCGGCGGCGACCGTCGATCCAACACGCAATCCATCGGGTGCGAGAATGTAACTCAGCTCGGCGTCGGCATATTTAATCAGAGCAATTCGGGCAGAGCGGTTCGGATCGTACTCGATCCCGATTACTTCCGCGGTAACGCCGCGCTTGCGCCGTTTGAAATCGACCTTGCGATATTTTTGTTTGTGGCCGCCACCGATATGGCGCGACGTGAGCCGTCCAAAGTTATTGCGACCGCCGGTTTTCTTTTTCGGCGCGACAAGACGCTTTGCCGGTCTCGCCTTGGTAATTTCATCGAAACCAGGTAGCGACTTGAACCGAAGCGTCGGAGTAAGCGGGCGAAAATTTTTCAGGGCCATAGCAAATCCTTGTTCACACCAAATCGATCTTCTCGCCTGCTGCCAGCGTCACGATTGCCTTTTTCCAATGTGGACGGCGTCCCAGCGGTCCACGCACCCGTTTCTCTTTCCCGGCGTAATTACAGGTGTTCACATCGATCACTTTTTTCTGAAACAAACGTTCGATCGCGTTCTTGATCTGAATTTTGTTCGCCCGCGGACTGACGCGGAAAACATATTTGTTCTGCTTCTCGCTCAGCAATGTCGATTTTTCCGTCAACGAAGCGGTTTGAATGATGTCGTACGGTTCGTTCATTTTTATCGCGCCGTAGCCTTGACGGACGCGGACATCCTTTCAGCGAGGTGTTCGAGCGCCTTGTGCGTGACGAGAATTTTTTCGAAGGCGAGCAATTGCTCGGTATTCACATCCGAAGCACGCGCCAGCTTCACCGGTTTGACGTTGCGAGCCGATTTGAAGGTGGTTTGATTAAATCCGTCGGAGATCAGTAAAACCTTCCGCGCGTCGGTCTGTTTTTTTAGGAAGGCGAGAAAGGACTTCGTTTTCATTTCCGGCACTTCGAACTTGTCGATTGTCAAAACATCGCCGGCGCTGATTCGTTCGCTCAATGCCTTTTGAAAAGCGAGACGTCGCACGGATTTTGGAATCTTCTTCGAATAATCGCGCGGCTTTGGACCGAAAGCGACTCCACCGCCACGCCAGATCGGCGATGATTTGTAACCGGCCCGTGCGCGGCCGGTTCCCTTTTGCCGCCACGGTTTTGCGCCAGACAAATCCACTTCGGCTTTCGTTTTTGTATTGGCCGAACCAGAACGGCGAGCGGCCCGCATGGCCACGACTGCGTCATGGACGGCTTGTGTGCCTCGTCCATCTTCAATGATGTCGATCTTCGCTTCTTTCGCAGCGGCTTTGGTTAGAACTTTTGCACTCATTTTCTGGCTGCCACTGGTTTTTTGATCGCTGGACGCACGACCACATAACTTCCGTTCGCTCCGGGAACGGCACCGCTGATCAAAATTAATTTTTCAGTTTCGCGCACCTGCATCACCTGAAGATTTTGCACGGTCACACGCTCGTCGCCGAGATGGCCTGGCATACCCTGGTTTTTCCAAATGCGTCCTGGCGTAGACCGGTTGCCGACTGCGCCGATGCGCCGGTGCGTTTTCGAGCCGTGGGCCGCGCCTTGCCCGTGGAAGTTGTGTTTTTTCATCACCCCTTGAAAGCCTTTGCCTTTCGATCGCCCAATAACATCGACATAGTCGCCGGCCTGAAATTGGGTGACGCTCAAATTGATCTCACCCTCCGGCGCATCATCATCCAGCCGAAACTCACGGACAAATCGCTTCGGCTCGCTACCGGCCTTTTTGAATTCGCCCAGAAGCTGCTTGGTCACACGCGACTCCTTTTGTGCACCAAAGCCAACTTGCACGGCTGAATAGCCCTCGCTTTCTCCGGTCAATCGCCGCAGCAAAACGTTATCGCCCGCCGCGATTACGGTTACAGGGCACAGCCGACCGTTGGCGTTGTAGACACTGGTCATGCCGATTTTTTGTCCAAGTAACCCGATACTCATAATGGCGATGTCGTGGAATTCTCAAGCGGCTAGATCTTAATCGTAATATCAACGCCCGCAGGCAAATTCAGTTTCTTCAATTCATCCACGGTCTTGGAGGTCGGCTCAATAATGTCGAGCAGACGTTTGTGGGTCCGAATTTCAAATTGGTCCATCGATTTTTTATCGACGTGCGGGGAGCGATTCACTGTGAACTTCTCGATCAACGTCGGCAGCGGAATCGGCCCGGCGACCCGCGCGCCCGTGCGCTTGGCCGTCTCGACGATGTCAACTGCGGATTGATCGAGCATGCGATGATCAAACGCCTTCAAACGAATCCGGATACGCTGGCCGTTGCTCATTTCGTCTCCTTTTGATCGAGAATTCCGGCGACCAGATTCTGCGGCACTGGTTCGAAGTGCGAAGGTTCCATCGAGTAGCTTGAGCGGCCCTTGGAAAGAGAACGGATTGCGGTGGCGTAACCGAACAGTTCGGCCAGCGGAACTTCCGCATGAATGATCGTCAGATTGCCGCGCGTCTCGATGCTGCTGATGCTACCGCGGCGGCGGCTCAGGTCGCCACAAATGTCGCCTTGAAATTCTTCCGGCGTGATGTTTTCGACCTTCATGATCGGCTCAAGCAAAATCGGTTTGCCCTGCTTAAAGCCGTCTTTCATGGCGAAAATCGCTGCCAGTTTGAAAGCGAGCTCGCTGGAATCGACTTCGTGAAAGCTCCCGTAAACGATATCGACTTCAACATCAACAACTGGATAACCGCCAAGAACGCCGTTCAGCACAGCTTCGTCGATGCCTTTTTTAACCGCGGGAATGTATTCGCGCGGAATAATGCCGCCGACGATCTTGTTTTCGACAACCAAGCCGCTGCTTCGAGAGCCGGGGCGCACATCTACTTCGACGTGGCCGTACTGGCCACGACCGCCTGACTGTTTGATTAATTTACCAACGCCGTGGGCACTCGTGGTAATGGTCTCGCGATACGCGATCTGCGGTTTGCCCGCATTTGCGTCCACTTTGAACTCGCGGAACATGCGGTCGCGAATAATTTCCAGGTGCAACTCGCCCATGCCGGCAATGATCGTCTGGCCTGTATCTTCGTGCGTGTAGACGCGGAATGTCGGATCTTCTTCAGCGAGACGTTGCAGCGCGACCCCCATCTTTTCCTGATCCAATTTTGTCTTTGGCTCGATAGCCATTGAAATGACAGGATCAGGAAACGTCGGCGGCTCGAGCAGGATTGGATGATCTTCATCGCACAACGTGTCCCCCGTAGTGATATTTTTAATGCCGACAATTGCGGCGATGTCGCCCGAGTAACAAGTCTCGATGTCCTCGCGCTTGTCAGCTTGAATTTGAATCAGACGTGAGATGCGCTCGCGTTTGTTCGTGCGCGGATTGTAAACGGTGTCGCCTTTCGAAAGTGTGCCGGAGTACACGCGGAAAAAGACAAGTTTGCCCACGAATGGATCGCTCCACAATTTGAATGCAAGCGAACAGAAATTGCCATTGTCATCGGTCGGCGCTTCCATTGGCTCGCCTGTGTCAGGGTCCTGACCCTTGGCCGGCGGAATATCGAGTGGGCTCGGCAGATAATCGACCACGGCATCGACCAGATACTGCACACCTTTATTCTTGAGTGCCGAACCGGCAACGACCGGCACGAACTTGTTGGCGATGGTTTGGCGCCGAATGCCCGCTTTCAGCAGCTCAGGCCCGACCGGCTTTTCTTCGAGAACGGCCTCCGCGATTTCGTCGTCGAGATTTGAAATTTGCTCGACCAGATCGTTGTACGCCTTATCGACTTGATCGACATACTCTTTTGGAACATCGGCGAGCTCGTACGTCGATCCAAGCTGATCGCTGTCCGAATAAATGACCGCTTTCCTATTGATAACGTCGACCTGGCCTTTGAACTGATCTTCTTTGCCGAGCGGAAGCAGAACCGGCCAAGCGTTTGCTCCGAGTTTTTTACGCATGCTGTCGATCGACATCTTAAAGTCAGCACCGACGCGGTCCATTTTGTTGATGAACGCGATGCACGGGACATTGTATTTCGTCGCCTGCCGCCAAACCGTTTCCGATTGCGGCTGCACGCCCGCAACGGCGTCAAAAACCGCGATTGCACCGTCGAGCACTCGAAGTGAACGCTCCACTTCCGCCGTGAAGTCAACGTGGCCGGGCGTGTCGATAATATTGATGCGCTGCTTGATTCCCTCGAAAATTTTGTAAACACCGGGTTCTTTGTTCTGCGTCCATGCACACGTCGTCGCCGCGGATGTAATAGTGATGCCCCGCTCGCGTTCCTGCTCCATCCAGTCGGTCACGGTCGTGCCTTCATGCACCTCGCCGATTTTGTGGATCATCCCGGTGTAAAATAGGACGCGCTCCGTCAACGTCGTCTTGCCGGCGTCAATGTGCGCGGCAATTCCGATGTTCCGCGTCCGCTCGAGCGGAAACTTGCGATCTGGCGAATTAGGATTCTTCGCCACACGTTTTTGTTCGAGCGTAGCAGGCATGATCGTCACCAGCGGAAATGCGCAAACGCGCGGTTCGCTTGGGCCATTTTATGTGTGTCTTCGCGTTTTTTGATCGCGCTGCCCTGACCTGAAGCCGCGTCTTTGATCTCATGTGCCAGCGCATCGGCCATTGGCGTCCCGCGGCGATTATCGGCGTATTGCACGATCCACCGCATGGCGAGCGACATTTGGCGGGCCGGCGTCACTTCCATCGGCACTTGGTAAGTCGCGCCACCGACGCGGCGCGATTTCACTTCCAGACGCGGCCTGACGTTTTCCAGCGCTTTGTTTAAAACTTCGAGCGGATCGACCGAGTCAGAACCTTCACGCGATTTATCAATCGCAGTATAAACGATCCGTTCCGCCAGGGACTTCTTCCCCCGCTTCATCACGGTGGAAATGAGACGCGCGACCGCGGGACTCCCGTATCGGGAATCGACGCGCTCCTCTTTTTTGTAAACTTTCCGCCGCCGTGACATTGTCGATTTTCCTATCCAAAATTATTTCTTTTCTGCGCTTTCCTTCGCCGCGGCGGCTTGCTTGCCCCCGCCGCCACCTCCGCCAGCGCCCCCTTTCGGACGCTTCGCACCGTATTTCGATCGGCTGCGACGGCGACCGTCCACGCCAAGTGAGTCGAGCGTGCCGCGCACAATGTGGTAGCGCACACCCGGCAAATCTTTCACGCGCCCCCCGCGCACGAGCACGATGGAGTGCTCCTGGAGATTGTGCCCTTCGCCCGGAATGTAGGCAATCACTTCCTGGCCGTTCGTCAAGCGCACCTTCGCCACTTTGCGCAAGGCAGAATTCGGTTTCTTCGGCGTGCGCGTCATCACCTGGACGCATACGCCGCGCCGCTGGGGGCAATCGGTCAGCGCCGGCGACTTCGATTTCACCGACACTTTGCGACGTCCTTTTCGAATTAGCTGGTTAATCGTGGGCATTTTTTTAACAACGCGCCGCCCGAGGTTGTAATCCGGGCGACAAAAAACCCGCTCAGGCCGCGTAATAAACTCCTCACGCGCCTGTGCGGTGAATGCGGAATATAGAGGGCAAACCGCGCCCTGCAAAGAATATTTTGACCGCAGATTTGTCATTTCGTTCTCTGTCGAGGAATTTCTCATTTCGAATCCGAAAATGTTCGAACTCCTCGCACAAGACCGACAAACAAAAGCGCGGCGCGGTCGCTTAACGATGGCGCATGGGGTGATTGAAACGCCGGCATTTATCCCTGTAGGAACGCAAGGCAGCGTGAAAGGGGTGAGTCCGCGCGAGCTGCGCGAGCTCGACGCCCAGATCATTCTTGGGAATGCGTATCATCTGTTCGTTAGGCCGGGCCTGGATGTGATCCGGCATTTCGGTGGACTTCACCGCTTCATGAAGTGGAACGGACCGATCCTGACCGACAGCGGCGGTTACCAGATTTTTTCGCTCGCCAGATTGCGCAAAATTACCGAGGAGGGCGTGCATTTTCAGAATCACATTGATGGAACGCCGACGTTCATCAGTCCTGAAATCGCGATGGAGATTCAAACAACGCTCGGCAGCGACATCGCGATGGTGCTCGACGAATGCGCTCCGTATCCATGTAACTACGATTACGCGGCGCGCAGCGCGGAAATGACGGCCCGCTGGGCGGCAAGATGCAAAAAAACTGTAGAGACGGGTGTCTCACGCGCATTTAGTGACAATGCGGCTGAGACAGCCGCCCCTACAGCCCGGCAGCGTGTTTTCGGCATTGTTCAAGGCGCGACGTTTGATGATCTGCGTAAATCAAGCGCGCAGGCGATTGTCGATCTTAATTTCGACGGCTACGCGATTGGCGGAGTGAGCGTCGGCGAGCCCGAGGAGGAAATGATGCGCGCAGTTGAGTCGGCCGAGCCGTGTTTGCCCAAACGAAAACCACGTTACGCGATGGGCCTCGGCACGCCGCCTCAATTGCTGGAAATGGTCGCGCGGGGAATGGACATGTTCGATTGCGTTTTGCCGACGCGACTGGCACGCAATGGGACCGCCTTTACCTCGACAGGCACGCTCAATTTGAAAAACGCTGAGTTCGCGCTGGACAAGAGTCCGATCGAAGAAAACTGCGCATGTCCAACCTGTCGCGAATTTGCCCGTGGATATGTTCGCCATCTTATTAAGGCCGAAGAAATTCTCGGGTTGCGGCTGATCACATTGCACAACCTGCATTTTTATCTCGATCTGATGAGGCAAGCACGCGCCGCAATAGAAAACGGAACGTTCAACGAATTTCGAAAGCGTTTTGTTTCAAATTACAAGACGCGGGACGCCGATCTTGCGACGGTGTAGCGACGGCTGTCCTCAGCCGCACGGTTAGATCTGCGCGTGAGGACACGCGCCTCTACAACAACCGGCAAAGAAGAAATTGCAGCAGCCGCTATCGGGTTTAAGGTGCGCTCTCCAATTGGTGTCGTATGCTCCACGCGCTGTTAGCCCAGGCACAAAGTCCCGCTCCAACCGGTCCCGGCGGCGGTATCGGGTTTTTTGTGCCGTTCATTTTCATTTTCATCATCATGTATTTTGTGATGTTCCGGCCGCAGAAAAAACGCCAGGAACAGCAGCAAAAATTGGTCTCGAGTTTAAAGACGGGCGATCGCGTCGTGACAAACGGTGGCATTCACGGCCTCATCTCCAACGTGAAGGAGACCACTGTAATCGTAAAGGTGGCCGATAACGTGAAGATCGAAATGGAAAAATCGGCGATCACTACTGTCCTGTCGACGCAGAGTTGACGCGTTGAAGAGTTAAAACGTCAAGAACAATGAGCAAATCGAAAATACGATGACTCCCGCGCTTACATTCTTTATCGGACTGGTGATGCTGCTCCTCTTCGGCTGGTATTTTGCGACTGACCAGGGACTGCGGAAACGGTTGCTCGCTTTAACGCTAACGGTTTTGCTCGTTGTGTTCAGCGTCGTCACGATCTGGCCGCCGCAGAAAAAGATCGCGCTCGGTCTCGATATCCAAGGCGGAACTTCCTTTCTCATCCGGCTCGTGCCTGGCGATAAGACGATCAATAAAGCCATGCTCGACCAGGCAGTCGAGGTCATTCGCAAACGGGTCGATTACTTCGGCGGAGGCGAACCGATCATCAGTCCGGTCGGGAGCGATCGGATTCTCGTCCAGATTCCGGGACTCGACACCGCAAAAATTCAGGAAGCGCGGGATCAACTCTCACGCGTGGCCAAGCTCGAGTTTCGCCTGGTTTATCCGGATAGCGGCGAACGGTTGCGCGCGATCGATGCCGGCAAGGAAGTGATCCCACCGGAGTACCGCATCGAAACCTACAAACATCCCGGCGAAGGAAATGAAAAACCGACGGAGGAGCGGTTACTTGTCAAAAAGAAAGCCGACCTCGGCGGCGACCGCGTTTCAGCATCCAATGCTTACTACGGCAACGAGGGTTGGACGGTGCAGTTGAAATTCGACAGCGAAGGCGCCAAAAAATTCGGACAGATCACCGAGCAATACAAAGGTCACCGCTTCGCCATTGTTCTCGATGGAGTCATTCAGTCTGCCCCGGTGATTCGCGATGCCATCTACGGCGGCGATGCGATCATCACCGGAAAGTTCGGTGAGCAGGAGGCGCGCGGTCTCGCTAGCGTACTGGAGAACCCATTACAAACGCCAGTGAGCATTGAAGAAGAGCGCAGCGTTTCGCCTACGCTCGGGATGGATTCGATTCGGGCGAGCATTCTCGCCGGATTAGTCGGACTGGCCATCACCCTCGTCTCTGTAGCGGTTTACTATAAAATTCCCGGCCTCGTCGCAAATCTTGCGCTCATCATCAACCTCATCGTGTTGATCGGAGCACTTACCATGTTCCGATTCGTGCTCACGCTTCCGGGAATTGCCGGCATCATTTTGACCATCGGCCTGTCGGTGGACGCGAGCGTGCTCATTTACGAACGATTGCGCGAAGAAATGGCTCTCGGAAAATCGCTCAAGATCGCCATGAAAGCAGCTTATGAGAAAGCTTTTAGCTCCATCTTTGACGCTAACGTGACGACGTTGATAACGGCGCTGATTCTATTTTGGAAAGCGAGCGGGCCGGTTAAGGGTTTCGCTATCTCACTTACGCTCGGAATTTTGGCCTCGTTGTTCACGGCCCTCATCGTCGGCCGGAATTTTCTCGGTTGGTTTGTCGATACGGGGCGATTGAAGCGCGTCTCGATGTTGCATTTGATTTCATCGAAGAACATCAATTTCCTCGGCAAAGGCTTCATCGCCTGCATGTGTTCGCTAGCGCTGCTCCTGGCTGGCGCGATGGCATTTTATAAGCGTGGCGATCGCAACTTCGGTGTCGATTTCAAAGGCGGCGACTTGGTGACGTTGAGCGCGCCGAGCAAGATCGACATCGGACAAGTTCGTGACGCCCTGAAGCCGATTGGCTTTGCCGACGCATCGATTCAGGAGTCGGCTCAGGGCGGCAAGAGTTACATCACCGTACGCACGCCGTTGAACACGAGTGACAAGGTGGCAAAACAGATCACACAATCGATGCCAAACGCGGCCTTTAAGGTGGAAGGATCGGAGCGAGTCGGCGCGCTCGTGGGTGGTGAACTTGCGAGAAATTCGCTGGTTGCGCTCGGCCTTGGCATCCTGGGAATTTTAATCTTCGTAACTTTTCGCTTTGAGCTTTCCTTCGCCGTTGGGGCGATTGTCGCCCTTTTGCACGACGTCCTCATCACAGTCGGTATGTTCTCGCTCCTCGACCGCGAGCTCACTCTCACTATGGTTGGCGCGGTCCTGACGATTGCTGGCTATTCAATCAACGACACGATCGTTGTTTACGACCGGATCCGGGAAGGTTTGGCCAGTGGCCGGCGCGGTACGATCGAGGAAATCATGAACTCAAGCATCAACCAAACACTGAGTCGCACAATTCTTACAAGCACCGTGACGCTTATCCCGATTCTCTGCTTGTTTTTCTTTGGCGGCGCGGTGCTGCGCGACTTTTCGCTTGCCATTATTATCGGCGTAGTAGTCGGAACTTACTCCTCAATCTTTATCGCTTCGCCCATTGTCCTCTGGTGGACTCGCGCCCGCGGTGGCAGTGCCACCGCCCTGCGGCGCGAAATCACGCAAAAAGCCGCCGCAGCCAATCCGGCTGCTCGGTAATGGGAAGTGGCAGAACGACGGCGCGCACGGCGGTCTCGTCGTAGCGCGCCGGAAGCGGAAGTGACGCGCCTACCTTCGCGCGTTGGTAGGGCGGGCAGCTAGGGGCAGCCGTGGTTTTGGGCCTTTTGCCGTCGATTCATCAAAGTTGACGAACTTGCCTCGCCCGAGTAGGCTCGGCCCGGTCAAGCAAGGGATTTTAATTCAGGACAGGAGTGATTATTGATGCCAGAAGTGATCGTTCGTAAAGGTGAACCCGTCGATCGCGCATTAAAGCGGCTGAAAAACAAGCTGGATGCAGAGGGCATTCTCGAGGAGGTCCGGCGCCTGCGTGCGTTCGAGACACCAAATCAAAAGAGCCGCCGCAAAGCGAAAGCCAACGCGAAACGTGGCCGAACGAAATTCCGGTTTAATCCATCCTGACAATTTGGATTGCGGAACCGGCGGATTGCGAAAAACAAGAAGCCATCACGCTCCAAAGCGTGAATTATAAGGCGTCTGTGTCAGACGCCATTTGTCGAACGATTAGCGTCTCCTAGAATGGAGCCGCGGGGACGCGAGCGACATAGACAGGAAGCCCCGAATGGGCGAGGTAGCGTGAGCGAGCGAGTCAAATTCCCTGTGAAAACGTACCCGCCTCCTAAGACCGCTGTTCGCTGACGTCTTTTGCAGCAAAAAATTTACGGACCGCTTCTAACAAGCCGTCGATGTCGTGTCGTCGCGCCTCGATGTCGATCTTTAAACCGCAATCGCGCGCAGTTTTGGACGTGATCGGGCCGATGCTTGCGATTTGCATTCCTTTCGGCCACGGCAATCCAAGCGCGAGAAAATTTTCGACGGTCGAGGAACTGGTGAACGTGATGAGATCGGCCCCTTGCTCTAGCAGCTGCCGGCGTGCGCCGGTAGTGTCGCGTGTTTCCGGGACCGTCCGATAAGCGAACGCTTCGTCCACGATTGCCCCCAAAGTTGAGAGTTCTTTTGGAAGGACATCCCGTGCCTTTTCCGCGCGCACCAGCAGAATTCGCAAATTCTCCACGTCACCCTGTTTTCGAAACTCCCGCACGACCGCTTCGGCGACGAATTCGTCTGGTTGAAGATCGACATGCAGATGAAAATCCTTCACCCGCTGCGCGGTAGCCGGGCCGATGGTGGCGATCCGCACGCCGCCGATCTCGCGGGCGTCGTCGTAGAGCTTGAAAAAAATCTCGAAGAACGCCTCGACGCCAGTTGCGCTTGTGAAAGCGATCCAGTCGTAAGTGTGCGCGTCCTGCACTAATTCCGCGAACGCGCGCAAATCGCTCGGCGGCTCGATCCGAATCGTTGGCAACTCCAGGACATCTGCGCCGAGCGCACGCAGCTTGCTGCTTAGCGCGCTCGCCTGTTTTCGCGTCCGCGTCACGACAATCCGTTTCCCGGAAAGCGGCCTTTTCTCACACCAATTCAAGCTTTCCCGCAAGGCAACAACCTCGCCAAACACCGCGACCGCTGGCGGTTCGAAACCACGATCGAGAGCCCGCTCTGCGATGTTTCGCAACGTTCCCGTCAACGTTTCCTGGCGTCCGGTGGTTGCCCAGCGAACCAGCGCCACAGGCAAATCCTCCCGCACACCTTGTTTGAGCATTTCACTCGTAATCGCTTCAAGACGTTCCACGCCCATCAACATTACTTGCGTACCGCCCAGTTTCGCTAACGCGGCGTAATCAATCGCGCTTTCGGTCTTCGCCGGATCTTCGTGTCCGGTAAAAAATGTGACGTGCGAATTCTCGGACCGATGCGTCACTGGAATTCCTGCGTAAGCCGGGCCGGCAATGGCCGAAGTAATCCCTGGCACAATCTCAAATTCAATTCCGGCATCGACAATGGCCTTCGCTTCTTCAGCGCCTCGCCCAAAAACAAATGGATCGCCGCCTTTTAACCGGACAATCTGTTTTCCTTCGCGCGCTTTCTTGGCCAGGAGCGCGTTGATTTCTTGCTGCCTCAGGGAGTGTTCGCCCGCTTTTTTTCCTGCATAAATTATTTCCGCGTTATCCCGCGCCCAGCCGAGCATTTCCGGATTCGCCAGATGATCATAAACGATCACGTCCGCCTGCTCGATGCACTCCTTTGCGCGCAAGGTGACCAAACCAAGATCGCCCGGTCCCGCGCCAACGAGATAAACCTTTCCGTTCTCGTCTTTGCTTTTGCTCTTACTCTTGCTCTCCATTGATTTGCCGCAACAGCTCCCCAGCCAAACCCTCGCCATCGTCACATGTTCCTTCAACTCTGGCTTCGCGTGGCGCCACCGATGGTTGATCGAAAACTTGAGCGCGCAATTTCATCATGCCGTTTTCGATCGTCGCCAGAACGGCAACCGGCGAATTGCAGTCGCCTTGCAACAAACGCAAAAACTCCCGTTCGGCTCGCAAACAAAGCAGCGTCTCGTGATCGTTTGCGGAACCGACAATCGCTCTCATCCCTTCATCCCCTGCGCGAATTTGGAGGGCGATGACTCCTTGTCCGCCTGCGGGGAGAAAACTTTCGCGCGGGAGGACCTCGACAAAGAACTGCCGGCTTTCGAAACTGATTTCGGGCTGCGTCAGCGAGAGGCCCAGCCGCTCAAGTCCGGCACGTGCAAGCACAATTGCGTCCCAATTGTTCTCGGCGAGTTTGCGCAACCGAGTCGGCACATTGCCACGAAGATCGACAAACACGAGCCCTGGATGTTTCCAGGCGAGCTGATGTTTCCTCCGTACACTGCCGGTCGCGATCGTTGCATCTTCCCGAAGCGCCACTAAGCCTCCCGGTCGTTTTGCAACCAGCACGTCATCCAGTTGCGCGCGCGATAGAACCGCTGCGATCTCTGTGTCAGCAGTCAATTCGCTCGGCAAATCCTTAGCGCTGTGCACGGCAAGATCGACATCTCCCGCAAGCAGCGTCTTCTCGATTTCCGCAGTGAATAATCCTTTTCGACCATGGGGCGACGCTCCAGATCGCGAACGCGGTTCATCCCCTTTGGTCCGGACGATTTTTGTTTCAATCGAAAGATCCGGCCATTTTTCCCGCAATACCTGTTCCACCAGTCGCGCCTGGGCACGCGCCAGCTCGCTGCCACGCGTTCCGATTACGATCTTATTGACCATCCCGACAAATGTAGCGTCGGTATTCTGTAGGGGAAGCCGTTGGCTTCTCTCGTCACAATTCCGAAGTGTGTAGTGGTGTTTCCCCCAACGCTCGATGCTCGGTACTCGGCGCCTTGCAATTCAATTTATCGGAAATCGATTTGCCAAAATCCGCGACGTGTTCAGCAATGATCGCTTCGGCAACGCTGATTTGCTCGCGGCGAAGCGCGAGGGATTGCTCCGCGACTGATTGCAAAGAATCGATGTCGTACAGATAGACGCCGTGCATTTCGTTTACGCTTGGATCGACATCACGTGGCACCGCGATGTCGATGATGAAAAGCGGACGATCGACGCGATTGCGCAGCATTGGCGCGAGACTTTCTGGCGTAAGCAGCGCCGTTTCCGAAGATGTCGATGTAATCAGGATATCAATCTCGCGGCATTGCTGCGGCCATTCATCGAATCGAACACCTCGTCCACCCACGAGCCGGGCTAGTTCCTGCGCGCGATCCGTCGAACGATTG
>Ga0209807_1000458_pt1 | contig 18683 bp, 18 predicted proteins | sample GraSoiAngelo_154_FD_186168 | JGI IMG/M metagenome (GOLD analysis project Ga0209807, IMG submission 186168) | Grasslands soil microbial communities from the Angelo Coastal Reserve, California, USA - 14_1009_13_20cm (SPAdes) (version 2) | ecosystem: Environmental > Terrestrial > Soil > Grasslands ... | reverse complement strand
GCGGCCGATCTCGCCGCGCACTTCGGCGTCGCCTCGCTCGACGCCTTCGGCGTCGGCGATCTCACCCTCGGCCTGTCCGCGGCCGCCGCCGCGCTCGCCTACGTCCGCGCGACCCAGGGCGAGCGGCTCGGTCACCTGGCGCGGCTCGGGCGCCTCACCGCCGCCGACTGCCTCACCCTCGACGAGACGGCGGTCGAGACGCTGGAGCTGCTGCGCGCGGCCGACGGCACCGTGCGCAACTCACTCGTCGGCGCGCTCGACGAGACGGTGACGCCGATGGGCGCGCGCCTGCTGCGCCAGTGGGTGCTCCAGCCGCTGCGCGACCCGGCGCGCATTCGCGAGCGGCAGGACGCGATCGGCGCCCTCGTCGGGGCGCCGGAGACGCGCTCGCGTCTGCGCGCGCCGCTGCGCGCGATCGGCGATCTCGAGCGCCTGACCAGCCGCGCCACCCTCGGCGTCGCCCACGCCCGGGATCTCGTCGCGCTGCGCGGCTGCCTGGTGCCGATCGACGGCGTGCGCGCGGCGTGCGCGGGGGCGGCGGCGCCGCTGCTGGAGGGGGCGCGGGCCGCGCTCGCCGAGCTCGACGACCTGCGCGCGCTCCTGGAGGCCGCGCTGGTCGACGAGCCGCCCCTCACGCTGGCCGACGGCGGTGTGATCCGCGCGACCTGGAACGAGGCCCTGCACGCCATCGTGAGCGACGCCGCGGAGGCGCGGCGCTGGATCGCCGGTCTCGAGGAGCGCGAGCGCGCGCGCACGGGCCTCTCGAGCCTGCGCGTGCGCTTCAACCGCGTGTTCGGCTACGGCATCGAGGTCAGCCACGCGCAGGCCTCGCGGGTGCCCGACCAGTACGTGCGGCGGCAGACGCTCACGGGGACGGAGCGCTACGTGACGCCGGAGCTCAAGGACTACGAGGCCAAGGTGCTCGGCGCCGAGGAGCGCCGCCGGCGGCTGGAACAGGAACTGTTCGAAGACGTGCGCGGACGCGTGGCCGCGCGTGCCGCGCCGCTGCTGGTCACCGCCCGGGCGCTGGCGCTGCTGGACGTCGTCGCCGCGCTCGCGGAGGTGGCGCACGTGCGTGGGCACGTGCGCCCCGAGGTCGATGCGGGCGACGCGCTCGAGATCGTCGAGGGCCGCCATCCCGTGCTGGAGGCGCGCTCCGGCGAGCCGGTCACGCCCAACGACATCGCGCTCGACGCGCAGGCGCGCATCATCATCCTGACCGGCCCGAACATGGCCGGGAAGTCCGTCTACCTGCGGCAGGCGGGGCTCATCGCCATCCTCGCTCAGATGGGCGCGTGGGTGCCCGCCCGCTCCGCGCGCATCGGTGTGCTGGACCGCGTGTTCACGCGCGTGGGCGCCCAGGACAATCTCGCGCGCGGCCAGTCGACCTTCCTCGTGGAGATGGTCGAGGCGGCGTCGATCCTCAACAATGTCACGCCGAGGAGTCTCGTGCTGCTCGACGAGGTCGGGCGCGGCACCTCTACCTTCGACGGCCTGGCCATCGCGTGGGCGGTGGTGGAGGACCTGCACGATCGGATTCCCGGGGCCAAGGTCTTGTTCGCCACGCACTTCCACGAGCTGACGCAGCTGGCCGGGCGGCTGCCCGCCGTGCGCAACTTCCACGTGGACGTGCGCGAGTGGAACGACGAGATCGTCTTTTTGCACAAGGTGCGCGCCGGTGGCACCGACCGCTCCTACGGCATCCAGGTCGCGCGGCTGGCGGGGCTGCCGCTGCCGGTGATCGCGCGCGCCAAGGCGCTGCTCGCGCGGTTCGAGGAGCAGGGCCAGGCCACCGCCGAGGCGGCCGACGCCGTGCAGCTCGGGCTCTTCGCCGCGCCCGCCGCGCCCGACCCGGTGGCCGCGGAGATCGCGGGGCTCGACCTGGCCCACATTACGCCGATGGAAGCGCTGAATCTGCTGGCGAAATGGCAGCAGGGGCGGCGGGGCGCGTGATGCGAATTCGGCGGCTGCCAGATCATCTGGTGAACAAGATCGCCGCGGGCGAGGTGGTCGAGCGGCCGGCCTCGGCCGCGAAGGAGCTGGTGGAGAACGCGCTCGATGCGGGTGCCGGCGCCATCGCGGTGGACCTGCGCGACGGCGGCGCCGCGCTCGTGCGCGTGACCGACGACGGCGCGGGCATGACGGCGGAGGAGCTGCCGCTGGCGCTCGAGCGCCACGCGACCTCGAAGCTGCCGAGCGACGCCGACCTCGACGCGATCGCGACGCTCGGCTTTCGCGGGGAGGCGCTGGCGGCGATCGTCGCCGTCTCGCGGTTCACCGTGACGAGCCGCGCGCGGGGCGCCGCCGAGGGGCTGCGGCTGGCCGGCGAGGGCGGCGCGATCGCCCAGCGGCTCACGGTCCCCTGCGAGACCGGCACCACCGTGGAGGTCCGCGACCTCTTCTTCAACACCCCCGCGCGCCTCAAGTTCCTCAAGTCGGCGACGACCGAGCTCGGCGCCACGCTCCGCGCGCTCACGCAGCTGGCGCTCGCGCATCCGGAGGTGCAGTTCCGCGTCGCCCACAACGGCCGCGCGTCGCTCACGGCGCCCGCGGCCAAGGACGTGCGCGAGCGGGCGGGCGCCGTCTGGAGCTGGACGATCGCGCAGCGCCTGCTGCGCGTGGATCGCGCCGAGCATGGCCTGCGCGTCCACGGCTTCGCGAGCCCGCCCGACCTCACGCGGGGCGGCCGCGACGACATCGTGATCATCGTCAACGGCCGGCCCGTGCGCGATCCCGCGCTGCTGCATGCGACCCTCGCCGCCTACCGTCCGCTGCTCGCGCGCGATCGCTTCCCGCTGGTCGTGCTCGCCGTCGACATGCCGGCGGCCGACGTCGACGCCAACGTGCACCCGACGAAGGCCTGGGTGCGCTTCCGCCATCCGCGCCTCGTGCAGGAGATGCTCGCCGCGGCCCTCCACGCCGCGCTCCGCGCGCCCGACGTCGTGCCGACGATGGGCGCGGCGGCGACCGCGATGTGGAGCGGCGGCGCGGCCGGAGAATCCTCCCCGGGGGAGGACAGGCCCTCCGAGGCGGAGGACAAGCAGCACGCGCTGTTCGCCGAGACGCCGGCTCCCTATGGGCCGGGACGCTTCGGCCGCGTTCTGGGCCAGGTGCAGGACACCTTCATCGTTGCCACCAGCGACGACGAGGTCTTCTTTCTCGACCAGCACGTCGTCCACGAGCGCGTGCTCTTCGAGCGGCTCGAGACCGAGCTGGCCCTCGGCGCGCCGCCGTCGCAGGCGCTGCTCTTCCCCGAGACCGTCGATCTGCCGCCGGCCGCGCGCACGCTGCTCGAGCGCTGGCGCCCGACGCTCGAGCGGCTGGGTTTCGCCTTCGAGCCGCGGCCGGGCGGGGCGCTGGTCGTCAGCGCGGTGCCGGCGCTGCTCAAGGGCGATGAGCCAAGGCGCCTGCTGGAGGCGGCGGTGGACGAGCTGGGCGGGCCCAAGGCCGACGCGCCGGCGATGGAGCGCGCGCTCGCGTTCGTGGCGTGTCGCGGCGCGATCAAGGCCAACACGCCGCTGGCGCGCGAGGAGATGGAGCGCCTCGTCGGCGACCTCGGCCAGACGCGCACCCCCTACTTCTGCCCCCACGGCCGCCCGATCGTGAGCCGCGTCTCCATGCAAGACATCCGCCGCGAGCTGAAGCGGACATGGTAGTGCGAGCCGCAGGACGTCGTGGGGCTGGGGCCCCACCGTCCGAGGCGAGCCTACCAATAATAGTGCGAGCCGCCGGTCGTGCGACGGGCGCGGCGAGCCTGTGATGGCCCGGGTAGTGCGGGCGGCAGCCGAAGGGTAGACTGCCACTGATGTCCGACAAGCCGCCGCTTCTCGTCATCGCCGGCCCCACGGGCGTAGGCAAGACGGCCGCCGCCGTCGCGCTCGCCGGCCGCCTGCCGATCGAAGTCGTGTCGGCGGACTCGCGCCAGGTCTACCGCGGCATGGACGTCGCGACCGGCAAGCCGACCGACGAGGAGCGCCGGGCGGTGCGCCATCACCTGGTCGACATCGTGGATCCCGACGATCGCTACGACGCCGCGCGCTTCGCCCGGGATGCGCGCGCGGCGATCGGCGCGATCCGCGAGCGCGGCCGGCTGCCGGTCGTCGTGGGCGGCACCGGACTCTACATTCGCGCGCTCCTGCGCGGGCTCGATCCCGCGACGCCCGCGGATCCGGCGTTCCGCGCCGAGCTGGCGGACATCGCGGCCCGCGAAGGGCGGCCGGCGCTGCATGCGCGGCTGGCTGCCCAGGCGCCCGCGCTGGCCCGGCGGCTGCATCCGAACGACCACGTGAGGGTCATTCGCGCGCTCGAGCTCGTGCGGGCGGGCAGTCCCGCCGGGCAGGCTCAGACGCGCTGGCGCGAGCGCGTCGCCGACTGGGACGTCGTCTACGTCGGCCTCACGCAGGATCGCGCGCGGCTCGACGACCGGCTGCGTCGGCGCGCGCAGGCGATGGTCGACGCCGGCCTCGAGGGCGAGGTGCGCGGTCTCCTGGCGCGTGGCTACGCGCCGACGCTGGCCGCGATGCAGGGACTCGGGTACCGCGAGTTCATCCGGGTCGTGCACGGACAGCTGGACGCGGACGAGGCGCTGAGACTCATGCGGCGCGACACCCAGCGCTACGCGCGCCGGCAGTGGACGTGGTTCGCCCGTGAGCCGGAGCTGGCGTGGATCGACGTGGAGGCGGCCGAGGCCGCGGGGGGCGTGGCGGCGGCGATCGAGGCGAGACTCAAGCAGGAGGGCCGGATCGGGTGAGACAGCGCGTGAACGGCGGCACCGGCCGCGGACACGAGGTGGGACGCCTGCGCGAGCGCGCGATGCTGGCGGCGCTGCAGCGGCAGAAGCAGCGACGCGTGGACGTCGAAGAATCGCTCGAGGAGCTGGCGGGGCTGGCGGCGGCGGCGGGCGCGACGGTGGCCGAGCGTGTGATCCAGGAGCGGCAGGCGGCGACGCCGTCGCTCTACTTCGGCAGCGGCAAGGTCGAGGAGATGGCCGAGGCCGCGCGCGCCGGCGGCGTGAATCTGTTCGTCTCGGACGATGCGCTCTCGCCGATCCAGGAGCGCAACCTCGCCGAGGCGCTCGGCATCAAGGTGATCGACCGCACCGCGCTCATCCTCGACATCTTCGCGCAGCGCGCGCGCAGCGCCGAGGGCAAGCTGCAGGTCGAGCTGGCGCAGCTCACGTACCTGCTGCCACGGCTCGTCGGTCAGTGGAAGCATCTCGAGCGACTGGGCGGCGGCATCGGCACGCGCGGCCCGGGCGAGACGCAGCTGGAGTCCGATCGCCGGGTGATCCGCCAGCGCGTGCAGAAGCTCAAGCGGGAGCTGCAGGGCGTGCAGGCGCACCGGCGGCTGCAGCGTGCCGGCCGACGGCGCTCCGGCGTGCCCGTCGTCGCGCTCGTCGGCTACACCAACGCCGGCAAGACGACGCTGCTGAACCGCCTGACCGGCTCGCATCTCACCGCGGCCGACCAGCTGTTCGTGACCCTCGATCCGGCCGCGCGGCTCGTGGAACGGCCGGCGCGCCGGCCGTTCATCCTGACCGATACCGTCGGCTTCATCCGCAAGCTGCCGCACGAGCTGGTGGCGGCCTTCCGCGCCACGCTGGAGGAGCTGACGGAGGCCGACGTGCTGGTGCACGTCGTGGACGCCGGCCATCCGGCGCTCGAGGAGCACATGGCGGCGGTCGACTCGCTGCTGCGCGAGCTGGAGGTGGCGGATCGGCCGACCGTGCTCGCGCTCAACAAGGTCGACCGGCTCGACGAGGCGCAGGCGGGCGCCGTCCTCGCCGGCCGCCGCGCCGCCGTCGCCCTCTCCGCGGCGACGGGGGAGGGCGTGGAGACGCTGCTCGACGCGGTCGAGAAGGCGCTGCCCATCTCCGGCGCGGTGACGCTGCGCATCCCGCACGGCGACGGCGCGGCGCTGGCGCTCTGCTACGAGCGGGGGCGCGTGCTGGCGCGCGCCGATCAGCCGGGGCACGTCACGCTGGAGGTCGAGCTGCCCGGCCCGGCGCTCGCGGCCGTCGCGGGCTATCGGGTCGAGCGCGTGTTAGACTGACGCCTTAAATGGGCCTCGCCAACTGGCTGACGGTACTACGCATTCTCTTGATCCCGGTGTTCGTCTCGCTGCTCGTCTATCGCAAGCCCGGGCCGGCCCTCGTCGTGTTCGTCGCGGCGGCGCTGACGGACCTTCTCGACGGCTATGTCGCGCGGCACCATGGGCTTTCGAGCCGGCTCGGCGCCTTCCTCGATCCCATGGCCGATAAGCTGCTGCTCGTGTCGTCCTTCGTGACCCTCACGTGGCTCAAGGCGCTGCCGTTCTGGATCGCCGCCGTCGTGATCAGTCGCGACCTCATCCTCATGGTCGGCGCGCTCGTCATCCACATGGCGGGCGGCCGCATCTACCCGCGGCCCACGCGGGCGGGGAAGATCGCGACCTTCTTTCAGATCCTCACCGTGCTCACGGGCCTCGCCACCCGCTTCGTGCCGGTCGGCCCCGCGCTGATCGCGGTCATGTGGCTGGCGGCGGCGTTCACGATCGTCTCGGGCCTGCAGTACATCGTGCAGGGCATGCGCTTTCTGAACACCGCGCACGCCGCGGAGCGGGAGGCCGATGAAGCCTCGTTCCTCCGCTGAGGGCGTCGTGGTCGCGGCCGTGCGCGCCCGCACGCCGGCGGCGGCGGCCGGGCTCGTGCCGGGCGACCGGATCCTCGCCATCAACGGCCACGCGCTGCGCGACGCCATCGACTTTTCCTTCCGCGGGAGCGACGCGCGGCTCGCCCTGAGCGTCGAGCGCGACGGCACCCGCCACGCGCTGCGCCTGGCGCGCCGACCCGACGCCGACCTGGGCGTCGAGCTCGAGGCGCCCCGCGCGGCGGAGATCGCCACCTGCGCCAACAAGTGCGTGTTCTGCTTCATCCACCAGCTGCCGAAGGGGATGCGCAAGAGCCTCTACGTCAAGGACGACGACTTCCGGCTGTCGTTCCTGCACGGCAACTACATCACGCTCACCGACCTGCAGGAGGCGGAGCTCGCGCGCATCGTCGAGCAGCGGCTGTCGCCGCTCTACGTGTCGGTGCACGCGACCGATCCCACGCTGCGCTGGGAGCTGCTCGGCCGCCCGCGCGTGTCGGCCGAGATCCTGCCGCGGCTGGAGCGCCTCGCGAAGGCGGGGATCCGCATGCACGCGCAGGTGGTGCTCTGTCCCGGCCTCAACGACGGCGTCCACCTGGAGCGGACCGTGCGCGAGCTGGCGCCGCTCTATCCGCACGTGGCGACGACCGCCGTCGTGCCCGTCGGGCTCACGCGCCACCGCGAGCGGCTGCCCGCGCTGCGCACGCTGACCGAGCAGGAGGCGCAGGCACTCGTGGGCACGGTGGCGGCGTGGCAGTCGGAGTTTTCCGCGCGCCTCGGCAGCCGCTTCGTGTTCCTCGGCGACGAGGTGTATCTCCAGGCGGGAGCGCCGCTGCCCGAGGCGGACGCCTACGAGGGCTTCGCGGTGGCGGAGGACGGCATCGGCCTCGTGCGGTGCTTCGAGGACGGCGTCGCGCGCGCGCTGCGTCGCCGGCGCGCGGCGGGCCGCCCCCTCGACGTCACGCTCGTGAGCGGCACGCTGTACGCGCCGCGGCTCGAGCGTCTCGTGGCCTCGATCCCCGGGGCGATCGCGCGGGTGGCGGCCGTCCCGAACCGATTCTTCGGCGGCACCGTCTCGGTCACCGGCCTGCTGACCGGCGAGGACATCGCGCGGCACCTGGCCACCCTGGGCGCGCTGGGCGAGGCCGTCGTCGTGCCCGCCGTCGCCCTGCGCGACCGTGACGGCGTCTTCCTCGACGACATGACGCGCGGGGACCTGTCGGCGGCACTTCGCGTACCGGTGCGTGTCGTCGAACCGAATCCCCGCGGTCTCGTGCGCGCGGTGACGGGCTCGACGGGCGTTCATACCGGGGCGGCCGGGGCGGGCGCCCCGGACCCTCCGCGCGCCCCGGTCGCGAGTCGGCCGTGTTGCGCCCCGTAATCGCGATCGTTGGCCGGCCGAACGTCGGCAAGTCCACGCTGTTCAACCGCCTCGTCGGACGCCGCCAGGCGATCGTGCGCGATACGCCGGGCGTGACCCGCGACCGCCTCTACGGCCAGATCCATTTCGAGCGCTGGCAGGCGACGGTCATCGACACCGGCGGCTTTGATCCCGGCTCCACCGAGCCGCTCGTCGAGGGCGTGCGCCGGCAGGTGCTGGCCGCGGTGGACGACGCCGACCTCATCGCCTTCGTCGTCGACGCGCGGGCGGGCGCGACGGCGCTCGACGAAGAGATCGCGCGGCTGCTGCGCAAGGCGAACAAGCCGGTGGTCCTCGTCGCCAACAAGGTGGACGACTTCGGCCAGGAGCCGGCGGTGGCCGACCTCTATCGACTCGGCTTCGGCGATCCGCTCGGCGTCTCGAGCGAGCACGGCCGCGGCGTCGCCGAGATGCTCGAGGCGCTGCGCGACCGCACGCCCTCGCCCACGGCGCCCCCCCGCGGCAAGCAGCCCGTCGCCATCGCGGTGATCGGCCGCCCCAACGTCGGCAAGTCGTCGATCGTCAATGCGATGCTGGGTACCGAGCGCGTGCTCGTCCACGATCAGCCCGGCACCACGCGCGACGCGGTGGACACGCCGTTCGTCTACGAGGGCCGGTCCTACGTGCTCGTCGACACCGCCGGCATCCGGCGCAAGGGCAAGGTGACGGAGGCGCTCGAGAAGCTCTCGGTGGTCATGGCGCTCAAGAGCCTCGAGCGCGCGCAGGTGGCGCTGCTCGTCATGGACGCCTCCGAGGGGCTGACCGCGCAGGACGCGCACATCGCGGGCTACGCGCACGAGGCCGGGCGCGCGAGCGTCGTCGTCGTGAACAAGTGGGACCTCGTGCCACGCGGCATGGTGAGAAAGGCCGAGGTCGTCGAGCAGGTGCGCGACCGGCTGCCCTTCCTCGACTACGCGCCCCTGTGCTTCACCTCCGCCACCGAGGGCCAGGGACTGCGCGAGCTGTTCGAGACGATCGACCGGATCGCCGCGGAAGCCCAGAAGCGGGTGCCGGCGGACGAGGTCACCGCCGCGCTCCGACAGGCGCTCGACCGTCGCCCGGTGTCGGTGGCCGGCGAGCCGCTGGCCATTCAGTCGGCGAACCAGGTGAGCGTCGGTCCCCCGACGTTCGCCGTGCGCGTGAACCGGCCGGACGGCATCCACTTCTCCTACGAGCGCTATCTCGCCAAGTCGGTGCGCCACGCGTTCGGCTTCGAGGGCTCGCCGCTGCGGCTGTCGTTCCGCCGCGCCGGCCGCGCCCGCCCGAGCGCGCCCAAGGCGCGCCGCTGAGCCCCACCCGCCGCAGCGCGTCGGGACTCTGGCTCGCGATCTCCGGCGTCCTGCTGCTCGCCGGCGGCGCCGGGATCCTGCTCGCGAGCCCACGCCATCGCGTCCTCTATTTCGGCGAGCCGCCCGCGGCGCCGGCCACGGCCCCGGCGCAGGTGCTGACGGCCGTCGGCGGCGGCACGGTGCCGTATCCCGACGCCGCGGGCCGGCTGCGCGTGCGCATCGTGGACCATGAGCCCGCGCGGGTGCCGGCCGAGGGCGTGCCGCAGGGCTGGATGCTGAAGGAGTTCACCGGCCACGCGGTGATCGAGCTCGTGCGCGCCGACGGCCGCCTGGCCGCGCGCCTGCGCAGCGAGCGTACCTCGTTCGCGCTGTACCGCGACGTCGTCGTCGAGCTCCGGGAGTTCCCGTATCTGTCGTGGTCCTGGAAGGTGCTGAAGCTGCCGGCGGGCGGCGACGTGCGCGAGGCCGCGCGTGACGACCAGGCCGCGCAGGTCTACGTGATCTTCCCCCGCTGGCCCTCGCCGCGAACGACGAGCGAGGTGATCGGCTACGTCTGGGACTCGCGCGCGCCCGTCGGCACGCGGATCAAGAGCCCGCGCGCCGACAACGTCCGCATCGTCGTCGTCGAGTCGGGGGGCGGGCGGCTCAACGAGTGGCGCGCCTACGAGCGGAACGTGGCCGACGACTACGCGGCGCTCTTCGGCCGCCAGCCGCCCCGGGTCGGCAAGCTGGCCGTCATGATCGACTCCAACGACACCCGGGGGGAGGCCGAGGCCCTGTTCGGCGACCTGATCTTCGCCAGGACGCCTCAGGGACGCACGGAAATCCCAACCCCCGTGCTAAGATAACGCGCATGACGCCGCCAGCCGACGATCGTCACGACGACCTGTACGACGAGACGCCGCCGCGATCGATCTTCGCGGCGACCTGGTTTCGCGCGCTGCTGGTCCTCATCGTCATCGGCGTGATCGGCGCCGTCGCGGTGCCCTACATCCTCGATGCGATGAACCCGCCGGCGAAGCCGAGCGTGGCGTCGCGGTCGACGTCGACGCCCACGGCACCGCCGGCCGCCGTCACGCCGTCGCCGTCCGCGCCGGCCTCGCCATCGACGAGCGCGCTGGCGACGCCCTCGGACCGGGCGCCGGACACGACGGCGCAACCGGACCGCGCGCCGGCCGACCGACCGGCGACGGCGATGCCCGCGACGCCGCGCAAGCCGTTCGCCGCCGACAAGACGCCGACGGCCGAGAAGCCCGCGACGAGCGAGAAGATGACGGGCGCGCTGCCGACGGCGAGCGACAAGGCGGCCGAGAAGCCGGCCGAGAAAAAGGACGCGCGCGTCGCGGCGGCCAGTTCGGACGCGAAGCCCGGGGCCGAGCCAAAATCGGCGACGGCGACGAAGCGTGCGGCGACGAGCAGCGCCAGCACGGCGAGCGCGCCGAGGGGCGGTGCGGCCGGTGCGTGGTGGGTGCAGGTGGGCGCGTTCCGCGACGAGAGCACGGCGAAGAAGGTCGCCGCGAAGCTGCGCGAGCAGAACTATAAGGTCGAGGAATCGGTCCGCGGCGTCCGTGAGAGCGCGGCGCGCTCGGCCGCCGTCGACAGGTCCGCGCCCGCGGCCTCGGCGCCGAACCCTGCCGGCGCCGACCTGTACGACGTCTTCGTGTCCGGGCTGTCGGCGGCCGAGCTGAACACGCGGCTGAGCACCAAGGGGCTCGCCGCGGAGCCCTCCGGCAGCGGCGCCGTCATCAAACCGAGCCTGCCGCTGCGCGACGCCGTGGCCCTCTCCAAGGATCTGGCCGTGGAGGGCTTCAAGGTGCAGGTGCGACGCGCGGCCGGCACCGCCGCCGCACCCCAGCCCGCGCCGCGCGCGGCCGCGAGGCGGCCGGCGCCGCCGGCGACCGGCGAGATGCTCTACCGCGTCCGGGTCGGCGCCTTTCCCGATCGCGCGACGGCGGTGAGCACGCTGAAGGAGCTCGAGGCCAAGGGCTACAAGCCGTTCATCGCGCGGGGCGGGCCGTAGCCGTCTCGACGAGGAGGTGAGTCTCCACCGTGACCAAGAACGATCTGGTCAACGCCGTTGCCGCGCACGGGCTGAGCAAGCGCCAGTCCGCGTCGGTGGTCGAGTCGGTCTTCGACATCATCTTCCGCTGCTTCGAGAAGGGCGAGGACGTCAAGATCGTCGGCTTCGGCCACTTCCGCATCCGCCGCAAGGCGTCGCGGCGGGGCCGCAATCCCCAGACGGGTGACTCCATCGAGATCACGGCGCGCAAGGTCCTCACGTTCAAGCCCAGCAAGGGCCTCAAGCAGCGGATCAACACCACGGCCGGCTCGCACTAGCGCGCCGTGGCGCTGGAGATCGCGGAGAAGCTGTACTACCGCATCGGCGAAGTGGAGGAGATCGCGGGCGTCCCCGCCTACGTCCTCCGCTACTGGGAGTCGGAGTTCAAGCTGCTGCGGCCCAAGAAGAATCCCGCCGGCCAGCGCCTCTACCGCCGTCGCGACGTCGACCTGGTGCAGCGGATCAAGGCGCTCCTCTACGACGAGCGGCTCACCCTGGAGGGCGCGCGCAAGCGTCTGGTGGCGGAGTCGCGCAAGACCCAGCCGCTGCAGCTCGAGCTCGGCATGCGCGAGGTGGCCTACGCGGAGGCGCTCAAGCGGGTGCGCGACCGGCTGGCCGCGCTGCGGGCGCGGCTCACACCTTGAAGCGGCGCGGTGTTTCTGGGAAGATTCGAGCCTGCGACGTCGGGGCGTAGCGCAGCCCGGTAGCGCACCGGACTGGGGGTCCGGTGGTCGCAGGTTCAAATCCTGTCGCCCCGACCATTTTTCACCACGCGAACGGGCACCCGGACGGGTGCCCGTTCCGTTTGGGCCGGAGGTCGAGTGGCCGTCCTGCTCGTGACCAATGACGACGGTGTCCACGCCGTGGGCCTCGCCGCCCTCGCCGCCGCGCTCGAGGACCTCGGCGAGGTCCACGTGCTGGCGCCCGAGCGCGAGCAGAGCGCGTGCGGCCACGCGCTGACGCTGCACCGGCCGCTCAGCGTGCACCGCTGGGGCGAGCGGCGACATTCCGTGAACGGCACGCCCTCGGATTGCGTCAACCTCGGCGTGCTCGGCTTTCTGCCCGAGCGCCCGGTGCTGGTCGTCTCCGGCGTCAATCACGGCTCCAACCTCGGCGACGACGTGACGTACTCGGGGACGGTGTCGGCGGCGATGGAGGGCACGCTGCTCGGCGTGCCGTCGATCGCCGTCTCGCTGGTGGAGGGCGAGGAGTTCGCCGACGCGGCGCGCGTGGCGCGCCAGGTGGCCATGCGCGTGCTCGTGAGCGGACTACCGTCGATGACCCTGCTCAACGTCAACGTGCCGGCCGGCGTCCCGAAGGGCGTGCGCCTCACGCGTCTGGGTCATCGCGTCTACTCGGGCAAGATCGTCGAGCAGGCCGACCCGCGCGGGCGCGCCCATTACTGGATCGGCGCCGGCCCGCCCGAGTGGGAGGCCCTCGACGGCACCGACATGGGCGCCGTGCACGATGCGTACGCCTCGGTGACGCCGCTGCACCTCGATCTCACGCACCACCGCGCGCTCGCGCAGATGACCGACTGGGAGCCCGCGCTCAACGCCGCGCTGCGGGCGCGCCCGCGTGTCCCGCCCGCGACGGCTCTGCCCGCGAAGCCCGCCGCGTCGAAGACGGCGGGCAAGCGCCGGAGGCGGTGAGTGGAGGCGGGCTTCGAGGCGCGCGCGGCGCGCGAGCGCGAGCGCATGGTGGACGAGCAGCTGGCGCGGCGCGGGATCACCGACGCGCGCGTGCTCGACGTCATGCGGCGCATCCCGCGGCACCGCTTCGTCGAGGAGGGGCTCACCCACGGCGCCTACGAAGACCATCCGCTGCCCATCGGCGAGGGCCAGACGATCTCGCAGCCCTACATCGTCGCGCTCATGACGGCGCTGCTCGAGCTGACGGGACAGGAGAAGGTGCTGGAGGTCGGCACCGGCTCCGGCTACCAGACAGCCGTGCTCGGCGCCCTCGCGCGCCGCGTGTGCTCGATCGAGCGGCTGCCGCGGCTGGCGGAGCGCGCGCGGGCCACGCTGGAGGCGCTCGGCGTGCAGAACGTCTGGATCCGCGTCGGCAACGGCGCGCTCGGCTGGCCCGACGAGGCGCCCTTCGATCGCATCCTCGTCGCCGCGGGCGGCCCTTCGGTGCCGCCGCCGCTCGTCGAGCAGCTGGCCGAGGGCGGGCGCATGGTGCTACCGGTCGGCAGCCCGGAGGACCAGGTGCTCACCGTCGTGGAACGCGTCGGCGGCCAGACGCACACGCGGCAGGCGGGGGAGTGCAAGTTCGTGAAGCTCGTGGGAAAGTACGCCTGGGAGTCGTGACCCTCTGAAGCCTGTATAATGGGCGCGTCAATTCGGGGCGTAGCGCAGCCTGGTAGCGCGCACGGTTCGGGACCGTGAAGTCGGAGGTTCAAATCCTCTCGCCCCGACCATTTCGTCCGCCGCCCGCCGGCCGGCGCCATCCGGCCGGCGGCGCGGCGATGTCCGACCGACCAATCGAATCAGCCGTGACTGCCGCCGAGATCGTCGTGGAAGGACGCGTGCAGGGCGTGGGCTATCGCGACTATGCCCAGCGCCACGCCGAGCGTCTCGGCCTGGCCGGCTATGTCATGAACCTCGACGACGGCCGCGTGCGGGCGCGCGTCGAGGGTCCGCGCGACGTGATCGAGACGTTCGTGCGCGCCCTCGAGAAGGGACCGCCGCTGTCGCAGGTGCGGGCGGTGAGCGTGCACTGGGTACCATCGACGGGAGGCTTCGCGGGCTTCGACGTCCGTGCGGGATCCGCACCGTGACGGCCCCGCGCGCGCTCCTCGCGGGTGCGCTCGGGGTGGCGCTGCTCGCCACCGCGGTCGCGGTTCCGGCGGATCCCGCCGCCGACCGCGTCCACCAGGTCGCGCGCGGCGACACCCTCAGCGCGCTCGCGCGACGGTACGGCGTGTCCGTCGGGGCGCTCGTCTCCGCCAATGAGCTCGGGAGCGATCGCGTGCGGCTGCGGCTGGGCCAGCGGCTCGTGATTCCGACCGCCAGCGCGTCGCCCACGCGCGTGACGGCGCGGACGGGTCGCCCGCGCGCCGCCGATCCCGGGCCCCGCGCGCGGGGCGTGCGCGCGCCCGTCGACTTCGTGCTCGCCGTGCCGGAGTTCGCCGACGCCCTCGGCACCTTCCTGTGGCCGGCCGACGGCGCGGTGAGCTCGCCCTTCGGACGCCGGCGCAGCGGCTGGCATCGCGGCATCGACATCCGCGCCGACCACGGCGAGCCGATCCTGGCCGCGGCCGCCGGCGTGGTGGTGGCGGCCGGCGTCGAGCCGCGCTACGGCCGTGTGCTGAAGATCGAGCACGAGTACGGGTTCACCACCGTCTACGCCCACAACGACGCCAACCTCGTCGAGATCGGCGACTGGGTGACGTCGGGACAACGCATCGCCAGCGTCGGGCGCACCGGGCGCGCGACGAACTATCACGTGCACTTCGAGATCCGCCGTGAGGGCCGGGTCTACAATCCGCTCTACATGCTGCCGATGCCGGGACGCGTGGCGCACGTGGACGAGACGGACGACGAGCCCGATGAGTAGCCGCGAGGCCGAGGAAGCGATTCCCGACGAGCCGCTCGAGTCGCTCGTCGACGCCGTGGACACGGACGTCCGTGACGAGACGCGCGAGACGAGCCGCGCCAACCTCGGCCTGTACCTCTCCGAGATCGCGCGCATCCCGCTGCTCACGCGGGAGGAGGAGCAGGCGCTCGCGCGGCGCGTGCAATCGGGCGACGAGTCGGCCAAGCAGCGCATGACCGAGGCGAACCTGCGCCTCGTCGTTCAGATCGCGCGGCGCTACCTGAACCGCGGGCTGCCGCTGCCCGACCTCATCGAGGAGGGCAACCTCGGGCTGCTGCGGGCGGTGGAGAAGTTCGAGCCCGAGCGCGGCACGCGCTTTTCCACCTATGCGACGTGGTGGATCCGCCAGGCCATCACGCGCGCGCTGGCCAACCAGGCGCGTACGATCCGGCTGCCCGTGCACGTCGAGATGCTCCTCGCGCGCTACGTGCGCGAGCATCGCCGGCTCACGCAGGCGCTGGGCCGGGCGCCCACGACCGAGGAGCTGGCGCAGGCGCTGGGCACCAGCGAGGGCGAGATCGTGGAGCTGGAGGAGGTGCGCCAGCACCCCGTCTCGCTCGATGCGCCGGTGGGTGCGGACTCGACGGCCACCCTCGGCGACCTCATCGCCGACCGCGCGGCGGCGCCCTCGGAGGCGCTCGCCGGGCTCTTTCGCGACCGCGCGGATCTCGTCTCCGTGCTCGACGACCTTGCCGCCAACGAGCGCACGGTGCTGCGGCGGCGCTTCGGGCTCGACGGCGATCTGCCGGAAACGCTGGAGGCGATCGGACAGCGGCTCTCGCTCAGCCGCGAGCGCGTGCGGCAGCTGGAGATGGCGGGACTCCGCAAGCTGCGCGGCCTGCTGAAGGCGCGCGGGATCGACGCGGCCGATCTGGCGTAGGATCAGCGACCGAGGTGCACGCTGCGGTGGTACTGCCGGCCGCAGGTCCGGCAGCGCAGCCAGCCGCGGTGGGCGCGCGGCACCAGGCGTCGACAGTGCGGGCAGCGCTGATACCGACGGCTGACGAGACCGAGCGTCGCCAGCGCGACGGCGCCGACGCCGATCGCCAGGAGCAGCGGGGAGGCGAGCGCGTCCACCCCGGGGATGGTACATCACGAGCGATGCACGAAGAGAAGGTCGCCGAGATCAACGACTACCTGGTGCGGCGCATTCCCGACGTCCGGGTGACCAGCCACTACGACTTCGACCGCGAGGCGCAGCGCTTCCGCGTGAAGCATGGCCGGATGGTCACCCACCTCCTGTTCGTCGACGAGGCCGCGGTGAATCACTATTCGCGCGACGAGCTGAGCCAACTCCTCGACAAGGCCATCCACCACCTCCGACTGACCGCGCCCGAGGTGGAGGTGCGCGTCAGCGAGCGCGGCGTCATCGTCCAGCAAGTGCAGCACTGAGCCGGCGACTTCGCTTATACTCGAGGCGTCTTGAAGTTCGCCGATCTGCCCTCCGAAGCATGCGCCGTCCTCGAGGACGCGATCCCCGCCCGGTGAGACGCCTTCACGCCTGGACGCCCGCCGCGGCTCGCCTGGCCGTGGCCGGCGGCGTCGCGCTCGTCGCCCTCGTGGCCTGGGTGGTGACGGGGCTCATGATCGTCTATCCGCCCGCCTACGTCCTGCGGGCGGCGCGCTGGGGCCCCGAGAGCCTCAGCGATCACCTCAAGTTCCCGGCGCGGGCGCTGCAGGCGAGCACCACGCCCTTCCAGTTCGCGCGCGAGCGTGACGACGGGATGCTCGCGGACCGGATCGCCGCCGCCTTCGGCGTCGAGGCGCTCGAGCCCTTCCTCGAGGCCAGCGGCACCCACGCCTTCATCGTCATCGTCGACGACACGATCCGCTACGAGGGCTATTTCAACGGCGCGGACCGCGAGACACTCGACACGGCGTTCTCGGTCACGAGGTCGTTCACCTCTGCGCTCGTCGGCGCGGCGATCGCCGACGGCCTCATCCGCAGCGTCGACGATCCCGTCACGCGCTATCTCCCCGAGCTGGCCGCGCGCGACCCGCGCTTCGAGCGCATCCGCCTGCGCCACCTGCTGACGATGTCCTCGGGCCTGCGCTACGTGGACGTGCCGTTCCTCAACGGCGACAACATCAAGGCCCACTTCTATCCCGACGTGCGGCGGCTCGCGCTGGCCGAGACCCGGGTGAGCGAGGCGCCCGGCGCCCGCTTCGTGTACAGCGAGTACCCGCCGCTGCTCCTGGGCCTGATCCTCGAGCGCGTCACCGGCCGGGCGGTCAGCGATTATCTGCAGACGCGGATCTGGACGCCGATCGGCATGGAGTACACCGGGACCTGGAGCGTGGATCACGAGGGCACGGGCCTCGAGAAGACGGACGGCGGGCTCGCCGCGCGCGCCATCGACCTTGCCAAGCTCGGGCGCCTCTATCTGAACGAGGGCCGCTGGGGCCACCGCCAGATCCTGCCCGCGGCGTGGGTGGCCGACTCCACCCGCGAGGACACCTCGGTGGACTACGAGCGGTTCTATCCGCCTCAGCCGCTCTTCGCCTCGCAGCAGGCCTACTACGGCTACATGTGGTGGGGCCGACGGCGCGCGGCCGACGACGCCGACTTCTACGCCTCCGGCCACCTCGGCCAGTACGTCTACGTCTCGCCGCGCCAGCGCATGGTGATCGTGCGCACCGGCGAACGCTCGGGGGTACCGCCGCTGCGCTGGATCGAGGCGTTCTCCGCGATCGCCGACCGCGGCATCGTCACCGCGCACCGCCCCAGCGGCGACTGATAGAATCGTCCTCGGACCGCGCCGCGGCCGTGGGCCCCCGTAGCTCAGGTGGATAGAGCAGCAGTTTCCTAAACTGCGTGCCGGGTGTTCGAGTCACCCCGGGGGCACCACGATCTCAAGTACTTAGACGACGAACCCTAGTTTGGTTAGCTCTAGGGGCTTTTTGCTATTTCGGCCGGATTATCGAGACTTAGCCCGACTGATCGGTGTTTTCCGCTCCCGGGTTCGCTCCCGCCACGCCTGACCTGGACCGTAGAACTCTAGTGCTTCCTTGGCCGCTGCTAATTCGTCCCGCCACACATACGCCTGCTTCGCCATTTCGATACCGTCGGCCCGAGGCCGGGCGACGTCAGCGCAGCCCCGAGCGCGCGCTCGACCCTCGCGAGGGTCGCCTCCGTCGAGCGTCATCTGCACGGCCGCGCCGTGCGGTCGCGCGCCCACGCCTCGACGTCGGACCAGAACACGAGGCGCGCTTGTTTTATGCGGACAGCGGCAGGCCGGCGGAGCCGCAGCACGCCGTACTCGGCAATGCCGAGGCGCGCGGCGGCTTCGGCGAGGGTGAGCAGGTCACGGCAGCCACAGACCGGCCGCGGCGCGTCAGGTTCCGCGTCGTTTAACCAGGGTGTATCAGGACTTTCAGGACTCTTCATGGATCTCTCAAGGACTAATCAAGGAAATACTCGCTCGATCCTGATGCCCGACCTGATCGGCATGACGTCGGATCAAGTCGCAGGGGTCATCGCTCGACTCCCGGATAACGCGGCGGCGTCTCGCGCGGCGCGGGTGTTCTCGCGGCCTCGTCCAGCACCACGTCCTGCGCCGCCTTGGCATGCTGCATGTCCGCCAGCGCGTGCGCGACCACGCGGCGAGCGACGACAACGTCGCCGGCCGCCAGCGCGCGGTCAGCGCGCTCCAGGTGGGACAGGATCATCAGCTGCGTGATCGGCATGC
>Ga0209807_1000456_pt1 | contig 18791 bp, 19 predicted proteins | sample GraSoiAngelo_154_FD_186168 | JGI IMG/M metagenome (GOLD analysis project Ga0209807, IMG submission 186168) | Grasslands soil microbial communities from the Angelo Coastal Reserve, California, USA - 14_1009_13_20cm (SPAdes) (version 2) | ecosystem: Environmental > Terrestrial > Soil > Grasslands ... | reverse complement strand
CCGTTGATCAGAGCGGCATTGTCGAGAAGTGATTAGAAAGGAGGAGACCGCCATGATCCGTCTCCCTCGCTCGATCCTCGTCGTCGCCGTCACCCTCGCGCTGGCGCTCGGCACCAGCGGGTGTGCGAAGCGCCCGGCCGTCGCGGTCGCCACGGCGCCTGCTCCGATTGGGGCGGCGACGCCGCCCGCCGCCGAGCCGGCACGTCCCGAGCCGGCGGCCGCGCCCGTCCCGCGGCCGGCACCGGCCGAGTTCGGACCGAACGACGCGCTCCGGATGATCCATTTCGAGTTCGACAAGGCCGACATCCGTCCCGACGACGCCAGCATCCTCGAAGCCAACGCGCGCTGGCTTAGCGACAACCCCGGCCATATCGTGCTAGTGCAAGGGCATTGTGACGAGCGAGGCACGAACGAATACAATCTCGCGCTCGGTGAGCGCCGTGCGCGGTCCGCGATGAATTTCCTTGTGGCGCAAGGCGTTGCATCGGCGCGATTCACGGTCGTGTCGTACGGAGAAGAGCGGCCGCTGTGCCGCGAGGAGAGCGAGACGTGCTGGGCCCAGAACCGCCGCGCGATGTTCTTCATCAGGCCGCAGTAAGGAGTGATCGCCGACCCATGCACGACTCTTTCATGGCTCGACAAGCCGCGCTCCTCGTCAACACGTGGGAGCTCGCACTGATCGAGCGCCCTGATGGGCAAGCGCTCACGCCCGACAAGCCGGCGCGCTACACCCTTCGGCTGGTCGAAGACGGCGTCGTCGCGATCCGGGCCGGCGACGCCTGGGGTGTCGGCGCATTCACGCTCGCCGGGCAATCGCTCACGTTCGACCGGATCGTCTTCGCGGAGGGCCTCCCATCGGAATCGTTTGCCCAGGTGTTCGTGGAAGCGCTCCGGGCCGCCCGAACATACGTGACCCGTCCCGGAGATCTGTGGGTCTCGGCGCACCCGCCGTTCCGCATCCTGAAGTTCACTGCCATTCAGCCTCACCGATGGTGACAGCCGCCGCGGTCCAGGAAGGTCCAGGAACGGCCCCATCGCGGGCCCGACGTCGCGTGACGTCGTGAGATCGCTCGGCGTCCTCCTGATGGTGGCGGTCTGATACCCAACGGTCCGATGCGACCGCCTACGTGTGGTTACGGCCTCCGTCAGGCTGAATCACTTAAGCAAATGGGCCGTGCTTTGCCGCATGTGTTGCCAAGATCGTTGGCATTCTGGTCAACCCGCTGCAGTCGTCGAGACACCGCCAGCGACCGTTGGGTTATGAGTTCCACGCATCCGAGCCTTCCAAAATGCCGGGACTGGTTCCACTGTTTCCATCCTGTGCCGGTGTACACTCGTCGGACTTACTGAAAAGTCGCACCGCTCATGGACGTGGCCGCATCTCGCCCTTGATACTCCCTGGCTGTACGGCGGAGCGGTATGGGAGGGGATTGAAATTATTCAAGGCTAAGTACACGTGATTCAAGTGGTGGCCCCAACGGGCCGCGAACCATCGTTCCCGGATCACTGCTCGCTTTTCCCACGAATCAACGAGTTGCGGCGTGTTGAGTCAACGGGATGCGCAGGGGATGGAAATCTGGTCGGCGATCGCGCGCGTTTCCCACGCGAGTTTGGGCGCGAGATCTCGCTTGTGACTGGTCGTGAGCCTCCGTGACGTCCGAGAGTGCATGCCCCCTCTCACGATGCATCGACTCGTGTTAGCCGCGGGGCAGCTCAAACGGCGACATGATCGGGAGGTTCCGCCACGCGGACGTACGTACACTCGGGACGATGCTCCGCTCGATCACGTTCGCGACCTCTCCGCACTCGACGATCGTAGAGATCCTGCAGGGGCCGACCAAATTCGCGGACGTCTCATGAGCCAGATTGGCGGGTCGGTAGGCGGCTTCAGCAGCGCTCGCCACAGCAAAGGTTCCAGACCATGTGGCGCTCATCGTTCCACGCCCCGCGCCGGCCGCCGCGCGAAGAAGTTCGCGAAGAGTAGCGCTCATGGTGGCGGGAGCCCCTTTTGCACACTGCCACACGGTGCGGAGTGAGGGCCGTGACGAGAGCGCGCTCGGCACGATCCGGGAACCCGCGCCCAAGCCAAGAGGTACGCGAATTACAGGTGCGGATCGCGGATTCTCCGTTCATCGGACTTTGGTCCTATAGACCGTTCAGCGATTGCGGTTCGTTGGTTACTTATGCTACATGCGACCATGAGGTTTTGTTCCCGCGCCTCCGCGGGCCCTGCGGCGCGCAGGCGAGATGGTGGGTTCAGCGGCTACGTCGGCGCGTGCACTGACGTCACGGAGATCAAGGCCGCGCACGCGACGTTGCTCGAAAGCCTGGCGCTTCGCAGCGCCATCTTCGGCTCGTTGTACGGACACGTGGCGGCTCTCGACAAGGAAGGCGTCGTCGCCGCCGTCAATGCGTCGTGGACCGAGTTCGCGGACGGCGGCTGGAACACGTCTCGATCCCCGGTTGGCGCGAACTACCTCGCGGCCTGCGAGCGAGCGGGCCACGTCGGCCCAGACGCTATGGCCAACGCCGTTCGGGCCGTTCTCGGCGGCGAGCGTCCCCGAGCGACCCTGGAGTACGCGGCCCACTCGGGCACCGAGGAGCGGTGGTTCGAGATGGCCGTGGAGCCCTTCCAGCGTCCCGAGGGTGGCGCCATCGTCTCGCACGTGGACATCACGCGGCGGCGGAGGGCGGAGGCCGACGCACGACGCCAGCGCGACGAGCTCGCCCACGCCCTGCGCGCCTCGACGCTGGGTGCGCTGGCAGGCTCGCTGGCCCACGAGATCAACCAGCCATTGACCGCGATCGTCGCCAACGCCCAGGCGGCTCGCTTGCTGGTCACCTATGGAACCGCCGACCAGCGAGAGCTACGGGAGGCGCTGGCGGACATCGCCGCCGACGCCAAGCGGGCAGCCCAGGTCATTCGCCGGATGCGAGGGCTGTTCCGCAAGGAGCGGTCGGAATACAAGCGTGCAGACGTCAACGCGCTGATCGTAGAGGTGATGATGCTGCTGCGCGGCGAGCTGGAGTCGAAGGGCATCGGCGTGCAGCTCTCGCTGGCGAAGGACCTGCCCCCGGTGCTCGGGGACGCCATCCAGCTCCAGCAGGTGGTTCTCAACGTCGTGCTCAACGCCGCGGAAGCCATGGCGGATCGCTCGACCGGGCGGGCCTTCCTCAGCGTCGAGACCGTCGAGCATCATGCGGGCATCATCGAGATCTCGGTGCGCGACAGCGGTCCCGGCGTGAAGGACATCGACCTCGAGCGGATCTTCGAGCCGTTCGTCACCACCAAGAGCACAGGGCTGGGCATGGGACTGTCGATCAGTCGATCGATTCTCGACGCCCACGGTGGACGCATGTGGGCGACGCGTAACAGCGAACATGGTCTGACCGGGCACATCGAGCTCTCGCATGAGGGGAGGGTGCGGGACGATGAGCGATAGCATAGTGTACATCGTGGACGACAACGCCACGGTCTGCCGCGCCCTCTGCCGGCTGATGCGGGCCTCCGGGCTCGGTGCCATGTCATTCAACTCGGCGCAGGCGTTCCTGGATCATCGCAGGGCCGACAAGCCGGGATGTCTGATCCTCGACATGCGCATGCCGGGGCTGAACGGCCTGGATCTGCAGACCCGGCTCGGAGAGGTCCAGGAGACGCTGCCCATCGTGTTCATCACCGGCCACGGTAACGTGCCCGCGAGCGTGCGCGCCATGAAGAGCGGAGCCGTGGACTTCCTGCAGAAACCGTTCGGGGACGACAAGCTGCTCGCCGCCGTTCGGCGCGCGCTTGCGCTGAGTCGCGAGCGGCGTGCCAATTGGGCGATCCGCGTCGAAATCGAGCGCCGGGTGGGAACACTGACGCCCCGCGAGCGCCAGGTCTTCGAGACCGTCGTCAAGGGGCTCCTGAACAAGCAGATCGCCGACGAGCTGGGCGCAGCCGAAAAGACGATCAAGATCCACCGCGGCCGCGTCATGCAGAAGATGCAGGCGAACTCCGTGGCCGATCTCGTCCACATGGCCGAGCGTATCAACCTGCCCACCGGCTCGGATCCGCAGCGATAAAACTGCCTACGACCAAGGCCTGACGACGCTCGACACCGTCCGAGGTGTAGTGTTGGGCCATGTCGGGCGAACCCAGTTCTGTAGCATCCCGAGATCACTACGTCGGCAGCCGGCTCGTCGCTATCGTGGACGACGATACCTCGTTGCTTCGAGCGATGGGAAGGCTCGTGCGCGCCGCCGGTTTCGTCGTGAGGATCTTCGCCTCGGCGGAGGAGTTCCTGGAATCCGACCGAAGCATGCCGCTCCGCTGCATGGTGCTCGACGTATGCCTCGCCGGAATGGATGGCTTCCAGTTGCACGAACGACTACGCGCGCTGGGGGGGACACAGCCACCGGTGATCTTCATCACGGCGCACGATGACGTCGCCAACCGGGAGCGCGCACGGCGTGCGGGCGCCCTGCATTACCTGCGCAAGCCGTTCGACGACGCCGCGCTGATCGATGCGATCCGTCGAGCCGACTGCGCGAGCCCAGCCTGACCGGACCGCTGCCGCAGACAACATCGGCGAGCAAGAAGCGGGAACCCGCTTCCGCTCGCCGATCCGAGCCTCTACATCTCGGCGTTCAATGACTCTCGACGACCAACCGACCCGACGCTCCCTGCGCTCCCCGCGCACCGGCGATCCCTGACCGTCCGGACGAACCCCCAGCCCCCGCGATGCCCTGCGGTCCCTGCGGCCCTGCGGGCCCGACCGACCCGGCCGGCCCGGCCGGACCGTTCGGACCGGCGAACGTGTACCACTCCGCAGAACCAGGGATCCAGTAGTACCGCCTGGAGCCCGGGATCGTCGAGTTCTCGCCCGCATTCGTCGGCATCGGTCCGTAGGGCGAGCGATCCTCGGCGTAGCCGTCCTGGTACTTGAACAGCGGCGGCGGACCGCCGTAACCGACTCGCGGCGTCGCCGTCGATGCACATCCCGCGATCGCCGTGGCGACGATCGCAACCGCAGCCGTCTTCGTGAGACATCCCCTCATGACAATCTCACCTCCCCAGGTCGCTACTTGGCCTGGCCCAGTTGTTGTGGCGACGCGCTGGCCTCGGCGCCAGCAGCCGGAATGACCTTCACTTCGACTCGACGACCGAGCTGCCAGCACTCCTCGGTCTTGGCCGCGCACTTGGGCGTCATCTGGCCGTACGCCCCGACCTCGATCGCGTCCACCGGGACGCCGGCCGCGACGAGCGCGCTGCGAACGGCGTCGACGCGGCGCCGGCTCAGCGCCAGGTTGTACTTGTCCGTGCCACGCGGATCCGTGTACGCCTCGAGCTCGACCTTGTATCCCGGATGGCTCTTCAGCACGGAGGCGAGATCGGCGATCTTGCTCGCCTCGCTTTCACGGATCTCGGCGCGGTTGAAATCGAACAGAACGTCGGAGAACGCCGTCCACACGAAGTCGGCGCCTTTCGGTCCCACCGCTCCGACAGCACCGGCCTGTCCCTGGGGACCCATCTGGCCGGGCGCGCCGGCAATCCCCTGCGGCCCAGCTGCCCCGGCAAGCCCGGCAGGCCCGGCGACGCCTTGCGGTCCGGATGGTCCATAGACCTTCCAGCCATCCGGTCCGCCCACGGGGCGGGCGGAACAGCCAGCAACGACGACAAGCGCAGCAGCGACGAACAGCACGCGTCTCATGGTTGTCTCCTCCTTCCGAGTGTCATCGCACTCGGCTGTCTCTGTTTATCGCGACGCCCTCGTGCACGAAATACGATGAAGGGCGTAGGGCCGACGGTCGATAGCGCCACCGCGGCGCGAACGCTCAGTCGCTGGTGCGTGTCGCCGATGCGGCCGATCCGCCGAGTCCCTGCCGATCGGGATGCCGCGCGCGCTCGCGATCCTCGTCTTCGACATACTGCCGGTCCACTGCGCGCTCGAGGAGCGACAACTCCCGGCGCACGGCCGGCGCGCGGCTGGCAGGTAGTACCTCGAGGAGGTGCTCGAGCATCGCGCTGAGGCGGCGCGGGATCTGGATGCTGCCGACGCCGAAGGACCTGATCTCGCTGACGGCAAGCGTGACGAAGTCCTCCCAGTTCGGCGTCGCGTAGACCAGACGCACCTGGCCGTGCGCATCACGCATCGGTCCCGTATCGAGGTCACGCTGCCCGAGGTAAGCGAGCAGGCGATGGATCTGATCGATCGCGAGGACGGCGGTGGTCGGATCGTTCACCGCCGGCGAGAGTGCTCGGGATGCGATGTCCACCATGATGCGGAACGCGAAGGCTGGATCTTGCTCCAGCGTCCGCTCGTGCCCGAACGCCACGCAATGGTACAGAGCACGCTCATTCACGCGCGCCGTGCCGGGATGGACCCGGAACAGCGGGTCGCCGTGGGCGACGAAATCGCCGACCTGGGGAATCAGCTCGAGGACGCAGCCGGCGCTACGTGCTAGCGCCACCAGCTCACGTTGGCCGAAGGCGAGAAACGTTCCCGAAGCGCCGACGTGAAGGATGATCTGCGGCGTGCCGTTGCCGACCAGCCCCACCGCCACGGCCGCCGCGGCACCGCCGGCGTTCAGCAGATCCGGATAGACGCGGTCGACGACCCCGCACGCCGTGTCCCAGAGCGACTGAAGAATGAATACCGGCCGCAGACCGGTGCCGAGCTGCTGCACGAACCAGAAGAAGACGGCGATGCTCACCAGCGTGAGGAGGACCGCCACCGTCACGAGCAGCTCCGGAACGCGAACGGTCTCGATCCGGCCGAGCGCAGCCAGCGTGAACGCGTACGCGAACACGAAGACCCCGACCGAGATCCTGAGCATCGGCCGCGCGAACACGAGGCTGATGATGCGCGGCGTGAGTTGACCGCTCGCGATCTGGACTGCGAGCAGCAGCCCGGACACCGCGAACACGATGAAGGTCAGCATCGACGAGGACAGGCCGCTCAAGATGGCCTGTGCGCCCTCGACGCTGAAGCCGAACCAGTGCCATTGCGTCCGCGTATCGAGCCAGAGGACGAGCCGCATGGCTGGGACGGCGGCCACCATCGCCAGCGCCGGGACGAACCAGAAGCTGGTCGCGACGAAGTGCCTCAGGTGATAGCGCGGCAGCCACGTCACGGGCCCATTCCTCCGGAGGCGGGCACGACGTCAGCGCGCCGGCGCCGGGCCGGTCTGGCGTCGCTCGCTCAGGCAGCGCTGGTAGCGGTCCTGGTCGATGCTCATCTGCGGCGGCCGGCCGCCAAAGCCCGGCGTCATCCGGCGCGCTTCGTCGAGGCAGTCGAGCGTCGTGCGGTCCGGCGCCTCGGCGCCGGCGGGCTGCGCCGATGGGGCATCGGATGTCGCGCAGCCCGCGCCGATCAGCAGGAGTCCCGCGATCGCGAACAGCCAACGGACGAACCGCATGGCGTCACCGCCTCTCGGGCTCGGCGGCCGTACAGGCGCCGAAGACGACGAACGCGGTCTGATCCTCCACGACGGCCACCGCCATCTGCCCCGTCTTCTCGGCGACTGTCGCACTCCACGCGCGTCCCTGCTGGCCGCCCTGCAGGACGAGCTGATCGTTGACCAGCTCAACACTCTGGATCGGGGCAGTGCGGGCGTCGTCCGGAGAACTCAGCGACTTGGCCGCCGGGTCGACTCGGATGAAGCGCGGCAGGTTCGCCGTCTCGATCGTCGAGCGCTGGCAATCACCCTGCGCGCTGCACTCCACGACGTTGACCACGGCACAGAGCAACAACGACGCCTGCTCAGCGAGTGCGGAGACGCCAGCGGCAAGTGTGAGCGCTGAGGCGAGAGCGATCGGAATCAGCACGCGCATGAGAAGTCCTCCCTATCTGACCGTGTAGCCGCGCCCCGCCAGGCAAGCATTGAGGGCACGGTTATACGCATCCAAACGCGACGCGCTCGCCTGCTGCGCCTGGCTCTGCTGCTGCGCGTACGCGTCCTGTTGCGCCGCATACTGATCCCGCGTCCGCATGCCGCCGATGAGGCCACCCATCGCCGCGCCGGCGGCCGCCCCCTTTCCCGCATCTCCGGCGATGGCCCCGCCGACCGAGCCGACTGCCGCGCCGCGCAGCGCACCGCGGGCCACACCGCGCCCAGGCGGCGGGGCGGAGGGCGGCGGCGCAGCGGGCATCGCGGCAGCCGAGGCCGGGTCAACGCCCGTCTGCTGCACGGCCCACTGATGGCATTCGCCGCGATCGCGCGACTCCTGCTGCGCGCTCTGCCCGTTGCTCGGATACGTGAACGTCTGTCCCGCGGCCGGGACGAGGCTTCCGCTCAGGAGCGTGAGCGCGACGCCGATCGCTCCGGCATTTCCGCGTGTGAGCCGCATGGGTTCCTCCTCGACGGCCTGCACGATCGCACGCAGGCGCGTGGGCGACCATGGGACTTTCGTCCCTCACCCGAAGGTCCGATCGTGGCGTCATCGAGTGCACGCTATCGTCGCGACGCAGTGATCGGTCGCTGGAGGGCCCAATGTTGATCCGAGTCGTGCCGATCATCGTCGTGGCCGCGTCTCTGTTGTTCCCGCTCACGTCGCCCGCCGCCGAGGATACGCCCGCCGCCGGCGTGGCGGATGCGGTGACGGTGCGGGGCATCGTGGACGCGATCGACCGGACTCTCGGCACTGTCGCGCTCCTGCGCCGCGAACGTGGCCTGCTGGTTCTCGAGGTGCGCGATCCCGCGGAGCTTGACCTCGTCGGCGTCGGCGACCCCGTGATCGCGCAGTACTACCAGGCGGTCACGATCGAGGTCCCGGAATCGGGCTACCCGGCGTCGAGTAAGCTCGTGCGCATCACCTACGCCCGCGCGCTCGCGGTCACCCTGGACACGCAGTGATGAGCGACGACGGCTCGCTGCTGCGCACCGCCCGCGCCGCGCTCAACGATCTGGGGCCGTTGCTCCTCAAAGCCATTCTTCTCGTCGTCGCGCATGGCTGGTTCGCGGCTGCGCGCGCGACGGGAGGCCTTCCAGGTTCCACATGCGGACCGCGACAGGCGCCGACGCCTTCGCCCCAACGGGAGAGCAGATCATGAGCATCAATCGAAGGATCGTCACGTGGCTCATGCTGTGCCTGGTGCTGGGGCCGCTGCTGCCCGCGACGGCGCAGGACGCAGCCAAGACGTTCAAGCCGGAAGAGCTGGATCAGCTGGTAGCGCCCATCGCGCTCCACCCCGACGCGCTGCTGGCCCAGATCCTGATGGCCTCGACGTACCCATTGGAGGTCGTGCAGGCCGCCCGCCTGGTCAAGGAGAACCCTGGCTTGAAAGGCGATCCACTCAACGAGGCCCTCAAGCAACAGCCCTGGGACGACAGCGTGAAGTCTCTGACGACGTTTCCCAAGGTGCTCGGGATGATGAGCGACAAGCTCGACTGGCTGGAGAAGCTTGGTGACGCCTTCCTCTCACAGCAACAGGAGCTCATGGCCGCCGTTCAGCGCTTGCGCGCACGCGCACAGGCCGAGGGGCAGCTCAAGAGCACACCGGAGCAGAACGTTATCGTCGAGCCCGCCGCGTCGGTCGGGACGCCGCCCACCACGGTGCAGCTGCAGCCTGCTCCCACGACGGTACAGGTCGTCCAGACGCCTCCGACAATCATCAAGATCGAGCCGGCGAACCCGCAAGTGATCCAGGTGCCGAGCTACGACCCCACGGTCGTGTACGGGGCCTGGCCCCCGGCGTACCCTCCCTATTACCCGTACCCGCCCGGCTACTTCGCCGCAGCGGCATTCACCTTCGGCGCCGGCATCGCCGTCGGCGCGGCTCTGTGGGGCGAGGCCGACTGGCATCACGGCGACGTCAACTACAACGCCAGCCAGGCCAACAACTTCACGAACAATGTGAACAACGCGAACACCGCCCGCAATCGCGTCGAGCATTACTCGGGCGGCGCGGGAGCCGGACAGGGCGGACGCGGCAACTGGCAGCACAACCCCGAACACCGCAAAGGTGTGCAGTACCGGGACGCGAAGACGCAGCAGCGCTTCAACAAGACCGGACCCCCCAACGCCCAGGCGCGCGAGGCATTCCGCGGCCGGACGGCGTCGCAGCAGCCGGCGCTCGGCCAGCAAGGCCCACGCGTGGCACAGCAACCGGCGCTCGGCCAGCAAGGCGAGCGCGGCGGCGGCGCTGATCGTCGCGGCTCCAGCCAGCCCGGCGGCTTCCAGGGCAGCCGCACGGCCGGGGCCTTCGAAGGGGTCGGCGGCGGCCGTGACGCTCAGAGCTTCAGCGATCGCGGCCGAGCCAGCCGCGAAAGTTTCAGCCGCTCCAGTGCCGGCGGTGGAGGCGCCCGCGGTGGTGGCGCCGCCCGGGGTGGCGGCGGCGGTGGTGGTGGCGGCGGTGGTCGAAGCGGCGGTGGAGGACGTTCGGGAGGGCGGCGATGAAGACTCGGATACGCTCCGCGACCCTCGTAGCGATCGTCGCACTCAGCCTCGTCGCTCCACGCCTGGCCGCCCAGGCGCCGGCACAGCCAAAGACGGACGCGTCGGCACAGCAGTCCACCGCGCCGAAACAGTCCACGGCGCCGAAACCGCCACTGGTGCAGCCGAAGAGCTTCGCGTCGCCCGAGGAGGCCGTGCGCTCACTCGTGGCCGCGCTGCGCGCCGGGGACCAGCGCGCGCTCATCCGTGTCCTGGGCAGCGAGGGCCGCACGCTGGTCTCCTCGGGTGACGACGTCTCCGACAAACAGACCCGAGCGCGGTTCATAGAGGCGTTCGACGCGGCGAACAAGCTCGTCAAGACGCAGACCGAGGCGACCCTTCGCGTGGGGCCTGACGAGTGGCCGTTTCCGATCCCGGTGGTGAAGACCGCCGACCGGTGGCGGTTCGACACGCGGCGAGGGCGGGAGGAGATCGTCGCGAGACGCATTGGACGGAACGAGCTGAACACGATGCAGGTCTGCCTCGCCTACGTGGACGCCCAGCGCGAGTACTTCTCCGAGGACCGCAACGGCGAGGGCATCCTCGAATACGCGCAGAAGTTCGCCAGTACTCCAGGCAAGCATGACGGCCTCTACTGGAGGACCAAGGCCGACGAGCCGCCGAGCCCGCTGGGCGACTTCGTGGTCCGCGCCCACGCCGAGGGCTACCGGCGCTCGGCGAGCGGCGAGCCGACACCATACTGGGGCTATCTCTTCCGTATCCTCACGGCCCAGGGGCCCGCCGCGGACGGCGCGTACGACTACGTCGTCCGAGGCCACATGATCGCGGGCTTCGCGCTCGTCGCGTTCCCCGCCACGTACGGCGTGTCGGGCGTAATGACGTTCATCGTCAATCACGACGGTGTCGTGTACCAGAAGGACCTCGGGCCGACTACGAGGGCGACCGCCTCCGCGATGCGGCTGTTCAATCCGGATGCGACGTGGACGAAGGTCGACGTGCCCACCCAGGCACTGGCGACTCGCCAGCCGCCGCAATGAGGAGAACGTCATGGATGCATTCACAATCCCGAGTGCCGTCGGCCTGCTCGCGCTCGCGTTCGTACTCGCCGTGGCATGGCTCGCAGACACGTCGGCGCCGAACTGCCCGCCGCAGTTGGCCGAGGGTAAAGACGCGCTGGCGCGCCCGACGGTCGGCGGGCAGGACGCCGACAAGCGCGATCGAAACCCGACAGTGAACGCCGCATGAAGCGCTTCGTCGTCGATCGACACGGCCGCATCGTATTCCCCTTCAACTTCTTCCCAGCGCTCGACGTCTCTGTCTTCGAGAGGCTCGATCAATTCGAGGCGGTGATCAGACGCGATTTCGCGGACAAGGCGCGGACGCAGGCCGAGATCGTAGCGCGCCTCGACACCGGCGGCTATGCCGGGCGTTACGAGCTTCTTAGAGACCTCGCGACGAATCTCTTCTGGGCGAACCGCTACCTGATGACGATGTACGACAAGCGACCGACACGCTGGCGTGATGTTCCGCGGCGTCGCGGCCACGTGTTCCTGCCGGTCGTCGCTCCGATCGACCCCGGGCCGGCGAGCGCCGTCATCGAGACCGGTTACCGGTCTCTCTCCCCGACCTGGGACGCGGCCACCGAGCGGGCGATCTTCGGTCTGTTGATCGAGATTCTCAAGAACCGCGGAGCGGTCGAGCTCGACGCCCATGCGATCGTGCCCACGGTGGCGGAGGCCCTCGGCGATCGGCGCGCTCGCGTCTACGAGATCTCCGCGTACGACCCGGACTATCCGCGGTACAGCTACGACGACGTGGTGGGGTACCGCCACCGCGTGCCAGAGCTGGAAGCGCTGATGCGACACGCCATGGTGTTGCGCAGAGAGTTCCCATGGAGTCTCGAGGGTACGCGCTGCACCGCCATCGAGGACCTCCGAGGCGACGAGGTCGTGCTGGTGCTCCACCCTCGAACGGCCGAGGTGAGCCGGTTTCTCGACAGGATGAAGACACCGCCGACGTGCGCTCGATCGAATCCTGCTCCGGCGGTCGCGCACCGGCGCCCGCCCACGCTGGTGCCACCGGTCGACGTTCGGCGGCGTTTCACGGTCATGCCGCGCGTGGAGGCGCTCGCCGCCTGCCGCGGAGAACGCGTGTGCACGAACGAAGACCTCGTTCGCAACGCCGCTTACTGCTGGTCGCCGATGACCGCCCGCGACATCACCCTGAAGACCGGGATCGAGCAGCGAACCTACACGGACATGGAGCTGGAGGAGCTATCGCTGCAGGCGGCGCGGCAGGCCATGGCGAAGAGTGGACGCGAGCCGGAAGAATTCGGCGCGGTGCTCTTCTGCTCGTGCACGAGCACGAAGGCGATGCCGTCAGTCGCCGCCTGGCTCTCCGGGCGACTCGGCATGCTCCAGACGCATGCGTCGTGTGACCTCATCGCGGCCTGTGCGGGTCTGCCCTATACCGTCGCCGAGGCGATTCGTCTGCTCGAGGAAACCGGGCGGCCGGTGCTCGTGGTCGCCGGCGAGAAGTTCTCGGACAAGATCGGGACGGTTCGAGCCTCCCGCATGCTCTTCGGCGACGCCGCCGCGGCCCTTGTGATCGGCCCGGCGCCGGCGGGGGCGCCGCCAGACGTCGAGGTCTTCCAGACCTATGCGAGCGGCCCGATGAGCGAAGTCGAGTCGATCATCTGGCCGAATCCCGATTTCGACAACAGCGTGACGGTCTACGGCCCGGCTGTTCGGGCGCTGGTCAAACGCTACATGGAGCAGATGATCGCAGAGCTGACGGCCCTTCCCCATCCCGATGGCCGGGGTGGCTCGCTGCTCGATGCCATCGAGCTGGTCGTTCCCCACCAGGCCAACAAGACGATGGTCACGGCCATCGCCGAGGCCGCCGGCCTCGCTCCCGAGCGTCTCTACTTCAACATCGATCGAGTGGGCAACACCTCGTCCGCGAGCATCCCCCTCGCACTGCAGGATGCTATCCACGACGGCGTTCTCACCCGTCCGACGCGGATCTTCGCCCCCGGCTTCGGCGCGGGGGCCGTCGGCGGCTACATCGTCATGCGCATCGGTCCGGGAATCGTCGCATAAGGCGCCCGAAGCGAGCTACTCAGGGTGCCGAGCAGGCGCCGAACATGAGGAATCCGCCGACCGGTGACAGCACCGCACCCGACATCGCGCCCGTCTTTTCCGTGACCGTGACGCCCCACGCTTTACCGAGGGTCTCGACTTCCTCGCCGTGGATCATCAGCTGGCCGGCGCCGCGGCCTGACGAGGTGATGCGCGCGGTCCGGCCGGAGGCAGAACCGCTGATGAGACCCTTGCCGACGTCGACCGTGACGACGGTCGGAAGGCTGACCGTCTGCGCGGTTCCGCGGACACACATCGCCGCGTCCTGGCACACGAACACCGCCTCGATCGTGCACGTCATGGGCTCCGAGCCATCGTAGGGAGCGGCGGAGGCCACCGACACGCCGACGAGAAGAGTGCCAACGAGCATCAGGGCTTTCACGCTGCGTCCTCCTATGCGGAGTGAGTGTCCGCGACATTCGACCATCGCAGGATCTGCTCCACCATCGGACCTTGGCCGTAGAACCGCGATGCCCGAGGCATGGGCCGAACGTCTCATAGCCGCCGCCGCCGACGTGTCGCTACCGTGCGGACATGGCCCGTCGAGGATCCGCCGCCGGGGTGCTCGTCTTTGCCGTCCTCCTGATGCTCGCCGTGACCTCACTCCACGCACAGGAGCGCGTCAGGATCGACGGGCAGGTCCAGTGGGTCGCCGGAACCAGAATGCAAGTCATGACCGGCGGCGGCAGCGTCGCGGTGGATCTGCGACAGGCCGATCAGGCCGCGCACCGAGGGCTTCGCCCCGCCGAGCGCGTGATCGTCGATGGCTTCGTCGCCGAGGACCGGCGCAGCATCGTCGCGCGTGAGATCTGGCGCATCGGCTATGATCAATCGGCCGGACAAGCTCCCTGAGATCGAAGGCACGCCACAGACCGATGAACCGGAGCCGTGCGCGCTGACCGACGCTCGGTCGTCCTCGCGGCGATCATCGCCGGCGCGTTGCTCGCGTCGCGAGCCGTGGCGCAGGAAACGATCCGCGACGAGGAGCCGCCTCCGTCGTCGGTGGAGCAGGAGATCACACCCATGGAGCGCTCGTTCAGGCTCCTCCCCGAGCGTCCGGGGCTTGTTCCCTGGCTGAAGGAGCAGCTCAAGGACGCGCCGCCATTCTTCCGGGACACGAAGATCGACGTCAATCTGCGGACGTACTACCTGAACCAGAGGAAATTCGACGACAGCCATGCCGAGGCCCTGGCGAGCGGCGGCGCGCTCACGTACCGCTCCGGCTGGCTGCTCGATCGGCTATCCATCGGCGCCACCCTCTACGTCTCGGAGCCGCTCTATGCCCCCGCCGATCGCGACGGCACGTCGCTGCTTCAAGACGGGCAGCGCGGTTACGCCGTTCTCGGCCAGCTCTATGCCCGCGTGAAGCTCTTCGAGGGGCAATTCCTGAACCTCTATCGCCAGACCTACGACACGCCCTACATGAACCGGAACGACAACCGCATAACGCCCAACACGTTCGAGGGATACAGCTTGCAGGGGACCGTCGGAGGCAAGGACGGCGGACCGGCGCTCAGGTATGGGGGCGGTTATGTGACCAAGATCAAGGAGCGTACCTCCGACATGTTCGTCTCGATGTCGCGGCAGGCGGGCGCCGCGGTCGACCGCGGCGTCGGCGTGCTGGGCGCCCTCTTCTCCCACGGCGAAGCCTCGATCGGCGCGATTGATTACTACTCGGAGGACATCATCAACATCGGCTATGCCGAGGCGAAGTACGTGTGGTCTCTGCCGCACGACGTGGGTGTGCTGTTCGCGGCGCAGTACACGGACGAGCGCAGCGTGGGCGGCGACCTCCTCAAGGGCTACGGCTTCCGCACCGACCAGCTCGGCGTCAAGACCGAGGCGAGCTACGCGGGAGCGGTCCTCACGCTCGCCTATACGCGAGTCGGCGGCGGCACCGATATCCAAAAGCCGTGGAGCGGCACCCCAGGCTATACCAGCGCCATGGTGCAGAGCTTCAATCGCGCGGGTGAGCAGGCGTTCCTGGCCAACGCGTCCTACGATTTCTCGCGGCTGGGCGCGCAGGGGTTGACGGTCTACGCGCTGTACGTTCGCGGCTGGGACCGGATCGATCAGCGCCAGAAGACTCCGCTGCCGAACGAACACGAGATCGACGTGGACGTCCAGTGGCGACCCGCCTGGAAGGCGATGAACGGCCTGTGGCTGCGCGCCCGCTACGCGCACGTCGAACAGTACGGGAAGCCCGGGCACACGATCCAGGACTTTCGCCTGATCGCCAACTACGACTTCTCACTCTTCTGAGCCGGGTCCACAGCGCCCGCCCGTACGACGACAACGCCCGTCCGTACGACGAACGTCCGATGGCCGGCGCGCGCCCCCAGGGGATATGAAGAGTCGGGGGATCCGCGGAGCGAAAAGGGGGAGCGCGATGGACGCCGAACGGGCTCGTCTCACGGAAGCGCGCGTCAGCAAGAGCGCGGCGTGGCGGAAGTGGGGGCCGTACCTCTCGGAGCGCCAGTGGGGCACGGTCCGCGAGGACTACAGCGAGGGCGGCGATGCCTGGCACTACTTCACGCACGACCAGGCACGCTCGCGCGCGTATCGCTGGGGCGAAGACGGCTTGGCGGGCATCTCGGACGACCACCAGCGCCTGTGCTTCGCCCTCGCCCTCTGGAACGGCCGCGATCCGATCCTCAAGGAGCGCCTGTTTGGCCTCAGCAACAGCGAAGGCAACCACGGCGAGGACGTCAAGGAGTACTACTTCTATCTCGACTCGACGCCGACCCACTCGTACATGAAGTACCTGTACAAGTATCCGCAGGCCGCCTACCCCTACCGCAACCTCGTGGACACCAGTCGCGGGCGGAGCCGCCGCGACGTCGAGTACGAGCTGCTCGACACGGGCGTGTTCGACGACGACCGCTACTTCGACGTGTTCGTCGAGTACGCCAAGGCGTCGCCCGAGGACATCTGCGTGCAGATCACCGTGGAAAATCGCGGCCCGGAGCCGGCGACCCTGCACGTGCTGCCGACGCTGTGGTTCCGCAACACGTGGTCGTGGGGCGGCTCCGCCGCTCGCCCGGTATTTCGCCAGGCCGCGGCCGGCCCCGCGGGTAGCGCGCTCGCGGCCTCGCATCCCGACGTCGGCGAGCGCATGCTCTACGCGGAAGGCACGGCCTCGTTGCTCTTCACCGAGAACGAGACGAACACCCAGCGCCTGGCCGGCGTGCCCAACCGCACGCCGTACGTCAAGGACGGGATCAACAACTACCTGCTCCACGCCCGGCAGGACGCCGTGAACCCGGAAAAGACGGGGACGAAAGCGTCCGTGCACTACACGCTCGAGCTGCCCGCGGGCGGATCCCGGACGGTGCGCCTGCGACTGACGGACGCGGCGCCCGCGACGAACGGACTCGGCACCGCATTCGGCGAGGCCTTCGACGGCGTGATGGCCGCCCGCCGGGGAGAGGCGGACGAGTTCTATGCGTCCGTCATCCCCTCCTCGCTGGACAAGGACGCGGCCAACGTCATGCGCCAGGCGCTCGCGGGCATGCTCTGGTCCAAGCAGTTCTTTCATTACGACGTCGACACGTGGCTTTCGGAACACGGCGCCGACCCATTCAACCCGAGACGCAGCGCGCCCCGCAACAGCCACTGGCACCACATGTACAACGGCGACATCATTTCGATGCCGGACAAGTGGGAATACCCGTGGTACGCGGCCTGGGACCTCGCCTTCCACACACTCGCGCTGACCCTGGTGGACGAGGACTTTGGCAAGCAGCAGCTGAGCCTCATGCTTGCCGAGAACTATCTCCACCCGAACGGCCAGCTCCCCGCCTACGAGTGGAACTTCGGCGACGTGAATCCCCCGGTGCACGCGTGGGCCACGATCTTCACCTACCGCCTGGAGGCGATCCGGAAGGGTCAGGGCGACCTCGACTGGCTCGAGCGCTCGTTCCAGAAACTGCTGCTCAACTTCACCTGGTGGCTGAACCGCAAGGACCGCGCCGGCAACAACGCCTTCGAGGGCGGTTTCCTCGGCCTTGACAACATCGGCGTCTTCGACCGGAGCGCGCCGCTGCCGACCGGCGGCTACCTCGAGCAGGCCGACGGCACCGCGTGGATGGCGCTCTTCTCGCAAAACATGCTCGAGATCTCCGCGGAGCTGGCGATGAGCCGGCCGGCCTACCTGCCGATGACGGAAAAGTTCCTGAGCCACTTCCTGTGGATCGCGACGGCCATGCTCCACGCCGGCGAGCACACGGGGATGTGGGATGAGGAGGATGGCTTCTTCTACGACGTGCTGCGACTGCCGGACGGCCGGGCACAGCGTCTGAAAGTGCGCTCCATGGTCGGCCTGCTCCCGCTCTGCGCGGTCACCGTCTTCGACGGGGAGGCGCTGGAGAAGTACCCTGAGGTCCGTCAACGCTTTCGCCGATTCCTCGAGGCCCGTCCCGAGCTGAGGGAGTTCATCCACGATCCCGTCGCCACCGGTCACGGGGGCCGGCGCCTCACCGCGGTCCTGAACGAGGCCAAGCTGCGCCGGGTGTTGACGACGATGCTCGACGAGAAGGAGTTCCTGAGCCCGTATGGCATCCGGGCCCTCTCCCGTCACCACGCCGAGCATCCGTACGTGTTCAGCATCGCGGGGCACGAGTACCGGGTGTCGTACCTCCCGGCGGAATCGGACACCGACATGTTCGGCGGCAATTCCAACTGGCGGGGACCGATCTGGATGCCCGTCAACATGCTGATCGTGCGGGCGCTGATGCAGTATTACCTCTACTACGGCGATCGGTTCACCATCGAATGTCCCACCGGCTCCGGCCGGCACATGACGCTCTATCAGGTCGCCGAGGAAATCTCGAACCGTCTGGGCAACATCTTCCTGCGTGACATGAATGGGCGCCGGCCGGTGTACGGCGGCACCCGCCGGTTCCAGGAGGACCCGCACTGGCGCGATCTCATCCTGTTCTACGAATACTTCCACGGCGACAACGGCGCGGGGCTCGGCGCGAGCCACCAGACCGGATGGACGGGCGTCATCGCGCGTGCCATGCACCTGTTCGCGACCACCACCGCCCAGCAGGCTCTCGAGCGCGCGAACCTTCTCGAGCGCCTCGGAGGCGCGCAGCTCTGCTCCCGCCGCCCGTTCCCGCTCGGCGGTGAGCACCGACTGCGTCGCCGTCAGCGCCGCCCGCGACGACTGCAGTGTGGCGCGCTCGAGCATCAGCTGCTCTTTGAGCTCGGCGACCGCCGTGTGCTCGCGCTCGGCCCGGGCCGCCTGGGTCGACTTCTCGGCGCGGGCGGCG
>Ga0209807_1000454_pt1 | contig 18859 bp, 16 predicted proteins | sample GraSoiAngelo_154_FD_186168 | JGI IMG/M metagenome (GOLD analysis project Ga0209807, IMG submission 186168) | Grasslands soil microbial communities from the Angelo Coastal Reserve, California, USA - 14_1009_13_20cm (SPAdes) (version 2) | ecosystem: Environmental > Terrestrial > Soil > Grasslands ... | reverse complement strand
ACGAACAGTACACCACGAACCCCCGGCCCACGCGCCCAACGCGGCGCTGATGATCGACTTCGACAATGTGACGATGGGGATCCGCTCGGATCTCCAGTCCGAGCTGCGGCGCCTGCTGCAGTCGGACATCATCAAGGGGAAGGTGGCCGTACAGCGCGCCTACGCCGATTGGCGCCGCTACCCTCAATACATCGTCCCACTCGCCGAGTCCTCGATCGACATGATCTGGGCGCCGGCGTACGGGTCGAACAAGAAGAATGCGACGGACATCCGTCTCGCGGTCGACGCCCTCGAGCTCGTCTTCACGCGGCCCGAGATCGGCACGTTCATCCTGCTGTCGGGAGATTCGGATTTTTCCTCCCTCGTGCTGAAGCTCAAGGAGTACGGCAAGTACGTCATCGGCGTGGGGATCCGCGAGTCGTCGAGCGACCTGCTGATCCAAAACTGCGACGAGTACTACTCCTACAACGAGCTGGCCGGTCTCACGAAGGAGAGTGACATCACCCACGAGCGGCACGATCCCTGGGAGCTGGTGATCGAGGCCGTGAAGCAGATGACCGCGCACAGCGACGTGATGCGGTCCGACCGCCTGAAGCAGGTCATGCAGGAGATCGACCCCGCGTTCAACGAGAAGGACCTGGGGTTCTCACGCTTCTCGAAGTTCGTGGTCGAAGCGGCGCACAAGGGCCTCATCGCCCTCACCAAGCTCGACAACGGCCAGTACGAGATCGCGCTGGGCCCGGGCGTGCCCGGGGCCGCGGCGCAGCCGCAGGGGGGAGGGGCCGCCGCGTTCGAGCGGCCCCGGGAGCGCGAGCGCGGCGAAGGTCGCGGCCGCGGCCGCCGGGGTCGGGGCGGGGCCCAGGAAGGGCGCGAAGCCCGCGAGGAGCGGGTTCCGGAGGAGCTGTCGCCCCCGCCCGGGGTGACTGCACCGGGACGCCGCAGCGCCTTCTCGCTCGATGGTGCGTTTGGCCTCATCAAGCAGGCGATCGGCCGGTTGGGGGGAGAGTCCCGCCCGGTGAGCGCGCAGGAGCTCGGCGCGGCCATGGCCGAGATCAAGGGCGACGAGGAGCCGGTCGAGCCGGCCCAGGTGCAAAAGCTGCTGCGCCAGGCGCACGACCGGGAGCTGATCGACCTCGCCAAGGAGGACGACGGCGCCTATACCGTGAAGCTGCGCGATGCCACGCCCGCTTCCGAGCCGTCGCAGGTCGAGCCCGCCGCCGTCACCGATGCCGACGAGGCGCTCGATCCGCCGATGCCCGAGTCCTCGGCGCCGCCATCGATGCGGCCGGCGAACCCGCCCGCCGCCGGTATTCCCTCCCGCAGCGCGCGGTTTCGCCGCGGTTCCCGTGGGCCACGCGTGGCGCCCCCGGAGATCCCGAAGATCGGCGTCGTGGAAATGGACCCGAACTTCAAGCCTCGGATCGAGCTGCTGCCGCCCAAGGCTGCTCCGGCCCCGCCGGAGCCGCTCGGTAGTGACAGCGCTTCCCCCCGTGCGCCGACAGGCGGCGACGAGCGACGGGAGCGCGGTGCACGCGGCCGCGGTGGCCGCGGTGGGAGCCGGGCGACTGGTCGCGACGAGCGCGCCGACCCGGCCGAGCGGCCAGAGCGGGGAGAGCGGGGAGAGCGCGGTGGTCGGGGCCGGCGCGGTGGTCGCGGACGCGGCGGCCGGGGGCGCGGCGCGGGCGGGGAGGGCCGGGGGGGGGGCGAGCGCGGGGATCGCGTGGCGAGGGATCGCATCGAGTCACGAGAAGCTCCGGAGTCGCGCACGGCCAGGGCCGAGCCCGAGCCGCCGCAGCCTCCCGCGCCCAGGCCGCCGGCGCGCGAGCCCGATGTCGATACGGGCGACGCTGGAGAGTCCTTCTGGTCGAAGGTGAAGCGCGGGCTCACCGGCGGGACGTGAGACGCGCGGCGCTGTCGGCGTCGTTCTACGCGCGACCTACTCCTCAGGTCGCGCGTGGGCTTTTGGGACATGTTCTCCTGAGCGAGCTCGGCGGCCGCCGGACCGCCGGCCGTATCGTCGAGACCGAGGCCTACCTCGGCACCCATGACCCCGCCTCGCACGGCTATGGCGCACGCCGCACGCGCCGCAACGCCAGCCTGTTCGAGCGTCCGGGCACGGCCTACGTCTACTTCACCTATGGGATGCACTGGTGTTTGAACGCCGTGACCGAGCGCGCGGGGCTCCCCGCTGCCGTGCTCATCCGCGCCCTCGAGCCCCTCGAAGGACTGGCGACGATGCGGCGGCGCCGGGGAGGCAGGGGGATCCCTGACCGCGAGCTGTGCTCGGGTCCCGCCAAGCTGTGCCAGGCGCTGGGCGTGACCGGTCGGCACGACGGGCTTCCGCTCACCCGGGGCAAGCTGCGCATCGTCCGAAACGAGTCACGACAGCATCACGCCATCAGTGTGACACCGCGTATCGGCATCACCCGCGCCGCCGACTGGCCGCTGCGGTTCCTGATCGAGGACTCACCATGGGTCTCCCGCTAGGGCTGTTGCTCATGCTCCAACAGCCCATCATCGTGGACGGCCACATCGACACGCCGCAGCGCATGCTCGACATGAAGGCCGACATCACCGGCCGGCTCCCCGACGGGCACATCGATGTGCCGCGCATGCGCGAGGGGGGGCTCACGGCCGCGTTCTTCTCGATCTGGGTGGACGCCCGCTACGGCCGGGGCACCGCCTTTCGGCGCGCCCTGGACCTGATCGGGGCCGTGCGCCAGCTCGCGGACAGCAACGGCGACGTGGAGCTGGCCACCACGGCGGATGAGGTCCGCACTGCCGCGGCGCGGGGCCACATCGCGGCGCTCATGGGGGTCGAGGGTGGGCATGCGATCGAGCACTCGCTCGAGAACCTCGATTCGCTGTATCGGCTCGGGGTGCGCTACATGACGCTGACCTGGAACAACGGGAACGACTGGGCTGGCTCATCGACCGATCCCAAGCGGCATGGCGGGCTCAGCTCGTTCGGACGCCACGTGGTGGCGCGGATGAACCGGCTGGGTATGCTGGTCGACGTCTCACATGTGTCGGACGCGACGTTCTGGGATGTGGTGGCCACCAGCACGCGCCCGGTGATCGCGTCGCACTCGTCCTGCCGGGCCCTGGCGCACCATCCGCGTAACTTGAGCGACGACGAGCTCCGGGCCATCGCTCGGAACGGCGGCGTGGTGGGAATCAACTTTTATCCCGTGTTCCTGGACGAGCACTTCCGGGACCAGTACGAAGAGCTGCGTCGCCGGCTGAAGCCGCAGACCGACTCGATCCGGGCGCGACACCGCGGCCGACCTGGTGAATCGGCCTTCGAAGTCGACAAATTCGTCGGCCAGCACGCCGAGAGCCTCGACGTCCCCACGATCGACCGCCTTCTGGACCACATCGATCACGCCGTGCAGGTGATGGGGATCGACCACGTCGGGCTCGGCAGCGATTTCGACGGGATCAGCGTGCTGCCCCGGCCTATGAAAGACGCGACATCGCTGCCCGAGCTCGTCCGGGCCCTCGGGGCCCGCGGCTACTCGGATTCGGACGTCCGCAAGATCCTGGGCGAGAACTTCCTGCGGGTGCTTACTGTCGGTCCGTGACGCCCTCCTTAGAGGTGCCGAAGGAATAGCGGACGCCGCCCTGGAACGTGTGCGTGGTGCCTTGGATCAGGAAGTTGGCCGCCGCCGATGTCAGGATGTAGTGGCCGTACAGCGCCAGACGACCTTGCTTGATATCGATGCCGCCCATCCACCAGAAGAACGCCTTGGTCGCCGCCGCGTCGGCTTCGTCCTGGAGCTGGGCGAACCCCGCCGACGTGCAGCTCGAGCAGCTCACTTGGACGTTCAGGGCTTCCATGATGGCGAACCCACCGCCCGCAAACGGCTCCACCCGGAGCTGTGCCGGGAAGGCGAGCGCGCCCACCATGAGCCGGCGCAGGTTGTTGAACTGGACGTTCCCCGGGTTGACCGTTCCATCGGGCTCGATGATCGTCACGTGGCGGGGGGATATGAAGAACGACTGCTCGAACGACGCGTATAACGCCGTCCGCTTCCCCGTGATCAGCCAATGGCCGCCGAACGTTGGCTCGAAGGAGTAGCTGTCGAAGTTGGTGCGGAACACCAGGATGCCGGCTTCGCCGCCCCAGTACCACTTGTGCTGCCAATCGCTCGACCGTTGCTCGTACGTGGGACCGCCCCGGGGCTGCGCTTCGGCGACCTTCCCGCCCGCCTTGACGATCGAGTCGCGCTTCTCCTTGGGAATCTCGGGATACGGGGATTCGCGATGGCTTGGCCCGAGGAAGAACGACAGGCCCGCTGACCCGACAAGCTGAGCGGCCAACTTGTTGCCGGTGGGAGACTGACTGTTGGGCGCGAAGTAGGCGCCCGCCTCGAGGCGCAACGCGGCGCGGTCGGAAATGTAGATGCGATCGCCGATCGCCCCGTGCGCCCCGATGTCGCGGAAGCCCCCGACGCCGTTGCTGTTGAAATCCATGACCGAGTAGCCGCCCAGGAGGTAGAAGCTTTTCTCGGAGCCGAAATTCAACACGAGGTTCCCCGACCCGAACCATACGGGGAAGTCCGTCCCAGCTCCGCCGCCCTTGGGGTGCGGCCGCTGGTACAGTCCCTCCGCCTCGATCCCCAGCCAATTCGTGATCCAGAAGCCGATGCGGCCCCCGCCCCCGATCTGGTTGTCGAGCTGGAAGGCGCGGTCGAACCGCGTGAAGCTGCCGAACCCGCCGAACTCGAACTGGAACTGGTGCTGGGCCTCGAGGGCGGCGGACCCGCCCACCAGGAGCACCAAAACGACCGTGACTACCCGCATTGGACGACTCCTCGGGGTCAAAAAGCGACCCCCAAAATAGGGAATTCGTCCGGAAAACGCGATACCCCTTCGCTTTAAGCCTCTGGACCTTGAAAGTACTTGAAGGTGGCTGGGGCTGGCGGGAAGATCATACCGAATGTATCCCGAAGATCAGGTCACACCATGGCTACCTCGAGCCATCGGGTTGATCGCGACTACAGGCTTTTCTTTTCCCTGCCGCCCAGGAGGAACGACAGCCCCATTGTACCGGTGAAATGCCCGATCCACTGATGGCTGGCCAGGCCGCCCCCCGGGCCGCGGTAATAGGCTCGCGCCTCCACACGGAGTGCCATGCGGTCGCCGCCGAAGACGATCCGCTCGCCGAGGCCGCCGTGTACCGCGTTCAGGTCGGAAGAGTAGGGTGGATTGGGTCCCATATGGAGGCGGGAATAGCCGCCCAGCACGTACGCGCTGCCCGAGCTAATCACCAGGCTCGCGCTCCCGATCACGACGTTGGTCTTCCCTACGCCGCTGAGCTGCGAGAGCGGTTGCGCTACGTTTCCGTCGACCTCGAGACTGAAGTGGTCGCCGAGGAAGTACCCGAGGCGACCACCGGCACCGAACTGGTTGTCGAGCTGGAGACGGCTGTCATACCGCGTGTAGCTGCCGTACCCGCCGATCTCGACTTGGCCGCCACGCTGCGCGTTGAGGGACCCGATCGCGCCAGCCAGCAGCCCGAGGACAGTGAGCACCCGCATAGGAGGACTCCTTAGGGTGAGGACTCCGTGCAACATCTTGGGTGAGGACTCCGTGCAACATCGATACGGGCGCCACCCAAAATAGGAAGTTTCCTCGGAATGCGCGATAGGCCCCGGAACCCAAAAGCCACGAACCGCCGCGTCGACCCCAAAACGGCTCAGATAAGTCCCAACTTTGTCCCCACCATTTTGAATGCCGACAGGGCGAAGTCCAGATCATCTCGGGTGTGCGATGCGGAGAGCTGGCAACGGATCCGGGCATGCCCTTGCGGCACGACGGGATAGCCGAACCCGGTCACGAACACCCCCTCGTCGAGCAGCAGCTCGCTCATGCGAATCGCCTGTGCGGTCTCGCCCAGGATGACGGGAACGATTGGGGTTTCCCCGGGGAGGGGGTTGAATCCGAGGGCGATGAGCCGCTCGCGGAAATACCGGGCGTGCTCGTGCAGCCGGGTCACGAGCGCGGGGTGACGCTCGAGGTAGCCCACCGCGGCCAGCGCGCTGGCCGCCACGGTGGGGGGAAGGGCGTTCGAGAACAGCTGCGGGCGCGAACGCTGGGTGAGATAATCGACGAGGACGGCGGGGCCGGCGGTGAAGCCGCCTGCGGCGCCGCCCAGCGCCTTACCGAGCGTCGACGTGATGATGTCTACCTGTCCCAGCATGCCGTAGTGCTCGGCGGACCCCCGGCCCGAGCGACCCAGGACGCCCGTCGCGTGCGAGTCGTCCACGGCCACGACGGCGTCGTGCTCGCGCGCCAAGGCGACGATGTCGGGCAGCCTCGCGATATCCCCTTCCATCGAGAAGACGCCGTCGGTGAAGATCAGCTTCAGTCGTGCGTCCTTCGCGGCACGCAGCTTGTCCCGGAGGTCCGCCATGTCCGAATGCCGATACACGGCGGTTTGACACTTCGTGATCGTCTTCGCGAGCCGGATCGAGTCGATGATGGACGCGTGGTTGAGCTGGTCGGAGATCACGATGTCCTGCTCGCCCAACAGAGTGGGGCACAGCCCCTCGTTCGCGTTCCAGCAGCTGACGTATGTGAGTGACGACTCGCACCCAACGAACCGGGCGAGGGCCTGCTCGAGCTCACGGTGAATCGTGAAGGTGCCGCAGATGAACCGCACCGAGCCGGTGCCGGCACCGAACTGGTCGAGCGCGTGCTTCCCGGCGGCGACCACCGCGGGCTCGTTGCAAAGACCCAGGTAATTGTTGGACGAGAGAATCACGACTTCGCCGCGCCCCTGCATCTTGGTTCGGGCGGCCTGCGGCGCTTCGAGGTAATTGAGCCGCTTGTAGACCCCGTCTTTCCTGAACTGCTCGAGCTCGGCCTCGAGCCGGCCGGCAAAGCTCATGCGATCTCCAGGATGATCTTGCCCGCGTCGCCCGCGCGGATGGCGGCGAGGGCCTCGTCGATCTTGGCGAGCGGGAACTGGTGTGTGATGACCGGCCGCGGATCGAGCAAGCCGGCGGTGAGGTAGCGGCGCATCTGGTGCCACGTCTCGTACATCCTGCGCCCGATCACGCCGTGCACGGTGACCCCCTTGAAGATGATCTCGCTGGCGAAGTCGACCGGCACCTCGCCGTTGGGGATGCCGAGCAGCTGCACCCGTCCCCCCAGGCGCACGGCGGCGAACGCCTGGTGCAAGGCCGACGGCACGCCCGACATCTCGCACACCACATCGGCGCCCTCGCCGCCGGTCGCGTCCAGCACGGTGCGCACCACGTCGTCCGTGGCGGCGTTGATCGTCACGTGCGCCCCCATGCGGCGCGCCAGCGCCAGCCGCTTTTCGTTCACATCGGAGGCGATCACCGTGGTGGCTCCGGCGGCGCGCGCGATGCCCACGGCGAAGCAGCCGATCGGCCCGCATCCCACCACGAAGACCGAGCTGCCCTGAACGTCGGCGGTCAGTACCGCGTGGAAGGCGTTGCCCATGGGGTCCATGATGGCGCCGACGGTGGTCGGCACGCCGTCGAGGGGCAGGACGTTGGTGGCGGGCATGGCGATGTACTCGGCGAACGCTCCGTCGCGATCCACGCCGATGATGCGCGTGTTCTTGCAAATGTGGCTGTTGCCCGTGCGACACTGGAGACAGTGCCCGCACACGATATGGCCCTCCGCGGTCACCAGCTGGCCGGGCCGGAGCTCGGACACGTCATCGCCCGCCGCGACGATCTCTCCGGCGAACTCGTGGCCCACGACCAGCGGCGGTTTGATGCGGCCCTCCGCCCACGCGTCCCAGTCGGCGATGTGGACGTCGGTGCCGCACACGCCGGCGTGCCGCACGGCGATGAGCACCTCCCGTGGGCCGGGCGTCGGCTTCGGCACCGTCGCGACCTTCAAGCCGGGGGCGCGTCGCTCTTTGACGATTGCTTGCATTGAGGCCGGGACAGGGGAAACGGGAAAGGGGAAACGTTCAAAAGATGGATCGCGTGAAGCCCCCGTCTACCTGGAGCACCGCGCCGGTAATATAGCTCGCCCGCTCGGACGCGAGGAACGCGACTGCCGCGGCGAGTTCGTCGGTCCGGCCCATGCGGCCGAGGGGGATACCGGCGACCATCTCGCGCATGACGTCCTGCGACGCGCGCTTCTCGCGCTTCGCGCGGGTCTCGGTGAGTTCCGTGATCCGCTCCGTCGCGATGAAGCCGGGACATACGACGTTCACGGTGATCCCTTCGGCGGCGACCTCGTCGGCGAGGGCTTTGGCGAACCCCAGGACACCCGCGCGCGCGGTGGTGGAGAGGATGAGCCCCGGGAGGGGTTGCTTGGCGGCGACGGATGCGAGGCAAATGATGCGGCCCCACTGGAGCTTGCGCATGATGGGCACCGCGGCGCGAGCGAGATGGACCGTGGACAGGAGGTTCAGCTCCAGGGCGCGGTGGAAGGCGTCGGCCGGCTGATGCGTGAACGGCGCCGCCGGCGGACCGCTCGCGTTGCAGAACAGCACGTCGAGGCGGCCCATCTCGTGGTGCACCCGCTCCACCAGGCCCTCGGCCTGCGCCGAGTCGCCCACGTCGGCCACGAACGGCAGCACCGCCTGGGCCGCCTCGGAGGAGAGCTGCTGCGCCACGTGCTCCACGGAGTCTTCGTGGCGGCCGTTGATGGCCACGCGCGCGCCCTCCTGCGCCAGCGCCTTCGCTACGGCACGCCCCAGGCCCTTGGTGCTGCCGCACACCAGGGCGACGCGGCCGGCGAGACCGAGATCCATGGGGCGGAATTTACGGGCGAGGGGCGACCCTGGTTAGAAGTAGGGGCGCAGCTCGTTAGAAGTAGGGGCGCAGCTCGTTAGAAGTAGGGGCGCAGCATGCTGCGCCCCTACACCACACGTTCGCGCGTTTCTCCGGATCGTTAGTCCGCCAGCACGCTGGCCTGAACCGCCTCCAGCCGCACCGCGCAGCACTTGAGCTCCGCCATCTTCGCGTACGGATCGAGCACCGGATTCGTCAGCAGGTTGGCCGCCGCCTCGCGGAAATGGAACGGCACGAACACCTGGCCCCGCGCTACGCGTGCGGAGATGCGGCACGAGCTCACCATCGTGTTGCGGCGCGAGGTCAGCCGCGCGAGGTCGCCGTCCTCCAACCCGAGCTCGCGGGCGTCGTCGGGGTGGATCTCGACGATCGGCGTGGGCTCACGTTGGTCCAAGCCGGAGGCGCGCCGTGTCATGGTGCCCGTATGCCAGTGATACAGCTGCCGTCCCGTGTTCATCACGAACGGATACTCCTCGTCGGGGAGCTCGACGGGCGGCGCGTAGGCGACGGGAACGAAGACGCCCTTCCCGTCGGCCGTCGGGAACCGGTCGTCGAAGAGAAACGCGGTCCCGGGGGAGTCCCCCGTGGGGACCGGATACTGCAGCCCCGCCCCTTCGAGCCGCTGGTAAGTCACGCCGCGCCACGACGGGGTTACGTGCGCGATTTCCCGCATTACCTCTTCGGCCGTCTCGAACCGCGTCTTCAGCCCCAGGCGGTTCGACAGGTCGATGAGGATCTCCAGGTCGCCGCGCGCCTGCCCCGGCGTGGGCACGGCCTGGTGGGCGAGCTGGATCCGACGCTCGGTGTTCACGAACGTGCCCGTCTTCTCCGCGAAGCTCGAGCCGGGGAGGACGACGTCGGCGTAGCGGGCGGTCTCCGTGAGAAACAGGTCGTGCACTGCGAGGAACTCGAGCTCCTGGAACCAGTGCTCGGCGTGCGCGACGTCCGGGTCGGAGATGATCGGGTTCTCGCCCATGATGTACATCCCCCGAACGCCGCTCTCCTCCTTCACGATCTCGGTCACCATGAGTCCCTCCTGCAGCGAGAGGGACCCGGCCGGAACGCCCCACACCTCGGCGTACTCGGCCCGGTTCTTCGAGTCCTTGACCGGTCGGTAGTCGGTATACACGAACGGGATCGCGCCGACGTCGGACGCGCCCTGAACGTTGTTCTGCCCCCGCACCGGCATCATCGCGGCACCCCAGCGCCCGATCATGCCGCAGGCGAGCATCAGGTTCAGGAGCGACGTGACGAGATCCGTCCCGTTGGCGTGCTGGGTGAGCCCCATCGCCCACAACGTGCTGGTGCGCGGCCCCTTGGCGTACAGCTCCGCGGCCCAGCGGATCCGGTCGGCCGGCACGCCGGTGATCTTCGCGGCCACGTCCGGCGTCATGGCCTTGACGGACTCCCGCACCTTGTCGAAGGCGTGCATCCGCTCGGCGACGAAGCTCTTGTCCTCGAGGCCCTGCGTCACGATGTGGTTGAGCATCGCGTTGAAGAGCGCCACGTCGGTGCCCGGCTGCATCTGGAGGTGGATGTCTGCCCGGCTCGCGAGCTCGGTCCTGCGGGGGTCGGCCACGATGAGTGTCGCGCCTCGCTCGTGGGCCCGCTTGATGGCGGCGCCGAACACCGGGTGCGACTCGGTGGTATTCGCGCCGGCGATGAAGATGACGTCGGCGGCGTGCTCGACCTCGCGCATCGAGCCCGACGCCGCCGACGTATTGAGGGCGCGCTGCATCGCGGCGACCGAGGTCGAATGGCACAGGCGCGTGCAGTGGTCGATGTTGTTGGTGCCGAGCGCGGCGCGGAACATCCGCATGATGAGGTAGTTCTCTTCGTTCGAGCACTTGGCCGAGGAGAAGCATGCGAGGGAAGCAGGGCCCCGCTCGCGCTTGAGACGCAGCAGCTCCTGCGCCGTGAGCTCCAGCACCTCGTCCCATGTGGCCTCGCGGAACGGCTCGTACCACGAGGGCGGCGTCGCCACGCGGTCGCGGATGTCCAGGTCCACGCGCTCGAGCAGCGGCAGGTCCCGCACCGTCTTTCCCACCGAGCGCGGCGGGCCCGCCGGCTTCGAGGTCTGGCCCTCACCCTCGATGGTCTGCCACGGCCCGCCCCGGCGGTTCGTCCCCGGGCGACCGCGCCAGACCCAGCGGCCCTGCTCCTTCTCCCAGCCCTTGCGGATCAGGGGCTTGGTGAGGCGATCGTGGTGCTGAGGAAAGTCGTAGCCGAAGCGGCCCTTCACACAGGTCGAGCCCTGGTTGGGCGTGTCGAGCTCGATGTCCGGCGAGGTGACGCGCATGACCTGGTCGCCGGCAACGTGCAGGTCCACCTGGCAGCCGACGCCGCAGTACGGACAGACCGAGTGCACCGTCTTGTCCGGATGGAGGATCTTCTCGGGCGCGAACCGCTCGCGGGGCATTACCTCGAAGATCGCGCCCGTCGGGCATACGCGCACACACTCGCCGCACCAGGTGCACCCCGCCTTGTCCGGGTCGCCGTCCGCGCCGACGATGATCTCGGTGTGCTCGCCCCGCTGGCCCACGTCGAGCACGCCGACCACCTGAATGTCCTCGCACGCCCGCACGCAGCGCGTGCACAGGATACAGGTAGACATGTCGTGCCGGATCATCGGGTCGCCGGGCCGCTCGTCGCCATGGCGCAGGACGAGGTCGCGCTCCCCGAGGGGGGTGGGAACGACCCCATACCGCAGGACGTACTCCTCGAACTCATTGCGGGATCGGGTCCCCTCCCGGCTACCGTTCCTCAGGTGCTCGCCCGGGTAGCGCTCGAGCAGCAGGCGCAACACGCCCGTGCGGTTCTCGACCGCCGCATGGGACTCGGTCTGCACCACCATCCCGTCCGCCACCTTGGTGGCGCAGGCCGGGAGCAGCTTCGCTTGCCCCTCCACCGACACCAGGCAGATGCGGCAGTTCCCGACGACGGGCAGTTTGGGATACCAGCACAGGGTGGGGATGTCGAGGATCCCGCCGCCGCGGGCTGCTTCGAGGATCGTTTGTTCGGGATCGGCACTGACCGAGCGGCCGTTGATCGTCAGGGTCGCCATGACCCCTGAAGATTAGACCCGGTGGGGGGGCCCCGGCAACCGGCGCCGGGCCAACCACCTGATTTGCAAGGAGGATACGCGCTGAAACAGGAAGGGCCGGCTCTGGGCCGGCCCCGCTCCTGCGTCAGTCGATGTGCTCGGGCAGATGGCGATGCGTGTGATCGCCCGCCCCGCCGTCCGCTTCGTCCGCGAACCAGCAGTAGGCCCAGATCTTTGCCGGGCGCAGCATCTTCCGGCCGGCCCGCAGAATGATACCGATCGGCTCGTCGTCGTCGAGAACTAGGGGAAGACTGGTCATTTCAAGTCCGTCGCACGTTGTAGGACGCCACGACGCGTAGGCAAACACGATGCCGGTCATGGTTTTCTCTAACTATGCGTCGTGCAGCGTGTTACGTGGGGCGAGGCGGGGGGAGTGGCTACTCCGACACGTTCAGCGCCGTGTCCAGCTGACGCTCCGGCTTCGTCGCTGTGAAACCGGCGCTGGCCTTGCCGCGGCGGCGGCGGACGATCTCCCAGCCGCCGTACTGGGCCTGCAGGGCCTCGGGGGCGAGCGGGATCACCTCGCTCGCTGCAGGGCTGGGGAGGATCACGTGGACACCGCCGGGGCGGGTGCGCACCTGCAGCTCTGCGAGCAGCGCCTGGCGGTCGCGCGCGCGCGCCGGCGCGAGGGCGGCGGGATCGATGATCGCCAGGCTCGGAGCCACATCGGGGAACCAGCTGCCGAAGGTGACGACGAGCGCCTGGAACCGGCCGGCCAGCTGCTCGGTGACGGCCCGGCTCTCGGCCGCCTCGATGGCGCCCAGGTCGTGGTCGACCAGGAATACCTCGGCGTCGTGCGCCGCGATGAACAGCGCGGCGGGGAGCGCGGCCGCGCCGACCACAACGGCGAGGTCGCCGGGCTCGAGGCGGCGCACCGCGCTGACGAGCGGGCCATCCGCTTCGAGGCCCCAATGCGTCGGGGCGCGTTGCGCGGCGCGCAGCGCGCGGTGCTTCTGGCGCCAGCGGGGGAACGACGGCAGCCGCAGCCGCCGGGCGATGATGCGGTCGACGTGCTCGAGCAGCAGCACCTCGGTGAGGAGGTACTGCCCCGCGGCGTTCTCCTCGAGCTCGCGCACCGCCTCGTCGCCGATCTCCAGCAGCTCCTCGCGGGTGAGCGCGTTCTTGTGCTCCTCGATCCGCTGCAGCAGGAACTCCTGGTACTCCTGCTTGAGCGAGCGCGGTGGCCGGCGCGTGGTCCGGGAGCGCGGCTCCCCCGAGAGGCTCAGCATGGCTCCACGTGCACGGTGACTTCGTGCAGCCGGAGGTCGCGCTTGAGCCGCTCCTCCACCTGGTCGGCGATGGCGTGCGCGGACTCCACGTCGGCGTGGCGGTCGACGCATACCGTCACCTCGGCGTAACGCAGGTCGGAGGGCCCGCGCGACCGGATGGCGTAGGCGCTTTTCACCCCCGGCACGGCCTGGGCGGCGTCCTGGATGTCGCGCGTCGGGATGGCGCGTTGGTCCACGAGCACCGGCACTGTGCGCGCCAGGATGCGATAGGCCACGAGGACGATCGCCAGGGCCACGATGATCGCGACGGTCGAATCGGCCCACCACCACCCCTGGCGCGTGAGCAGGATGCCGACGAGGATGCCGACCGTGATGAAGACGTCCGCGCGGGTGTGCGCCGCGTCCGCGACCAGCAGCTCGCTGCCGAGCTCGACGCCGCGGCGATGCTCGTACCACGTGATGAGCATGTTCACGCCGAGCGTGAGAACCAGCAGCGCCAGCTGAAAGTCGCTCACGTCGACCCGATGGCTGCCGCTCACGAAATGGTTGACCGCCCCTCGCACCAGCTCGAAGCAGGTGATCGAGAGGAATCCCACGATCGCCAGCGCACCCAGCGTCTCGAACTTTCCGTGGCCGTACGGGTGGTCTTCATCGGGCTCCTTCGCGGCCACCCGGACGATGATCAGGGCGAGCACGTTGTTGAGCGCATCCACGCACGAATCCACCGCCCCGCCGAGCACGGCGAGGGAGCCGGACGTGATCCCCACCGCGAGCTTGACCCCGACGACCGCCAGGTTGGCGACGAGGAGGCCGATAAAGACTCGGCGGACCAGGGCGGACGCCGGCATGGCCAGGAATGCAAGGTTGTAAGGGACAGCGGTTTAGTCAACGGCCCGGAGCAGGACGCCCTTCAGGTACCCGGTCTCGGGGACGTTCACCAGCTCAGGGTGGTCCTGGCCGGCCCCCGTGACGGCGAGGAGTTGGAGACGGCGGCCTGCGTCCTGCGCGGCGTCGCCCAGCATGTCGAGGAAGACCGCCCGGGTCACATGGTAGGAGCAGGAGCAGGTGAACAGCACGCCGCCGGGGGCGACGAGGCGCATGGCCCGCAGATTGATCTCCTTGTAGCCGGCGAGCGCGCGGGCAACGCTCTGTTTCGATTTGGCGAACGCCGGGGGGTCGAGCACGATCGTGTCGAACAGCTCTTCGCGCCGCTCCAGCTCGCGCAACAGATCGAACGCGTTGGCCTCGCGCCAGGTGATGTTCGTAAGCTCGTTGAGCGCGGCATTCTCGCGCCCCCGCGCTAACGCGTCGGCACTCGAGTCCACCGCCACCACCTCCCCGGCGCGGCGTGCGAGGTGGAGCGCGAACGAGCCGTGGTAGGTAAACAGGTCGAGCGCCCGGCCGGCGCCGGTGTGCTCCGCCACGAGGACGCGGTTCTCACGCTGGTCGAGGAACGCCCCCGTCTTCTGGCCCGTGCGGGGCGCGGCGAGGTAGCGAACGCCTGCCTCCTCCACGGCCACCGTGTCCGGGACCGTCCCCCGTGCCAGGGCTACCTCGAGCGGCAGCCCCTCGTGGCGCCGCACCGTGGTGTCGTTGCGAAGCAGGATCCCCTCGGGCGCGAGGGCGGCGTCGATCCCGTCCAGGACGTCCGCGCGCACCCGCTCGAGGCCGGCCGAGAGCAGCTGCGCCACGACGTACGGGCCGTACCGATCCACCACGAGGGATGGCAGGCCGTCCCCTTCGCCGTGGACCGCGCGGTAGGCGGTGGCCGGGATGCGGGCGCGTCGCCGGGCCGCCGCGGCGATCCGGTCGGCCCACCAGGTCGCGTCGATGGGCTCGCGTCCGGTGGTGAGCAGACGCAGCCGGATTTCCGATGCGGGGGAGTGCAGGGCTTGGCCGAGGTGCCGCCCGCGACGCTCGGTGACGGTCACGACCCCGGGCGCATCGCGGGGCTCGTCGTAGACGTCCGTCCGATAGATCCAGGGATGCCCCGCGTGCCAGCGCGCGGCGCCTTTCGCGGATACGATGACGGCCCGCGTGGCAACTCCCCCGTCCGCCCGTCCGACGGTCCGACTGTCCGTCATTGCTTCCGGTCCGGCCGCAGCTTGGCCGCCTCGCGCAGGTACATATGTTTCAGCTCGCGCTGCGGCTTGGCGGTGTAGAAGTGCAGCAGGACGCGGATGCAGCGCGGTACGCCGTCGGGAACCGCGACCTCCGCCGCGCCCAGCAGCGGTACGTCGCTCCAGCCGAGCAGGCGGGCGGCGCGCGCGGGGTACTCGGCGGTGAGATCCGGGGACGACGTGAAGATCGCGCTCTCGACGTCCTCGGGCTGGAAGCCGTTCGCTTGCTGGAGCCCGCGCAACAGCTCGGCCGTCGCGTCCAGGATCGCCGGGCCGGTGTTTGCGGCGGCCGTGGTCGCGCCGCGCAGTCCACGCAGGGTTTTGCTCATGGCACTCGTTGATCAGCTGCGCTTGATGGTGATCACGGACGCGGGCGTTCTCAAGGGGCGCGATCCGGTCGAGACCTGCCGCCAGGCCGTGGCGGGCGGGCGGGGGGCCACGATCATCCAGGTGCGGCTGAAAGATGCAGCGCCCGAGGAGGTCCTGGCGCTGGCCCGGGCGCTCGTCGGCGCGCTCGCGGTGCCGGTGATCGTGAACGACCGAGTGGACGTGGCGCTCGCGGCCGGCGCGGCCGGCGCGCACCTGGGGCAGGAGGACCCGCCCCTCGACCGGCTTCGCCCCCACGTACCGGCCGGCTTCCTGCTCGGCCTCTCGGTCGGCTCACCGGCCGAGGCGGAGCGGGGGCGCGCTTGGCCCGCGGACTACTGGAGTGTCGGCCCCTGTTTCCCGACGGCGAACAAGCCTGACGCCGGGGTGCCGCTCGGGGCCGAGGGATTCGGGCGCCTCGCGCAGCTCGCCCCGGCCGGTACACCGGTGATCGGGATCGGCGGTGTCACCGTGGCGAACGCGCCCGCCCTCGTGCGTGCCGGGGCGGTCGGCGTCGCCGTCATCGGCGCAGTGTGGAGGGCTCGCGACCCGGCCGCCGCGACGCGCGCGCTGCGCGCTGCAATTGCTTGACGCGCTGGATCGCGGCCAAGTGCTCGCCATAGGTGGCCGAAAAGATGTGCTTGCCGTCGGGCTGCGCCACGAAGTACAGGAACGGCACGTCCGCGGGGTAGAGTGCCGCGACGAGACCGGCGCGGCCGGGCTGGCCGATCGGGCCGGGTGGGAGTCCGGCGTGCAGATAGGTGTTGTAGGGTGAGCGCACCGCCAGGTTCTTCTCCCACACCCTCCGAAGTCGCCGCCCATAGGCGTAGCTCACCGTCGGGTCGGCCTCGAGCCGCATGCGTCGTTTCAGGCGGTTGTGGTAGACCGCGGCGACGAACGGCCGGTCGGGGTCGTAGCGCACCTCTGCCTCGACAATCGACGCCAGCGTGACGAGCTCGTACCGCGAGAAGTGCAGCGAGTCGAGCCGCGCCTGCCACTCCGGGCTCCACTGCTGAGTGAACTGGTGGATCATGACGCGGACCAGCTCCCGCGCCCCGATCCCGAGCGGCAGCAGATACGTCGTGGGGAACAGGTATCCCTCGGCGCTCGGCGCCTCGGCCGGCAGGCCGGCGCTCGCCAAGAGACCCGAGTCCTCGGCCGCCGCCAGGAAGGAATCCCGGGGAATCTTGAGCTGTGCCCGCGCGAGCTCGGCCACCTCGGCGAGCCGCAAGCCCTCGCGCACGGTGAACCGCTGCTCGACTCCCCGGCCGCGCTCCAGCGCCGCCACGACGTCGGACCACGATTCGTCCTGACGCAGCAGGTAGACGCCGCTCTTGAGTGAGCCGGCCAACCCCCGCAGCCTCGCGTACAGCCGGAACGAGCCGGGATGGCTGATCACGTGGTTGCCGGCGAGGGAGTCGATGGCGGCGTCGAGGGTGGAGCCTTGGGGAATGGTGACGGTGACGCGGGGGCCGTCGGCGGAGCCGCAGGCCGCGAGGGCGAGGACGACATAAACGCGGAAGTCGTTCCGCGTTCTCACGTGGCCGATCCTCGCCTTGCATCGAGATAGTGCTGCAGCAACAGCGCCGCCGCGAGCGCGTCCACGTCGTCCTTGCGGCCCCTGGTCGACCCACCCATCGCGCGCACGGCCCGCAGCGCGCGCGCCGTGGTGAGCCGCTCGTCCCACAGCTCGACCGGCTGTCCCGAGCGGCGCGCAATGTCGGCGGCGAGCGCCCGCGCGGCGCTGGCCGCTTCCGCCTCCGTCCCCTCCTGGTCGAGCGGCAGGCCGACGACGACGCCGGTCACCGCGTGGTGCTCGAGCAGGGTGAGAAACTCGCGCATCGGGAAGCGCTTGCCGGAGCGGCGGGTGAGGGTGGTAAGGGGCTGAGCGAGCGTGCGCGTCTCATCGGAGAGGGCGAGGCCGATGCGGCGCTCGCCCCAGTCGACGCCGAGCAGCCGACCCGCGCCTCGGCCGCCCGTCACCCCTGCGCCATCGTGGCGAAGAACTCGTTGTTCGTCTTGGTGCGCTTCAGACGCTCGAGCAGGAATTCGATCGCTTCCACCGGCGGCATGTCGGCGAGGAAGTTGCGGAGCAGGTACACCTTGTTGAGCTCTTCTTTGGAGAGCAGGATCTCTTCTTTGCGGGTGCCGGAGCGCTGCACGTCGATCGCCGGGAAGGTGCGTCGCTCGGCGATGCGCCGGTCGAGGATCACTTCCATGTTCCCGGTGCCCTTGAACTCCTCGAAGATCACCTCGTCCATCCGGGACCCCGTATCGATGAGCGCCGTGGCGAGGATGGTGAGGGAGCCGCCGCCCTCGATATTGCGCGCGGCGCCGAAGAAGCGCTTGGGTTTCTGCAGCGCGTTCGCATCCACGCCGCCCGACAGGATCTTGCCCGAGTGCGGGACCACGACGTTGTGGGCGCGGCCCAGGCGCGTGATCGAGTCGAGCAGGATCACCACGTCCTTGCCGTGCTCGACCAGGCGCTTGGCCTTCTCGATCACCATGTCGGCCACCTGGACGTGGCGGTCCGCCGGCTCGTCGAACGTGGAGGAGATCACCTCGACGCTCGGGCCTTTGACGTTCTCCTCCATGTCCGTCACCTCTTCGGGCCGCTCGTCGATGAGCAGCACGATGAGGTAGACCTCGGGGTGGTTCTCGATGACGGAATTGGCGAGCTTCTGGAGCAGGATGGTCTTGCCGGCTTTGGGCGGCGACACGATCAGGCCGCGCTGCCCCATGCCGATGGGGCTCAGGATGTCCATCACCCGCATCGACAGGTCCCCGTCCTTGCGCTCGAGCTTGATGCGCCGCTCCGGATAGCGGGGCCGCAGGTTGTCGAACGCCACCCGGTGCTTCGCCTTCTCCGGCTCGTCGCCGTTCACCACCTCGACCTTCAGCAGGGCGAGGTAGCGCTCACCCTCCTTGGGCGGTCGCACCTGGCCCATGATCGTGTCCCCGGTGCGCAGGTCGAACCGCTTGATCTGGCTCGGCGAGACGTAGATGTCGTCGGGCCCGTACAGGTAGTTCCAGTCGGGACTCCGCAGAAAGCCGTACCCTTCGGGGAGGATCTCGAGGACGCCCTCGCCGCGCAGTACGGTGTCGGAGTCGAGCAGCGACTGCTCGATGCGGAAGATCAGATCCTGCTTGCGGAGCCCTGAGTAGTTGGTGATGTTCAGGGTCTCGGCCATCGCGTGCAGTTCCGCGACGGATTTTCTCTTCAGTTCAGCGATATCCACGTGTGCCTTTGCT
>Ga0209807_1000453_pt1 | contig 18879 bp, 21 predicted proteins | sample GraSoiAngelo_154_FD_186168 | JGI IMG/M metagenome (GOLD analysis project Ga0209807, IMG submission 186168) | Grasslands soil microbial communities from the Angelo Coastal Reserve, California, USA - 14_1009_13_20cm (SPAdes) (version 2) | ecosystem: Environmental > Terrestrial > Soil > Grasslands ... | reverse complement strand
GAGCCCGGCGCCGCTGCCGAGATCGAGCACGCGTTCGCCGGGGCGAAGGTCGGCGAGGAGCGTCGGATTCCCGCAGCCGAGGCTCGCCGTCGGGTCGATTCCAACCGATGCGAGCTCAGCGGCCGAGTACGTCGCGCCGCAAGTGTCGTCTTCGCAGCACGCGCCGCTCGACGCGCGCACGGTCACGCGGAGCTCGTCGCCCTCTTCATGGAGACTCCAGTCCGCGGTGCCACAACAGCCCCGCTCAGCAGCGACAAGGCGCGCGAGCTCAGCGCGCGTGTCGGGTGATGCGCGGTAGGTGGATGTCACGGATCCGCCGGCTTCCTCGCGGCCACTCAGGGCCACCGCGTCGATCGCCTTCCACTCCTCGCGCCGCGTCGCGAGCTCGGCCGTGCTGAGATTGCATGCGAGACCCAGTCGTCCGGTGACGCCCGGCGACGCCATCTGCAGCGCCTTTGCGGCGTAGCGCTCGCGAACGGCTTCCTGAATGTCTTTCACACCGGCACCTCCGACGCATAGACGAGCGTCGATGGGACGCTAGCGAATCCATTGACGTTCGTCAATGGGTCTGCCAGACTCATTCCCGTGGAAAGGCTGATGGTCCTACCCGAGCGCGAGCGCGGCGTCTGTTGCCCGCCCACGCTCAGGGCCCGTCCCGAGAAGATCGAACAAACGACCGAGATCCTGAAAGCCCTCGCGGACCCGACACGGCTCCAGATGGCGCTGAGTCTCCGCGATGCCAAGGAGCCGGTCTGCATCTGCGACTTCACGGCGACCTTCGACATATCGCAGCCGACCGTGTCGCATCACATGGCCAAGCTACGCGAGGCCGGACTCGTCGATGTGACCAAGCGCGGGATCTGGTCGTTCTACCGGCTCGCACCGGATCTTCCACCCGCAACCCGGCGGATCCTGGACGCTATCGGCTAGCGGCTTGCTCGCGCGCGGCTTCGTACGCGCGCTCGGTCCGTTCGGCGACGAGGTCCCACGTCCACTTCTCCTGCAGTCGGAAACGACCGGACTCGCCCATGCGACGCGCGCGGGTCGTGTCGCCAAGAAGGGTGAGGATCGCCCGAGCGATCGCGTCCGGCTCCTGCGGGACGACGAGCCCATCGACCCCGTCGCGCACCACCTCGCGGACCGGCGGGATGTCGCCGGCTATCACCGGCCGCCACGCGTACCAGGCCTCGAGGTAGGTGTGCCCGAACGTCTCGTGCACCGACGGCATCGCGAAGATCGTGGCCCGCGCGTACGCCTCGGCCTTGTCCGCCTCGCTCACGATTCCCCGGTCGATCCAACGCTCGTCCTTGAAGCGGCGCTCGAAGCGCGCGGTCCACGCATCCTGTCCGATCGCGACGAACCGCGCCTCAGGGCGGGACCGCCACACGATCTTGGCCGCGTCGCGCAGCGCGTGATACCCCTTGTAGCGCTCTTTGCGTCCGACGAAGAGCACCGTTGCTGGATCCATCGGCACCTCGGGCAGCCAGTCGATGATCGGACCGATCCCCGCGACGTGGACATGGCGCACGCGACGAGAGGCGTACCACTCGGACTCCCACTTCGTGAGCGCGATGACCGCGTCGTCACGCCGGTAGCGTGCGATGTCGCTCGCAGACGTACCCGAGAAGCGCTGACCTGGATGCACGAGTGGCGTCTCAACGAAGGCCGCGCCACCGTTGCGCGCCGCTCGTTCGAGCGATCCGGACCACTCGCGCGCGATCGAATGGACGACCTGCGCCCCTGAGATCGCGTGCTCGAGCGCGGTGGCGCTCACGAGCGATGTGGGGAGAGTCCCATCGAGTGCCGCGCCGACCCGTCCGAAGCGAACCGGCAGAAAGATGAAACGCACCCCCTCGTGCCGGAGCTCGACCGGGCCGGGCGGAGCCGCATAGACGTCGAGCGGTATGCCCGGGCGGCGCCACGCGGGGCGAAGGCCGACGAGCGTCACGTCGTGATGGCGCTTCGCGAGCGCGCGCGCCAAGGCGCGCGCCTGGGCTTCGGAGCCGCCGACGGTCGAGAGGAGCTTCTTTGCGATAACGACGCGCATGGCGTCGCGAAATCTAGGCGAGCGCCTCGCCGACGTCAGCGTGGGCGTGAGCGAGCGCTCGGGCGTACGCCTCCTCGACGCGGTCGATCACGCGCTCCCAGTCCCACTTTTCCCGCAGCTTCAGCGCTCCGGCCCGTCCCATCGACGAGCGAAGCCCGGAATCATCGAGGAGCCGCTGGATAGCGCTCGCCACGTCGTCGGCACGCTGGCGGACGCAGAAGCCGTCGACGCCGTCGGCGATCACTTCGCGGAGGGGCGGGATGTCTCCGCCGACGACGGGCCGCTCGTGTAGCCACGCCTCGAGGTAGCCGATGCCGAAGGTCTCGTGCAGCGAGGGCATCGCGAACACGTCGCAGGCGTCGAGCGCGGCGGATTTCTCGGATCCGCTCGCTCGCTCGATGTCGACGATGCGCTCGTCCGCGTAGCGCGCGAACTCGTCGACGAAGCTGGAGTAGAACCCGGGGATCCCGATGAATACGAAACGGGTGTCGGGGTGCCGCCGCCAGACCAACTCCGCGGCATCGAGGATGTGGATGTATCCCTTGTATCGCTCCTTGCGTCCGATGTAGAGGACGAGCGGAGATCCCGCCGGAATGCCGTGTGCCGCGCGGAACGCGAGACCATCGCGCGAACGGACCGCGTTCGGCCCCATGCCTGTGGTGACGATCCTCTCTGCGTCGAGTCCCTCGCTCGCGAACCACCCGTTTTCCCAGTCGGTCATCGTGGTGATGGCATCGGCGCGGCGGTAGCGCGCGAAGTCACTCGGCGTGTCGCCGCCGTGGAATTGCCCTCGGTGCGCCAGTGGGGTCAGGACGATCGGAGTTCCGAGCGTCTCCGCGACCTCGAGAGAACTGTCCAAGTACTCGCGGCCGATGTTGTGGATGAGGTCGCGATCTTCCGCATACCACTCGAGGACGTCGGTGCGCATGAGGTCGACGAGCGTGGACGCGTCGGCCACGACACCGAGAAAGCCGCCGCGGGGTTTGACCTGCACGACCTCCACTTTTTCGCTTGTGAAGACGCGGCGATCGTCGAACGCCTGTGCGCAGACCACGCGGACGTCATGCCCACGGGCGGCGAGTCGCGTCGCGAACTGGTACGCGAGGCTCTCGGATCCGCCGACGCGCGCGTACGCACGCTTTGTGAAGAGGAGCTTCATCGCGAAGGGCCGGGAGGCAAGTCGCGTGCTAGGACGCGACTGCGCTTTCGTCCAGACCGATGAACTTTGACCATGTTCGTTCCCCCGCGCGCACGTAGGAGGCATAGAGGTATTGCGGCGTGGCTGGCGGCCGCACGGGCAGGCGAAGGAGCGTCATCCGCGATTCGGCGAGCGTGCGTCCGCCCTTTCGGTGATTGCACGACTTGCAGGCGGCGACGACGTTCTCCCAGACATGCTGACCGCCGCGATGTCGCGGGATCACGTGATCGAGGGTCAGATCATGGCCGCGCCGTCCGCAGTACTGGCAGGTGTGATCGTCGCGGACGAGGACTTCCTTGCGCGTCATCTTCACGACCGGGCGCGGACGCTTCACGTGGTAGGCGAGGCGGATGACCGAAGGCGATGGAAAGGACAGGCGCTCACTCGTGATGAGGTGACCGTTCTGCTCCACCACGCTCGCTTTGTCCTTGGCGAGGAGAACCACCGCTCGGCGCACGTTGCACACGTTGAGCGGCTGAAAGTCGAGATTAAGCACAAGGACGTTCGCGTCTACTACGCCCATGTTCCGATTCTAGGGTCTGAGCGGTACGATTGACGTTCCGATGGCCTCTCAGTCGACTCCCGACAAGAACGGCTCCAAGAGCACCTGGACCCTCAAAACGGGCCTCGCCCAGATGCTCAAGGGCGGCGTAATCATGGACGTCGTCACCGCCGAGCACGCCAAGATCGCCGAGGAAGCCGGCGCCGTCGCGGTCATGGCGCTCGAGCGCGTGCCGGCGGACATCCGCGCGGCCGGTGGTGTCGCTCGGATGAGCGATCCCGAGATGATCCACTCGATCATGGCGGCGGTCACGATCCCGGTCATGGCGAAGGCGCGCATCGGTCACTTCGTCGAAGCGCAGGTCCTCGAAGCGATCGGCGTCGATTACGTCGACGAGAGCGAGGTCCTGACTCCAGCGGACCTCAAGTTCCACATCGACAAGCACGCCTTCAAGGTCCCGTTCGTGTGTGGGGCTCGCGATCTCGGCGAGGCGCTGCGGCGCATCAACGAGGGCGCGGCGATGATCCGGAGCAAAGGCGAGGCAGGCACCGGGAACATCGTCGAGGCGGTCACACATATCCGTGCGATCACCGACGCGATCAGCCAGCTCACAGAGCTTGGGCCGGACGCGCAAGAGAAGAAGGCCGAGGAATACCACGTGCCGGTGGAGCTCGTACGCCAGGTGGCGAAGGACGGAAAGCTCCCGGTCGTGCTCTTCTGCGCCGGCGGCATCGCGACGCCCGCCGACGCTGCGCTCATGATGCAGCTCGGCGCCGAGGGAAACTTCGTCGGCTCGGGCATCTTCAAGTCGGCGGACCCGGCGCGCCGCGCGAAGGCGATCGTCGAAGCGACGACGCACTTCCGTGATGCCAAGCTCGTTGCCGAGGTGTCGCGCGGACTCGGCGAGGCCATGCGGGGACTTTCGCTTGAGTCGATCCCGGCGCAAGAACGACTTGCAGTCCGCGGTTGGTGATCCCCGCCCGCTGACCGCGCGCGCCGGCGTCCTCGGTCTTCAGGGCGACTTCGCGGAACATCTCGCCACGCTTGATCGCCTGGGGGTCGAAGGGGTGGATGTCCGCAGGCCTGAGCAGCTCGACGAGATCGGCGCGCTGATCATCCCGGGTGGCGAGAGCACGACGATCGGCAAGCTCGCGAGCCAGTACGGGATCATCGACAAGCTCAAGGATCGCGTCGCCGAAGGCATGCCCGTGTGGGGCACGTGCGCGGGCGCGATCTTCATCGCGAAAGAGGTCCCCGGCCACCCGCACCCGCTCGCGGGGCTCATGGACATGACCGTCGAGCGGAACGCCTTCGGGCGGCAGCTCGATTCGTTCGAGGCGGACCTCGACGTGACGGCGCTCGGCGAGGCGCCGTTCCATGCGGTGTTCATTCGCGCGCCGCGGATCAGCCGCGTCGGCGCCGGTGTCGATGTCCTCGCGCGTCTCGGCGACGGTACCGTCGTCGCAGCGCAGCAGGGCCGCCTACTCGCCACGAGCTTTCATCCCGAGCTCACGCGCGACGAGCGCTTTCATCGGTACTTTCTCTCGCTCGGAAAGAGCTGATGCCTGCGAGAGCGGCGACACCGCTTGACCTGCGCCGGGTCTCCGGTCTGCTCGCGAGCTCGCTCCGCGACCCGAGTGGCATCATGGCGACCGCGCTTCCGGTCCCACTCGCGGCCGGTGCGATGTCGAGCTGGACGCGCCTCTTGCCAGGGCTGGTCGGCCTGAACGGGCGCCTGCGCGTCTTCCTCGAGGAGTACCGCGGGCAGCTACGGTCGAGCGCGCTCGTCTACGACGGGAATCGACCCGAGTGGGTCGTTCTCATCCTCGCGGCGTTGCAGCAGCCAGGCGGGGCCGACAGCGCGTTCCGTCTCCTCTCGGGGATCAGCGGGGCGGCCGCGCGAGCAGGCATGCACCGGATCTTTGCAGCCGTCCCCGACGAGGCTCTCGCGCGCGAGACCTTCTTTCAAGCGGGGTTCTATTCGTACACGCGGGAGACCTGGTACGTCGCTGGGCGGACCGCGGTCATCGCCCCGGTGCCGGAGCTCGCGGCCCGCGAAGCGACCGGCCGCGACGCGCACGACCTCTTCCGCTTCTACGCGATGACGACGCCGCACGCGGTGCAGCGCGCTGAGCAGCTCTCGTTCGCCGACTTCGACGTGAGTCGCCGCGGCGGCGCGTATGACCCGCCGCACCTCATCGGTGGCAACCCGCTCGCCATGCGCCGGCAATCGGCACTCATCGACGGCGAGGAGTCGCGCCTCCGGGCGTTCGCGCTCGCGTTCAGCGGACTCGAGCGCCACCCGCACGTCTGCAAGGTGCGCACAGCGAATGGTGACGTCGACCTCGCGCGCGACCTGCTCCGTGCGGCCGCCCGCGCGCTCCCAGCAGGGAAGCCGGTGACGTCGCCGGTCCGCTCGTACGAGGAGCACGTCGCGCGAGCCCTCCTCGCGGAGGGTTTCCGTGAGTTCGCGACATCGATGCTCTTCACGAAGGAGCTCGCCGAGCGGGTGGAGGAGCGCGCCTTCGCGCCCGCCGTGGTGCGATGAGCGAGCCTCGCGTTCTGCCCACACGCGAGGGGTACGACCGCTGGGCTCCCACGTACGACACCATGGGCAACTGGCTGCTCGCGCTCGAGGAGCCGGAAGTCGATCGCGTCATGGGTGACGTCGACGGTCTCGAGGTGCTCGATGTCGGGGCCGGCACCGGCCGCCATGCACTGCGTCTCGCCGATGCGGGAGCTCGCGTGACCGCGATCGACTTCTCCAACGAGATGCTCGCGGTAGCGCGCGAGAAAGCAGGCGCAGAGCGCATCCAGTGGATGACGCACGACGTGCACGCGCCTCTGCCGTTCTCCGATCGATCCTTCGACCGAGTGCTCTCCGCGCTCGTGCTCGAGCACATCCCTCTCATGGAGCTGGCACCGTTCTTCGGAGAGCTCGGCCGGGTTGCGCGCGACGACGGCCGCATCGTCGTCACGGCGATGCACCCGGCGATGTTCCTCAGGGGCATCTCGGCGAACTTCCGTGATGCGGAGCGCGAGATTCGTCCTCGGTCGCATGTCGCGACGGTCTCCGATTACGTGAATGCCGCGGTACGGGCGAACCTCGAAATCGCCGCACTCGGCGAGCGCTCCGTAGACGAACAGCTTGCCGGGCGCTATGACCGCTCTCGCAAGCTCCTTGGATGGCCGGCGCTACTCGTCATGGAGCTTCGGCGGCGTTCCTGAACGCAGCCTCCTCCACGGCCGCCAAGATGGTCAACGCCGTTTGGTCAATCCTGAGGATGCGGGGTTGTCCGTCACGAGCGAGGCTGTTGCCCGTGCGTAGTCCAGGCGCCACAGCCAGGCAGCGAGAGGTCCTGGAGCGTCTGGCCGCGGGTGAAGTCAGCAAGGAGATCGCGGTGGCGCTTGGCATCAGCGAGGCCGGCGTCAAGAAACACCTCGAGAGCCTCAGAAATCGTTATCGCGTTACGACGCGGGCGGCGATGATCCGGGCAGCCGTCGAACACGGGGACCTTCTCGTGTACGCGCCCGCTCAGCTCCGCTCGGCGGGTGTCCGAGTCCACACCACGAAGACGCCGAACGCGAGAACGGCCACCGTGAGGAGCAGGAGTAAAAGAGAGAGCTGAGCGTCGCGCGACAGGGTCCCCAACCCGACCTGCTCGGTGATCGCGGCGCCGGCGAGCCAGCCTACCGCGTAGGTGATGACGTAGGCTGCCGCGCGCCGGGGACTCCCCGTCAATGCGGCGAGCCTCGCCCACGGACCACGGAGCTGCTCGGGCCTCCGCGCTCTCAAATATTGGGCATACGCGACCGCGAGCCCGACAACCACCAGCCCGATCGCTCCACCGAGAACGAACCCTGGTGACACTTTCTACGCCCGTTCCGACGCTAGCACGCGGTGCAATAGTGGGCGATCTGACAGAAGAAGCAACGGTTCAACTGCACCCCGAGGTAGCACGCGAAATACCAGAAGAGTCCGCAGACCAGGATGCAAATAAAAGCCGCCGGGCCGGTGAAGACGACGCAGCCGAGACAGAGAATGGCCGATGTGATCGTGCAGCCGAGGTTGTAGAGGAAATCGAACACCATCTCGCAGTCCGAGCAGCTGTCGGCGTTGGCGACTGCAGCGAAGTTGATCGAGTTCACTGCGAGACCTTGCTGCTTGTTGCCGCCGGCCGGCTGTGTCGGAGCCGTCACCGTGCGTGTCGATCCGGTCCGGTGATCGGTGATGGTCCAGGTATTCCCGTTGATCGTGCTCGTCTCGGCGAGCCGGACCTGACCCTGCTCCACGATGCGCGCGTCGATCTGTGCCGTTCCCGCCGTTCGCTGGTCGACTACGCCGAGCGCGACGCGCGGTCCACGAGGGTTGCCGTCCGCATAGAGCAGCTGCGCGCTTCGCCCATCGGCGGACCGGAACGGCACAAGGACGAGCGCACCTAGCGTTGAGGCGGTGCGGACTCCGATTCCCCGCGCGTCCTGGTCGCTCAGAACGAATCCTTCGTGCTCGGCCAGCTGCGCAAGACGGCTGCCGTCGCTCGACGTCAGTGCCTTCCTGACGGCCCGCTGTAAATCGGCGGCACCGAGCTCCCGCCAATCGATCTCGGATTTCCCCGGTGACCCCGAGGCGAGGAGTTCGGGGAGAAACCCCGAGAACTGCGCCGCGATGCCCGCGGCGGTCGCACCGAACACTTTGAGAGCGGTACGTCGTTGCACCCGATTCATTGCTGGACACCTCCGGTCGCCGATTCACGAGTGAGCAGGAATCCACTACGACGTGATGTGCTGATTGCGGCCGCGGTTGCCGCCGCCGCCGCGGCCCCGAGAGCCAGCGCAAAGCTCCACGCTTGATCGACACCCGCCGCGGCGAGCGCGCCGTCAACGGTGAGTAGGGGCTGCGGCCACATGACGAGCGAGCCGGCGATGCCGAGGAGAACGAGATTGCGCACCACGATCGTCTTTCGCAGCGGGGTCAAGTCGCTCCGGCCGAAGCATCCGCATGCGGCGCCGGTTCCTCGCACGAGGGCGATCGCCACCACCGCGGTGAATATCACCAACAGTCCGGCGGCCGTGAGCACGGCGGTGCCAAGAGCGAGACCAGCGAGCACGAGAACGCCCGTCCCGATCTCGACGTATGGCAGTGATCCGGCCACGACTCGTGCGAGCGACCGCGGTAAAAGGTCGTACGCGAGGACGGCGGCCTGGACGCGCGTTGGTCCCGAGCGGACCTTTCCGACGCCCGCGACGATGAACACGGTCCCGAGGAGCGCACGTCCGATCAGGACAGCGACCCCCACGCTGATGACCGCGACGCTCTCCACGGGCCGCAGTGATAGAAGGAGATGCGACGCCCGGCCAGGTGCCATTCGGGCTACTAGCCGATTGGCTAGGGTCCGCGCTTAGACATCGGTCAGAACGGGGCCGCCGGGTATGCTCTTTCGAGTCACGATTTTCCAGCGTGGCCGTCCGCTTCGACGGTCGATGACATGACCGGAGACCAGTTGCTCGCTACGGACGAGCTCGACGCCATTCTCCACGCCCTCCCGCCAGAGCTCGTGCAACGGGTGCGCGGTCTCGACGGGTTGGACGGCCTTTTGGAGATCGTCATGGACCTCGGACGCTTGCCCGAGGCGCGCTTCACCGGCCGCGAGGAGATCCTCTCCCAGCGTGAAGTGACCGCGGAGGACATCGCATTCGTGATCTCGCGCATCGGTCAGTTCGGCGGGGACAACCGCGCCGGCATCGAGCGGACGCTGCACCGCATCAGCGCGCTCCGCAATCGCGCGGGCAAGGTCGTCGGTCTCACGCTCCGAGTCGGGCGCGCGGTCTACGGGACGATGGAGATCATCCGCGACGTGGTCGAAGCGGGGCGCAGCATCCTGCTCCTCGGGCGACCCGGCGTCGGCAAGACGACCCTCCTGCGCGAGGTCGCGCGCGTGCTCGCGGACGAGATGGGGAAGCGCGTCGTCATCGTGGACACCTCGAACGAGATCGCCGGTGATGGGGACATCCCGCACCCCGGGATCGGCCGCGCGCGGCGCATGCAAGTCGCGGCGCCGTCACTGCAGCACGCCGTGATGATCGAGGCCGTCGAGAACCACATGCCCGAGGTCGTCGTCATCGACGAGATCGGCACCGAGCAGGAAGCCGGAGCCGCACGCACCATCGCCGAGCGCGGCGTGCAGCTGATCGCCACGGCGCACGGCAATACGCTCGAGAACCTGATGCTGAACCCGACGCTCTCCGACCTCGTTGGAGGCGTTCAGACCGTGACGCTCGGCGACGAGGAGGCGCGGCGCCGTGGAACCCAGAAGAGCGTGCTCGAGCGCAAGGCGCCGCCGACGTTCCAGACCCTCGTCGAGATCCAGGCGTACCAACGTGTCGCGCTGTATCAGGACGTCGCGCAGACAGTCGATGCGATCCTCCTAGGAAATCCCGTCGCGCCGGAGATTCGCTCGCGCGACGCGACGGGCGAGCTGTTGGTCTCGACCTCGACGCCGTCGCGCTCCGCGTCGGAGGCGATGGAGCGGCGGAGCACACCCCGTGTCGCCGCGAACGGCGCGAACGGCGGGCGCGAGACGGTCAAGGTCTACCCCTTCGGGCTCTCCTGGACGCGGGTCGAGGAAGCCGCCCGCGGGCTCGGACTTCCCGTGGCGATCGTGCGCGAGCCCGACGAGGCCGATGTCGTCATCACGCTCAAGAACTACTACCGGCGCAAGACCCCGCGCCTGCGCAACGCCGAGTCGCAGGGCATCCCGATCTACATCGCGCGATCGAACTCCTCGACCCAGATCGCGAGCGCGCTCGCGTCGGTGATCGAGCTGCGCCGTGGGCCGGAGGACAAGGCACTGGAAGAGGCGCGCGACGGGATCGAGCAGGTCGTCGGCGGTCAGTCCGACGAGATCGAGCTGACTCCGCAGAACGCGTACGTGCGCAAGCTCCAGCACGAGCTCGTCGAGCGCGCGAATCTGAGCTCGCGTAGCACCGGCAACGAGCCGTTCCGACGCGTCCAGATATATCGGTGACGGGCACCTTCCTCTCGTTCGAAGGGGGAGAGGCCGCCGGGAAATCCGTGCAGGCCGCTCGCCTTGCCGAGAGCCTCGGCACGCGCGGTCGCGGCGTTCTTCTCACCCGCGAACCCGGCGGGACTCCGTTCGCCGAGCGCATCCGCGACGTGCTGCTCCATGCCCGCGACGTCGACCTCGCCCCCGAGGCGCAGGCGCTCCTCTTCTCGGCGGCGCGGGCGCAGCACACCCGTGACGTGATCCGTCCGGCGCTCGCCGAGGGGAAGATCGTCATCGCCGACCGGTACTTCGACTCGACGCTGGCCTACCAGGGCTATGGCCTCGGCGCCGATCTCGATGGTCTCCGCGCGATGACCCGGTTCGCGGTGGGCTCGCTCGTCCCCCAGTGCACGTTTCTCATCGATGTGCCGGTCGCGGTGACGCTGGCGCGTCTCGGCGCGCGCGCCGGCACGGCACGCTGGGACCGTTTCCACGGGGACGACCGCGCGTTCTACGAGCGCGTGCGCGAGGGATACCTCCGCCTCGCGGCGGCCGAACCGGGCCGGTTCGTGGTGATCGCCGGCGACCGCCCGGAAGAGGCGGTGGCCGCGGACATCCGGCGCCAGGTCGATCAGCTTCTAGGCCTCCCGGCCTAGCGACGGATGCCGCGTGGCGAAGGGTGAGCGGATGGTCTACCGACGTGCCGCCCACCGCATCGCCAGAAATGACCAATCTGAGTTGACCATCGAGCCCGTCGAGAGGCGCGGGGTATAGTCGCCGCCCGATGAAGATGGTGGTCGCGATCGTCCATCCGGAGGACGCGGGAGCCCTCGTCGACGCGCTTACCGACAAGGATTTCCGGGTCACGCGCCTGCACTCCCAGGGCGGTTTCCTCAAGCAATCCCACGCCACGATCCTGGCCGGCGTCGAGGAAGCGCAGGTCGACGATGTGATCGCAACGATCCGCGAGACCTGCCACGCGAGGAGCCAGTTCATCAACCCGATGCCACCGATCATGGAACCGGGTGAGTTCTACATGCCCTATCCAGTTGAAGTGACGTTCGGCGGGGCGACCGTCTTTGTTTTGGACGTCGCGAGGTACGAGCGGATCTAGCGCAAACCACCTGCACCGTCGATAACAGCCCTATCACGTGAGGCGCGCGGTTTGGCGATTTCCGGGGATGTACCGACGAGGGACGCCAGCGATCGTCGCGCGCTGTGCGATTTTGGATCTGGCTCGCGATACTCTGCCTGGGCGCGGGCGTAATTAGCTCAGTCTCAGGTTAGGCTTTCGAGCTCCTCTAGTTTCCTCGCCGCTTCCGTGCGATTCGCCGCGCCCAGCTTCGCCCTGGCATTCGCGAGGTGGCGGGCGATCGTGTGCTGACTGAGGCTGAGGCGCTCTGCGATGTCGCGGTTCGTGCCACCCGCTGCGGCGAGCTGCACGACCTCGACCTCGCGCTCGCTCAGCCCTGTGCGCCGGCGATGCTGCGATACAAGCCGAGCACGGCGACCTAGGTCATCGTTTCGCCGAGCGAGCCGAGCCAATACATCGTCCGCGCGCGTGGTGCCAAGCGTGCCGAGCGCTTCGACCGCTGCGAGCCGGGACGGTAACGGCGCTGCGGTGTCATCGACATGTCTGACGGCGACCTCGAGCAGGACGTTTGGACGACCCGCGGCAGACGCGAGCTCGACGATGGCTTGTCCACGGGCTCCGAGTGAAGCCATCCCGAGGGCGGCATCCGCTGCCACCTCGGGCGGAACAAGAACAGGTCGACGCCACCCGGTCGCCTCCAGCAGCACGGCAAGCCAGCGTACGACTCGAGCGTTCGGGTTGTGCGCCGCCATCCAGGTCAGCGCGGTGATTTGCGCCCACTTGTTGCCGGCCTTCCGCGCTAGAGCTTCCGCGGCAGCGAGGTCAACGGGTTTTCTCGAAATGATCCCAGTAAGGAGCTGCGGGAGTACGCGAAGGCCGACACCCGCGCGAGCAGCCTGCGCGCGTAAGCCCGGGAGCTCCTGATGCGGCTCGCCGGGTCGCCTGAGGTACTCAGCCGTGACGCGCCATGAATGAGACGCCAGCTGCGCGCGCGGTGATCCGAGGCCCGCAGCGATGCGTTCGGCGATCCGCGCGGACTTCAGAAACGTGTCGCCGCTGACAAGAGAAAGGAGCGGAAGGAAATGCAGAAGAATCTGCCAAGCCCCGAGCGGCGAGACACCGGTGGGCTTCGCAAGATCCGAAAGGAGTCGAAGATCCGGAGCGCGGTCATCACCAAGCGCGACCGCGATCAGCTCCTCCAGATCCGGAGCACAGCGATTGAGCGGCTCGTCAGCGTTTCCGAGGTGCGGCGCTTCCAGGGCGAACGCCATGGCCGTCGGCAACCTCCCGCCCGCCACTTCGGCGAAGACCATGCTTACAGCGTCCTGCAGCCGCCGCTGGCGGATGTGACGACCGGCCGGCACGTCGGCGCGGGCCCAAACGAGTTCGGTGGCCTGGAACGTAAGCATCGACCGCGCCCAGCGCCGATAGCCGCCGTTCATCTGACTTAGTTGGTACTCGTACGGCGCGAAAAGCATCGCGTACGGAGAGCCGGGGGCCTTCGGCGCTATCTGATTTAGCGGCGCCAAGAGAACGTCGCGCATGCCCAGAAGCTGGATCGGTTCGATCGGACTTCCGGCGAGGCACCGCCGAAGCCCGTCCCAGTCGCCATGATCGATCGATGCCGCCGCTCTGTAGCTGTCGAAGACCGGATCGGTGCCCACTGGAAGGTCCAACGCGAGCTGCAACAGCGCTCGGCCATATATCCCATCGGTTGTGATTCCGTCCATCACGGTACCGAGCTGTGCGCGCACCGCCGGCCATTCGCGCCGCTCCATCGCATCGATGAGTGCTTTCGGTAAGGCGTCACGCGCGACGGGTGCCCAGAGATCGATGTCACCTTCCGGAGCGATCGGCACGGTCGCCACGCTCAGACCTGCATTTCCTCAAACTTCGCGGCGGCCTCCGCGCGATTCGCAGCACCGAGCTTCGCGCGCGCGTTGGCGAGATGGCGAGCGACTGTGTGCGGACTGAGGCTGAGCCGCTCAGCAATTGCTCGATTCGTGAGGCCGTGACCAGCCAGATCAACGACTTCGAGTTCTCGCTCGCTCAGGGCCGTTCCCGCGACGCGACTCGTCACTATTCGTCGCGCGAGCACGCCAAGGTCATCCGATCTTCGGGCGAGTCGGTGGAGAATCTCACGCGAGTGTGTTGTGCCCAATTTGCCAAGCGCCTCGACTGCCGCGATGCGTGCAAGCCGTGGCGCCTCTGTGTCATCGATATGGCGCATCGCGACCTCGACAGTGACGTTCGCTCTGCCGCCGACCGCTGCAAGTTCCACGATCGATGGACCTCTTCTTCCTGCCGCCGCCAGGCCGAGCGCTGCGTCCGCGGCAACTGGCCCTGGCACCAAAATTGGTCGGCGCCATCCAGTCGTTTCGAGCAACCGATGCAGCCATCGGGTCGTCAACGGTTGCGGGTCGAGAGCGGCGAGCCAGGTGAGTGCGCTGACTTGAGCCCACACGTTTCCCACTTGCCGAGCTACGGCTTCGGCTGCCCGAAAGTCATCAGGCCGATGGCTCGCGACGGCCCGAAGAAGTGAGGGGACGACTCGCAGACCCGGCGCGGCCCTCTGCGCTTTCACGAGAAGGCCTGGGAGCCCGGCATCATCGGGCGTTCGGCCCTCCAACATCCAACCCACCACTCGCCACGTCTGTGCTTGGAGTTGGGCCCGCGGCGACCCGAGTCCGACAGCAGTCCGCTGTCCGAGCTCAGCTGCCCACTGGAGTGACCCATCGTGTCGCAACGCATAAAACGGAATTGCGTGGAAGATCAATTCCCAACTCCCCAATGGCGAGGGGCCGGTAGGCAAGGAAATCCGACGAAGAACTTGTAACTGGGTATCGGCAGGAGACCCCATTGCGACTTCAATGAGGTACTCCAGATCGGCGGCGCTTTCCCTGCCGGGTTCGCCTGGGTCACCAAGTGACTGCGCCTCAGTTGCGAGCGCGTGCGCTACGGCTAATCGTCCCCCCAGAGCCTCGGCGTAAGCGAGTGCGAGGGCGTCATGGAGACGTCGAAACCTCAGGTGGCGCCCCGCGGGAATGTCGGGGCGCGTCCATATGACTTCTGTGTGAAATCCCAAAAGTCGCTGCGCCCAATGCCGCCACTTGCCTACTGCTCGCTGAAACTGAAACTCGTAGGCCTCAAAGAGAACCTTCTGATGCGCGCCGACATGATGTGGGATTTCCTCCCGGCCGAGCGGAGCGAGAATCGCGTCACGGACGCCGATCGGTTCCTCAGCCTCAATTAGGGTCCCGGCAAGGTGGCGCTGGAGCCCATCCCAATCGCCATGATCCACGCAAATTGAAGCTCTGTACCGTTCGAGAACGGGATCCGGCTGAAGGGGTACCTGCATAACAAACTGCAGGAGTTCACGGCCAAGAGGGCCATCCGTTGTGACAGCGTCGACCAGGCCCTGTATCAGCGCCCTGGCCGCGATCCAATCCTGCCGCTCCGCGGCGCTCAGAAGAGATGCGGGAAGGTCGTCGAAGGGCACCGGTGCCCAGAGGTCCACAATCGGTGGAACAGCCGCTTCCCAGCTCCCCACTTCGACCGCGATGCTAGTTCTCCCCGAGTGGACAGTGGAAACCTCTGAAATTTGGCCAAAAAATACCGGCTGACGCTTCCGGTGTCGGGCCCGTATCGAAATCCGCTAGCGCTTAAGCGACCGCTCGCAGCGGCCGACTTATCAGTCGACAACCGGTCCTGGAAGGGAGGCACGTGAATGCGTCGTCTAATCGCAGCGATTGCAGCACTAACCGCACTCGTCCTCGGGGGCGGGGCTGGCTGGACAGGCTGGTAGTTTGACTTTCGTCGTGCTCTAAACGCACATTAGAAAGCGCGTGGGAGAGGGCCGAAGGGCCCTCTTTCTGTTTCCAGGACGACCTTTCGTTGCTCAACTACTCCCGTATCCTCCCGCCGTGCGTCCGTTGGGGATTCCCGCTGAGGTCCGGAGTCTTGTCCTTGCGGTCGTCGCGGCCGGCAGTCTTGTTCTCATCAGGGTCAGCGTCCCACTTCCAGCGGACCTCGACCTAGTACATCCTCTCTTCTGGATCGGCGTCACATTGGTCGCCGCCTCTCTCTCTGTCCGCTTGCCAGGCGACGTGGTGGCCCATATCACGACGGCTCCAATCCTCGCCGCCGTCTTCGATCCCCAGATGGCGAACCCCTTCGCGGTGTGCTGGGTTGCGCTGCTGGGGACGATCGAGATTCGGGATCTTCGTCGCGAGATTCCGTGGTACGGGACGCTCTATAACAAGTTCTCCTATGTGCTTGCCGCGTTTGCGGCTTGGATCGCGATGGCACTACTCCGACAACTTGGTTCCTCCGAGGGTCCGGTGGGAACCGTCGTCTTGATTCTCGTGGCCGGCTCCGCCTTCATCCTTGTAAACATGTCTCTCGCCGTTTTCGCCGTCAGTCTCCGGACGCGCGCCCCGCTCGCTCGCATCTGGGCGGGCAGCATCCGGAGCAGCCTCTTTGGCGCTATCGCCCAAGTGTTCATCGCCTGGCTGATGGCCGAGGTCGGAATAAAAGTCGGACTCTGGGCTACAAGTTTGTTCATGGTGCCGCTACTTCTTGCGCGGTACTCGTTCACGAAGTATGCGGAAACTCGCGCTCTGTTTTACGGAACTGTGAGCGCACTGTCGCAAGCGATCGACGCGAAGGATGGATTTACACGGGGTCACGCTGATCGCGTCTCAAGAATCGCTGGCGCTATTGCCCGCGAGATGGGACTGCCTGAAAGACAGATCGAAGAGATCGAACTGGCGGGGATGTTGCACGACATCGGAAAAATTGGCGTCGAGGACCAAATTCTGATGAAGCCTGCGCGCCTCGATCCACACGAACAAGAGCTGATGAGGCGGCACCCGATATACGGCGCCTCGATCCTCGCGCCGTCCGAGTCTCTCCGTCCATTAGCGCCTCTTGTGTTGCATCATCACGAGAATTACGACGGGAGTGGCTATCCAGAAGGGCGCAAAGGCGAGGACATCCCATTGGGTTCGAGGATCATCATCGTGGCCGACGCATATGAAGCAATGACCTCTGATCGTATTTACCGGAAGGCGATCGGTCATGAACGGGCGATGGATCAACTAAACCGATACAAGGGAATTCAGTTCGATCCGCGCGTTGTAAGGGCACTCGGGAGTCTGCTCGATAAGCGAGGCGCCGATGCCTTTGAGGTCAGCGAACTGCCTCCCATCAACTACGAAACTCTCGCCGAACTACGCAAGCGCCTGGCGCGTGAGCCTCTAGCTCGCGATGCCCATGCTGGTTAGCGGGCTCGTAGCAGGCTTCATCGTCGGACTGGCATTCGGTGGCGATTGGCACCACCTGGAAAAACTCGAGCTCAAGCTTTGGCCGGCGCTGTTCGTAGGGGTCGTAGCGCGAGTGATTGCGCCGTTTCTTGGTGGCCTTGCTCTCGCATCGTGGATCGCGGGGCTCGCACTTGTCGGTCTCGTCGCCCTGGCGAATCGAGCCTTGCCGGGGACGTTGCCGATCGCCGCGGGATCCTTGCTTAACGCTGGCGTCATCTCGATCAATGGGGGAATGCCGATCGATCCGGGAGCCTTAGCGGCGTCCGGAAAGCCGGCGCCCGCCGATGGACTGCATATGATCCTAGGACCTGAAACGCGACTGCCGTTTCTGGCCGACATTCTGCTGGTTCCGGTGTTCAACAACATCTACAGCGTTGGGGACGTTGTGCTGGCGATCGGCGGCTTTTGGATGGCCTTCCGTCTACTGAAGCAACGATGACGACCGCAACTGGCGTCCCGGCCATTCAGCTTCTGCGCTCGCCCAACTTCGGCGCGCTGTGGCTCGCCCAGGTCACCAGCAGATTCGGCGATCCCATCACCCTCGTCGCTCTCGCCTACGTGAGCTACGTCCGCACACACTCGGCGTTGATCACGGCTCTCGCCGTGGTAATGGCTACCGTCCCGAATGCAGTCTTCGGCGTCGTCGGCGGGGTCGTAGCTGACGCGGCTGGCCACAAACGAGCGATGATCATCTGCGACCTCGCGCGCGTTGCCCTCGTTGCCTCGGTGCCGGTCACGCTCTCTCTGAATCTGCCGCTGTTTGTGCCGTATGCGCTTGTTTTCGTGGCGGCGGCGTGCGGCGCCGTCTTCAACCCGGCACGCCTCGCACTTGTGCCGCGTATCGTCGGGGCGCACGCGCTCCCGAGCGCCAATGCCTTGACCTACTCGAGTGACCGCGCCGTCGAGGTTATGGGCGCGCTGGCTGCGGGAGTTCTGGTCGCGACTGTCGGCGAGCGCGCGTTCTACGTCGACGCGCTCACCTTTCTCGTTTCGGCAGCTCTCCTTCTGCGTGTTCATGTGGAAGAACCAAGGCGGCCGATCGTGTTGGGCACAGTCGGGCACGAAGCACTCGAGGGCCTACGGTTCCTCTGGCGTCAGGCGGTGCTCCGGGCGAACACGATCTTCTCCTTGGTCTGCCAGTTGTCCTTGCCCGTAGTGTCGAGCCTCGCGCCGTCGCTCATTTTTCAGCGCTTTGCCAGTGGCAACGCTGAGCTCGGAGCGTCGCAGTTTGGCATCGCGGAAGGTGCCATCGCGGCCGGCGCGGTCGTGAGTGGCCTGGTAATCGCCCCGCAGCTGACAACAGTCGCGAAAGGTCGTCTCCTGCTGGCCGGTTTTGCGATCTACGGCGTGGTTCTGATTGCCTTGGCGTTCGCTCCTACCTTCGAGGTCGCGGTCATCCTCTTCGCGCTCGGCGGGATCGTGAATGTCCTCTTCTATGTACCCAACGTGACGATCTCGCAGGAACTCACGCCACCAGATCTTCGCGCCCGGGTATTCGGCGCCCGCATCGCCCTACTCAACATCACTTGGCTACCGATCATCATCGTGAGCGGCGCGCTCGCCGACGCCGTGGGAGTCTCCTCGCTGATCGCGGCCGCAGGGTTCGTTACGATCGTGGCTGCCCTCATCGGCATGTTCATACCTATCGTCCGCGACGTGCCCTGACCGCCGACCGTACGGAACCGCCCAAATCGGCTGGGTTTGACATGTA
>Ga0209807_1000451_pt1 | contig 18895 bp, 17 predicted proteins | sample GraSoiAngelo_154_FD_186168 | JGI IMG/M metagenome (GOLD analysis project Ga0209807, IMG submission 186168) | Grasslands soil microbial communities from the Angelo Coastal Reserve, California, USA - 14_1009_13_20cm (SPAdes) (version 2) | ecosystem: Environmental > Terrestrial > Soil > Grasslands ... | reverse complement strand
CCCAAGCGGACGGGAAAGATCTTCATGGACTACAACATGAACGTGCGCGGCAAGACCCTCAATGTCGCCTACTCGCCGCGAGGTGCCCCCGGCGCACCGGTATCGATGCCGCTCACCTGGGAGGAGCTCGCGAATGCCCACCCCCTTGATTTCAGGCTTGCGAACGCGGCCGAGCGCCTTGCTCGCACGGGCGATCGATGGGGCGACGTGCTTAAGCGCAAGCAGAGCCTGGAGAAGGTCCTTGAACGCGCCAAGCCATAATGGAGTATGCTTTGAACCCTTCGCTCGAAGTATTCTGCTTAAGCGATTGATTCAATGAGGTGAGGCATGGCTGCACGATCGATTGCGTCGTTGACGATCTCCTTCGGCATGGTGTCCATCCCAGTGAAGCTCTATTCGGCCACCGAGGCGAGTAAGGCGATCTCGTTCAACCTTCTGCACAAGGCATGCGGATCGCGCCTCAAGCAGCAATACCTCTGCGTGAAGGAAGAAGTGGTCGTGCCTCGCGAAGACATGGTCAAGGGCTATGAATTCGCGAAGGACCAGTACGTGATGTTCTCGCCCGAGGAGCTGAAGGCGATGGAGGAGGTCGGCACGCACAGCGCCGAGATCACGCAGTTTGTGCCCCTCAAGACGGTCGACCCGGTGTATTTCGACAAGGCCTACTACCTCGGTCCGGACAAGGGCGGCGCCAAGCCCTATGCGCTGCTCGCTCGCGCGCTGCGCGAGTCGGGACGCTGCGCGCTCGGCCGCTGGGCCGCCCGCGGCAAGCAATACATCGTGATGATCCGCCCGGTCGAGGACCTGGTTGAGGGACTGGTGATGCAGCAGCTTCTCTATGCCGGCGAGGTGCGTTCCTTCCGCGACATCGACATTCCCAAGATGGACGTCAAGCCGGCCGAGCTGAAGCTCGCGCAGCAGCTGATCGAGCAGCAGTCGAGCGAGAAGTTCGATCCCGCCGCGTACAAGGACGAGGTGCGCGAGCGCATCGAGGCCGCGGTGCAGAAGAAAGTCGAGGGCCAGGAGATCACCATGGCCGAAGCGCCCGAGACCGGCGCCCAGGTCATCGATCTCATGGAAGCGCTGCGCGCCAGCCTCGAGAAGAAGCCGAAAGCCGAAACGCGCAAGCCGCCCAAGCGCGCCGAGCAAGCCGAGCCCGCGACACGCAAGGCCGCCAAGAAATAGTGCATCAGTATGGGGTGCGCGAGGTCGAGAAGCTCCTGCAGCTTCCGCGCAGCACGATTCGCGCGTTGATCGAGGCAGGGTTCGTATCGCCCGCGCGCGGGCCGCGCAAGGCGTGGCGGTTTTCATTCCAGGATCTGATTGTCCTGCGCACCGCTCAGGCGCTCGCCGCCGCCAAGGTGCCGCCCAAGCGGATCACCAGGTCCGTGAAGGAACTTCGGCGCCATCTCCCACAGTCCATGCCGCTGTCCGGGCTGAGCATCTGTGCCGTGGCCGACCGCGTAGTCGTCAAGGAAGGCCACAGCCGCTGGCAGGCGGAATCCGGGCAGTACCTGCTGGCGTTCGAAGGCGATCCCGCCGACGGCTCCTTGAGCGTGATCGAAAGCAAGGGCGCGGAGCCTGCGCCAAGCGCGGCGGACTGGTTCGACCGGGGCGTCGCCCTGGAGAGCAAGGACGCCGAAGCTGCACTGCAAGCGTACGAGCACGCCATTGCCGCCGACCCGACGCTCCTCGACGCCCATCTCAACCTGGGATCGCTTCTGCACGAAGCCGGGCGTTTCGCGAAAGCCGAGCGTGTCTACCGCGATGCCATGGCGGCCTGCGGCAACGATGCCGTGCTGCTGTACAACCTCGGCGTGCTTCTCGACGACATGGATCGCAAGCCCGAGGCGCTGCAAGCGTACGAAGCCGCGCTGCGCGGCAATGCCGCCCTCGCGGACTGCCACTACAACCTGGCGCTGCTATGCCAGGAGCTCAAGAAGCCGAAGGACGCCATCCGGCACATGGCGCAGTATCGCAGGCTGACCGGCAGGCACTAAGGGCCTGCGCGCCGGATGACCACTTCCTGATAGAGCTGGGTCCATTTATCCATCTGGTCCAGCACCTGGACCGGATCGACCAGCTTGAAGCGGATGTCCTTCAATGGAGAGGGGACTGACGCATTGGTGGGGACGTAGTCCAGCGAGACGAAGTACTGCTGGGCCTCGGTGATCATGTAGTCGTAGAACAGGAGCGCCACATTGGGATGCGGCGCACGGCGCGCGATGCCGATCGCGTTTGAGCGCGCAACCGCGGGCTCGATGGCGAACCAGTCCACCGGCGCGCCTTTCTGCTTGGCTCCCTCGGCGAGATAGTTATAGACGGTGAGCGCAAGCGGCACCTCGCCGGAGGCGACCATGTTGGTGAGCAGCGAATGGCCCTGGCGCACCGACATGCCGTTGCGCGCCACCAGCTCGCGGAAGAATTTTATGCCTGCATCGCCGCCGAGCTCCTCGGACACGGTCCAGAACCACTCCTGATTCTTGGCCTCGATGCCGAGCTTGCCCTTCCACTTGGGATCGAGCAGGTCGCGGTAGCCGCGGGGCAGGTCCTCCTTCTTGATGAGATTCGTGTTGTATGCCTGCACCCAGACCGACAGGATCGTCGCCACCCATTCCCGGTGGCGCGGAACGGCGCCCGGGATAAGGTCCTTGAAATATGGCGAAGCGACCGGCTGAAGAATCTTCTCGCGATGCAGTGCTTCCATTTCCGGGGAGCCGAAATGGATCACGTCGACCTCGAAACGCCGCGCGGCGGCTTCGCTCAGGGTGCGCTGCAGCACCTTGTCGGTACCGGCGCGCCAGATATCGATCTTGATGCGATACTTTTTCTCGAAGGGTCGGACGATGGTGACAAGGTCCTTCTCCGCGATGGTCGTGTAGAAAGTGATCGCTCCTTCTTTCCTGGCGGCAGCGAGCAGCTTCTGGTCGCGATCCGCGCCCTGATACTGGAGCAGCGAGGCATCCGGCTGCGCCCAAGCCTCGGTCACGAGCGCTGCCGCCAGCAGCCCGAAAATCCACGACTTCGAGCTAAGACCGTTCGTGGTCATGGCCGTGATCGTGGTCGTGCATCAGCTCCCTTGGCACGTCGGGGAACAGCTCCTTCGAGGATGGAGCCGCGGCGCCGGCCCATTCGACGCCGCCGCGCTTGCGCGCCGCCTCGCGCAGATCGTCGAAGCTCAGCAATGCGGGGTTCCTTGCCACCTCCAGGCGCTGAGCGAGCGCGGCGAGGACCAGCTTGCGCACCTGGCGCCCATTCCAGCCGCCGCAGAGCGCCGCGATCTCGGCAATCTCGCCGGTCGACTTCAGCAGCGGCCGCAGCCCGGGCCACTGCACTGCCAGCTCGGCCAGCGAGGCGTCGAGGATTCTCGCGATGGTCGCCTGGTCCGGCAGCGCGAAATGCATCACCAGGTCGGCGCGCGACAGGAACGCCTCGTCTATCGCCTCGATGAAGTTGGTGGTCGTCACGAAAAGCACCGCAGGCAGCTTGCGCGCCACCTCGTCGATCCCCAGCATGACCGCGTCGGTCGCGCGGTGGACGTCTACCGGGTTGGTATCGAAGGACGCCGTGCTGCGCCGTACCGCGAAGCTCTCGACCTCGTCGATCAACACCACGGTGAAAGGGCGCCGGGCGGCGATCTCGGGGATCGTGTCCTGCAGCAGCCGCATGATGTTGCGCTGGCTCTCGCCCAGCATGTCGCTCGGGAAAGCGTGCGGATTGATCTCCACCAGGGTCGTGGCGCCGTCGCGGGCCAGCGCCAGCGCAGCCACCTGCGCCAGCCCGCGCGCGAGGGTCGTCTTGCCGGTTCCCGGCGGACCGGCAAGCACGACCAGCCCGTGCGGCAGACCGGCGAGCTGGGCCAGCTTGCGGCCGTGCTTGAGCGTCAGCAGCGCCTGGCCGAGCAGCCGCTCCTTGACCGCGGCGGGAACGATGATCGCGTCCCAGTCCCTGTCATGGTGCTCCGCGGGCAGCACGTGCAGCGACAGCACCCCGGGCGGCAGCGCTGGAACGCTCGCTGCCATCAGCTCTCAGGCCGCTGGTCGTCGGGCCACTCGATCTGCGAGATTTCCTGCATGCTGAGCAGGGTGTCCTCGGCCTCCTCGAACAGGACCAGCGGGTCGGTGAGGGCGCGCATGGTCTCGAGAATCGAGTCGAACATGTGCACGCGCACCAGGCGTGCCTCGCGCTGCGGATCGTCGTTGAAGTGCTGGTGCCAGAGAAAATGGTCGACTACGATCAGGTCGCCTTTCTTCCAGCGGTAATGCTGCCCGCGGTCCGGCGCCGTGCCGAGGAAGCTGTGCCCGAATCCCTCGACCACGTACAGCCAGGCTTCGCCCGGATGCCGGTGCAGCGATTGCGTCTTGCCCGGAGCGAACTGGATCATCACTTGCGTGATGCCGGAGGCCTGGCTGCCGATGGCACGGTCGACCAGGAACTTGGTCCGCGTGCCGCGCGGCGTGGCCAGGAGCTCCTGCTCGTCGTACGGCGTGTGAATGCGGCCGCTGCGGCGCTTTCTCGCTTCCTGGGCGAGGCGCCTGAGGCGGCGCGCATAAGGGTCATCGCCTTCGGGGCCGTCGCTGAAAGCCGGACGCGGCGGCAGATTGCGCACCTCTTCGTGGCCGCGATCCTCGAGCAGGCTCATGCCGAGCGTCCACAGCATCGGCTCCGAGGAGTAGCTCATGAAGCGCGCCGTCTTTTTACCGTCGTTGCCGTGGCGATGCCAGCTCCAGGCGGGCAGGTGGATCGCGTCCCACGGCTTCCATTCGTAGCGCGTGCCGTCGATTTCGCTCCAGCCCGAGCCCTCGACGATGAACAATTGCGCGTCCCAGGAGTGCCGGTGCACGGTGGTGACGCCGCCGGCATCGAGCTCGTGCACCAGCGCGTCGAGGCAACGCGTCGGAGAGTCGCCGTCCCAGCCCATGTAAACGCCGCTGCGCATGCCGCGCGCCGTCGGCCTGAGCGCCACGTCGTCCCTGCGCACCACCGTGCGCCGGTGCTTGCGCCATTCCTCGATGAATTCGGCGCGGCGCTTCTTCTGGATGTGGTAATGCGTGACGCCGGTGGTGGTCTTGGTGCGCATCGCGTGCTGTTTCCGTATGTGGAACCCTGTTCTGACGAAGTCACTTCACCATAGAATGCCGCGGCACGTCAATCGAGATGAAGCTGACCATTCGACTCGTCATCGCATGCGCATGCGCGGCTGCATGGCATGCCGCAGCCGGCGCGCAGAGCGCGGACAGGAACGACGCGATCTTCCTCTACCGCGGAGCGGATCGCGAGCAGCGGCTGCTCGAGCGCGCGCGCGGGGAGGGCACCGTCGTCGTCTACACTTCGCTCGCGCCGACAGAGTCCGCGCCGCTTGCGCGGGCGTTCGAGGAGAGAACCGGGGTCAAGGTGCAGCTGTGGCGGGCGATCAGCGAGAAGCTGGTGCAGCGTGCGCTGACCGAGGCGCGCGCACGGCGCTACGCCTTCGACGTCATCGAGACCAACGGGCCCGAGATGGAGATGATGGCGCGCGAAAAGCTGTTCGCCGAGTTCCATTCGCCGCATCTGGCGGATCTGCCGCCGAGCGCCGTGCCGCCGCACAGGCTGTGGATCCCGGACCGGATGAACTTCTTCGTCGTCGCCTACAACACGCAGAAGGTGCGCAGGGAGGAGCTGCCGCGCAGCTACGACGGATTCACCGACCCGAAGTGGAAAGGGCGCATCGGCATCGAGGCCACCGATGCCGAATGGATGGCGACGCTGGTCAAGCTATGGGGCGAGCAGCGCGGCCTCGCGTACTTCCGCAAGCTCGCGGCGATGCAGCCGGACGTCAGGAAAGGCCATATCCTGCTCGCCGAGCTCATCGGCGCGGGCGAAATCCCCGTGGGACTGACGGTTTACAACAGCAATGCCGAGTCGTTGAAGCGCAAGGGCGCGCCGATCGACTGGGTGCCGGTCGAGCCGGTGGTCGCCCGGCCGCAGGGAATCGCCCTCGGCCGCAACGCGCCGCACCCGCACGCGGCGCTCGCGTTCGCCGATTTCGTTCTCTCGCCCGCGGGCCAGGAGCTGCTGAGCTCGATGGGCCGCGTGCCCGTAAGCACCAAGGTGCAGACCCACATGAACAAGTTCAACTACACCGTGGTCGATCCGGCGATCGTGCTCGAGGAACAGGAAAAATGGAACCGGCTCTGGGAGGGCTTATTCATCCAGAAATGACCGGGCGCCGCGCTGGCTCGCCGATTCACCGTGCTACGATGACGTTCCGCAATAGGGAAGTGCGTTCTCGATCATGGAACAAGCCGTCAAGACGGCAAAAGCACGGCTCTCCTCGGTAGCGAACGCCATCCGCCTGCTCACCTCCTTTTCTGGGGAAGAGGACGAGCTTGGCATAACGACTCTCGCCGGCCGGCTGCGGCTCGCCAAGAGCACGGTGCACCGCCTCGCGGCGACGCTGACCGGCGCCGGATTCCTGGAGCAGAACGGCGAGACGGGCAAGTACCGCCTCGGGGTGGCGCTATTCGAGCTCGGCGCCCTGGTGCGCCGCCGCATGGACGTCGCCAACGAAGCGCGCCCCAAGCTGCGCGAGCTGCTGGAAAAGACCGGCGAAACCGTCCAGCTCGGCATCGTCGATCACTTCAGCGTGCTCTATGTCTATGAGATGGAGAGCCGGCGCGCGATCCGCATGGCGGCGGCCGTCGGCGGGCGCGCCCCGTTGCACTGCACCGCCGTGGGCAAGGTGCTGCTCGCCCATCAACCTGGCGATTACGTGAAGGAAGCCATAGGTCGCGGGCTGACCGCGTACACGCCGAAGACGATCACCAAGCGGGAGGCCGTCCTCGCCATGCTGGACGAAGTGAGGCTGCGCCGCCACGCGATCGACGACGAGGAGAGCGAAGGCGGGCTGCGCGCCATCGCCGCGCCGGTGAGGAACCACAACGGCGCGGTGATTGCGGCGCTGGGCGTTGCGGCGCCCGTGCAGCGCATGAACAAGAAGCTGATGCAGACTTGCGTGCCCAGCGTGATCGAGACGGCGGAGGCGGTGTCAGCGCGGCTCGGCTACCTGCCGTCGCGCTCGCGCGCCGATTTCTAGGCGGGATGGTGAACGACGGCGAAAAAAAGCGGCGGCATACGCTCGCCGATCACCTGTACGGAAGCGACCACGATCATGTCCACGGCGACGAGAGCGCCGATCATGACCACGATCACGACCTCGGGCCGGCCGGTCCGCCCGAGGAAAACCCGCTCTGGCTCCACGACAACCTTTCGCTCGTCAGCGTCGGCATCGACATCGGCTCGGCCGGCACGCAGGTGATCTTCTCGCGGCTGCACATGCGCCGCCTGGGCGAAGACCTGTCGAGCCGGTATTTCGTCGTCGCCCGCGACGCGCTCTACCAGTCGCCCGTGACGTTCACGCCTTACGTCGACGACGTGCGGATCGACGAGCGGGCGCTCGGCAGGATCATCGATGACGCCTACCAGGCGGCGGGCCTGCACCCGGACGAGATCGACACCGGGTCGGTGATCCTGACCGGGGAGGCATTGCGCCGGGAAAACGCGCAGGCCATCGCCGAGCTCCTCGCGGAAATGGGAGGCGAGTTCGTCTGCGCCACGGCCGGGCACCATATGGAAGCGATGCTGGCGGCCTATGGCTCGGGCGCCGCCAAAGTCTCGCACGACCAGGATCTGCGGGTCCTCAATGTCGATATCGGCGGCGGTACCACCAAGCTCGCGGTGATCGAGGGCGGGCGCGTGCTGGAAACCGCGGCGGTGCACATTGGCGGACGCCTGCTGGTGGTGAACGGCGAACGCCGCATCACGCGGCTCGACCCGGCCGGGCACGCTCTAGCCCGGCGCGCGGGCTTGCAATGGGGCCTAGGCAAGCAGGCTTCAGACGCCGAACTCGACGCGCTCGGCGACTGGATGGCGGAAACGCTGTGCGGTGCGATTCTGGAATCGACCGGGGAAAACTATCTCACCGAGCCGCTCAAGGATTTATCAGGCATAGAAGGCGTAATGTTCTCGGGCGGCGTCGGCGAGTACGTTTACGGCCGCGAAGAGCGCGATTTCGGCGATATGGGCCGGCGGCTCGGGATGGCGCTGCGCCGGCGCGTCGACGAAGGGCGCCTGCCTTGGCGGCTCTTGCCGGCGGGGGAGTGCATCCGCGCGACTGCGTTCGGTGCGTCGGAATACAGCGTCCAGCTCTCCGGTAACACGGTGTACATCTCGCAGCCTGGCGAGCTGCTGCCGCGCAAGAACCTGCAGGTGCTCCGGCCCGCGGTGCGCCTCGATGGCGCGATCGACGCCGACCAGCTCGCCGCGGCGATCCGCAGCCACTTCGAGGCCTTCGACGTGCTCGAAGGGCAAACCGAAATCGCACTGGCGTTTCGCTGGCGCGGCGAGCCGTCTTTCCAGCGCCTTTCAGCCTTTGCTCGCGCGATCACGCTTTGCCTGGCCAACACCATCAAACATGGCAAGCCGATCTACGTCGTGCTCGACGGCGACATCGCGCAGACCCTCGGCGCGATCCTCAAGGAGGAGTGGGGCGTCGCTTCGGAAGTCCTGGTGCTCGACGGCATTGCGCTGCGCGACTTCGACTTCATCGATCTCGGCCGCATCCGCATGCCGTCCCACACGGTGCCGGTGACCATCAAGTCTCTCGTCTTCAGCCAGGATCCGAGGGTGCCGCACTAGTCCTCGAGCGTGAAGCGGCGCCATTGCTCGCGCGGGCGGCTCTTGCCGTCCCAGCCGATCTGGTCCATGTCGCTGAAGAACTGCAGGCGGTTGCCCTCGGGGTCGTCGAAGTCGAAGGTGTAGTTGCCGCCGGGGCCTTCGTGCTTGATCGGCCCGAGCACGCGCGCGCCCTTGGCGAGCAGGTAGGCGCGGATGCGCTTCAAGCTGTCCAGGTCCGTGACCTCCATCGAGATCTGCTGGATGAGCGCCGGCCCGGCCGGCTTTTCCCGATCCTCTGCAGGCATGCGCGCGAGAACGAAGCTGTGATGGTCGGCACCGAAGCGCAGGAACACGAGCCCCTTCTCGTTGGTATCCGACACCTGGAAGCCCAGCACCCGGGTATAGAAGTCGACCATGCGGTCGAGATCGCGGCAGTAGAGGCCGACGTGGCCGATCTTGCGGACCCGGATGGGGTTGGCGGCAGTATCACTCATTGCGCAGGGCCCTTTCGTAGTAAGTGAGGTCGTAATACCGGCCGGGGTCGGACAGCGGCCTTGCCGGGCGGGCGAACTCGCGGCGCAGCGCGAGCACGGTACGCACGCCTTCGGGATCGATCGCCGCCTTGCGCGAGAGGCTGCCGCGCGACGGGTGGAGCAGCTCGTCGTAGCTGCGTGCGGCGTTGTCGGGCGAGACGTCGGCGAGTCGCCGCCGCAGGATGTCCATGGCCTCAGCGCGGTTGGCCGGGTCGTAGAGCCAGTCGACCGCCGCCACGTAGGCGCGTATGAAGCGTACCAGCGCGCCGACATTCGCAGCCGCCCACGGCCGCCGCGCCGCGCCCACCGAACCCTGGTAGCGGCCGACGATTTCCGCCGAATTGGCGAGCCGCACGAACCCGGCTGCTTCGGCGAGCGCGTCCTGCGGCGCGTTCAGCAAGGCGCCGGCAGCCCTCCCGCTGCGCAGGGCGGCGAGACGCTCGCGGCTGCCGCCGACGCCGACCAGCGCGTAGTCGTCGGCGGCCAGCCCTGCGCGCAGCAGCATGCCCATCAACAGCAACGAATAGCCGGTCGACGGCGCATCGACCGCGAGCGTGCGGCCCTTGAGATCGGCGTAGCTCTTTACCGTTGGGGCGACCATGAGGTTGAGGCGGCCGCCGTTGCTGACTCCGAGGAACGCGAACAGGTCGCCTTCTTCGTAGGCGACAACGTTGTCCATCGCCGTCATCGCGATCTCGATGCGGCCTTCGATCAGGCGAGCGAGCTGCGTCGCCGAGCCGGGCGCGGCCATCAAGCCGGCCTCGACGCCGTGGCGAGCGAACAGCCCTTTTTCCTGCGCCACGAAAATCGGCCAGTTGGAGCTGCCTGAGAAGCCCATCACGCGCAGCGGCTGCCCATCCGCCGGCAAGGCCGCGAGCGCCACCAGCACGCCGAGCAAGAAGCCTTTGAGGCTCATCGTTCCTTATTCCGGAACGGCGGTTTCCCATATGAAACGATGGGCTATCATACCGAAGGAGGAGGACGATGATGGGAATCTTCGGCAGGCTGCTGCTGCTCTGCGCGCTCGCTGCGTGCGCCGGCGGCGCGGGCGCCGCCGATCCTCGCGGCAACCGCGAGATCTACCTTTACCAGGGCGCCGACCGCGAGGCGCGGCTGGTCGAGCGCGCGAAGCAGGAAGGACCGGTGGTGCTGTACAGCACCATGACCGTGCAGGACGGCAGGGTCCTGGCGGCCGCGTTCGAGCGCAAGTACGGCGTCAAGGTCACCCATTGGCGGGGCTCTGCGGAAAAGATCGTGCAGCGCACCCTGGCGGAGTCCCGCGCCGGCAGAAACGAAGTCGACGTGATCGAGACGAGCGCGCATCGCATGGAGGCGCTGTACCGGGAAAAGCTGCTCGAGGATTTCCACACGCCGGCATTCGACGAGCTTTCGCCCGCCGCCTTTCCGCGCTCGCACCGTCAGTACGTGGCCGACCGCTTCGCCTTCTTCGTCCTGGGCTACAACACCAATCTGGTCAAGCCGGAGGAGGTTCCGTCGAGCTACGAAGACCTGCTGCATCCAAAATGGGTGGGGCGGCTGGCGATCGAATCGACCGACGTCCTCTGGTTCGCCGCGCTCGCCAAGGCGATGGGGGAGGGCAAGGGCCTCGCCTACTTTCGGCGGCTGGCGGCGATGAAGCCGATGATTCGCAGCGGCCACATCCTTGCGGCGCAGCTGGTCGCCTCGGGCGAGATTCCAATGCTCGTCACGGCCTACAACAACAATATCGAGACGCTGAAGCAGAGCGGCGCGCCGGTGGCGTGGAAGCCGATTCCCCCGGTGTTCGGCCAGGCAAGCGCCATCGGCCTGGCCAGGCACTCGCGGCGGCCGCACGCAGCGCTGCTGTTCACCGAGTTCGTGCTGTCCAGGGACGGGCAGGAAGTGCTGAAAGGCGTGAACCGCGTGCCGGCGAGTCTTGCGGTCGACAGCCCGTTGAACAAGTTTCCGCACCAGATGATCGACCCGGCGATTGCCCTCGACGAGGGGGACAAGTGGGACAAGTCCTGGTCGAACCTGTTCCTCGGCGGAAAACCGGTCGAACGTGACGAATAGCGTGCCGCGACTCGCGGCCGCGCTCGCTTCTCGCGGCGTGTCGCTCGTCTACGCCGCGGACGGTAGCGAAGCGCTCTCCTACCTTTTGCAGCGCATTCCGCCGGGCGCCCGAGTCATGAACGGCGGTTCTGCCACGCTGGAGCAGATCGGCTTCCTCGACGTGCTGCGCGGCGGCCGCTACGCCTGGCTGCGCCCGGCGATCGCCGCGGTTGAAGACCGCGCCGAACGAATTCGCGTGCGCCGCCAGGCGACGACGGCCGACTGGCTGGTCGGCGGCGTCAACGCCATCACCATGGGCGGCGAAATCGTCAACGTCGACGGGAGCGGCAACCGGCTTGCTGGCTATGCTTTCGGCGCAGGCAAGGTGATTCTCGTCGCCGGCCTCAACAAGCTCGTCCCGGATCTCACCGCCGCGATCGAGCGCATTCGCAATACCGCCGCCGTGCAAGAGTGCCGCAAGCTCGCGCTGCATACGCCCTGCGCGGTGACCGGCCGCTGCGACAACGACGCCTGCCGCGGGCCGGAGCGCCAGTGCGGCAAGATCCTGATCATCGAGAACGAGAAGATCGCCGATCGCATGACCGTGCTGCTGGTGGGCGGGTCGTCGTTCGGGTTTTGAGCGAAGGGAATCCAGGTGACCGCGGCACTGCTCCGTCGCACCGAGGCCCCGGGCCAAGCCGGCTTCGACCCCAAATGGCTGATCATCGGCGGCTGCGTGGTTCTCGCGGTGTACCTGGGCGTGGTGCCGCTCGGCTTCCTGCTCTGGCAGAGCTTCTTCACGCCGCAGACCGCCGCCAAGGCGGCGGTGCTCACGCTGGGCAACTACCGCGAGGCCTACGGCTCGCCGGACACCTGGATCCTGTTCTGGAATTCGCTGCGGTTCGCGATCGGGGCAGCGCTGGTGGCGTTTTGCATCGGGACGCTGCTGGCGTGGATGAACGAGCGCACCAACACGCCATTCAAGGGGCTGTTCTTCGCGCTGTCGGTGATTCCGCTGATCATTCCAGGCATCCTGTTCACCGTGGCGTGGATCCTGCTCGGCAGCCCGAAGATCGGGCTGGTCAATCTCGCCTTGCAGCGCCTTTTCGACACCGACGCGGTGTTCGTGAATATCTACTCGCTCGCGGGAATGGTGTGGGTCGACGGGCTGCATTATTCACCGGTGGCGTTCCTGCTGATGACTGCGGCGTTCCGCGCCATGGATCCGGCGCTGGAGGAATCCGCGGTGATGAGCGGCGCCGGCGTGCTGCAGGTGGCGTCGCGCATCACGCTGCCGCTCGCGTGGCCGGCGGTCTTTGCCACGCTGCTGATCCTGTTCGTGCGCGCGATCGAGTCCTTCGAAGTCCCGGCCTTGCTTGGCCTGCCGGTGGGCATCCAGGTCTTCACGTCGGCCATCTACCAGGCGGTGCACCGCTACCCCAGCCAGATCGGACTCGCATCCGCCTACGCGGTAACCCTGCTCGCCCTCACGACGATCGGCGTGTATTTCCAGTCCCGGCTGTCGAGCAGCGGCAGCAAGTACGCCACCATGACCGGAAAGGGCTTTCGCCCGCGACCGATCGATCTCGGCGGCTGGCGCTATGTCACCACCGCCATCTTCCTCGCCTATGCCCTGCTGATCGTAGTGCTGCCGTTCGCGGTTCTCGTGTGGTCGTCGTTGCAGAAGTTCTATTCGGTGCCCTCGATGGAGGCCCTGCAGCGGCTGACCCTCGATCCTTACCGCACCATCCTCAGCTATCCAAACCTCGGGCGCTCGGTGTGGAACAGCCTGTTCCTCGCGGTGGCGAGCGCCACGCTGATCATGCTGGTGACCTCGGTGATCTGCTGGATCGTCGTCAAGACGAAACTGCCCGGGCGGTGGCTGCTCGACAACATCGCCTCCTTGCCGATGGTATTTCCCGGCATCGTTCTCGGGCTGGCGATCATGATCCTGTACCTTTACCTGCCGGTCGGCATTTACGGCACGCTCTGGATCATGCTTATCGCCTACATCACCCGCTTCATGCCCTACGGCCTGCGCTACAACACCACGTCGATGCTGCAAATCCACAAGGAGCTGGAGGAATCCGCTGCGATGAGCGGAGCGAGCTGGGCGACGACTTTCCGCCGCGTCATCCTGCCGCTGCTCAAGCCCGGGCTGATCGCCGGCTGGATCTACATCATGATCGTTTCCATCCGCGAGCTGTCGAGCTCGATCCTGCTCTACAGCCCGGGGACCGAGGTCCTGTCGATCGTGATCTGGGAGCTGTGGGAGAACGGCCAGTACGTCGAGCTGTCGGCGCTCGGCGTGATGCTCATCCTGGGCTTGTTCGTGCTGGTGCTGCTCGCCCAGTGGGTAGGCAGGAAGTTCGGCATCAGGGACGCGTGACGTGCTGAGCGTGACGGGATTGTGCACCGAATACGTCGACGAGCGCGGCCAGACGATCCGTGCCGCGCACGAGGTGGCCTTCGAGGTGCCGCAGGGCAAGCTGTTCACGCTTCTCGGGCCGAGCGGCTGCGGCAAGACCACCACGCTGCGCTCCATCGCCGGCCTTGAAAGGCCGCGGCAGGGGGAAATCTCGGTCGGCGGCGATGTCGTGTACTCCTCGCAGCGCAGCATCTTCGTGCCGCCGAACCGGCGCGGGCTGGGCATGGTATTCCAGTCGTACGCCATCTGGCCGCACATGACGGTGTTCGAGAACGCCGCGTTTCCGCTGCGGGTCGGCCGGCGCAAGCTCGGCAAGCGCGAGATCGAGGAACGCGTACTGCGAGTGCTGAAGGTGGTCGCGCTCGAGGAGCTGGCGGGCCGCGAGGCGACCAGGCTGTCGGGCGGCCAGCAGCAGCGTCTTGCGCTCGCCCGGGCGCTGGTCATGGAGCCGCGCCTGCTGCTCCTGGACGAGCCGCTTTCCAACCTTGATGCGAAGCTGCGCGAGCGCATGCGCTTCGAGCTGAAGCGGCTGCAGCGCGACCTGAGAATCACCACCGTCTACGTCACGCACGACCAGAGCGAAGCGCTGGCCCTGTCGCATTCGATCGCCGTGATGAACGCCGGCCGCATCCAGCAGGTCGGCACGCCGCGCGAGATCTATGAGCGGCCGGGCAACCAGTTCGTGGCCGACTTCGTCGGCACCACGAACTTTCTCGATGCCATCGTGGGCGCGCCTGCGGCGCCGCCGGGTTACTACCGCGTGAGCTCGGCGCTCGGCGAAATGAAGGTCAGGGCGGTGGAAGTGCTGCAGCCGGGCGAAAAGGTGATCCTTTCGGTGCGGCCGGAAGATATCCAGCTTTCCGAAACGCGGCCTGAAGGCGAGAACGTCTGGGAAGGAAGCGTCGATCAGAAAGTGTTCCTCGGAGAAGCAGTCGACTTTCAGGTGAAGATCCGCGACCGCGCTCTGCAGTCGCGCGCCCACCCTTCGCTGCGTACGCGGGTCGGAGAGCCGATTTACCTGCGGATCGACCCCGACAAGTGCGTTGCAATGAGGGCGAGCACTACATGAGCAAGCGCTGGGCATCCGACGTCATCGTCGATCTGCTGCATGCGTACGACCTGCCGTACGCCGCCCTCAATCCGGGGGCGTCGTATCGCGGGCTGCACGATTCGATCGTCAACTACGGCGCCAACCGGCCGGCGCTGATGCTGTGCCAGCACGAGGAGACCGCGGTTCAGATCGCGCACGGATTCGCCAAGGCGAGCGGTAAACCGATGCTCGCCATCCTGCACAACCTCGTCGGCCTGCTGCACGCCAACATGGCGATCTACTACGCCTATGCGGACCGCGTGCCGGTATTCGTCGTCGGCGCTACCGGCCCGATGGACGAGAGCAAGCGCCGGCCGCGCATCGACTGGATCCATACCGCGCTCGTCCAGGGCGAAGCAGTGCGCGCCTATACCAAGTGGGATTACCAGCCGACCGTGATCGACGGCGTGCCCGAGGCCTTCGCGCGCGCGTACTCGGTGATGATGACCGAGCCGCGGGGGCCGATCTACATGTGCTACGACGCCTGGCTGCAGGAGCAGCCGCTAGAACATGATGTACCTCTTCCTCCCCAAAATGCCCAGAAAGTGCCGAGCGCGCTTGCGCCCGATCCGGCGGCGCTGGAACACGCGGCCGAAATGCTCGCCGCAGCGAAGCGTCCCGTGATTCTCGCCGAGTACGTGGGACGCGACGCAGCCGGCTTCCACGGCCTGGTGGAACTCGCCGAGACGCTGGGAGCGCCGGTCTATGACGTCAACAGCCGGCTGAATTTTCCCGGCCGGCATCCGCTCAACGTCAGCATGATGAAAGACGTGTTCCGCGACGCCGACCTCGTGCTGTGCCTAGATACGCGCGATTGGGAGCGCGCGACGACCGAGCTGGTGAGCACGACGCGAAAGACGACCTCGATCGTGCCCGCGACATGCAAATGGGTCGACATCGGCTTCGGCGATCTGGAGATCTCGAGCTGGGCAATGGATTACCAGCGGCTCGCCCACGCCGATCTGCGCGTGCTGGCAGACACCACCCTGGCAATTCCCGCGCTGACGCAGCTACTCAAGCCGCGCATCTCGCCCCGCGCAAGAGATTTGCGTTCAGGGCAAGTGGCGCAAATGAGCACGGCAGCGCGCGCCCGCTGGGCGAAAGAGGCAAGGGAGGACTGGGATGCCAGCCCGATCACGCTGCCTCGCCTGGCGAGCGAGGTATGGGACGCCATCAAGGGGGAAGATTGGGTGCTCACGGCAGGCACGCTCGAAGACTGGACGCGCAAGATCTGGGACTTCGACAAGCCGTATCGCCATCCCGGCAGGTCCCTCGGCACCGCAACCCAGATCGGCATCTCGCTCGGCGTGGCGCTGGCGCACCGCGACGCCGGACGCCTGGTCGTCGACCTGCAGCCCGATGGCGACCTCATGTTCGACGCGGGTGCGCTGTGGGTGGCGGCAAAGCACCGGATTCCGCTGCTGGTCGTCATGTACAACAACCGCGCCTACTATAACGACTGGGAGCACCAGATCCGCATGGCCAGGCAGCGCGGCACCCCGCTCGAGCGCGCGCACATCGGCATGGACCTGGTCGACCCGGCGCCAGACTTCGCCGCACTGGCGAAGTCGATGGGCTGGTATGCGGAAGGTCCGATCGACCAGCCTGCGGAACTTCCTGCCGCGCTGCAGCGCGCGATCAAGCGAGTCAGGGCAGGCCAGCCGGCGCTTCTCGACACCATCACCCAAAAGCGATGAGCGAGACCGTCGGCGTCGTCGGAGCAGGGCGGATGGGGCTGCCGATCATCGGCCATCTGACGCGGGCCGGCTTTCGCACCCTGGCTACCGACGTCGACTTCAAGAAGCAGCCCGAAGTAGAGAGGCGGGCAGCGTTGTGGATGCCGGATGCCGCAACCCTGGTGCGCGAATGCGACATCGTCCTGGTCTGCGTGGGGTTCGATCGCGAGGTGCGCGAGCTGCTGGTGCAGGGGGGCGCCTTCAGTTCGGCGCGGCGCGGATCGGTCTGCGCCGTGTTGAGCACGATCCACCCGCAGACGATTCAGGATTTGTCCAGGCAAAGCCGCGCCGCCGGGCTGGAGGTCATCGACTCGACGGTCTGCCGGGGTGGCGACGCGGCGGACCGCGGCACGCTGCTGTCATTCGTGGGCGGCCCGCGTCCGATCGTCGAGCGCATTACGCCCGTGCTGCGCGCCTATTCCACCGACGTCGTCCATACGGGGGACGTCGGATCGGCGCAAGTCGCCAAGGCTGTGAATAACCTCATCATGTGGGCCTGCCTGGTCGCGGACCATGAAGGTCTCGCGCTCGCCCAGCGCTACGGGTTGGACCCTGAGCTGATGCGAGACGCGCTCGCCATGTCGAGCGCCGCCAACGAGTCGCTGGCGAAGTGGAGCACGCAGACCATGGCGTGGGCGGAGGACGACATGGCGATCGTCGCGGAAATGGCAGCCGCGTGCGGCATTGCGCTGCCACAAGCCGATGTAACGCGGGAGATCTGCCGCGCGCTCAAGCCGCGCCGCTTCAAGCTCGATCAGTACGGACGGTAGCGTCGCGTTTCCGCAAATTGCCGCACTGCGCCATCGCGTGCAGGCTAGGCAAAAGCTTGCATGTACTTGACGCCATGAAGCGTCACTTGTAGCTTCCGCAGCAGCTGTTCCGTGTTCAAGATCGCAGTTCCTAACAGCGGAACATTTCTTCTCGGAGGAGGAAAAATGAAAAGGAACGCAGTCGCCGTAGCTGTTGGCGCGCTCTTCATCGCACCCGCTGCGCAGGCTCAAATCGTTTTCGGCAACGACACCATCGGTACCGTGCAGTTCTACGGCAAGCTCTATCCAGAGGTCATCCGGGCGACGAGCTCCAGCGCGACTCAGCCTGGAGACTCGGTTTCCACGCTCGCTGCGACCAGCGGCGTGCTCGGAGGAACTCCTCCGATCGAGACCGCCGGCGCACGGATCGCGGTGGACTCGCAGAACTCGTATCTCGGCTTTCGCGGAGAGAGAAAGCTCGGCAATACCGGGTTGAAGGGCATCTGGCAGATCGAGCAGTCGGTCGAGCTCGATACCGGCACCGGAGTATTTTCGAACCGCAATTCGTTCCTCGGCCTCGCCGGCGGCTTCGGCACGGTGAAGCTGGGCAACATGGACACCATCTACAAGGAGTACGGCCAGGTCGAGGAGATCTTCGGCTTGACCAGCGGCAACTTCATCTCGCCGAGCAACGTGCTTTCGCAGATCGGCATCGGAAACAGCAGCACGGCCAGGTTTCACGAGCGCGCCAAGAACTCGATCCAGTACCAGACGCCCGAGTTCCAAGGCTTTCGGGCAGGCCTGCAGTACAGCCCCGACGAGACGAAGAGCGACGTCGGGAACACTCTCAACAAGGAACTGTGGTCGATGGGCGTGAAGTGGGAGTCCGGACCGCTCTACCTCTCGGCGCAGTACGAGCGCCACAAGGATTTCTTCGGCGGCTCGTTTAACGTGGGCGCGTCATCACTCGCGAACTTAGTAACAGATCCCGTTACTAGCGTTAAAAGCCCTGCACCCGGCGCACATTCGAAGGACACCGGGATGCGCTTCAGCGCTGCGTACAAGTTCGGAAACCACCGCGTCGCCGGCGATATCGCCAGGCTGAAATACGAAGAAAGCGGCCAGGCTGCCGGGACCAAGTTCGTGAGCTATGAGCACACGAACTGGGCCATCAGCTTTGAATCGAGCTGGGGCGGCCCGTGGCGCACCGCGATCGAGTGGGTCCGCGGCGGCGAAGGCACCTGCAAGCTGACGATCGGGGATTGCAGCACCACCGGATTGAAGGGCGACCTCTACGGCGGCGGTGTTGCCTACGATCTCGACAAGCAGACGTTCCTCTATGTCCTCGCCGCCCAGTTGAAGAATGGCCCGTCTGCGATTTACAGCAACTGGGCCGCGTCGAAGCCGGCGCGCGGTGCAGACATCACGCACGTCGCGCTCGGCATGGCGTACAGGTTCTAGGTATCCATGAGTTGTGAAGAACGGGCGCTTCGGCGCCCGTTCCTTTGTGTCGCCGCAATTTGCATCGCTTTGATGCTTCTCTGCGCGCCGAGGCTGCAGGCGCAGAGCCCGCATCGCGATCTGTATATGTACAAAGGGGCGGATCGCGACCAACGGGTTCTCCAGGGCGCGAAGAAAGAAGGCCAGGTGCTGGTCTATACCTCGCTCAATCT
>Ga0209807_1000450_pt1 | contig 18901 bp, 20 predicted proteins | sample GraSoiAngelo_154_FD_186168 | JGI IMG/M metagenome (GOLD analysis project Ga0209807, IMG submission 186168) | Grasslands soil microbial communities from the Angelo Coastal Reserve, California, USA - 14_1009_13_20cm (SPAdes) (version 2) | ecosystem: Environmental > Terrestrial > Soil > Grasslands ... | reverse complement strand
GGTTCACGTCGATGAGATGCGGGAGAGCAGTCAGCTAATTCGACAGATACTGGAGAAGATGCCCTCGGGACCCGTCAGGCGAAAAGCCCCGATAGTTGTACCGCGCGGCGAGGCCTATAGTCGAGTAGAATCCGCGAGGGGAGAATGCAGCTTCTACATGATCGGCGAAGGAGGCGACAAGCCCTACCGAGCCCGCTACATCACCGGCTCCTACCGCAACATGGCCGCAATCTCTGCAGTGTTACAAGGAGTCCGATTGGCAGACATGCCAACCTCATGGTGGAGCATAGACTATTGGCCCGTGGAGGCCGACAGGTAAACACATGGCGCCGATCATAGGAAAGGTTCGCGGTGCAGCCAACAGCCTACTAGCCTACACAACAGGCCTCCGACACCTACTCCACAAACCCTACACACTAAAGTTTCCACAACAACGATACGCAGTAGAGAAAGGGTTCCGCGGCAGACATCTCCTCCATCTAGATAGATGCACTGGCTGTGGAATATGCGCCTGGATATGCCCTGAAAAGTGCATCACAATCGTCCAGCGCGGAGACCGATGGTTTCCAGAATACTTCTACGGACGATGCTGCTTCTGCCATTTCTGCGTAACTCCCGATACAATGGTTACAACCAACCCGTCGATAAGACCCATCAGCCAAATACAATCAGGCGACAGAGTTCTCACACACACAGGACAATACCGGCCGGTGCGCCAGGTCATTACAAGGAATTACTCTGGAAGACTCTACTCTATCAGGCCTCTAGGAACGCCTTCACCGCTAAGAGTCACTGAGGATCACCCGTTGCTCGTCTCGACAAGATCTGTTGTTAAGAAGGGAAGACTGCAGAAGAAACCCGGAAGACTCGAGTGGAAAACTCCTAAGGAGTTGAAGAAAGGGGATTATGTCACCTTCCCGATTCCGAAAGAAACTCATGACATTGACTTCTATGAACAAAATGTGACAATCGGGCAGCCGAGCACCGGAAGACGTTTATCAAGAAAACTGAGTTTGAAGGCTGAGCCAGATCTTTTCAGGCTAATCGGATATTATCTCGCTGAAGGATACGTCGTCAAGAGAACCGTAGGCTTTTCCTTCGCGCAGGACGAGATCGACTACATCAACGACGTATCGAAACTGCTCGTGAAATTCTTCGGAGGCAAGACAGGCAGATCAACCATGCACCACTCTACTCACGTTCTCCTACATTCTGTTGTGGCCGTACAATTCTTCGAGAACTTCGGACGGGGAGCAGAGAACAAGAAACTTCCCGACTGGGCGATGTTCGCCCCTGAGGCAAAGCAGCGAGAGACTATAATGGGAGCGTGGCGAGGCGATGGCTATCTTCACAATCCCACAAAAGGCAATCCATCACTCTACTGGGAATACGTAACGATTTCACGAACTCTAGCGTTTCAGTTGCAACAAGCACTCTTTCGGGCAGGAATAGTGGGACAGATCTCCTCGACTCAGCATCAAAACAGGCAGCTTGCCTACGTCCTATCCATTCGAGGAACATTCGTACCGAAGATGGCTGAACTCATGCGAGTCGGGCTGGAGGACAGGAGGGAGAAGACCTTCTCCCGCTTCGAAATCGACGATGGCTACGTATACGCGCCAATCCGAAGCATATCATCTATCAATGTGGAAAATCAGCCAGTCGTAAATCTTTCAATCGAGGGCGATGAGTCGTACGTGGCCGGCAGCGTTACCGCTCACAACTGCACAGATTACTGTCCAGAGTTTGCGTTAGAAGAGACGGTCGAGTACGATATTGCGGAGTATACTCGAGACCGGCTTGTCTGGTCGCCGGAGAGGTTGGCTAAGCCTCCGGTGAAGAAGGATGACAAGTATGTCTTCAGTGTTGAAGGCCGGAGGGGTGCTTCGCAGGTCTCGGAGCAGGAGCACTAGACTGGTATGACGCAGGTTGCTACGCCTCCTCAGCCGTTGAAGCCGAGTGCGGAGGGAGAGGGTTGGAAGGCTCGTCCGATCAGACTGAAGATCTTCGGCAATCTGATCGCTGAGGTTGTTCACAAAGGGATCTGCATGTACTGCGGTGCCTGCATCGCCTCCTGTCCCATCGACATTCTCTTTCACAGCGACAACGAGGAGCCGATAATGCGTGGGACATGTGCCGCCTGCCAAGTCTGCTACTACAGCTGTCCCCGGATCGAGCTTCCCGTCGCAGAGATCGAGAAGCGGATCTTTGGAAGAGGACGCACAGCTGACGAAGCGATTCTAGGAGTACACATTGGATCCTACTCGGTCCGAGCCAAGGACCCTGAAATTGTTGCGAACGCGCAAGATGGTGGGGCGGTTAGCGCGCTGATGCTCTACGCGCTAGAGAAGAAGATCATCGACTATGCGCTAGTATCAGGCTTCACATCTCGCGAGCCCTGGAAGCCGGCTCCAAAAGTAGCTCGCACGAGACAAGAGTTGATCGATAATGCTGGCTCAGAGTACACGCCGGGTGGCCAGATTGGTGGGATGGCCGAAATTGCTGTGCCGAACCGGTCTGTGGTGAATTTTCAGGAGGAGAGGTTGGCGTTGGTGGGTTTGCCTTGTGAATTGCAGGGTTTCTGGCGTATGAATACTCATTGGATCGCTGCTCCAAAGCTGGGCCGTAACTTGGTCTTCACTATCGGACTGTTCTGTTCGAAAGTGTTCGACTATCAGAAGATGATGGTCGACTATGTTCAGGGGACGAGGGGGATTGATCTTGGGACGGTTACGAAGGTCAATATCAAGAAGAACCGGCTGCTGGTCTATGCTGGCGATCGGCTGGCGATTGATGAGCCGGTTGAGGTTCTTGCTCACGCAGCCCGAGAGGAATGCAATATCTGTGTCGACTATTCTGCCGAGTTAGCGGATATAGCGGTCGGGGCTATCGGATCAGCCGCCGGCTGGAGCACAGTATTGACACGGACCCCTAGAGGAGAGGATATTCTCAACGGCGCGATTGAATCGGGATATCTAGAGATGAAGAAGCTTGACCCTGCGGGAAAGGCGATAAAGTTTCTAGAGACTCTGTGCGAGAGGAAGAGGCTGCGAGACCCATCCGCCTACATCCGACACTCTACTGCCTTCGCTCGGCCTGAGCCGAAGCTCATGGTTCTAAAAGCTCCGACCAAATAGAGGATCCGCCCTCGTTACTTCAACGGGTGGATTAGGCCGCTCCGCGACTCTTCAAGCGTCTGGATCACGTGTGAGAGTGGATTTACGATCCTATGTTGATGTCTCAGGCCAAAAGCTCGCGGTGGGACAAGCATCTGTAAGAGATTCCTCATCGAGTTTCTTGAATCCTCCTCAGACGATACGAGATTCGACTCTGCTGGGACCTGGGCATCTATTATGATCGGTAGCTGAGGGGCTCCCTGCTCATGAGAGGGGCTTGCCTGAAAATGTTCCATCAGAAGGGCTTCGGGAGCCTGAAGACCGCAGGTGGGACAGGAAGGAACGGCCTCATGAACGAGGGCAGCCACTATCGGCGTGTCGCTTGTGACGGTAATCGGCTGCAATATCGTATCTCCCCGAGGCTTGGACCGTAATCTTCTTCGAGCCTTTCTAGTTCTCGAAGACTGTACGATTGTCCTTCCACGTGACTTGGATCGCGATCTGGCGCGGATTCTTCCAATCCTTGCTGAGGTCCGAGGTCGTTTGGGTTTTGGCGCTGAAAGTTTGAGAGAACTGGTTATCAGGGAAGACAACGGTTTGACGCCTACCTGGCGTACAATGGCTACGAACGAGATAGTTACGGCGATCAGTCCATACAGGATCTGTATCGAGATGTTTTCCAAGCTAATCATCTCCTAACTCAAAGGTATGTCTGTATAATTCTCCTGTGCGCAACAGTCACAGATCAGCCTCCCGTGCGGCGTTCGTTGAATGCGGTCCACCTCGAGTATCTCTTGACCGCAGTCACGGCAGACAACGATACACTGACTCATTCGCTTTCACCGTCAATAGACACTCTGGACTCGGAGGGCGTATTCCCTACCTGTTACCAATCCCGACCAACTATAGTAACAGCCGCTTTAAATACGGTCAGGAAAACGGGCTGCAAAATCCAATATAGAGCGCCGGATTATTTGGCATTCTAAGAAATTCATTGATGTTCTGATCAGATCTCATCGGGACGAGAATGCAGTTTAGTTTTGGAGCCGTCTCTTGGTTATGAGCGTCCCCGGGCCATCTCAAGATCAGGGGAGATCGCTCTGGAGAAGGTTCCTAACTACCCATGTCCCAGATGCGGTCAGCCCCAACTAAACGTGTACTACTCTGACAAGGCTGACAGCCGCGTCGGTGCATGGTGCGAGTATTGCAATTTGAAAGCATACTACGACGGCGAACAGCTTATTCCAATCGGCGCGTAAGAATCGGATTCGAACTGATACAGTCTATTCGGGAGGAGTTGCTCCCTCTGGAATATTGACAGTTAGCTCGCCCTCCACAAGTTTCCGTTGTAGACGAGCGGTGAAGAGTTCCATATCCACGTGGAGGCTCTCAAGTCTCTGGACAGAGTCAGGCGTTAGTGTAGGCATCACATTCTGGCCGCCGATGCGTCCGTAGGCCACGGCCTCGAATGAATATTTTTCGCCCTTGTAGACCGTGTACCCTGTTAGAAAATTTGCGACACCGCCCCCAACACCGCTGGCTTCGTCCATCTGATCGATGAACACGTCCATCTCGTACTCAAGGGTACGATCCTCTTCTCTCCGGAACGGGTTTGTAGTCTTGCTCAAAGTCTCACCCATAAGCGGGCATGTCGAGCGGGTGCCATTGCTTCTCGATCAGCGCCTTGATCCTCTCCCGAGCCAACCATCCAGAGGCTATGTCAGCTAGCAGCAGTATCGAGAGGGCGTAGTCTGCAACGCTGAACCCAGATCCGATCTTTGAGTAGGCGTAGACGATTAGGCCGATTGTTGCGACTCCAAGTCCCAAAAGAGGGCTCCAGAGTCTTCTCTTGGATAGCAGGTAAGTGCTGCCCAAGGTTCCCGCGGCCACAAGTGCGAATAGAATTCTCAGTTCGGTCGCGAGTGACTGGGGCAATCCAGCGGATGATACAGCGAGGACAATGCTCCAAACTGTTGTTGCGAGAAAGAGGAGTGATGTGAGGTTGAGAATGCTGTACTTTGAGGGCGCGATGGTTGTCGCTGAAAGCGGGGGTGTGAAGCTGAACGGCTTTCCCAGCGCTTGGTATGCGTTGGTTGTGGTTGTATGCTTTTGGCCCGTCTGGACATCGACAGCTAGGTTTACGAATTTCTCAATGACTATGATCCGGTGTTTGCCTATTCCGCTTGCCGGCCCCTGTTCCAGATCGTAACTGGGCCCCACAGTTAGTTCGACCTTCGTATCAGGCGTACAAGAATGAGCGATTGTCATTCCAGGCTTCACCTGGGTTAGGGTCCAGTTGGATCCCTTGTCCCGGGTGCAGATGAGCGCGGCCCATTGAGTATTTGGCTCGATCTTCGGCAGACCCACTTCGGGCGCGAGGTCAGTCATTCCATACCTCTTGTCCTCGCAAAAGAGCTGGTTGCAGCCCCGGCAACGCCAGACGTCGACGGCGCCCATGACGTAATTGTTGTCGATGAGGTTGACGACGCCGTAGTAAACGACATCGTGCTGGTGAGTCTGCAAGACGGAGTCGCCGTCGCCTCTGACGTAGAAAAGTCTTGGCTTAAAACGAACATCCTCTTCCGGGAAAATCTCTTTTTCTACCCATACAGAAACGCACATGGTCCAGAGAGATAGGCATGCTAGACATTCGACTGGTGAGAGAATCACCGGAGAAAGTTCAAGAGAATCTCCGCCATAGAGGCGTGCCCGAAAAGATCAGCGAGCTTGAAAGGCTTCTACAATTGGACGCAGACTGGCGCAGAGAACAAGCCGAGGCCGACCGTCTCAGAAAAAGAAGAAACGAGATCACGCAAAGCATTGCCGCCGCGAGGAAGAAAGGCCAAGATGTCACACCTCTCTTGAAAGAGGCTGAAGCGATTCCGGATCAGATCAAAGCGGTCGAAGCAAGAGTTGACAACTACAAACAGCAGGCCGACCAGATTCTGCTCAACCTTCCAAACCTGGTACATGAATCAGTTCCCGTTGGCAAGGACGAAAACGATAACGTGGAAGTGAAAAAATGGGGAACGATTCCAGACTTTCGCTTCAAACCGCTCGACCATATCGATCTCGGCCTGAGACATGGTTTGATCGATGTGGAGAAGGCAGGACAAGTGGCAGGGGCACGATTCTACTATCTGCGAGATGATCTCGTCCGGCTGAATATTGCACTCATGCATTACGGGCTAGACTTCATCGCTGGCAAAGGATTCCAGCTCTTCCAGCCACCCAACCTTCTACATAGAAACGTTGTCGCGGGTGCCGTTGCATTGGCCGATTTTGAAGATGTGATTTACAAAGTGGACGGTGAAGATCTCTACCTCTTAGCGACTGCGGAGCACGCTCTTTTGGCATTTCACATGGACGAGATTATTGATGGCGGAAAGCTTCCGCTCCATTACGCCGGTGTGAGTCCCTGCTTTAGGAAAGAGGCAGGAGCCCACGGACGGGACACTAAGGGAATATTCCGGGTCCATCAGTTCGAGAAGGTAGAACAATTCATCTACTCACGCCCAGAAGATTCTTGGAATCTGCACGAAGAACTGCTCAGGAACTTGGAAGGGTTCTGGCAGACCCTAAAGATGCCGTATAGGATCGTAAACGTTTGTACTGGCGACCTCGGAACGGTGGCCGCGAAAAAATACGACCTTGAAGCATGGCTACCCGGACAGGGAAAATACAGGGAAATGGCGTCATGCAGCAACTGCACAAGCTACCAGGCTGTCAGGTCTAGGATTCGTTACAGAGAGAAGCCCAGCGAACCGACCAAGTACTTGCACACTCTAAACAGCACTCTAGTAGCGACTGAGCGCGCGATCGTTGGGATTCTCGAGAACTACCAGAAACCGGACGGGACTATTCAGGTACCCGAAGTTCTTAGGAAGTACATGGGTGGACAGGAAACGATTCCGGGATCGAGGGATGTGACACCGTGACACCAGGGAATCGTCCAGAAAACGCGACTAACGAGCACTCCTTCAAGCCTAAGAAAATCAAAGGAATCCACCGATTAGGTATAGGATTGATGCGGCGGCTGCACCTATGAGAAACGTTTCCAGTCCGCTCCTCCATGGTTTCCTTCCGACGACGCGCCCCTTCCAAGCTCCCACTAGAAACAAGAACAGAGCCGATGTTAGAGCGGAACCTAGCAACGCGAGCGTCACTGTTGTGAGAAGCAGAAAAGGAACTAGGGGGATTAGTGCGCCGACTAGAAACGATAGTCCAATAACTCCTCCCATCTTGATCGGATTCGACAGTTTCGCTTGGTGGACGTGAAGTTCGTGCATCAGAATGTCCTCGAGGAACTTTTCCTTGTTTGAGGCTATTCGTCCGACGATCTTCTCCGCTTCCTCCGGAGTCAAGCCCTTCGCAACGTAGAAAGCTCTCAGCTCTCCCTTCTCTTCCTCAGGTTCTTGCTCAATCTCGCCTGCTTCGCGCTTCTTGTCAGCTTGGAATAGTTCGTATTCAGAGCGTCCGGCAAGGACCCCACTGAAGAACATGCTGATGGCACCCGCCAGCATGGAAGCAAGTCCTGCAACCTGTATCAGGCTAATCTTACCAGATTCGATCGCTGCGAACCCGCTGAGAAAGGCGAGATTAGTTACAAGCCCATCTGAGACTCCGAGGGCCGAGCCACCGATGTAGCTTCGGGCGCGAATGTGCTTGTGAATCTCGCGCGGGACTTGTCTCAACTGAGCCATCGAGTTTCGCCGATTGAGGACGGGGACACCGTCGCGATTACTTATTTCAGCTCTAGCCCGTCCATCTCCGGAATGCGATGACGTTACGTGGAATCCCTCAGAGCCTTGTCGAAGACCATTGAACCAAAGGTAAATATTGAATCCAGACCCCCAAGCATCTGGGGTTTTAGCTATTGGGGAGAAGAAGACGTCGAGTAGTCCGCATCGTCAAGAAGAAACTCCCCACTGTGTTTGTCTGCCCGCGATGTGGAGAAGAAGCCGTCAGAGTAACCATCGCCAAAGATACTGGGCATGCAACCGTCCTTTGCGCTCTGTGCAATCTGAAGGACGACTTTCCTGCGCACCCTGCTGCTCAAGCAATTGATGTGTATTCATATTTCACGGACAAGTTCTATGGGGTCAAGGACGCGCGTCCAATTATCCCACACGAGCGAGAGTTCTCCAGTGTCTCCACTGACGAAGCGCCCAGTGAGGAGGTGCCAGCAACGGCAGAGTCCTCAAAGAGCGAGGTACCAATGGAGGATTCTCAGCCACCGATGATGGTCGAAAAGCCTGTCCCAGAGGCGCAAGTCGGTGTGGCGGAGCAGCCGCAAGCCTCAGCCCAAGAACCCACGGCTAAGGAGGAGGGTCCGATGGAAGCTGTTGACTCTCAAACGGCGGAAGGAGAGAAGGAAAAGGAGGACGATAGTGAACCCTTCGCGGACATTCTTGAGAATAGTAAGGACAAGAAACGTTACAGTTCAAACCCGTTGCCCCAGCAACAGCCGGAACAGACCAGCTAACCTCTCGTTCTCGTGCTATTCGGTTTTCGTTCCTCGAAGATTGGTATTAGGAGATTGACTACCCGATCAACTGTAGCTCTCCGGTCCCGTAGAGACTGGACCAGTTCTTTCTCGTAGATCTTGAAAAGGTTCGTGAGGGTCATTCGGGGATGCAGAGGAGTGTACCTCTTTGGGGTCCCTGTTGCTTCGATTATGAGTCCCCTCTCAAGCATGCTTGCCACGAGCGTTTTGATCTCTCCCTCAGAAAGGTTGACCTCTTTCGCCAACTCTTCGAGCGTGAGGTCTGAGGTACCAAGGAGCTTAAGGTAAGCTTGAGTCTCCTCAGTCGGTAGGTTGAATTGGCGTGAGAGGAGTTCAGCGATTTGACCCTCGTCGATGGGCATTCTTCTCAGAGACCCTGGTACAGGCGTGTGACAACCCCCTTCGCTGTTACCCTATTTCACCTTCGAACTAGTGGCAGAAGCCTTATTATCCATGCGACCTTGCGTATTCACTACTCAGAGTGGTATGAATGGCACTACTTGAAATCGAATTACCAGAGGCACTACTGCCTCAGCCTAAACAGATAGGACAGTTCATCCGCCGAACACAGAGCGTCTGTCCAGAATGCAACCGCATCTTACCAGCTACCGTCTTCGCACGAGAAGGTAAGGTCTTCATGACCAAAACCTGCCCAGAACACGGCGAGACAGAGGAACTTTACTTTGGATCATACGACATGTATCAGAAATTCGCAACCTACTGGAGCGACGGCAAAGGAACCCATGCTCCAAACGTCCCAATCGAGAGCTGCGCATGCCCAGCAAACTGTGGGCTATGCTCAAACCACCTCAGCCATACTGGATTAGCAAATATCATAGTTACCAACCGATGTGACCTTACCTGCTGGTACTGCTTCTTCTACGTGAAGAAGGGTCTCGAAGGAGCCTACGTATACGAGCCCAGCATGGACCAGGTCCGCGAAATGGTCCGCGCCCTAAAGGCCGAGAGACCCGTTCCCGGAAACAGTCTCCAGATAACTGGTGGAGAGCCCACCTTGCGCCCTGAGCTTCCTGAGATAGTCAAGGTCATCAAAGAGGAAGGAGTAGATCATATTCAGCTCAACACTAACGGAATCAATCTAGCACTCAACCCTAACCTGGCAATGGAGCTGAGAGACTCGGGTCTGAGTAATCTCTACATGAGCTTCGACGGGGTCAGCCCGAAGACCAATCCCAAGAACCATTGGGAAGCACCTTACACTATCGAGAGCTGCCGCAAAGCCAACCTTGGAGTCGTACTGGTTCCAACAGTTATCAAATCGATAAACGATCACGAACTCGGCGGAATACTCCGGTTCGCACAACGCAACATCGACATTGTCAGAGCAATCAGCTACCAGCCAGTCTCCCTCACGGGAAGAATGAAAAAACAAGAGCGAGAGAAGTACCGAATCACCATACCCGACTGCATCGAGAGGATTGAGGAGCAGACTAACGGAGAGATCCCGAGAGACGCATGGTTCCCAGTCCCAAGCTGCTCACCAGTAACCCACTTCGTTGAAGCGTTCACCAAGAGACCACAATACGAGCTGTCCATCCACTTCGCATGCGGCGCCGGAACCTACGTGTTCGAGGACAAGAACACCAAATCCCTCGTACCCATAACCAGCTTCGTCGACCTAAAGGGCCTCTTCGAGTACCTCGACGAGAAGACCGACGAACTCAACTCAGGCTCGAACAAGTATCTGGTAGCGGCGAAGTTCATCAGCAGACTCAACAGCTTCATCGAGAAGGACAAACAACCCGCAGGACTCAACCTGGCGAAGTTGCTGGTCGGAGCCTTGCTCAAACACGACTACAGCGCGGTCGGACAGTTCCACATCAAGAGCATGTTCCTCGGAATGATGCACTTCCAAGACAAGTACAACCAGGACGAAGAGAGACTACAACGCTGCGACATTCACTACTTGACACCGGACATGAGGATCATTCCGTTCTGCTCGTTCAACGTCATACCCGAATGGTATCGAGACAGGATACAGAAGAAGTACGGTATCACTGTGGACGAGTGGGAGAAGAAGAACGGCGAGAAGCTGGAAGCGCGACTCTACCGGGGATCGCTTCGGAGAGGAAAGCATGCTGACGGCTGCGGATGCAGTAGCGTCCACATCGAGCCGATAACAGGCACCTAAACTCCCCTTTCAACCAAAGACCTTTTTTCTATCCTCGGCAAGCACCGGACGGTCTAGACCCGGGAAGCGTTGAATGGTTTGCAGTCATCTCTTGAGAGAGTGAAGGGCGAGCAGTGGGCCAGCATCCAAGATCTGACGATAGCAGCCTCGCCTCAACTTGCGAAACTAGAGGATAACCTAGCGTTCACTGTAGGGTTCAAGCTCAAGGGCGGCATCAGACGCAACTTCGTCCGACCCCTCTGGGAGAAGGCCTACGACGAGCACGACCTCGGACTGAGAATGGCGTACAGAGTCGACCTCTCCAAGCAACGGGCCAAGGTTTTGCCTGGGGCTGAACTTAAACGTGAGAAGTTTGTCCGGCGGGGAGTATTCTTCTGGACCCGGAACCCCGAACTGCCCTACAGAGTCTGGGCGACGATCGCGACCGAATTCGAAACTATCCTATACCCGAAGACGGAGGAGGAGGCTCAGACGATGCTCTTTGACGTTACCCGAACCTTCGAACTTCCCGCGTCGAAACTAGGCAAGGGGCATCACACTCTCGAAGCCAAGGTTCACGCAAAATGGGGCAAGCACGTATTCACAGAGAGAGGAGAAACAGCAGCCAAAACACCCGTTCTCAAGATCGACGTGCGATAAATCAAAGATTTAAGAAAGAAATCAATCACAAGAAAATCGCGGTAGACGATCGAATTGGCAAAGTATGATGGAATAATCGGACAAGATGTCTTGACTGTCACAGAGGGAGAGAACGAGCTTACGATAATCTTCCGGGACAATCGATATCTGTTTGTGAAGGTGGTCAACGGAAAACTGGTCGCAGACTCAGTCCCAGAATAAGCCCGAGCTGGCCGCGAGTGCTCTAGGTCTCGCGAAATCAACCCGCTTTCAACAGTCTGCAGTCTAGGCTAGTTCTGAAAAGAAGTCCGACCCGATGGGTTTTTCCAAGGAACAGTTTTGTGTCGCGAGGAGCAACTACTTTTGACATTTTTCGACAGGGGGTCTCGCCAGTTGAAGCTGATCCGGGCGAGTCCTGTTGTTCAGGGCGCAGAATGGAACTGTCAACCGTTTCTCTGATCGCAGATTAAGCGTGGAGCTCAGCGTGAAAAAGTCGCGATCTCAAATCGCCTGCCCAGATTCGGGATCTGGGCTTGTTCCAGCCGAGTCCAGGGCTAGATCTTCAGAATTATCTTGCCAAAATGTTCGCTCTTCTCCATCCTAGTCTGGGCCTTTGCCGCGTCAGCTAGTGGAAATATGGAATCGACAACGGGCTTGAGCCGGCCATCTTCAAAGAATGTCAGGACCTTGAGTAGCTCCCCCCGCCCACCCATGAAGGATCCCATTAGAGAAAACTGTCTGACGAAAATATAGCGAATGTCGATCTCAGCCTTGCCACCGCTAGTGACTCCACAATTTACTAGCCGACCCGCAGGAGCCATCGAACGCATACTCTTCTCCCACGTCGCTTGACCGATGTGGTCGAATACTACATTCGCCTTGCGACCGTTGGTGACCCGTTTGACCTCAGCTGGAACGTCAGCGCTGTGATGGTTGATGGTCCAGTCGGCTCCAAGTTCTCTGGCCTTCTCGAGTTTCTCATCACTTCCAGCGGTAGCGATGACTTTGGCGCCTAAGACCTTGGCGACTTGGATTGCAGCGCTTCCGACTCCGCTTCCTGCTGCCCAAACCAGAACGGTTTCTCCAGCACTGAGATGTGCTCTGGTCGCTAGCATGTGCCAGGCTGTCAGAAAGACTAGGGGGACAGAGGCCGCCTCCTCAAAGCTGAGATGACTAGGAATCGGCAGAACATTCTGAGAAGGGACAGCCGCATACTCCGCATATCCTCCTTGTGTTTCGTAGCCGATGATCTTGTAGGATTCGCAGAGACTATCCCAGCCTGTTGCGCAGTATTCGCAAGTCCCATCACTGATTCCGGGGGCAATCAGAGCTTTGTCGCCAGGCTCGTGATTCTTGACTAGACTTCCGACTCTAGCTACTTCACCTGAAATGTCACATCCTGAGATGTGAGGCATGGGAATCCTCTCTCCTCGCGTTCCTTGCCTCGCCCAGATGTCGAGGTGGTTTAGCGCACAAGCTCTTACACGGATCAGAACCTCGGTCTCACTAATCTTCGGCTCGGCGACGTCTTCATAGCTGAGTTTGTCCGGACCGCCGAACTCGCGGAATAAGACCGCCTTCACTTTCGATCAAAGCTCTTCGCGAACAAGGTTTGGTTTAAGCTCCACACTAGGCTCCACTTGGGCTGCCTACACTTATTTAGAACGGACTCGCAACGGACCTTCATTCTAGAGGAATCGGTTTCTTTGAACTCGCAAGAACAGATGGAATCAGAGAAGGTTGCGAGCGAGCTCAAGGGGAACACCCTCAGAGTATACTGGTATGTGATGAACGCGAAAGAGCAGACGGTAGGGGTTCGGGAGGTTCAGAGAGCCCTCAGCTTTTCCAGTCCTACTCTCGCTCTCTACCATCTTGACAAGCTCAAAGATCTCGGGCTTGTCTCAAAGGATACCGGAGAATATCGTCTCATCAAGGAGGTAAAGGTGGACGTTCTCAAACAATTCCTGCGTTTAGGGAGAGTTTTCGTACCCAGATTCGCCTTGTACGCCGCCCTCTTTACCGTACTATTCGTCTATTATGTGCTAATCATCCCAGATCTGAACCTCTTCACCTTTTTCGGCATAATCTTCGGTGGACTTGGCTCAGCCATCTTCTGGTTCGAGACTTGGAAGGCTTGGAAACAGCAGCCGTGAGCGTACAACGATTGAACAAGCCGATCAAAATTGTAGGTCTATGAGTCGGATAGCCCCTTCATATGGAGGAGAACAAACACGACCAATCCGGTTGCGAAAAGGCTTGTCGGCTACGGCATTGTTGGACTCGTGATTGCAATAGGTCTCATTGCCGGACTGCAAATCAGACCCCAGAACCTACTCCCTTCAACCGGGATACTGCAAGTATCTATCCAAGGCGATCCGTTGACAGTAGCATGTCATGGGAGCCAGGGCCATAATGTCACTCTGACAAGCCTTGTGGTGAACATCACCTCCGTGACGGTCCACAGGACGGGGGCATTGAACCTGACCGGAGAATGGATTCCATTGACAAACTCTCCGAGTACACTGGACGTACTCACGCTAACTAGCGTCACACAACTCGGCTCGACAAGCGTGCAAGAAGGAACGATAAATATTGTCAGAATATCTGTCGCATCTGCCACAGCCAACGGCGGGGCAGTCAGCCTGATCGTTCCAAGTAGCCATCTGCAAGCTGAGCCAAGTGCGCAAGTGACGGGGGGACTGACTACCCATATTGTTGTAATGCCACATGTCGTATGCGCTGGAAACGGTAAGTTCCTATTAACGCCAGAACTTACCGCAACGTCTACGACCTCCAAGGATTAGATCCCGCCTGCCTTACCCGCTATCACTGCCGCACCATAACGCATCGATTCGACCAGTCGTCGAGAGATCATGGATTGCCTGCAGTATCATTTCAAACCGGTGAATAAGATAAGAGGTCAGCGAAGCAGGATGTTGAGGAGAGAGAACGCGACTAGAACAAGAATGTCGGTCTCAAACTTTCAATCCTAGTGTGGCAACCGCATCATTGCGAAAGATCAGCGGGAGCACTTTCATTGGTAGCGGGGGGTGGACTTTCGGGTCGCACTCGGGCCCTTCGAACCACCGCTTGAGGGTCGAAAGTTTCGACCAATCTCAGGGTTATGAGCCCTGCGGGTTAAACCTGGCTACCCCACCCCGCTACAAGCGGGGAAGCGGTTTTGACTGGTTTTAAAGGCTTTAATTGAAATCTTCGACGCGCAGCTGAAAATCCTCTACTCGCAAATATTCGTTGGAAATGTTTCTCGGCTTCGAATCCGGCATTGTCAGGTGCCGACGAGCTCTTGGAGGAGGAACGTAGATAGTTGACTGAATATGTCTCTCCTGTCGAACCTGGATCTTTGAAGCGTATTCATTTCGCTGTCCACATTTCTTACATCTGAGCCCTTGTCCTCGACCCATCGACTCGCATCGACCTCCACAGCTGCTGCACATCGGATTCGCTTGCTGAATTTTCTCTACCATATGAATCACCTCAAGTTTTTCCACGTTCAGTGTTGGCGTTCCCTCCCGCCATCTGCGGACTCCTCCGTAAACTCTGACTGTGTCACCTGGTAACAGATCTCGAGCTGCCATCGCTAGGGACCCAGTAGGCCGATAGACCGCGCAATCAATCAATCCCGAGTCATCTCTCAATCGGAAGATGACGTGGCCTCCTCGCAATACTCTGGGCACATCGTCCACTCTCCCCGTGAGTGCCCCTGATTGGTGAGGCTTGAGGTCGGCCGCCTTTCTCGTCTTTCCAAGATGAGCATCAGTGCCTTGGTTAGTTCTGAAGATCATGACTCTTTCAATTTCTTCGTTTAGCTGCAATTCCTTGAATGCATCTAGTACATCGTTGGGACTGTATCCTCGAATTCCCAGAAGAACAGGGTCTAGACCGTGAGGGCTGACCAGGACCCTTCCAGATTCAGAGTCCAGGTTGTTGAAAGTCATGTTCCCATATTTTGAATTCATCAATTTGACGGAATCATGATCAATCCTTCTTGGGTACCCAAGATTCTCGCTGATTCGATACGCAATGATTTCGAATGTGTGCTCTACAGACTCTAGGTCGGCCCCGATCGCCGCGAGCGAACCAATCAACCCCCGGACCCCCATCAACGCATGAACCTCTGCACCTGCCCTTCTAGCGACTGCTCTCGCCTCCCGGACAGACAAGACATCGTGCAGAGCGCGAGTCGAGTATTCGCGTAGAGCTCTCGGGACTTGGCCTTTCAGAAACGCTATCGCAGGGTCGGTTCCGCGAGCTGACGCAACCGTAGTCTTATCGACAGTTTCCATTGCAATACGATGGACGTCTTCGATCTGCTCTTCATCAATGAAGAAATGAATCGCAAGGGCTCCGTTGCCGCGTGTCTTCCAAGGAATGTTAGGATTCAGCCGGACTAGCCATGGAAAGTCGGAGGGTTTGAAACCCCTACCGAGCAGTTCTTGAAAGAGAACAGCTGCAGTGTAGGTGGTGCATCCGCCCTTCTCGGAATCTGTGTCATCGATTCCAATGTGCAACTCCGTTAGCATATTCGTCGATGCCTCGGAGAATTTAGTCGTTGATAGCTTGTTTAAGTCGGCTAGTTCTCGATGACTATCATCGTCAAGGTTGACTTGACTTTGTTGAGCCGCCGGACCTTCCAAGTGATGATCTCTTTGAGTTTGTCCATGCTGTCAGCAGCGACCTTGGCGACAATGTCATAGACCCCGTAGACCATGTAGGCCTCTTTCACGTTACTGACTGCTTTGAGTTCCTTGACTACCGCATCTTCGGAGCCGATTTCTGCATTTATCAGGACAAACGCCATTGGCATTCTAAATTGCCTCGATGGTCAGTTGGTTTGTCCTTTGCATTAAAAGCTTTGAGCTATGCGATAGGGCATTACTGCTGATTAGTACCGGGCGTTACTAGCGATGGTTTCAGAAGTGATATGGTCATTCCTCAAGCCGAAGGGAGTTCCGAGATCGAATGAATCTAACAACGCCTCTCTCACTGGACTTGGCAGCGTTGCTCTTGACGGTAGGCGTCTTCATTGCCGCCTCCTTGAGCGATCTTAAGACCAGAGAGATCTCAAACAAGTTCTGGCTTGTATATGGACCTGGAGCAGCATTGGTCTTCGCTCTCAGGATAATCTTCGCCCCCGATGCATTACCCATATTAGCGATTTCGGCCGGCGCTACAATTCTCGTAGCCTTCCTCCTGTTCCAGTTCAGCGTTATGGGTGGGGCTGACAGCAAGGCTCTGATGTGCCTTGGTTTAGCATTGCCTGTATCACCTAGTTTCTTGGCACCGTTTTGGCAGCCTCCCTTTGTATTCTATCCCTTTCCTATCGCTATCCTAGTGAACTCGTTCCTACTATCGATTGGCTCTGCAGTCTTCCTTCTAGCAAGAAACCTGTTTCAAAGGGCTTCTGCCGGTCGAGGACTGTTTCAGGGATTCGAGCGCGAATCTATTCTTAGGAAAGTTCTGGTCATGCTGACATCATACAAGACTAGTTTCAATTCGCTTCAGTCGAAAGTCTACTTGTATCCAGCTGAGGAAGTCTCAGTCGTAGATTCGAAGCCTGTGAGACAATTTCACTTGGTCGCGTCAGCGGCTGAGGAGCGAGACAAGCGAGTGTCAGGACTAGAGAGCTACAAAGCCCAGGGAATGTTTTCTGATGGCGTGTGGGTGACGCCGGGTCTTCCCCACTTAGTGTTTCTGACCGCGAGCCTACTAGTTACTTTGATTGTTGGTGACTTGATGATGTGGGTGTTCTTTAGAGCGGTGGGTTATTGACAATGACAGCCGAAACTAGTTTAAAAACGGTAGTCAGCGACTACCCCAGAAATCTAGGAGTAAAGGTCTTGGCAGCGGACGAGTTCAGCGTACAGTCACTGATGAAGCTCGGCCTCACCGAGTACGAGGCCAGAATCTACGTCGTCCTGACGAAAATGGGTCCACGAAACGCAAGCGAGATCAGCTTCCTCGGAAAAGTCCCGAGGCCCAAGACATACGGAGCCATACGAGGCCTAGAAAGCAAAGGACTACTACGCATAGTGCCAGGCAAACCAGAACGATACATGGCAGTCTCACCCAATGACGTCCTGGTCCCACTAGTTGACAAGCTGAACAAAGAGACAACCGAATGCGTCAACGTAGTGGAAAACCTGGCAATGGCCTTTGAATCCTCAAAATACGTGTACACAGAGAAACCCTACGAACGATACGATCTCTGGAGCGTCAGGGGCCGCGACAAGGTCTACAAACGAGTACAAGACATGATCAGCGAAGCCAAAGTCAACGTCTTCTTTACAACAACCGCCAACGGACTAGTAAGAGTCTACAAGGCACAATCAGAGGTCTTGGAGAAAGCAGCTCAAAGAGGAGCGAAAGTAAAAGTTGTCGCACCGGTAAACCAAACCAACGCAAGTGTCGCAAGAGAACTAGCCGAGGTAATCGAAGTCCGAAACGTCACAGTTCCGATCATGCACTTCGCCAGCGCAGACTCAGCCGAAATAATCTTCTTGGAAGACATCCCGGATGACACAAACGTTAACGCTGGCCAGGACGTTGCAACATGGACCAACGATCCCTTACTGGTAAAGTCACACGAGAAAATATTCGAGACGATCTGGTCAACTCTACAACCGAAGGAAGCAATGAAGGCCAAAGCCCGCTGAAAACCATCATTCGCTAGTCCACAAAGGTCAATCTAGGCATTGCTTCGAGGTATTCTGGGAATATCCCGGAAGCTTGGCAGATATCCATCTAAAGCCATAGGTTGACGACTGCGGTTCATGTAACTGTTCGAGAATTTTCGAAGTTACATGATGCATATGTCCAGTGCAACTCTGGCTATAGTCGTGGCTTGTGGGTAAAGTCCAGGCCATAGCCCCAGAGCGAGAAACATGCTAAGTCGCCCAAACAGATCTAAGGATACGCTACGAGACAGAATACTACACGTTCTCTCCGGCGCCCCTATACCAATGGACGTCGAGAACGTACGGATCAAGTCCGGACTGAAGAACTGGGAAAGCACCAAAGCGCTACTTCTCGAGCTCGTGGTGGAAGGAATCATCAGCGGACAAAAAACGACGAAGTCATGGGTCTTTTGGATAGACCACACGGACACTCGGATGAGCATCGCTGGGAGAAACCACGCATGATCAGCAACTCTAGAAACCTCCATCGCGGATCAACGGTATCAGCGGACAAATCAACGCGTCGTTCTCGATATGCTCCGGCTTGCATCCAACCTGGGGAACTGGCTAAGACAAGCCCACGGGAAACACGAAAGGAGTGAAAAAAATGAGAAAAATCAGAAAAATAACACGGGACAAGAAAGGCATCGACACCATACTCGCAGCTCTACTCATGGTCGTCATCGTCGTCGTCGCCGCAGTCATGGTCTACGCCTGGTCAACAGGACTACTCAGCAGCCTGCTGGTACAGAATCCAGTGCCGAAGGAGTCATTGAACTATGACTCTTTCAACTACGGCCCTAACAGCAACGTA
>Ga0209807_1000446_pt1 | contig 18961 bp, 19 predicted proteins | sample GraSoiAngelo_154_FD_186168 | JGI IMG/M metagenome (GOLD analysis project Ga0209807, IMG submission 186168) | Grasslands soil microbial communities from the Angelo Coastal Reserve, California, USA - 14_1009_13_20cm (SPAdes) (version 2) | ecosystem: Environmental > Terrestrial > Soil > Grasslands ... | reverse complement strand
GCTCGAGAACGGCTTCGTCACGTAGTCGTCGGCGCCGACGTCGAGCCCGAGCACGCGGTCGCGCTCCGCGTCGCGCGCGGTCAGCATCACGATCGGCACGTCGCTCTCGGCGCGCAGCGCGCGGCAGACGTCCGTGCCCGACACCTGCGGCAGCATCACGTCGAGGATGACGATGTCGTAGTCGCGCGAGCGGGCGGCCGCGAGGGCGCGCGCGCCGTCGGTCTCCTCGTCGACGTCGAAGCCCTCGCGCCGGAGCGTGAACGCGACGACGTCGAGGACGCCGGGGTCGTCGTCGACGAGAAGGACGCTGCTCACGCCGGCACCTGCTCGCGCACCTGCGCGCGCTCGAGGACGATGCGGACGCGCGTTCCCTCGCCCGGCGCCGAGTCGAGCTCGATGCGCCCGTCGAGGCTGCGCACGGCCTGGGCGACGATGGCGAGCCCGAGCCCGAAGCCCTCGGGGTCGCGGTCGCGCCCGCGGTAGAAGCGGTCGAACACATGGCGCTGCGCCTCGCCGCTCATGCCGATGCCCGTGTCCTCGACCTCGACCCGCACCGTGCGGCCGGCGGCGTACGCCCGTAGCACGACGTGCCCCGACGGCGTGTGCTTCGTCGCGTTCTCCCCGAGGTTGCGGAGCGCCTGCTCGAGCAGGTCGCGGTTGACGTGCGCCGCGAGGTCGGGCGTGCACTCGACGTCGACGGCGACTCCGTCCTGCGGGCGGAGATCGACGGCGACCTCGCGGAGTAGCGGCTCGAGCAGCGTCGGCTCGAGCCGCGGGTGCTCTTCGCCCGCGTGCGCGCGCGCGAGGGACAGGAGCGCGTGCGCGAGCCGCGCGAGCCGGGCCGCCTCGCGCTCGATGTGGGCGAGGAAGCGGTCGCGCTCCTCCGGGTGCTCCTTCGCCCCCGCCTGCAGCACCTCGACCGCGCCGATGATCGTCGTCAGCGGCGTGCGCAGCTCGTGTGCGGCATTGGAGACGAACTCGCGCTCGGCGAGCTCGCGCCGCTCCCGCTCGGTCAGGTCGTCGAGCACGATCAGCACCGTGTCTCCCTCCGGCTGGGCGGGGATGCCGACGAGCCCGAGCGCGCGCTCGTCGCCCGGGCGGACGTGCGCCTGCGCGAGCGATGCGTCCGGGTCGAACAGGTCGCCGACGAAGTCGCGCAGCGAGAATCCCTCCCACGGCTCCGGCAGCTGGTCGCCTTCGGCGAGGCGCACGCCGAGCAGGCGCCGCGCCTCGGTGTTCGCGAAGTGGACGGCGAGGTGCTGGTCGACGGTGACGACGCCCTCGTGCAGTCGCTCGAGCAGCATGCGCAGCCGGTCGCGCTCGCCCTCGATGTGGCGGAACGAGCGCCGCAGCTGTCGCCGCATGCGCTCGAAGTTGTGCGTGAGCGCGCCGAACTCGTCGCGGAAGTGGTAGCGAAGCGGCGTCTCGAAGTCGCCGTGCGCGAGCGCCTCCGCCGCTGCCGAGAGCTTGCTCAGCCGCAGCGCGATCAGCTGCGCGAGCAGGAGCCCGACGACGACGCCGACGACGCCGGCGATGACCCCGGCGCGAAGGACCTCGCCGTTGATCGTGCTGAGCGCGGCGGCGACGTCGGGCCGGTTGCTCGTGGCGACGAGCGTCTTGCCGTGGTACGGGACGGAGGCGACGAACGTCCGGCCGTTCGAGCTTCCCCGCACCTCCTCGCCGGACGAGGGCGCGGGGACGATCCGCAGGCGGACATTCAGCTGCCTCCCCAGCCGGTCGAGGTTGGCCGGCGTCGCCCGGCGGGCGGCCGTGCGTGCGTCGGTGAGGACGAGCTGCTCGGCGTGGCTACGGAAGACGTTCTGGGACCGGTCGGAGAACTGGGCGACGACGATCGCCGTCGAGGTGGCGGCCACGACGGCGAACGCGGCTCCGAGCCACCAGCGCACGCCGATGAACCGGCGGGTCATGCCCAAATCGTAGGCTTCATCCGTGCCCGAAGGCGATTCGCTCCACCGGGCGGCACTGCGGCTGCAGGTGCTCGTCGGGGAGAAGGTCGGCGTGGAGACGCCGCACCCGCGCGCGGCGCTGAAGCGGCTGCCGGAGCGGCTGGACGGGCTCGTGCTCGAATCGGTGCAGGCGGTGGGGAAGAACCTCCTCCTCCGCTTCGAGGGCGGGCACGTCCTTCGCAGCCATCTGCGGATGACCGGGCGCTGGCGCGTCGGGCCGCGCGGGACCGCGCGCACGGGCCTGCCGTGGCTCGTCCTCAGCGGGGCCGAGCACGAGGCGGTGCTCTGGAACGGGCCCGTCCTCGAGCTGGACAAGCCGGTCGTGTCCGGGCCGGACATCCTGGACGCCGAGCCCGACTACGAGGCCATGGCGGCGCGCCTGCGCGCGCGGCCGGAGCGCGAGATCGGGGAGGCGCTCCTCGACCAGCGGGTCGTCGGCGGCATCGGGAACATCTGGCGCTCGGAGGCGCTGTGGGACGCCCGCATCTCCCCGTGGCTCCCGCTCGAATCGGTGTCAGACACCGAATTGCTCGGGATCCTGACATCCGCGCACCGGCTGATGGCGGCGTCCGTGAACGGCGCCCGCCCGCTCCTCCGCGTCTATCGGCGTGCGGGCCGCGCCTGCCGGCGCTGCGGCACGCCGATTCGCGCGCACGCGCAGGGCGACGGCGCCCGGATCGCCTACTGGTGCCCGACCTGCCAGAGAGGAGGCGGCATCCCGACGACGTAAGCAGCAGGTCCATGCGCTCGCCGCACCTGTACGACACGATGCGCCGGTTCTGCCTCGGTGCGTTCTCCGTCTTCCACGGCGAGGACCTCCCGTTCGCGTTCGAGGAGCACGCGCCGTCGTTCTACGAGTACCGCCCGCTCGTGAAGTCGTTCATCGAGGGCCAGGCCGAGCGGCTGCGCAACCGTGAGGACGTGCGGGCCGCGCTCGACGACCTCGCGCGCGAGCCGGCCGCGCGCGTGTACACCGATGCGTATCGCACCGTGCTCGTGCCGCTGCTCGTGCGCGTCGCGGAGGGGTGCGGCGGCTTCGACTGGGACGACACCGCGTTCGACCGCGCGTACGAGGAGATGGAGTCGCTCCTGTTCGGCAGCGGCCACGCGTACGCCGCGGTCGCGCCACTGGTCGGCATCTCGTGCGGCTCCGTCATCGAGCTCGGCCCGGGACTGCGCATGCGTCCGCACGCGACCGGCGAGCTCGCGGCGCTGTGGCCCGAGTCGTCGGGACTGCTGCCGCGCGACTTCGGCCGCGAGGTCGACCGCACGTGCGTGCTCGAGCTCGAGCGTCAGCTCGCGAAGGGGGAGGCCGAGGCGCCGGACGCGCCCGGCGAGCTCGCCGACGCCGTCACCGCCGTCCGTCTCGCCACCGCCGCACCGATCGCGGCCGGCCCCGTCCTCTTCGAGCGGCTCGACTGGCGGCCGTTCGGCATCCGGCCCGTGCTCCCGATCGCGGCGACACCGCCGCCGGGCGAGCCGACGCGGCTCGACCCGTTCCGCGCACAGGTGGCGGCGAGGCTCATCCCGCAGCTCGCGCTCGCCGACGGGGACGCGCGCCTCGGCGACGCGCTCGACCGCTGGGAGCTGTCGCTCTTCCAGGACGATCCCTTCCGTGCAGAGCAGCTGCGGCACGCGCTCGACGCCGCGCTCGGCGACGGCGACGGGACCTGGGCGGCGGCGATGCGCGCGGCCGCGCTCCTGAACGAGACCGATGCGGAGCCATTCCGCGCACCAGGGCCGGATCTCGTCCGCCGCACGCTCGTCGCGATGCTCGAGCACGGTGACCGCGCTGCGCTCGTGCGCGAGCTCGACGCGAAGCTGCTCGGTTCGCGCGAGACAGGTACGAGGAAGCTGGCACACATCGCGTCGTAGCGTCCCCGGCATGGACGAAGCGCGCGCCGTGCTGGGCCGACTCGAGCGCATCGAGGCGCTCGAGCGCGAGCGTGCACACCCGTCCGCGGTCCTCGCGGAGCTGCACGAGCTCGTCCGCGAGGCGGAGGCTTGGGCGCGGCGCGAGGGCGACGAGCGCGCGGCGGCGGCGGCAGCCGCGATCGCGGTGCCACAAAAGGGGTAGTCGACTTCGTGAGGTTCGTGCCGATAACCGCATCGAAACGACTGTGCGGAGCGTCCTCGGCAATCGAAAGGTCCAGATCGTCCTCAACGGCGGCTTCGCCGCGGTGCTCCTCGTCGTCATGGTCGTCGGCGGGCGCAAGTTCGCCCACAGCGGCTTCGCCCTCCGCCATGCCGACCCGCTCCTCCTCACCGGCGCGACCCTCCTCTTCCTGATCGCCTACGCCTTCAAGGCGTGGGGCTGGCAGCGGCTCTTCGCCGAGGGCGACCGGCCGGGCGCGAGCGCGCTCGCCTTCGCCGGCGGCGCCGCCTGCGTCGGCGGGATCGCATTGCCCGGACGGCTGGACGACGCTCTTCGCGTCGCCTGCGTGAAGCGCTACCCCGGCGTGCGTACGAGCCTCGGCGCCGTCGCGCTCAGCCTCGTCGTCCTCGGGCTGCTCGACAACGCGGCGCTCGCGCCGCTGTCGGCGGTCGCAGCCGTGCACGCGAGCACGTGGACGGTGCGGCTCGGCTTTGCCGTCGTCGCCGGCGCGGGGATCCTCGCCGCCGCCATCGTCGCCTTGCTGCCGACGCTCGCGGGCCGCAGCTTCGCTGCGCGCTTCCGGCTTGGCCGCTGGCTCGCGGGCCACACGCACTGCAACCGGCGCGCGGTCGCAGCCTTGATGTTCATCTCCGTCTCGTGGGCGCTGCGCGGGACTGCGGTCTTCCTTCTCTTCGACGCGCTCTCGATGCGGAGCTCGTTCCCGCTTGCGCTCGGGTTCCTGTGCGCGTCGGCCGCCTCCGCGGCGCTGCCGATCGCGCCGGCGGGTGCGGCGACGCAGGCGGGCGCCGGCTCGGCGATCCTCATCGCCAGCGGCGTGCACGCGGGCGACGCGATCGCGTTCGCGGTCGCCGCTCAGGTGCTCGTCGTCGGCACCGGCGCGATCGTGATGCTGCTCCTCACCGGCTGGCACTTCGCGACCCGCGCGCACAAGTCGTCACACCAACGTTTGGGTACTAAGTACCGGCCGTCGCTGTTCGGCCTCCTGCCGGCAAGGCCGGTAGCAGCTACCGATACGTAAGTCGCGCGGCTTCTAGGCGGCGTCGGCGGCCGGCTGCGGCGCGCCGCTCGCGACGAAGTCCTCCGCGCGCACGAGCACGAACGCGAGGACGGCCCCCGCGAGCGCGACGAACGTCGCCACCAGCAGGATGTCGTTCAGCCCGTGGACGAACTCCGCGCGCGCCCGCGTCGTGTGCACCGCGCCCGCGGTGATCGCATGGGAGAGCCGCGGGTCGAGCGCGCTCTGGAAGATGGCGCCGAGTCCGGCGATGCCGGTCGCGATCCCGACCTGCCGGAAGGTGTTGTTCACGCCTGCGGCCATGCCGGCGCGCTGCGGCGGCACGACGCTCACCGCAGTCGTCGCGAGCGGCGGGTTGACCATGCCGATGCCGACCCCGCCGACGAGGAAGCCGGCGAGCAGCGTCGTCCATCCCGACGAGGTGTGCACGCCGTACATGAGATAGAGCGCGAGCGCGACAAGCCCCATTCCCGTCCCGAGCAGCACGCGCACCGGCACGCGCCCGACGAGCCGACCGGCCACGGGCGCGACGAAGAACGAGATCATCGACAGCGGCAGGAAGCGCAGGCCTGCCTGGATGGGCGAGTAGCCGAGGACGTTCTGGAGGTACAGCGTCAGGTACAGGAACTGCGCGAACATCGCCGAGGAGATCGTGAACGCGACGATCTGCGCGCCGGCGAACGCGGGCACGCGGAAGAGCCGGACGTCGAACATCGGCCGCTCCTGCCGGAGCTCGACGATCCCGAACGAGACGAGCGCCGCCGCCGCGCCGGCGAGCAGGCCGACGACGCGGCCGCTCGACCAGTGCCAGTCGTTCCCGCGCAGCAGCCCGAGGACGAGCGCGAAGAGCCCTCCCGAAAGGAGCAGCTGCCCGGGGATGTCGATGCCGCCGTGGCCCTCGTCCCGCGACTCGTGCAGCACGCGCGCGCCGAAGAGGAGGCAGAGCGCCCCGATCGGGAGGTTGACGAAGAAGATCCACCGCCAGCCGGCCCATTCCGTCAGCGCGCCGCCCACGAGCGGCCCGATCGCCACCGCCGCGCCGATGGTCGCGCCCCAGATTCCGAAGGCGGTGCCGCGCTCCCGGCCGTGGAATTCCTGCGAGAGCAGGGCCAAAGAGACCGCGAACATGATGGCGCCGCCGATACCCTGCGCGCCCCGTGCCAAGTTCAGGAACAGCGGGCTCGTCGCAGCCCCACACGCCGCCGAGGCGGCCGTGAACAGCACCACTCCGGTGAGGAAGACCCGCTTGCGCCCGAGCAGGTCGCCGAGCGACCCGGCGTTGAGGACGACCGAGGCGAGCAGGAGCGAGTACGCGTCCACCACCCACTGGAGGTCGGTGAACGAGGCGTTGAGGTCGCGCTGGATCTTCGGGAGCGCCACGTTGACGACCGTGATGTCCAGCAGCAGCATGAAAATGGCGACACAGACGATGATCAGCGTCCGCCACTTCCGGTCCATGGATGCGAACCTAACTCAGCAGGACTCCGCTCCGTCGGCTGGAATGGTGAGCGACTATGGCGCTCGCGCGTTTGCTCCCGCGCCCCCAGGGCCGGGGGCGGGCAGAACGGGAACCCTCCGTGGCTAGTGTCATCGCCTTCGCGAACCAGAAGGGCGGTGTCGCGAAGACGACGACGACGCTGAACCTCGGCGTGGCGCTCGCCGAGCAGGGCAAGCGGGTGCTCGCGGTCGACCTCGACCCGCAGGGCAACCTGACGATGTCGCAGGGCTGGAACCCGGACGAGATCGAGCGCTCGTTGTTCGACGTGCTCGTGCACAAGCTCCCGATCAGCGAGATCGTGCTGACGAACGAGATCGACGTCGCCGTCTCCTCCATCGACCTCGCCGGCGCCGAGCTCGCGCTCGCCTCGATGATCGGCCGCGAACGCGCGCTCGAGAAGGCGCTGCTGCCCGTGCGCGAGGCCTACGACTTCATCCTCATCGACACGCCGCCGTCGCTCGGGCTCTTGACGATCAACGCGCTCGTCGCGGCGAACGGCGTCATCGTGCCGGTGCAGTGCGAGTACCTCTCGCTGCGCGGGCTCGTCCAGCTCGAGAACACGCTGACGATGATCCGCGAGAACCTGAACCCGCACGTCGAGATCCAGGGGATCCTCCCGACGATGTTCGACAAGCGGCTCCTGCACTCCCGCGAGGCGGTCGAGATCCTGAAGGAGAACTTCGGCGATCTCGTGCTGAACACGAAGATCCGCAAGACTGTGCGGTATGCGGAGGCTCCCGTGAAGGGCCAGTCGGTCTTGAAGTACGACCCGAGTGGGGAGGCTGCGGGCATGTACCGCGACCTCGCCAAGGAGGTGCTCGATGGCGCGCCGGCGCGCCAGCATGCGTGAAGGCCCGCTCGCGGAGCTCTTCCGCGCGACCGAGGCGGCACAGCGCCAGGCCGAGGGCCAGGCGCCCGCCGAGGAGGCGCCGCCCGCGACCGAGGAGCCGGAGGAGCGGACGGTCGAGCACGTCCCGACGTGGGAGGAGGCGCGCGCGGAGCAGCCGGCGCCGCCGACACCCACGCCGCCGCCGCCGACTCCGCCGCCGCCCGCACCGGTCCCGCCGCCGCGCCCGCCCGAGCCCGCGCCGCCGCAGATCCGGCGCGAGCCGCCCGCCACCCGCTACGTCGAGCCGATGCCCGAGGCGCCGCCGCGGCTGTACCGCGCGCCCTCCGCCGACACCGGCGCGTACCTCGCGAACATCAAGGTCGTCGGCGTCGGCGGCGCCGGACTGAACGCGGTCAACCGGATGATCGACGCCGGCATCAGCGAGGTCGACTTCGTCGCCGTCAACACCGACATCCAGGCGCTGCACATGAGCGACGCGCCGCAGAAGATCCACATCGGGCGCGACCTCACCGGCGGGCTCGGCTCTGGTGCCGATCCCGAGATCGGGCGCCGCTCCGCGGAAGAGGGTTACGACCAGATGAAGCACGCGCTCCGCGGCGCGGACATGGTGTTCGTCGCGGCGGGCGAAGGCGGCGGCACCGGCTCCGGCGCCGCGCCGGTGGTGGCGAAGATCGCGCGCGACCTCGGCGCGCTCACGGTCGGGATCGTGACGATGCCGTTCAAGTTCGAGGGGACGAAGCGGCGCATGCAGGCCGACCAGGGCGTGGCCGCGCTGCGCGCCGCGTGCGACACGACCATCGTCATCCCCAACGACCGCCTGCTCGAGGTGCTCGACCGCTCCACGTCGATGCTCGACGCATTCAAGGTCGCCGACGACGTCCTCCGCCAGGGCGTACAGGGCATCACCGACCTGATCACGCTGCCGGGCCTCATCAACCTCGACTTCGCCGACGTACGCACGATCATGAGCAACTCCGGCACCGCGCTCATGGGCATCGGCTTCTCGTCGGGCACGGAGAACCGCGCGCGCGAGGCGGCGGAGCGCGCGCTGCGCTCGCCGCTGATCGACGAGGAGATCACCGGCGCGACCGGCATCCTCCTCTCCGTCGCCGGCGGCGACGACATGACGCTGATCGAGGTGAACGAGGCGGCCGAGGTCGTCCGCGCCGCCGCCACCGACGACACGAACATCATCTTCGGCGCCACCGTCGACGACCGGCTCACCGGCCAGGTGTGGGTGACCGTCGTTGCCACCGGCATCGGCCGCGGCCGGCGCGCAGCGCGGCCCACGTTCGCGACGCCGTCGCTCGTCGACGACGGCGACGTCGACGTGCCCTCGTTCCTGAAGCAGTAGTGGACACGTTCCTCGCGATCGCGAGCAAGCGCGACGAGCGCCGCTACGCCGATCGCCCCGTCGCCGACGACGCCGTCACCCGCATCCTCGACGCGGGCCGGCTGAGCGGCAGCTCGCAGAACAAGCAGCGCTGGACCTTCGTCGTGGTGTCAGACACCGGCGCGCTCGCCGACGCCGTGTATGCCCCGGAGAACGTCCGTACCGCCGGCCTCGTGGTCGCGATCGTCGGCGAGGCGGGCATGTTCGACGTCGGCCGCTGCGCGCAGAACATGATGCTCGCGGCCTGGGACCTCGGCGTCGTCTCGTGCCCGAACGGCATCCGCGATCCCGACAAGGCGGCGGCGATTGCCGGCGGCGAGGTGAAGATGATCCTCTCCTTCGGGTACCCGCAGCGGGAGCTGCACGTCGAGGCGCGGAGCGCGGAGGAGTGGTCCACCCGCGCGAACCGCAAGCCGCTCGACGACCTGGTCATTCGATAGCGTTCGGCCGTGCCCGGACGCCGGAACAAGCCGAAGCCGTACATCGCCGCCGGCGAGGTCCTCGTCTGGATCCTGTTCGCGGTGCTCCTCTTTCCCGCCGGTCTCATCGGCTGGGCGATCGGCCACGACACGAGCAGCCACGGGACGACGAAGACGGTGACCGTGACGACGACGAGCGCCTCCGCGTCGCCGACGACGACCGCGAAGGCCGCCCCGACGACGACGGCGTCGGCCGCGCCCGCTCCGGCCGCGAACGGGAAGGCGATCTTCATCTCCGCCGGCTGCGGCGCCTGCCACACGTTCAAGGCCGCGGGCACGAGCGCGAAGATCGGCCCCGACCTCGACAGCGCTCCGGCCGCCGACGCGAAGAAGGCGGGCATGCCGCTGGACGCGTTCGTGAAGCAGTCGATCGTCGACCCGAACGCCTACATCGCCCCGGGCTTCCCGAAGGGCGTCATGCCGGCGACGTTCGGCAAGACGCTGAGCCCGGCGAAGATCGACGCGCTCGTCGCCTTCATCACCGGAAAATGATCGAGGCGATCCACATCGGGCCGGACGACGGCGGCGCGCTGAGCTCGGTCGAGTCGGTGCGCGCGTTCGCCGGCAAAGGTCTCGAGGGCGACCGCAACTTCCGCGAGGGCGGCGCGAAGCCGGGGCAGGCGATCACGCTCGTCGAGGCGGAGAACGTCGAGGACGTCGGCCTCGAAGAGGGAGCGACGCGGCGGAACGTCACCGTCCGCGGCGTCGCGTTGAACGACCTCGTCGGCAAGCGCTTCACGGTGGGCGAGGTGGAGTGCCTCGGCGTCGAGCTGTGCGAGCCGTGCCTGCATCTGCAGGAGATGACGCGGCCGGGGATCATCAAGGAACTCGTGCACCGCGCCGGCCTCAACGCCGACATCCTCACCGACGGCGTCATCAGCGTCGGCGACGAAGTCTCGACGCTCGCGTAACGCTTTCGTCGGTCTGATGGTTGCGTGGATCCCGCGCAGCTCGGCCTCGACCTCGACTGCATCCCGATCTGCCCGGCATGTCTGAGCTTCGTGTCGATGTCCCTGACTGACCCCAAGGAGGCGCGGCACTGGACGTTCAAAATGACGCCGCATCTGTGGGAGGAGGGGCTGCGCGAGCCGGCGGTGGAAGCCGTGCGACGGAGCGGCGATGCTGTGGCGCTCGCCGACCTCGAGGCGAACGGCGGCCGTAGCAAGACCGCCCGCGCAATCGTCATGCACCTCGCACGCCAGCAGGACGAGCGCGCCCGTCGTGCGTGGAAGGCCATGAGGAACTGAGCAAGCAGAGTGCTAGCATTGCGGATGTGCCCACTCTGTACGTCCGGAACGTCCCCGGAGCCCTCTACGAAAAGCTTCAACGGTGGGCTGCCGACTCTGGGCGGTCCATGAACGCGGTTGTCCTAGAGGTGCTCGAGCAGGCGCTCGCACGACGTGACCAGAACGCCGTGTTCGAACGCAAGCTCGCCGAGCTGAACGCCAAGAACAGGCCGATCGTCGGGCCCTGGGAAGAGCTCATCCGCGAGGACCGCGATCGTGGCCATAAGCCCGAATTCGGGTACTAGAGCAGTACTCGACGCGAGCGCGGTTGTCCGTGCACTCGTCGATCTCGACGAGACCGCGCAGCGATGGCTCAGGACGTCAGTCATCTGGCCAACACTTGTCTACGTAGAAGTCGGTCACACGGTGCTGCGCCTCCATCGCAACCACCTCGCTCGGCTCGAGGAGGCAAAGCGCATCGTCGACACGCACCTCGCCGTCGATGCCGACGCTCGCCCGGTCGAGTCGCTTGTCGAAGGCGCCTGGGAACTCGCACTCGTCCGCAGCCTGACCGTCTACGACGCGTGCTACGTCGTCCTCGCAGAGGCCCTCGACGTCCCGCTCGTCACCGCCGACCGCCGTCTCGCCGAGGCGACGCCGAACGCCGTCCTACTCGCCTGAGGCAGCTTGCAGGTCTGCCGCTTGCCGGCGAGCTGGTCGAGCGCGCTGTCGGCGCTGACGATGAAGCCGATGCGCGCGACGCGCGCGTGCCGCGTCGTCAGCCGCAGCATCCCGTCCTTGCCCTGGGTGAGGCAGCCGTCGGACGTGCGCCAGTACGGCGAGTAGCGCACCGCGATCCTGTATTTCCCGCCGCGCGACACGCCGACGACGATGCGCGCCTGCGTCATCGCGAGCACGCGTGACTTGCCCGGCCCGGTGACGATCGGCTGCGCGCGCGGCACCTTGTAGATCGAGATCTGGGAATCGACGTAGACGAGCCCGAGCCCTGCGCGCCCGCTCTGGACGAGCGCGCCCTCGGCGCGCGCGCTGTAGTCGAGCGGCGCGTTCGTCGCGAGCACGACGTAGCCGACGCCGAGCCCGCGCAGCCACTGGAGGTACGCACGCGGGCCGAGCTTCGAGTACAGCACCTCGTTCTGCGGGAAGTCGTCCTGCCGGAACCAGCCCCGCGCGAGCGGGATGTCGGCGTCGGCGAGGTACACCGCGCCCCAGTGTCCCGTCGTGTCGACCGTCTCGACGCGCGTGTCCGGGCCCGCGTTCGCCTTCAGGTAGCCGACCGCTCCCGTCCACGCCGCCGCGCTCGCGGTCGGATCCGCCTGCCCGTGCACGTAGCTGTACGCGAGCGGCGTCAGGTTCCACGACACGGCGAGCGCGATGACGGCGAGCCCGGGCACGAGCGGCCGCCACCGCCGCAGCGACAGGATGAGGAGCGCCAGCGGGATGGCGGCGTAGCGCATGCGCGCGACGTTTTCGCCGACCGCTGACGGGACGACGTACGCGACGATGAGCGCGCCGAGATAGACGGCGAAGACGTAGCGGAGGACGCGTGCGCTCTCGAGCCGCCACGTGAACGCGAGCCCGAGCACGCAGAAGACGACGCCCGATGCGAGCTCGGCGAACGAGTACGGGTAGTTGCCGCCGCCGGGGAAGAGGCGCCAGAGCACGAGCTCGATCCCGCCGGCGATCGCGATCGCCGCGACCGGCACCCAGTTGCGCGGCACCTCCGTCCGCCGTGCGAGCGCAACGCCCGCGAGGACGACGACGAGGAGGAGGAACGCGACCGGGCTGGCGGCGAGCGTGAGCAGCGCGAGGCCGGCGAAGCGCCAGCGCGCCCGCGCCTGCAGCGCCCACAGCGCGAGCAGCGCGAGCGCGATCCCGAGCGCGAAGGGGAACGCAGCCGAGAGGACGATCCCCGCCCACACGACTGCGAACGAACGGCTCGACCAGCGCGTCGTCGGTCCCCACTCGCGCCAGATGACGACCGCGAATGCGAGCGACGCGAGCGCGACCGTTGCGACCGCGAGCAATTTGATCCCGAGCGCGGCGGCGAGCGGGTAGTAGATGAGGCTGTACGTGACGAAGCTGTAGCGCCCCGCGTACCAGAAGTTGTTCCAGAGCGTGAAGCCGTGCTCGAGGAAGAGCGTGCGCTGGTAGGCGTGCGCGGCGAGGTCGCTGCCGGGCGGCCCGAGCCACGCGAGGATGGCCGCGATCGACGCTGCTGCGCATGCCGACAGCAGCGCCTCGCTGACGAGCGGGTGGCGCCGAACCATGGATTGAGACTACCCCTAGAGCAGAGGAACAAGCACGGCCGCGCCGAGCCCCGTGCCGAGCACGGCGGAGGCGAGCGCGATCCGCCGCACCGGCCGCGGGTGGGGAGCGAGCCAGAGGACGCTGGCGGTGCCGATGGTGAGGCCGACGGCCGTCTCCACCGCCTGGAAGGTGATCCCGGCGGCGAGGCCGTGGTTGAACGAGACGCCGTGCGCGCGGAAGGCGATCGCGATCGCGGCGCTCGCGATCCCGACGTTGCCGGGCGTAAGCGGGAGGAGCCCGGAGACGTCGAGGGCGGGGAGGATGAGGACGGCGGCGACGAGCGGGCGGTGGATCCCGACCGCGGCGCTGACGGCGGCGGCGCCGGCGAAGCGGCCGGTTACGGAGAGCGCCACCCAGCCGGCGAGGCGTAGCGCGGAGGAGAGGCCGAGCGCGCGGAAGGCGTCGAGCACGTGCGCGTGGCTGCGGCGGGCGCGCACCGCGAGGATCGCCCCTGCGACGACGAGCCCGGCGGCGACGAGCAGCGGCCAGAGCGGGACGACGCCGAGGATCGCTCCCGCGACGACGAGCCCGCCGAGCACCCCCGCGCGGACGACGCCGACGGCGAGGAACGCGCCGCCCGTCGTCTGGATGGGGTGCTCGCCGGGGACGAGGCGGGAGAAGAGCGCGAGCCGCACCGCGTCGCCGGCGCGGGCGGGGATGAAGGTGTTCACGAGCGAGCCGGCACCGTAGCGGGCGGTCGCGTCGGTGAGGCTCGTCCTCCCGCCGCAGATGCCGACGGCGTCGCGCCAGCAGCCGGCCGAGCCGACGAGCGAGAGGGCGAACGCGAGCCCGGCGAGCCAGAGCCAGCGCGGGTCGGCGCGCCCGAGCGTCTCGAGCGCGCGCTCCACCCGCGACCCGAGGACCTGAGGCGTCGCCACGAGGGCGCCGAGGATGCACAGCAGGAGCGCCCCTGCGGCGAGGCTGCTCCTGCTGACCCTCCGTCGTTGCATCGACCCCAACTGTCCTCGATCGTTATAGACGGAAAACCAGAAGATTGGTTTGTTATGTCTATGCAAGGCGCGATAGCAGCCGGACATCCCCTGACCGCGGCGGCGGGCGCTGCCGTGCTCGAGGCGGGCGGGAACGCCGTGGACGCCTGCGTGGCCGCCGCCTTCATGTCCTGGGTGACCGAGAGCATGCTGACCGGGCCGGGCGGGGGCGGGTTCATGCTCGTCCGCAGCGGGAGCGCGACGGTCGTGTTCGACGCGTTCGTGGCGGTGCCGCGGGCCTCGGCGGAGGTGGAGCTGCTCGCCCTCGCGGTCGACTTCGACGGCGACACGCAGCAGGTGTTCCAGACCGGGCCGGGGGCGGTCGGGGTGCCGGGGACGGCGCTCGGGCTGCAGGCCGCGCATTCGCGGTATGGGTCGCTGGACTGGGCGGCGCTCGCGGCGCCCGCCGTCGCGGCCGCGCGCGCGGGCGTGGAGCTGACGCCAGCGCAGGGGTATCTGCACCGGATCCTGGACGGGCTGCTGCGGCACTCGCCCGAGGGCGACGCGATGTACGGCGGGCGCGTGCTCGTCGCGGGCGAGAAGCTCGTGCTCGGCGACCTGGCGGCGACGATCGAGCGGATAGCGCTCGAGGGCGCGGGCGTCCTGTACGACGGCGAGCTCGCGCGCGCGATCTGCGCCCACGTTCCGCTGACGGCCGACGACCTGTCGGGATATCGCGTTGTCGAGCGCGAGCCGGTGGCGGTCGCGTATCGCGGATGCGAGTTCCGTTCGAACCCGCCGCCGTCGAGCGGCGGGAGGTTGATCGCGCTCGGGCTCGAGGCGCTCGGCGACGGCTTCGACGTCGTGCACGCCATGGAGGTGATGGAGGCCGCGCGCGTTCCCGCTGCCGGCGGGACAACTCATATATCTGTCGTCGACGCGCGCGGCGACGCCGCGTCGCTGTCGTGCTCGCTCGGGTCGGGCAGCGGCGTCGTCGCCCCTGGCACCGGCATCCACCTGAACAACATGCTCGGCGAGGCGGATCTGATGGGGAGCGCGCGCCCGGGCGAGCGGTTGACGTCGATGATGGCGCCGTCGGTCGTGCTCGACGACGGCCGCACGCGTCTTGTGATCGGTTCCGCCGGCTCGGAGCGGCTGCGCGGCGCGATCCTGCAGGTGGTGGCGAACGTCATCGGACGCGGAATGGGAGTGGAGGAGGCGGTCGACGCGCCGCGTCTGCACCTGGCGGACGGGAACGTCTACGTCGAGCCGGGCATCGAGCTCGCGCGCGAGAACGTCGTCCACTTCGGCCGGCGGAATCTGTACTTCGGCGGCGTGAGCGCGGTCGAGTTGCGCGGGGACGGGACGCTCGCCGCCGCCGGCGACCCGCGCCGCGGCGGCGCGGGCATGGTGGTGGCGTGAACGACTTCGTCGTGCGTCGTGCGGAGACCGGCGACGCGGAAGGCCTGACGCGGCTCGCGGAGGAGGTGAGCGGCGAGCCGGAGGCGTGGCTCATCTCCGCCGACGGCGAGTGGCGCTCGGTCGGCGACGAGCGGAGATATTTGAAGGCGGTGCGGCGGTACGCGCACGCGGCGGTGTTCGTCGCGGAGCGGGAGGACGGCGCGCTGATCGGGCGGCTGTCGGTCGCGCGCGACGCCCATCCCGCGAGCGCGCACGTCGCCGACATCGGGCTGATGGTGTCGAAGGACGCACGCCGGCAGGGCGTGGGGTGGGCGCTGCTGGAGGCGGCGGTCGACTGGGCGCGCTCAGCGGGCGTGGGGAAGCTCGAGCTGCACGTCTTCCCGTGGAACGAGCCCGCGATCCGGCTATACGAAAAGTTCGGCTTCGAGCGCGAGGGCTACAGGAAGGGGCACTACCAGCGCGCGGGAGAGATGGTGGACGCGATTTTGATGGCCTTTAGCCTTAGCAAAGGACTGGGATAGGGTCCAACTTGTGGCCCGCATTAAGAGCTTCCGACGCATACAACCTCGTTCAGCGCGGCCGCACCCGACCGAGGTGGAGTGCGGGCACGCTGCCTTCGACTACCGAGGTCATCGGTACCTACTGCTCGAGACGTACGAGCCGGACGACCGCTACTGATCGCGAGGCTGACGAACCTTTTACGTTCGCTCTTCCTGCAGGCGGGTAATCGTGCTCCCGTACCCGCTCCCTCCGTCGCGCATAACGAACCGGAGGTATCCGACCATGAGAAGGCTCCTGCTACCGCTTGCCGCAGCCGCCGCGCTGGCGCTGCCGGCGGGGGCGCTCGCGTGGGGCGGCGACCACCACGGCGACTTCCACGGCATGTTCGCCGCAGTTTCCGGCACCGGCACGAGCTTCGGCGGCGCGACCGCCTCGGCGACAGGCTCGATCGTCGCCGGCAATGACCACCCGAACGGCCACTTCAACGCCGCGTTCACGACGACCTGGGGGTCGGCGCAGTCGAAGACGTTCACCGACAACGACGGCGACAACGACGACGGCACGACCACCGTCGGCTGCGCGCCGTCGAGCGTCACGCTGACGCTCACGAACGGCACCACGAGCACGGCCACGCTCTCCGGCAAGACGTGCTCGACGACCGGCAACGGCACGACGAAGTACCGCTTCTTCGGCGCCTCGACGACCGGCGTTCACGCCTTCCTGCGCGAGGACGGCACCACGGTGAAGGGCCTCGTCGCCTCCGGCTTCACGAGCGGCGAGGGCTTCCACCTGGGCTTCTCGCTCCACCTCGGCGACCACCACTAAGCCCGAGACCGACCATCCCGGCGGGGCCGAAAGGCCCCGTCGGGACCCACTTGTAGAGTGGTCGAGCCGTGCCCGAGACCGCGCCGTTCGTCCACCTCCACGTCCACTCCGAGTACTCCATTCTGGACGGGGCCTGCCGGATTCCGGCGCTTGCAGCACGAGCGGCCGAGCTCCAGATGCCGGCCGTCGCGCTCACCGACCACGGCTCACTCGCCGGCACCATCGACCTCGTCAAGGCCGCCCAGAAGAACGGGATCAAACCGGTCATCGGCTGCGAGGTCTACGTCGCCGACGACCGCCGCGCGCAGACGAAGGGCTACGCGCACCTCACCCTCCTCGCGGAGACGACCGCCGGCTATCAGAACCTCGTCAAGCTCTCCTCGCTCGGCTACCTCGAGGGCTACTACTACAAGCCGCGCGTCGACTGGGAGCTGCTCGAGCGCCACGCCGACGGCCTCATCGCCCTCTCCGGCTGCCTCTCCGGCCGCGTCTGCAAAGCGCTGGAGGAGAGCCGCCCCGCCGACGCGGAGAAGGAGCTCGACCGCCTCGTGCAGGTCTTCGGCGACGGCGACGTCTACGTCGAGCTCCAGAACGCGCACCTCGACGTGCAGCAGCGCATCCTCCCCGAGCTCGCCGCCCTCGCCGCCGCGCGCAAGCTTCCGACCGTCGCCACGGGCGACGTCCACTACCTCATGCACGACGATGCGCGCGCACACGAGGCGCTGCTCTGCATCCAGTCGGGCGACTCGCTGAAGAACCCGAACCACTGGAAGTTCGACACCGACCACTTCTACTTCAAGTCGCCGGAGGAGATGGCGCTCGACTTCCCCGGCCACGACGACGCGCTCCGCCGCACGCTCGAGGTCGCCGAGCGCTGCAACGTCGAGATCGAGCTCGGCCGCATCCTCCTGCCGCACTACCCGGTCCCCGACGACCGCGACGCGTTCGACTACCTCGTCGAGCTGTGTGAGAGGGGCCTCGGGAAGCGCTACGACAAGGTCGACGCCGACCTGCGCGAGCGCCTCCAGTTCGAGCTGAAGACCATCCGCGAGATGGGCTTCACCGACTACTTCCTCATCGTCTGGGACTTCGTCTCGTTCGCGAAGCGGAACGGGATCAGCGTCGGCCCGGGCCGCGGCTCCACCGCCGGCTCGCTCGTCGCCTACTGCCTCGAGATCACCGACGTCGACCCGATCCGCTACGACCTCCTGTTCGAGCGCTTCCTCAACCCGGGCCGCAAGCAGCTTCCCGACGCCGACATCGACTTCGCAGTGGAGGGACGCGAGCGCGTCATCAACTACGTGCGCGAGAAGTACGGCTCGGACCGCGTCGCGCAGATCATCACCTTCGGGACGATGGCCGCGCGCGCGGCCGTCCGCGACGCCGGCCGCGTGCTCGAAGTCCCGTACGGCGTCGTCGACAAGATCGCGAAGCTCATCCCCGAAGGCCCGGGGCAGACGCTCGACGAATGCCTCAAGCCCGGCGCGGAATTGCGGCAGGCGGTCGACAGCGACCCGGTCGCGAAGGAGATCGTGGACCTCGCGCGCCCGCTCGAGGGCCTCACGCGCCAGGACGGGATCCACGCCGCCGCCGTCGTCATCGGCGCGCAGCCGCTCATCGACGTCGTCCCGCTGCAACAGAAGGGCGCCGACCAGGAGCTCGTCACCCAGTTCTCCGGCACCGACGTCGAGGCGATGGGCCTCCTGAAGATGGACTTCCTCGGCCTGCGCAACCTCGACGTCATCGACAAGGCGGTCGCCCTCGTCGGCAACGGTCTCGACATCTCGACCATCCCGCTCGACGACAAGAAGGTCTACGCCATGTTGGCCCGCGGGGAAGCGACCGGCGTCTTCCAGTTCGAGTCGTCGGGCATGCGCGAGGCGCTCCGCTCCGTCAAGCCGACCGTGTTCGAGGATCTGATCGCGCTCAACGCGCTCTACCGCCCAGGCCCGATGCAGTACATCCCCGTCTACGCGCGCCGCAAGAACGGCCAGGAGCCGGTGACCTACATCGAGCCAAAGCTCGAGCAGATCCTCCACGACACCTATGGCATCTGCCTGACCGGAGACGCCCTCGTTTTCGACGCTTCATCGGGGCGCCGCGTTCGCATCGACGAGCTTCATGAGTTCGACAAAGTTCTTGTCCAGGGCGTTGACGACGAACTGGGCCCTGCGCATGCGCGGATCACTCGTTGGATGGATAACGGCGTACGACCGGTCGTGGAATTGCGGCTTCGCAACGGAACACGGATCAAGGCGACCGGCAACCACGAGTTCCTGACCGAAAGCGGTTGGAAGCGGCTCGACGAGCTCAGTGCGGGCGACTTCGTCGCGACGCCCCAGAAGTTGTCGACGATGCGCGAGGGCCGCTATCTCGATGAGCCCGAGCGGGCGCGGCAGAAGGTGCTGGCAT
>Ga0209807_1000445_pt1 | contig 18961 bp, 21 predicted proteins | sample GraSoiAngelo_154_FD_186168 | JGI IMG/M metagenome (GOLD analysis project Ga0209807, IMG submission 186168) | Grasslands soil microbial communities from the Angelo Coastal Reserve, California, USA - 14_1009_13_20cm (SPAdes) (version 2) | ecosystem: Environmental > Terrestrial > Soil > Grasslands ... | reverse complement strand
CGCGAACAGGGGAGTTCGAGGGGGGACCGTCGAGGGTCCCCCCTCGACATAATGAATACGCGCTCGCCGCGGAGCGAATCCGGGTGAAGCCGCACCGGGCAGGCCGGCCACAACGGTCGTGGAGCTCCGGCTCTGCCTCCGCTTCGGTGGGATGCACGGTCCCCGACACCCGGGGCGGATAGCCGCCGGCGTAACGTCCGGCCGGCGGGCGCGTCACGCAGTCCCTGGCATATGGTTCGCTGCGCTCGCCGGCGTGGCCAGTCGATTCCGCGATCGCCGGGAAGCGGGGGGCCGGCTGGCGCGTCGGCTCAGCGCGTACGCCGGCCAGCCGGATGTGATGGTGCTCGCACTGCCGCGTGGCGGCGTGCCGGTGGCCCGCGAGGTCGCGCGCGAGCTGCGCGCGCCGCTGGACGTGTTCCTGGTACGCAAGCTCGGCGTGCCGTTCCACCGCGAGCTCGCGATGGGCGCGATCGCGACCGGCGGCGTTCGCGTCCTCAACACGGCGATCGTGGATGCGCTGGGCATCCCGACGGCGGCGATCGACGCTATCGCCCGCGAAGAGGAGGCCGAGCTCGCCCGTCGCGAGCGGGAGTATCGCGGTGATCGGCCGGCGCCTGACGTGCAGGGCAAGGTCGTGATCCTCGTGGACGACGGTCTCGCCACCGGCGCCACGATGCGCGCCGCCGTGGCCGCGCTGCGCCGCCTCGGTCCCGCCCGCGTCGTGGTCGCGGTGCCGACGGCGGCGGCCGAGGCGTGCGCCGAGATGGCCGAGGTGGCGGACGAGGTCGTGTGCGCCGAGACGCCCGCGCCGTTCCTCGCGGTCGGCGCGTGGTACGAGGACTTCTCGGAGACGACCGACGACGACGTGCGCCGCCTGCTCGCGGAGGCCGCGTGAATCGAGATGCGGTCCGCGACGCGGTCCTGCCGCTGCGCGGGGCGCGGCACGACTACGACGCGCTGCTCGACCTCGTCGGTGATGCGCGCGTGATCGCGCTCGGGGAGGCCTCGCACGGCACCGACGAGTTCTATCGCGAGCGCGCGCGCGTCACGCAGCGGCTGGTCGACGAGTGTGGCTTCAGCGCGGTCGCTGTCGAGGCGGACTGGCCCGACGCCGCGCGCGTCAACCGCTTCGTGCGCGGCGCGAACGAGGCACGCGACGCGCGGGACGCGCTCGCCGACTTTCGCCGATTCCCGGCCTGGATGTGGCGCAACACGGCCGTGGTCGATTTCGTGGACTGGCTGCGCCGGCGCAACGTCGGGGTGCCCGATTCCCGCCGCGCCGGCTTCTATGGTCTCGACCTGTATAGCCTGCACGCGTCGATGGACGCCGTCGTGCGTTACCTCGAACGCGTGGACCCCGAGGCCGCCCGCCGCGCGCGTGGCCGGTACGCGTGCTTCGATCATTACGGCGGCGACGTCGAGCGGTACGGCTACGCCGCCGCGTTCGGCGCCGGCGACGACTGTGAGCAGGAGGTCGTGGCCCAGCTGATCGATCTGCGGGCGGCCGCGGTGCGGTACGTGGCGCAGGACAGCACGCTCGCCGCGGACGAGCAGTTTTTCGCCGAGCAGAACGCGCGTCTGGTGGCCAACGCCGAGGCCTACTACCGCACGATGTTCCGCGGCCGCGTGGAGTCGTGGAACTTGCGCGACACCCACATGGCCGACACGCTCGACGCGCTCCTGGTCCACCTCGGTGGTCGCATCGTGGTCTGGGCGCACAACTCACACGTCGGCGACGCGCGGGCGACCGAATTGGGTGAGATCGGCGAGCTGAACGTGGGGCAACTGGCCCGCGAGCGTCACGGCGACGCCATTCGGCTCGTCGGCTTCACGACCTATACGGGCACGGTCACCGCGGCGAGCGAATGGGGTGCCGCGGTCGAGCGCAAGCGCGTGCGGCCGGCGCTCGAGGGATCGTGGGAGGCGCATTTTCACCGGCTGGGCGTCCCATCGTTTCTGCTTCCGATGCGGGAGGCGGTCGCGACCGCGCTCGCCCGGCCACGACTCGAGCGCGCCATCGGCGTGATCTACCGTCCCGACACCGAGCGCGCGAGCCACTATTTCCGCGCGCGGTTGCCCTCGCAATTCGACGCCGTGATCCACGTCGACGAAAGCCACGCCGTCGAACCGCTCGAGCGAACGGCCGCCTGGGAGCGCGGCGAGGTGCCCGAGACTTACCCGTTCGCCGTGTAGGCCGCGGCCGCCGGCGCCGTCGGCGCGAACCAGGCCAGGCGCTCGGCGAGCGCGACGACATCGCCGATGACGATGACCACCGGGGGCTCGACACGCGCGTCGCGCGCACGCGCGGCGATGTCGTCCAGCCGTCCGGTCACCACCGTTTGCCGCGCGGTCGTCCCCCAGTGAACGAGCGCGACCGGCGTGGACGCGGCACGACCGTGCGCGATCAGCTCGCGCGCGATGCGCGGCAACGCGGCCACGCCCATGAGCACGACCAGCGTATCGACCGCGGTGGCCAGGCGCGCCCAATCGACGCGACCGCGCCCTCGACCGCATTCGTGGCCGGTGACGACCGCGAAGGACGACGCGAGCCCGCGGTGGGTCAGCGGGATGCCGGCATACGCGGGCGCGGCGACGGCGGAGCTGACCCCGGGGACGACTTCGAACGGCACGCCGGCGGCCGCGAGCGCCGCCGCCTCCTCGCCGCCGCGGCCGAACACGAACGGATCGCCGCCCTTGAGGCGCACCACGCGTCGGCCGCGCCGCGCGTGCAGCACGAGCAGCGCGTTGATCTGCGCTTGCGGCAGCGCGTGATCACCACTCGCCTTGCCGGCGAAGATCCGCCGCGCGCGCGGCGCCTCGCGAAGCAGCCGCCGGTCGACGAGCCGATCGTAGACGACGACGTCGGCGCGGCGCAGCAGCGCCAGGCCACGAACGGTCATGAGGCCGGGATCGCCCGGCCCCGCGCCGACGAGGGCGACGGAGCCTACGCGCACTCGGCGCGCTCCAGCCGCGCGCGCAGCCGGCGCGCGGCTTCGACCGACGGCGCGCCGGCGAGCAGCGCGCGGAGGCCGACGTCGAGCGCGGCGAGCCAGTCGTCGGCGCTCGCACGACGTCCGGCGGCGCGCAGCTCGCGACGCGCGTCGGCCGCGACTCGCGCGAGCACGCCATACGCCGGTGGCAGCGCCCGCTCGAGGCGCTCGCGCACCGCGCGCGCCAGCGCGGGACTCGCGCCGCCGGTCGACACGGCCACCGTGATCTCGCCACGACGCAGCACGGCGGGCAGGATCGCGTCGCAGTGCGCGGGATCGTCCGCCGCGTTGACCCAGACGCCGCGCATGCGGCCCTCGTGCGCGACGTCGGCATTCACGGCGCCGTCGTCGGTGGCGGCGAACGCCAGCGCCGCGCCGGCGAGGTCGCCGTCGGCGTACGGCCGCGCCACGTGAGCGATGCGGCCGGCGTCGGCCAGCGTGGCGAGCGCCGGCGAGAGCGCGGGACTCACGACCGTGACGACGGCGCCCGCGGTCAGCAGCGCGTGCACCTTCCGCTCGGCGACGGCGCCGCCGCCGATCACGACGCAAGGCCGGCCGGCCAACTCGACGAAGAGCGGGAAGAGCGCCACGGTTACGCGTCCACACCCGCGGGCAGCAGACCGCCCGCCGGGTCGCGCTCCGCGGCGGGAACGGAGCCGCCGGCGAGCAATGCACGCAGCGTGGCGTCGTCGTGCCGCGCCGCGAAGGCGCGAAACGTCTCGCCGGCGTGGCGCTCGGCCAGGTACGCGCGCAGCAGCCGCTCGACGGCCGATGCCACCTCGGTGGCGGGCACGCGCAGACCGATGGGCCGCGCGACGGCCTGCCCCGCTCCGAGCGCGCCGCCGACGCAGAAGTAGTAGGCGTCGACCAGTGCGCCGTCGATCTTGAGCTTCTTGCCCTCCACGCCGATGTCGGCGATCCAGTGCTGTCCGCACGAGTTCGGGCACCCCGTGACGTGCAGCTTCACGTGCTCATGGAAGCTCGGCAGGCGCCGCTCGAGATCCTCGACGAGCCGCCGGGAAAACTCCTTGGTCTCCGTGAGCGCCAGCTTGCAGAACTCCGTGCCGGTGCAGGCGATGGTCCCGCGGCGGAATGGCGAGCCGCCCGTGGGCAGCCCGGCTTGCGCAAGCTCACGGGCGAGCGCGCCAACCCTCTCGCGGCGCACGTTGACGACGACGACGTTCTGCATCGTCGTCGTCCGGGCTTGTCCGTCGCCGTGGCGCTCGGCCGCATCGGCCACCGCGCGTAGCTGCGCCGCCGTGAGACGCCCGCGCAGCACGGTGGCGCCGGCATAGCAGAGATCGGGCTGGCGCTGAGGATGGATGCCGACGTGATCGCGGTAGACCTCTTCGGGCCGCGGCTCCTCCGGCGCGCGATCGAGCGCGTAGCCCAGGCGCGCCTCGATCTCGGCCAAGAACGTCTCGGCCGTCCACCCGTGCTGCAGGAAAAGGAACTTGAGCCGCGCCTTCTCGCGATGCTGGCGCAGCACGTCGGAATCGCGGAATATCTCGGTCACCGCGCGCACGACAGGCACCGCCTGGTGCCAGCGCACGAACGCATCGAGCCGCGCGCCCAGGCGCGGATCGGTCGAGAGTCCGCCCCCCACGCGCAGCGAGAAGCCCAGCTCGCTCGAGGCCGGGTGGCGGAGCGCGGTGAGACCGACGTCGTTGATCTCGGGGTAGGAGCACCACGCGCGGCACCCCGTGATCGTCACCTTGTACTTGCGCGGCAGGTTGTAGAACTCCGGGTTGCCGTTCAGCAGGTGCGTCGCCTCGAGCACCAGCGGCGAGGCGTCCAGCACCTCGTCGGCGTCCACGCCGGCCAGCGGGCAGCCCGTCACGTTGCGCGTGACGTCGCCGCACGCGCCGAGGCTCGTGAGCCCGGCGCGCCAGAGCGCGTGGATGAGCGCCGGCAGGTCCTCGATGGTCACCCAGTGCAGTTGCACGTTCTGGCGGACGGTGAGATCGGCAATGCCGCGCGCGTGACGCTCGGTGAGGTCGGCCAGTGTTCGGAGCTGCGGCGCGTTCACGATGCCGTTCGGGATGCGCACCCGCACCATGAAGTGCGTCGTCGCGCGGCCCTCCCCGCCGGTGCCGCCGACGGCGCCCACGCCGTCGCCCTGCGAATAGATGCCCCACCAGCGGAAGTACGTTGCCCACTCGGGCGGGATCGCGGCGTGGCCCTCGCGCGCGAAGCGCTCGATGGTCGCGTACGCTTCCCATGGATTCAGCTCGCGCTTGAGCCGTTCCGCGCGCTGCGCCTTGCTCTCCTTCACGTCACTCACGCTCGCCTCCGCTGAAACACACCAGGCGACGGATCTCGCGTCCGTCCACCCGGCTTTCGTCTTCGCTTGCGACTTATCGCCTCGGCCGACCCGCGCTCACTGCACGTACCGTTGCCGCCACCATGACCGAAACTATATATTCCTGATCGGAATTGTCAAGAATAGGCCCAGGAGCATCCTAAGTATCTGCTACTACTGGATTTATTACTTATTACGGCGTCGACGTCGCGCTCGGGCCGTCACCGCGAGGCGACCGCGGGCAGGATCCCCGACTTCGAGAGCGAATCGGCGCGGCGACGGGTCCAGCGACCGCCGTCGACCGTCGTGAGGAAGTCGAGGACGGCGCGGTTGAATGCCTCCGGCTCCTCGAGATTCACCGCGTGGCCGGACTTGGGCAGCACGACCAGCGCTGCCAGCGGGATCTTGCGCTTCATGAACAGCGCGGGCTCCAGGCACGGCTCGTCCTCGTCGCCGGTGACGATCAGCGTCGGCACCTCGAGCTTCGTGAGCCGCTCCTCGAGCGAGTAGATCGTCGGCCGGCGCATCTGCACGCCGCGCATCGTGAGCGCGTGTCCCTTGGCCGAGCCGGCGCAGAGACGATCGTGGAACTCCTGCCAGCCGACCGGGTCCTTTTCCAGGAGCTGCACGCGCGAGGGCCCGTGCGCGTAGAACTCGCCCGTCTTCTCCATGCCCTCCGTCTCGAATCGCCGCGCCACCTGCTCGACGTCCTTCCGGTTGCCCTCGGGGTCGTCGCTGCCGTAGCCCGCGCCGGCGACGACGAGTGAGATCGCGCGATCCGGGTAGCAGAGCCCGAAGTGCAGCGTGGCCAGGCCGCCCATCGAGAGGCCGCAGACGTGCGCCCTGGCGATGCCGAGCGCGTCGAGCAGGCCCTTGATGTCGTCGGCGGCCTGCTGCTGTGAGTACGCGTCGGGATCCTCGGGCACGTCGGACGGCGGATAGCCGCGGGCGTTGAACGCGAGCGTACGGTAGCGCCGAGCGAAGAACGCCGTCTGCAGCCGCCAGCTTTGCGCATCCCCGGCGAACTCGTGGACGAACACCAGTGGGGTACCCTTGCCCGCCTCGTCGTAGTGGAGCTTCACGCCTTCGACCGCCGCTTTCGGCATGGTCACGCCTCCCTTTTGTGCGCAAGCATCTTTGTGCGCAAGCATCGCCCGGGCCGCCGCCGAGATCACCCCGTCGGCCCACGTGCTGGCCGGGTCGCCGATGCGCGCGCGCATCGCCTCCACGGTGGCCACCGCCACGTCCGCCGCGTCGAGCCCGTCGCTGAAGAGCGCGCCGCGGGGCCGGATCTCCAGCGCGCGCGCCATGTTCACTCGGCCGCCGTGCGAGCCGGCGCACATCACGTCGTTGCGGTTGTCCGGCCGCGCGAACAGCATCGAGTCGCCGATCTCGAGCCCGAAGCCGAGAGACATGGCGCCGGCGAACGAGCCGACCACCACGACGTCGCGCGCGCCGGCGTTGCCCTCGCAGCGTGATCGAGTCGAGGACGACGATACGGCCGCGCGGGTCGTGGTCGATCGTTCGCAGGGCGCATCCCTCCCGGGAGCGCCCATTATCGCTCAGTGGACGCGGGGCGGCTCAGTGGCTGTCGGTTTCGTCGGACTCGGGACGCTCGCCGACCGGCGGCGCACCGGGGATGAGATTCGGCGCGGAGCGATGACCCTTCTTGCGCCGACGCGGGGGCGGCTCGGCGGCCGCGGGACGCGCGGGCGGAATCACGTCCTCGTTGGGACGGTCGCGACCCGCGGTCTTGTAGTAATCCGGATTGACGTTGTTCTTGCGGCTCACTTACGTGCCCTCCCTGGGGTGACCCCTGGGCCTATGCGGCCCTTCGGTGCAGCCGAAATCGCAGCAGCGCGCCGACGCCGCCCGCCTCTGCCAGCAGCGCCGCGTCCTCCACGAACGTGACGCGCGCGCCCGTCTGCCGCGCCTTGGCCACGAGCGCGTCGGCGATGGCGGTACCGTCAGCACCCTCCAGGCGTGCGGGATCGGCGACCAGGATCAGCTCATACACCTGGCCGTTGTCCAGCGCCGCCTTCACGCCGGCCACGCCGATCATGCCGAGCCCGCCCGCGCGGTAGGCATCGAGCACGCGCGCCACGCGCTCGGCGTCGTCGCGCGCGTCCTCGCGGCGCTCGACCTCCAGCGTCTGCGTCAGGATCTCCGCCTCGGACGACGTGAGATCGAGGCCGCCGATCTCGACCACGCGCTCGGCGAGCATCTTCGGCAGCGCCTCGCGGATGAGCGGGATCGCGACCTCGTCGCCGGCCAGGAGCACGCGCTCGATTCCCTCCTCGCGCACGATGCTATCGAGCGTCTCGACCAGCTCCTTCGCGTGCTCGCGGTGGAACTTGTCGATGTGGCGCTGATAGCGCGCCTGCGACCAACCGCCGGCGGCCGAGCGCGAGCGCTTCGCATTCTCGACGGTCTTGCGCTCCCGGATACCGCCCAGGGCGACGACGAAGATGCGCGCCTGGTGTGTATCGGTGACGGCCACCGCGTAGCGGCGTCCCTGGTCGAGCAGCCGCGCGAGCGGATAGAGATGCGGCCCGCGGCCGACGACGAGCTCGGTCTCAACCGGCGCGCTGAGCTCGACGGCCTCGAAGACACCCGCCGCACCGCACGCGAACACCGCGACGCCGTGCGCCGATGGTCGGGGCTCCGCCTCGAGCCATTGCAGAATCCGCTCGGCATCGGCGTCGTACGCCGCCCGCGCGGGCGTGCGCTCTCCGAATGAGCGCGCGCGCTCGCCCAGCTCCTTGCGCACCGTCGGACCCCAGTGCGGGCGGCCCGTGTTGTCCGGACGCGTGTCGACGTAGAGGCTGATGAAGGGCTGTTCCGTCGGCTCCACTTCCGCCAAGCGGTCGAGCAAACCGTCGAGATCCATGCCCCCCCCTTCAGACGCGGATGGCCTGCCGCTCGGCGTCCCAGGCGGCAAAGCAGGTCTGGTGAAAACGGAGGAGTTCCCGGCGCGGATGCTCGCACTCGCATTCGATCTCCTGTGGACCGATCACCCCCTCGCACGCGACACAACGCTGGCCCGATCCGGCGCCGAACCACGTGATCAAGCACTTCTCGGGCGGCAGCTGGCCACTCTCCAGCTTCTCCCTGATCATCGTCCGGATGCGATCGAGGTCCACTGTCCCACCTCCGCGAGCCTGATTTGTGCTGCGCCCAGGCATGCGAAGGCGGTGCCAACGACCCCCCTCGTGTTACCCTCGCCGCATGATTCCGGCGACGATGCGCGCGTCCTTCTACGAGGGGCCGGGGCGGTTCGCGACCGGCTCCGTGGCGACGCCGGCTCCTGCCCGCGGCGAGGCGTTGCTGCGCGTGCGGCGCGTGGGCATCTGCGGTACCGACCTGCACATCTTCCAGGGTCACCTCGACCATCGGGTGCCGCGCGGTGGCGTGATCGGCCACGAGACGTTCGCCGAGGTCGTGGAGGCGCCGAAGGACAGCGGCTTCGCCGCCGGCGACCGCGTCGTCGTCGAGCCGGTCGTCTTCTGCGGGGCGTGCCGCGCCTGCCGCATGGGAGCCTCGTACCTCTGCTACCAGCTCAAGGTGCTCGGCGTGGACCTGCCGGGCGGCATGCGCGAGTACTACCCGGTCACGACCGACCATCTGCTGAAGGTGCCCGACGCCCTCGGCGACGACGCGGCGGCGGTGATCGAGCCGCTTGCGGTGGCCACTCACGACGTCACGCGCGCCGGCGTCAAGCACGGCGACCGCGTGCTCGTCTTCGGCGGCGGACCGATCGGCACGCTCATCGGGCTGGTGTGCCGCCAGCGCGGTGCCGAGGTGGTCGTCGCCGAGATCAACGAGTTCCGACTCGGCCTGCTCGGCACCCTCGGCCTTCCGACGCTCGGACGCGGACACGACGCCGTGAAGTTCGTCAACGAGTGGACGGACGGGGTCGGCGTGGACGTGGCGTTCGAGGTGACGGGGCGGCCGGAAGCGGTGCGCGCGGTCACCGACGTCGTGCGCGTGTGGGGCACGATCAGCATCGTGGCCATCCACGCCGAGCCGATGGCCGTCAACCTCTACCAGATGTTCGCGCGCGAGCTGACCATGCACGGCAGCCGGCTGTACACGCGCGCGGCGTGGGAGGAGGCGATCCGGCTCGCGGCGAGCGGCGCGGTGCCGCTCGCTCCGCTCGTGAGCCGTAAGATCCCCCTCGACGCGCTCACCGAAGGCATGCAGGCCGCGCTGGGAGGCGCCAACGTCATGAAAGTACTGGTGGAGCTATGAGAGCGGTGGCGGTGCTCGCGGCGGCCGCGCTGCTGGCCGGCTGCACGACGCGCTTCGACATCGGCGGCGGCGAGTGGGCCAAGCCCGGCACGCAGGTCCCCCAGGTCACGCAGGACGAGATGGAGTGCGCGCGCGTGGCCGTCGACGCGCGACCGTTCCCCGACACCATCGTCGGCGGGCTCGCCGACATCGTGGCGGCGAAGATGCAGGACATCAAGATGGACCACGACTTCAACCGCTGCATGGCCGCCAAGGGATACCAGCCCGCGCGCGGCTGACGTCTCAGGCGACGCGGTCGCGGAGCCCCTGCTCGCCGGCCATGCGCGCGCAGCTGGCGCAGCAGAAGAACTCGCCCCTGGCTTCAACGCCGTGGCCGACCACCTTGCAGCCACAGTGTGCGCACGCCGGCGCCAGCCGGTGGATTGCGCACTCGAAGCTGTCGAACACGTGGCGCTTGCCGCCCGCCGTCACCTCGAACGCCTTGTCGTACTCGTTGCCGCAGACGTCGCACTTGGCCATGGCGGACTCCTCCTGAGGGCCGGGCGGTGCAATCCCGACGCCGCTGAGGCGCGCCCCGCGTGAGCCTCGACTGGGTCCTCGGCGCCGTCGTGATCGCCGGCGCCTTCTTCGTCCTGGGGCTCGCCGGCTTCGGCAACGGCCTCGTGGCGCTGGCGTTCCTGCCACTCGTGATGTCGCCCGTCGCGGCGATCGTGCTGCTGACCGTCTACACCGTGCTCGCGACGATCGTCATCTTCCTTCCGCTGCGCCGAGACTTCGATCCCGCCGGCCTGCCCGCGCTGCTGCTCGGCTCCGTGCTGGGCACGCCGCTGGGCGTGTGGGTGCTCGCCGCGTTGCCGGCGAGCACCCTGACGCGATTGATCGGGCTCGTGTTGCTCGCCGTCGTCGCGCTCGAGTGGCTCGGCCTCTATCCCACGCGCCTGCCCGGCCGCGGCTGGGCTCTCGGCGCCGGCGTCGCCGCCGGGCTGCTGGGCGCCGGAGTGGGAACGCCGGGTCCGCCCGTCGTGTTGTACACGGCGTCGCAGGGTTGGTCGGCGCGCACGATCAAGGCCAACCTCCAGGCCTTCTTTCTCGTGAACCAGGCGGTGATCATGATCGGCTACTGGTGGGCGGGCTTGCTGACGACGGAGGTCTGGCGCTACGCGGCGGTGTTCCTCGTGCCGGCCACGCTCGGCCTGCTCCTCGGCATGGCGCTGTTCGCGCGGGTGGACCAGGCGCGCTTCCGCCGCATCGTCTTCGCGATCCTGTTCGCGTCGGGTCTCCTGCTCGTCGTCCGCGGTTAGCTCACCGCCATCACGTGCTATCGTGTGCGGCACCCGGACGATCCCACGGAAAGGACCCCATCGCCATGAGCGTCAAGCGCCACCAGGTCGGACCTCGCATGAGCCAGGCCGTCGTCCACGGCAACATCGTCTACCTCGCGGGCCAGGTCGCCGGCGACGAGCCGACGACCAAGGCGCAGACCGTGGCGGTCTTGAAGAAGATCGACGCGCTGCTGGCCGCCGCCGGCACCAGCAAGTCGAATCTCTTGTCGGCCACCGTCTACCTCGCCGACATGAAGACGTACGACCAGATGAATGCGGCCTGGGACGCGTGGGTCGATCCCGTCAACACGCCGGCGCGCGCCACCGTCGAGGCGAAGCTGGCGCAGCAGAGGTTCCTGGTCGAGATCGCCGTCGTCGCGGCGATCTGAGAGGCCGGCCTCCTCGAGGGCCTGAGCCCACGCCGTCGCGGCATGCGCCTGGGGAAAGACTTCATTAGTTCGTGGACGGACGTATATATCGGCCGCTCGCGGAACGCCCTCCAAGCCGCTGAAATAATGTGAGTGTTCCTATGGCAAGGACCATGCTCTGTCCTGCTTGTCATGAGCAGTTGCGCGCGCTGTACGGTGACCCGAGAGCCGGCGACCGGCGCGTCGGCCTCCCCCTCCGCGCTCTGCGCCGAGCACGCGCTCGCCGTGCTCGAGGACGTCCGCCGGCATCTCGCCACGACGCTCACCTCGTTGGAGCGCGCAACTGACCGCGCTGCGTACGTCGTGGCGTCGGGCCCAGGATGAGCAGCGCAGCCGAGCGACCGCGCTCCCGTCTCGAGCGATGCTGGTTCTGCCACGACCGGATCCTGCCCGACGACTCGAAACGCGCCCTGCCGGGTTACGACCTGACCGTCCACGCGCGCTGCTACAAGGCTGCGACCGAGCCGGGCGCGCCCTCGGATCCTACCGCGGCCTGAACGGCCACACGAGCTGCGCCGCATAGCGGCGCGGCACCGGGTTCGTCTCGATCCCGTACGCCGGCGGAAAATGCTCCGGCAGGTAGTACGTGCCGAGCACCCGATCGATCACCGGCAGGTGGATCGCGAAGTTCTTGTCCACCGGCGCCGTCGCGTGATGCCAGTGGTGAAACTTCGGCGTTCCCAGGACGCGCTCGAGCGCGCCGAAGCGGAAGCGGACGTTGGCGTGCACGAAGATCGCGTGAAAGGACACGAAGACGAGGTAGGCGTAGACCGGCCCCGTCGAGAAGCCCAGCACGTAGAGGGGCACGAACGCCAGGGCGCGTGTCACCACCGCGTCCACGAGGTGGATGCGCGAGGCCGCGAGCCAGTCCATGGCCTCCGACGAGTGGTGCACGGCGTGAAAGCGCCACAGAAACGGCACCGTGTGGAAGAGCCGGTGCACCGCGTACTCCGACAGGTCGGCCACGAGCACGATCTCGACGAACTGCAGCAGGACGGGCTGCGCGGCCACCGCATGCTGGACGGCGGGGTGCACCGCCCACTTGAAGAACATCGCGGCCGGGACGAGGGTGAGCAGCACCGTCACCTGCACGAGCAGATGGCTCACCGCGAAGTGGGCGAGATCGGTGGCCCAGCCGGGCCGGAAGATCCGCTGCGCGGGCAGCCGCGCGAAGAGCCGCTCGAGCGGGACGAAGAGCATCGAGAGCACGAGGACGTTGAGCAGGAACCAGTCGAGACCGAGGTAGCGGGTGCCGCCGAGCGTGCCGATCGGCGCCTGCGAGCCGCCGAGCAGCGTGGCCGCCACCACGAGGCCGATCCCCGAGAGCCCCAGCCGCGCACGGCGGCTGAGCACGATCGACAGCACCCCGAGGCCGAAGCCGGCAAGAAGGTGCAGGTGGATCAGGAAGCGGATGAGGTCGAGCGGGTAGAGGGCGCGCGCGTCGGGCGTCGTGAGAAACGACGGAAAGCGCAGACAGAGCACGCCGCCGAAGCCGAGCGCGGCCAGGGCGACCGAGAAGACGCCGCTGATGAAGCCGCGTCCGAAGCGCGTCTCGTAGCCGAGGGGGCGCTCGGCTAGCTGCACGCGCCCTCGGCTAGTTGCACGCCTCGAAGAGCCCGGCCGCGCCCTGCCCGCCGCCGATGCACATGGTCACCACGCCGTAACGGGCACGGCGTCGCAGCATCTCGTTGGCGATGGTGCCGACCATGCGCGAGCCCGTCATGCCGAACGGGTGCCCGATCGAGATCGAGCCGCCGTTGACGTTCAGGTTCGCGGGATCGAGGCCGAGCGTGTCGCGGCAGTAGACGACCTGCGAGGCGAAGGCCTCGTTCAGCTCCCAGACGTCGATGTCCTTCACCGACAGCCCATGGCGCTTCAAGAGCTTGGGCACGGCGTAGACGGGCCCGATGCCCATCTCGTCCGGCTCGCAGCCCGCGATCGCGAAGCCGCGGAAGACCAGCGTGGGCCGGATGCCGAGCTGCTTCGCGCGCTCCATCGACATCAGCAGGGTGGCGGACGCCCCGTCCGAGAGCTGCGACGAGTTGCCGGCGGTGACGCTGCCCTGGCCGCTCTTGTCGAACACGGGCGGCAGCGACCGCAGGCCTTCCAGCGTCGTGTCGGCGCGGTTGCACTCGTCCTTCTCGACGTAGAACGGCTCCTCGCCGACCTTCTCGCCGGTCTTCTTGTCGAGGACGGCGCGGGTGACGTGCATCGGCGCCAGCTCCTCCTTGAAGAAGCCCTCCTGCTGGGCGCGCGCCGTGCGCTGCTGGCTCGACAGCGAGTACTCGTCCTGGGCCTGCCGCGTGACCTTGTAGCGCTTGGCGACGACTTCCGCCGTGTCGCCCATCGTCATGTAGATGCCGGGCAGGTGTTCCTTCACCCACGGGTTCGGGCTCGAGTCCCGCTGCATCATCGTGATCGACTCCACGCCGCCGCCGAACACGACATCGGCGCCCTCGTTGACGATGTAGTTGGCCGCGATGGCGATGGCGTTGAGCCCGGAGGAGCAGAAGCGGTTGATCGTCAGCCCGGCGACCGAGACGGGCAGACCCGCGCGCATCGCCGCCACCCGCGCGATGTTGTGGCCCTGCGAGCCGTGCGGCTGGCCGCAGCCGAGGATCACGTCCTCGACTTCCTTCTTGTCGAGCTGCGGCACCTTGCCCAGCGCGTCGCTGATGCAGTGGGCGGCGAGGTCCGACGGCAGCGTCATGTTGAACGAGCCGCGGCCGGACTTGGCGAGCGGCGTGCGGCTGCTGGCGACGACGACGGCTTCTCTCATGGCGGTTCCTTTCGTCCGGGCGGGTTCGGCGTGCCGCAAGTGTACCGCTAGTCGGGCCGCGCGCGCAGGAGCCCCGGCAGCGGCCGGAGATCGCGGAATTCGTGGTCAGGCTTGGGGACGTCGGAGGCCAGGGCCAGGCCCCGGCGATTGATCCAGGCGACCGTGATGCCGAGCGGCTTGGCGCCGACCATGTCGGTGCGCTGGGACTGGCCGCAGTGGAGCAGCCGGGTCCTGTCCGCCTCGCCGTGACGCAGGAGGAAGCGGAAGAGCGTGCCGTCGGGCTTGTAGCCGCGCGCGCGCTCGGCCGTGCAGAGCACGTCGAAGCGCCGGCCGAGTTCGGTCACCGCGAGCAGGTCATCGTCGATGTTCGACACGAGCGCGAGACGGACACGACCGCTCAGGTGATCCAGTGTCTCGTCGACGTCGTCGAACCGACGGAAGCGCGGGAAGGCGTCGAAGTAGTGGCGGATGAGATCGGGATCGCCGCGGAGACCGAAGTGGTGAAAGGTCTCCTCGAGCGAGGCGCGACAGATCTCGCGATAGGGACGGTACGGCTGCCAGTAGCGGCGGATGTTGGCCGCCTCCCAGTGCTCCCAGAACTCGAGCACGTCCAGCTGGGGCGCGCCGACCGCGCGCAGGATGGCGGCGAAGGCGTCGCGCGAGCCGCCCCGCACATCCACGAGCGTGCCGTAGACATCGAACGACACGATGAACGGTGTCACTCTCGTCTGGCTCGCGGTTTGCTCGTTGAAGCAGGCAGTCGCCCGGGGGTCGACCAAATATGAAACACGCCGACACCCTGGACTTCACCTGGCAATCCACCGCCTGGGTGAAAACCTACGAGAGTCCGACACAGTTCACGATCACCGGACCGTTCACGCTGTCCGGCCAGGGAACCGTGACCTTTGCCGAGCTCGTCACCGGCGGCCTTGCCGGGCGCACCCTCACGTTCGGGGGCACCTACGGAGGCGCGCTCACGGCCACGGGTGATGGAACGTACAACGGCCCCATGACCTTCCCAACGTCGTCCGGGGCGCGTAACGGCCTCGGTGTCCTGACGCCGACCGCCGATGGATTCACACTGGTCGTGAATCGGGCCGCGTCCGGTCCCGACGCGGGCGCCGCGTTCGTCGGTGTCGCGAGCCAGATGAGCGCCGGCGGCGGGTCGAGCGTGGCCGCGAGCGAGCCGAGCCTGTGGCTCCTGGTGTCGGCAGGCCTGGCCGCCGCTGTGCGTCTCAGGTCGCGGCAACGTCGCGTCGAAGACGCTACCTGACGCCGGGCGGCGCGCCGGCGGCGTAGGCGGCCGCGACGTCCTTGCTGGTGTCGCGCTGGAACGTCGGTGACATGACGATCTCCTCGATCACCGTGCGCGACGGCATCGTGCAGCAGGTGAGAATCGCGCGCGCGACGTCCTCGGCCTGCATCATCGTCGAGCGCGCCTGCGCGTCGGGCACGAGCGGGCGCTTGTCGAGGATCGGCGTGTCCACCTCGGCCGGCAGAATGGTCGTGGCGCGGATGCCGCGGTTGCGCAGCTCGGTGTGCAGGGCCTGCATCATCGCGCGCGCGCCGGCCTTGGCCACGCCGTAGGCGACGCCGGAGAACCCGCCCGGCCGCAGCGCCGCCATCGACGCCACGGTGATCACGGTGCCCGCGCCGCGCTCGAGCATCGACGGCAGCAGCGTCTGCGTGAGCGCGTAGACGCCCGTCGTGTTCACGCCGAGCACGGCGTCCCACTCGTCCTGCCCGACCCACCGGATGCTGCGCGCGTGGCTCGACTGGCCGGCGTTGTTGACGAGGATGTCCACGCCGCCGAACGTCTTCACCGCCCACGCGCCCAGCTCGCGCGCTTCGTGGGGCTTCGTGAGGTCGCACGTCTTGCTGGCCGCCGTCCCCTTGTCACGCTGGATCTCGGCGACGACCTGCTCGAGCGGCTCCTTGCGGCGGCCGGCGACGGCGACCCGCGCGCCCTCGGCGGCGAGCATGAGGGCGGTGGCGCGGCCGATGCCCGTGCCGGCGCCGGTGACGAGCGCGATCTTGCCTTCGAGTGTCTTCATGGTCTCCTCGGTGATCGAGGGGTGCCGCGGCTCCGCCGGGGCGCCCCGAGCGTTGGGGGGCTTGAGGGGCCATATCGGGGCCCCCCATGTTCTACGGGCGCGGCAGCCGCGAGGTCTCCGCGCACGCGCGCTCGACCTCGTCGACGGTCTTGGGCGTGCCGGCCGTCAGGATCTCGCGGCCGGCGGCGGTGATGAGCACGTCGTCCTCGATGCGCACGCCGATGCCGCGGAACTCCCTCGGCACCGGGTGGGTGATCTTGGGCGCCTTCGCCTTCTCGTCTTCTTCCAGTTTCTTGGCGGCGGCGATGCCCAGGCGATAGCGCCGCTCCCACTGCTCCTCCTCGCTGTACTCGCGCAGCGAGTAGGTCACGCTCTCGCGCTCGGGATCGACGTAGAGCCCGGGCTCGACGGTGAAGACCATACCGGGCTCGAGGGCGCGCGAGGCGCCGTGCATCCGGTAGTCGCCGACGTCGTGCACGTCCATGCCGAGCCAGTGACCGGTGCCGTGCATGTAGAACTCGCGATAGTGGTGCATGGCGAGCGAGTCGGCGACGCCGCGCGGCAGCAGTTTGAGATCGACCAGCCCCTCGGTCAGCACGCGGCGCGCGGCGTCGTGCACCGCCTCGTAACGCCCTCCGGCCTTCGCAGCGTCTATCCCCGCCGACTGAGCGCGCAGGACGATCTCGTAGACCGCGCGCTGCGGCCCGCTGAAGCGTCCGTTGACCGGAAAGGTGCGCGTGATGTCGGCGGCCATGTAGCCGTACTCGCAGCCGGCGTCGATCAGCAGGAGGTCGCCGTCCGCCATGCGCCGGGTGTTCTCGACGTAGTGCAGGATGCACGCGTTGGGCCCCGAGGCCACGATGGACGGGTAGGCGTTGCGCGAGGAGCCGTTGACGCGAAAGACGTACTCGAGTGCCGCCTGCACCTCGTACTCGTGCATCCCCGGCCTGGCGTAGCGCATGGCCTCGGCGTGGGCATCGCGGCTGATCGCACACGCGCGGCTCAGGCGCGCGATCTCCGCGGGCGTCTTGCGCAACCTCAGCTCGTGCAGCAGTGGCCCCGGATCCTCGATCCGCACCGGCGCCGGGAAGCCCCGCGCCCGCGCGCCGCGCAGCTCGGCGACGAGCCGCGTGATCCGCGCGTCGAAGGCGTGGTTGCCGAGCCGGTAATAGAGGACGGGCCGCTCGACGGCGTACTCGCGCAGCTTGGCGTCGAGCTGGTCGATCGTGTAGGCGGCGTCGGCGCCGTAGGTCGCGATGGCGCCCTCGGTGCCCGCGCGCCGGCCGTTCCAGATCTCCATCTCGCGGTCGCGCGGCCGCACGAAGAGCACGAAGCGCTCCTTCGCGTGCGCCGGGTTGATCACGGCGACCGCGTCGGGCTCGTCGAAGCCGGTCAGGAAGAAGAAGTCGCTCGCCTGGCGGAACTCGTAGTGGACGTCGCCGTTGCGCAGGCTCTCGAAGCCTCCGGGAATCACGACCAGCGCATCGCCGATCGCGGCCGTGAAGCGCTGGCGGCGCTCGAAGAAGGGCGCCAGGTCCGGGCTCATGTCCCCTTGATACCATAAGGACCGCCCCGATGGCCCGCCTCAGCGTCCTCGACCAGTCGCCCGTCCGGAGCGGGACCAGCCCCGCTGACGCGATCGGCGAGACCCTGGCGCTGGCGCGCCGATGCGACGAGCTGGGGTACACGCGCTACTGGCTCGCCGAGCACCACTCGACGCCGGCGCTCGCGGGCTCCGCGCCCGAGGTGCTGATCGGCCAGGTGGCCGCGGTGACCTCGGGCATCCGGGTGGGCTCGGGCGGCGTCATGCTCCAGCATTACAGCGCGCTGAAGGTGGCCGAGAATTTCCGCGTGCTGGAGACGCTCTATCCCGGCCGCATCGATCTCGGCATCGGCCGCGCGCCGGGCAGCGATCAGCTGACCGCGCGCGCGCTCGGCGGCAGCGGCACGCCTGAGTTCTTTCCGCAGCAGGTGCAGGACCTTGTGGCATTCCTGCACGGTGAGCTGCCGGCGGAGCACCCGTTCGCGAAGGTGCGCGCGATGCCGACGGGCCCGTCGGCGCCGCCGCTGTGGCTGCTCGGCTCGAGCGACCAGTCGGCGGCGCTCGCCGCGCACTTCGGGCTGGCCTTCTCGTTCGCGCACTTCATCAACGCCGACGGCGGCGCCGAGATCACGCGCGCCTACGCGCGCGAGTTCAAGCCCTCGCCCTGGCTGGCCACGCCGCAGGCCAGCGCCGCCGTCTTCGTCGTGTGCGCGGAGAGCCACGACGAGGCCGAGCGGCTGGCGCAAAGCCGCGATCTCTTCATCGCCCGGCTCTACACGGGGCGCGGGGGCCGCTATCCGACCGTGGCCGAGGCGCAGGCGCACGAGTACACGCCCTGGGAGCGGCAGATCGTCGAGCACGCGCGCGGCCGGCGCGTCGCCGGCACACCGCACGAGTGCCGCGAGCGGCTCGAGGGACTGGCGCGCGACTACGGCGTGGACGAGATCGTGGTGGTGACGATCACCGAGACGGCGGAGACGCGGCGCCGGTCGTACGAGCTGCTCGCCGAGGCGTTCGACTTGCCGCGCCGGTCGCCATGAGCGCCCACGTGCCGGATTTTCGCGAGCCGAGCCGGGTCGAGCGCATCTTCAACAAGGTCTTCGGCCTCTTCGTCGGGCTCGGCCTGGCCCCGAGCTACAACTATCTGGTGCAGGTGCGCGGCCGGAAGACCGGGCGCGTGTACGCAGCCCCGGTCAACCTCCTCGAGATGGCAGGCCGGCGCTTCCTCGTGGCGCCGCGAGGGCGCACGCAATGGGTGCGCAATGCCGAGGCCGCGGGCGAGGTCATGCTCG